>Ga0075029_100000103_pt1 | contig 39025 bp, 51 predicted proteins | sample LitLauG_LLR_2013_FD_71391 | JGI IMG/M metagenome (GOLD analysis project Ga0075029, IMG submission 71391) | Freshwater sediment microbial communities from North America - Little Laurel Run_MetaG_LLR_2013 | ecosystem: Environmental > Aquatic > Freshwater > Creek > Sediment | place: USA... | reverse complement strand
CGGTCGATCGAGGATTTGTCCTGTTTCATGCGCCCGATATATTCGGTTGATCCCATGCCATGCGTATTGCATGCGGCGATGATGACGCAATCAGGATGGCGTGGCACTACCTTATCCGGGAAGTTGTAGAGGGGCGTGCTAGTAGCTTGATTGAATCCCACTACAGCGTTGGCGATGCTGCCGTCGAATTCATCGAATAGGCAGACCCCGCCGTGTTCCCATGCTTCGCGGAAGGGCGTGCGCACATAGTTACCGTTGGCGTCCGTGTAGCCGATTGCGTCGTGTTTGGCAGTGAGGGAGCCGTGAGAGTAAAAAGCAAGGCCGAGCGCCTTAGCGGCTTCCAGTGCGGCGCGGGTCTTGCCGCTGCCAGCGGGACCTACGAGCCAGACGTTCATGCGCATGCCGTCCGATTCGACAGCGGAAAGCACTTGGAGCAGTTCGGGGAATTGGCGATGAGTGAGTCCCTCGACGCGGATATCGGGCATTCCGGCGCGCGTGATTGTGAGCGTGCGTGGCGTGCCGTCGATGAGGGCGCGTACACGTTCGACAATCTCATCAATGCTTGGCAGTTCTGCAGCGGGCGCGGCTGCCGGGGCGTTGCTGGCGACTGTTGCGACGAATGCGGCGACAGCGGCAGCGAGTGCATCGTTTTTGGCGGGAATGTTGGCAATCCCCATGACTGCGCCGGATGCAATTGCGTCCTTCTCGCTGGCGCGGATGGCAGCGGCTAAGTCTTGCGCTGCTTGCTGTTGCTCTTGCTGGCGTTCTTCCTCGCTCTTGCCCTTGGAATCCTGCTTGGATTCGCCCTCGCCCTCTTGCTGCTCGCGTTCTTCGTTGTCTTGCTGCTCCTGCTCGCTGCCTTCTTCATCGGAGGATGATTCGCTGCCGTTCTCAGCGTCATCCATGCGTGCATTGGAATCGCCTGCTTTTTTGGAATCAACCGCTGCGCCTTCTTCTGCATCGGGCTTTGCTTCGCTGATATCCTTGCCTTCTGCGCCGTCGATATCGTTCCAGCCCCATGCGGTACGGGCATACAGAGCATTGCGTACCCGGTCGCGTTCGCTGTCATGGGCTTTGCTGATCCATGCGCACAGATCCGCCTTATCGGTTCTATCGTAATCGCCGCGCCATCCAAGGCTATGCGCCACGGTAACCACGGCATTCTTGTTGAGCTTGCTCGTATCAATAGCCATTATCACTTTCCCTTCGCTGTTATGGTTTGTGCAAGAGGGACCATCCCTCTCGCACGTATGACTGTATCAGTGATATATGGTTCCGTGCGATACATGACGCATAGACGGTATGCCGCGACAGGCACGATCCGCCGAGCTACGGCAACCGAAACGCGACAGGGGCGACCGTCCCAGGTACGCGCAAACAGTCATGGAAAACGTATTGCGGCGCATGATGGGTGGGACAATCTTCCCCGTCCGGCACCGGGTTGCCACTTTTCGTCACATGTCCCGCGTGGGTCAACAGCGGCGCGCTGGCGACTGTTGACTGTGCCGGGGCGCGCTGCACTGCTGTCGCGCCGGTCGCTTCCCGTACCTGGGTGGGTGGTCGCTGTTGCGGTGGCGTTTTCGCAACGGAGCGATGGGCCGCGAGGACGAGCGTGGCGTTGACTCCACATCTATCCTCCCCCAAAAAAAATAATCGTTGAGTGGCAAAAAAAGTGTTGCTGGTCAACGGCTTATGGCTCTACGCGCAGGTAACTAGGGGGGTATGGCTTGGTTTGGGTGTCAAAAAGAGGCAACCCAATGCTGTGTGGGTGGAGCAGAACCCGCCGTATTTCCCTCTCAACGTGCCGAAATGTGTGATTCGGCGACCCCTCTGCGTATGCGCGAACCTTCGGTTCGTGCCAAGGCATTGCTATGCCTTGGTTTCGGCAGCATCCCTGTGCAGGATGGGGTGTGAGCAGGAGGGTATGTTGCCGCTAGGGGTTCACCAGTTGGGCAGGGCTGTTGCATCACCCCGGTTGCTGCTATTCTGCTACTGCCGATTCTCCTTTGCAAGCGGGTTTTGTATGCCGGTGGCACGATTTCCAACGGAGTTGTTCTGGAACTTTTGTTCCAGCCTAGCCATCGAGTCCAAGGAAAAGGGTTTGATTACCCTGGCTAAGGATCAAATACTCGGCACGCAAAGATATGTGATGGAGGAAATAGCCCGTGGGGTTGGTGAGGGCATACATTACTTCGTCATCCTCAAAGGTCGCCAGCAAGGGATCACCACCATCACCCAAGCCCTCGACCTGTTCTGGCACCTGCGTCATCCCGGCATGCAGGGGACAATGGTCGCCAACGATGAGGTGAACCGCGATGTATTCAAAAGCACGTTCGCTATGTACCTGGAGGGCCTTCCGCGCCGCTGGAAGGTTCCGATTCTGGCTCATAACCGGACATTCATATCCTTTGCCAATAGATCACGGATGGTCTACCAGGTTGCCGGTAGCAGGAAGGGAGGGCAGCTTGGACGGGGCAAGGCGATCACGTATCTGCATGGCACTGAGGTTAGCTCCTGGGGCGATGAAGAAGGACTGGCCTCCCTCATAGAATCCCTCGCCCAAAAGAATCCACAGAGATTGTACGTGTGGGAATCCACCGCCCGTGGCCCCAACATGTTCCAATCCATGTGGGAAATCGCCCAAAAATCAAGAACCCAGAAGGCAATCTTCGTGGGTTGGTGGAGAAACGAGTTCTACCGGGCAAGAAAAGGCGGCAAGGTCTACGAAACCTACTGGGACGGCAGACTCACCGCCGAAGAAAAACAGTGGGTCAAGGCCGTCAAGCAAATGTACGGCGTGGATATAGACGACACACAAATCGCTTGGTGGCGCTGGACAGTCAATGAGAGAATTGGCGACGAAACCCTGGCCTACCAGGAACACCCACCCACCGAGGAATACGCATTCGTCCTGACTGGATCACAGTTCTTCTCGATTACGAGGATCAACGATGCGTACAAGATTGCCCGGCGTGTTCCGTTCCAATGCTACAAATTCGGCTTTGGAACGCATTTCAAAGATACCGTTCTTGTTAAAACGAATCCAGCAAATGCAACCCTCCGAATCTGGGAAGCCCCTGTCCCAGGAGGAGTCTATGTTCTGGGGGCAGATCCAGCCTACGGATCTTCCGACTGGGCCGACAAATTCTGCGTCCAGGTCTACCGATGCTATTCCGACAAACTCATCCAAGTAGCCGAATTTGCCGACGCAACCTGCAACGTCTACCAGTTCGCTTGGATCATCTGCTACCTCGCCGGAGCCTATAGGAATGCCTCCCTCAACCTCGAAACCAACGGCCCCGGTCATGCAGTTCTTGCTGAGTTGCGCAACATGCGGCTCACGGTTGGGACGATTGAGGGGGGTGGAAATCACGCCATTGCAGACGTTGCCTCCAACATCAAACACTATCTGTGGCGACGACCAGATTCCTACGGAACCACAAACTCCCTCCACTGGCTGACTACCAATAACTCCAAACACCGGATGTTCAACGCATTCAAGGACGGCTTCGAGCGCGATATCGTCATCGTCCACTCCCTTGATTGCCTCCAAGAAATGAAAACCATCGTCAACGACGAAGGCTCCATCGAAGCACCTGGCCGACTCAAAGACGACCGCTGCGTTGCATCATGCCTGGCAACCGTCATGTGGGTAGATGTAATCCGCGCAAAACTCGCACGGGCAGGTGCCACCTACGGCAGATCACAGTCGTTGGAAAAGGTAAACGAAAACGCTACCGCCAGCGTCGAACAACGCGCCGTCACCAACTACCTGCGCAAGATCGGCATAGCAGCATGAGCAGGAGAATGGCCCCCAACTGGGCAGATCGCTTCGACTACGCGATCCCCAAGCAAGAACTGCGCGCCAAGATCAAGGCCCTGCACGACGACCTCTCAACACCCTGGACCTACGTGCGCATGTCCCGGGAATGCCGCCAGGGCAAGATCGGACCCAAAACCATCGAATATCTGGTCAACCACAACAAGCTCACCGACCAGTACCAACTGATCCTATCGGCATTCATACAAGACATTGAATCTGGCAGGCTTCGGGTCTACTATAAAAACCCTGACGCCCGCCGTTGGGTTATGAAATCCGGCACCAAGGCCACCGTACCCCTGACAGGGGCACAACGCCTGGAACGCCAGAAAATGAACAAGGTGATCGTGGAATACTACCCAACCGCCGAAGGTGCCCCTCCACCCCAACGAAGGATGCAGGTCAACATCGGCTCCTTCGGTGCCCGCATCGCCCCCGTAGCCAAGAAACAAGTTGACCTTGGCATGCCCGACTTTGCCTCCGTATTCAAGGTGCGCTAATGGGACAGCCAATCTCCCTCAACAGCCAGATACCAGGACAAACCCTGGCGGCTCCCAACAGCGTACCGGGCACGACTGTCGTCGGCCCAACAGGTACAAGATACACAGCCAACGCCAGCGGACAAGCCACCATCCTGCCGCAAGATGTGCAGGCAGTAATGGGATACGGCTGGACTCCGGTCTACACATCCGTCACCCTGGCATCCCCAGGTTGGAAGCCCGGTGTCTCATTCACCGCCCCATCGGGCACTACCTACACCGCAGGACCCACTGGCACGGCCATCATATCGGCACCGGATGTAGCCTATGCACTGCAAAACGGCTGGTCTGCAAATATACAAAACCCATTCGTTACCGGGGAAACAATCGGCTCAAAACTACGCAGAGCACTAGCTAGAGCCAATGCGCAAAACCCGTGGAATACCCCACCACTGGTTGCCGAACCAACATGGGCAACCAACACCGCTTACGTAAATTCCGCACAAGTTGTGCAAAACGGCTACGTGTATGTTGCCGTAAACAACCCCGGAGGAACTTCCTCTGCCGCAGGGGTAGGACCACAACCAACCCAGGGCTTAAGCACGATTGCACAGATCGACGGAACTGGTGGAACCGTATATTGGACTTATCAAAGATCCGCAGAAACAACAAGTTCAGATCCTTCCGCACCAACAGTGGCAAGATCGGCCTCCGCATCGGTGAGCGCAACCAACCATGTTGTTTCCCCATTGGGAGGAACCGCTGTTGGCGGGGTCCCTGCAACATCCTTGGCAACAGCCCCCTACTCGTTTTCGGTGGGACATATCTTCTACGGTGGAGGATATTCGTACTTCGGCGCAAATTCCGTGTCCACAATGAACATGCTCAATTCTTCATTGGGATACTCCAACACGGGAACCGTTGTCGCATCGAGCCTGCAAAACGGCATTGCCGCATGGAACCCGCAAACAGCAGGATCTAATTTTGGCGTTGCCAATAGCGCAAACCTTATTTTCTGGACGGACGCTTCCACCATAACCGTGCAGATGAACCCCGGAGGGGTCAGCGTATCTCCAACGCAACTGCTGGTCGGGGACGAAAGCGGGGAAAGGTTCTATCAGAGAAATACGCTGCCGCAGTTGGCAACCACTGGAGCGTACTACAACATTTCGTTCACCACGAAAAAGCCTAGGAAGATAAAGTTGCGCTGCCAGCATAACCTGGCTCTGACAGGAATCTATACGGCAGCTACCGATACGGTGTGGGCACCGCAACGATCCGATATGGTGACAGCCGTTTTCCACGGATCATCCATATTCGCCGGTGCCGGTGCATACAGCAGCACAAGCGCCGGTAGCGCGGTTGACGTAATGTGCGACTTGCTAGGGTGGGAGAATCCGGTTAATTCTTCCGTAAGTGGAACTGGTTTTTATGTTGCATCGGCATCGGGACAATCCATCCTGAATCGAATCACGGATTTCACATGGATGCAGCCCGATGTAATCATGATGCAGGTAGGGTATAACGACATAGGAAACTCTACGGCGGCAACGATTCAATCCGCGTTGTCCCAATTCGTTTCCACGGTGCGGGCGCAACCCGGATGCGCTACCACCGTGATAATCATTTCCTCTTGCTACGTTGCAAATCAGGCGATAACTCTTGCCCAATCGCAGCAGATGGAGGGTTGGATTCAACAGGGGATCGCTGCTGTCGGAGATAGCCTGACGTACTTCATTCCAATGAGCACAGATCCGAGTCCCTATGTTTTCGGAACTGGATATGCGCTTGCAGGACACCAGATCGGTGATGGCAATGCCGATTACGTTTTAGGTAGCGTTGGCTTGCACCCGACTCCGTATGGCTCAGTGTATCTTGGCTATCGTTGGGCCAGGAGCATCTCCCAGATAATCAGTCAAATCCAATGATGGAAAAATGATATGGCTATCATCAAGGAGTTCTCCTGTGAAACGCACGGTGTTTTTGAGTCCCGCTTTGCTGTCTGTCCTCATGGCTGCGTGGACGTTGAGCGTATTCACACTCGCGCTCCTGGCACCGTTTCTCGCCGCACTCGTAATATTGATGCTACCTTGGGTGGCATTGCTAGTGACTACAAACTTTCGGATCTGTCCAACAAGAACGGATCGCTCGCCGCCAGCGTAGACAAGTACCAGCCACAGGCTCCGGCAGTACCAATGGATCTGCAAGGAGCTATTGCCAGTCGCATGCAAGCCCTCGGCTCAAGATTCGGCGGCAACTTCACCCCAGGACCCAACGGCTCCTTCTGGCGCGACAACAGCGCCGCACAGAACCAGCCCAAGGCCAAGGTCAAGGGCCACATGGACACAATCTCCGGTGTTCCTAATAACATCCAGGTCGCCAGCGTCGTGCAAAGCGCATGCGATGCAAATGGAAAGGTGATTCGATGAGTAAATCAGTTGTCTCACCCGTGCAGGATGAATACAGTTCCGCAAAACGCGGAAGCTATACATCCGGTGGATCAAAGATCGGCCAGGACAAGTCTGCCGTTAAGGCTCCCAAGCGATCCATGAGTACGATGCCGGTTGTCGATGAGGTCAGCATCAAGAAGGCAAAGATCATCGACAAGTGGAAGGGCCAGGGCAAGTGGCCCACGAAGGAATACTACTGATGAAGATTCCACAGGAAGAATCAGAGCGCATCAACTTCTACAACAAGTTGATCGAGAACTGCTTTGAGTCCCGCGAGGAGCGCAAGGGCTTCTACGCCACCATGCGCATGATGTACCTGTTCGGTTCCGAAATCGGCATCCTCAAGGACGGGCAGATCAACAAGATATTCCCCGCCATCGACTTGCTCTCCTCCTTCCTGTACGCCCAGGAAACCACCAGGTTTGCTATCTCCTGGGGCAAGTCCACAGACAAGATCATGAACAAGTATTCGGCGGCTGTTAATGACGCCGTCAACGATGAATGGCTCAACTCCAACGCCGACTTCATCGCCAACGAGGCAACCAAATGGGGCCTCGTATACAACTCCATGATCGTGAAAATGGTGGTCCGTGCCCCCGAAGTGCATGCCCACTTGATTGCACCGCAGAATTTTGGGGTTTTGAGGGAGGATTTGCCCTCCCTGGACCGGCAAGAAGCCGTCTGCGTGCGCTACATCATCACCAAAACCGAGCTAGAAACCCAGTTGGAAGGCCATCCAAAGGGTGCCGATATCATGGCTCGGGTGTCTGCCAGCACGGCAAACGACACCAACGAGACTAAATCGCCGGTAGAACGGCTGCTAATCACCGCTGGACCGGGCACCGGAAGCCCGAATATCACCGGGGAAGTGGACAATCCAACCCTCTACACCTTTGGTTATGAACCAAAAATCGGGGTGGATGTGGTCGAAATGTACGAATTGTACGTTTGGAACGATGCCATCAAGGATTATCAGATCGTTACGGTGGCTTCCCCCGGTGTTGTGATCTTTGATCGGCCTGCGGAGAACGCTGGCTGGATCAAACATGAGCTTCCCTTCATAAAATTCACGCCCAACCCCCTGCCCGATTACTTCTGGGGCCGTTCCGAGGTCGAATCCCTCATGGGATTGCAAAAACGGCGGGAATGGCTCGCTGGAATGCTGCAAAAACTGCTTGCATTGAATGCAACGCCCCCCAAAGCAGTCACGGGGGATGGCTGGACCGGGATTCAGGATGAAAAGTTCCTGGCCCTGGACGAACCCAACAGTTTCATCGCCAACGACAACCCAACAGCAACAGTCAAGGAATTCCGCCCGGAAATCCCCGGTGATCTATGGAAGGAGTTCTCCTATAACGATGAACAATTCATGGAGGAAATGGGAATTTCCAACGTGATGATGGGTAAAGGAGAACACGGTGTTCGATCCCAGTCGCAGACCAAATCCCTCGCAACCTTGGGAAGTAGCCGCGCTAAAAAGCGTGCGCTGGTTATCGAAGATTCACTGGAAAAAATGGCAACCATGTACGCAAAGTGCATGCGCCGTTTCGATCCTAAGAAATATCGGGATGACGATGGACGCGAGTTTGTGTTCGAGCAACTCGAAGATGATTTTGTCATTAAAGTGGATGCCCACTCCAACAGCCCCCTATTCATGGAGGATCAGCGGAGTATGGCAAACGAGTTGTTGCAGACCAAATCAATTACTCGCAAACGATTCTTGCAGTTGATGAATCCGCCCATGCTGCAAACCCTGCTGGACGATCTGGAACAGAAGATCGAACCGGGGGAGCAGAAGGCACAGGAGCAAAAACGTCAGGACGAAATCGCAATCGAGGCTGCCAAGCACCCCGAGGGCGCACGCATACTTCAAGCCGTAGCGGCAAAGGGGAAATGACATGCCAGGGCAAACAGGGCAAGGTTTTAACTACCAAAACATCACCAGCAATACGACGACGACAATCTTCTCTGGTATCGGCCCGAACTACGTCGGTACGCCGATGGGGATACTGCACACCATCGTTGTCAACGGTGCCGGTGCCACGGGTGGAACCATCACGATCTATGACAGCGCAACGGGATCTGGTGAGACTGTTGCCACGATCAACGTTCCCAACGCGGCCAGCAGTTTCACGGCGATCTACGATATACAGTTGAACTTCGGGTTGACCATTGTCACGGCGACCATGACCGCCCCGGATATCACTGTCACCTGGATTTGATTCCACTTGACATAGATAGGGAATTGCGACAGCGTAGTAATTGGGTATGGCTGCTCCCGAACCAAAAGTGGCCCCACGAAGTTTGGAGCTAAACATGTTTCAGCCTCTGGAAGCAAAGCGTGGCCGTAAGGGCCGCAAGCATCGTCGTTAATCAACCCACGGGTTGATTATGACCGTGGGGGGCGGGAAGCCCCTCACGTAACATCTTGGAGAAGTAAAGATGCCCATTCTTCACAACTGGGGCATGCCCCGGCTAGGTAGTCGGACAGGTCAGAACGTATCCAATGACCTGATGGGGGTGCGCTCCCGTTTGGTTCAGCCAGCCGCCTATGGTGTGTCGCTGAACACGACCAACACGGATTACGTATACAACTTCACGCCGGTTCCGGGCGGTTATACCGGGACCGTGTACTTCATCGTTCGTGGTTTCACGATCACCAACGCATCGGCTTCCCTGGCTACCAGCCCGACAATCTCCCTGTTCACGGGCGCGGGCGGTACGGGTAGCAACCTGATTACCGCTGCCAGCCCGTCGAGCTTGACGGCCAGCAACCTGTTCTTGGATTTCACCCTTTCGGCCACGGCCACCAGCACGGTGTTAAGCACGCCGACACTGTACATTCGCACAGGTGCTTCCAACGCTGTTGCGGCCACGGCTGATTTCTACCTGTACATCGAGGTACTTCCGTAATGGCAGATGTACAAGGCCCCGGTCCTGGGGGCGTAGGCACGCTACCGCCGCAGGCTCCCACGGAGCAGGCTGGCGGGGTGCAGGCCCCCGGAGCTACCGCCCCGATGGGTGGGCCGATGGCTACTCCGCAGCCCAAGATGGGCGAGCAGATGAAGGCCAAGGCGTCCATCGAAATGGCTATCAAGGTGCTCGGCATGAGTCAAGCCGCCTTTGAGCCGATGGGCGAGGAGGCCAAGGCAGTACGCAAGGCGCTGGATATACTTGCCAAGGCATTTGGCGGCACAGCGCACGATGCGAAGGATCTGGTTCCCACTGAAATTGCCCAACTGATGCAGGGCATGAAGCCGCCACAGGGCGCACCACCGGCAGGTGGGCAACCGGGCGCACCACCCCCAGGAGCATGAAATGGCACGTACTTCGACCACAGGCGTTTCCTACTTCGCCAATCCCAAGGGTGGGCTGGCGATTCGTGGGCCGCTGGACAACAACCGCTTGAATGGGCGCATTTCCAATCCGCCCCGGTTTGGCAAATTGGGCGGTCTGGATATCCCGGCTGACAAGGGATTCAAGGAAAACATGTTCCGCATTGCTTCCCCTGGCATGACGGGCGACAACCCCATCAAGTCGGGCAAGATTGGTGACAACACCAAGCGCACCAAGCGGAACAAGACCAGTGATGTTGACACGAATTGGAGCTAGTCATGGCATCGCTTGAGAACCTTTCTGACGAACAGATCAGAAACCTGGCATCGGTTGCCAAGGATCTTTCTGATGACCCCAAGCTGCGACGCCAGTTTCAGCGGCTTATCAAGGAAAAGAAGCCCGAAACCATCTTCCCCGAGTTGGAAGTTGAGGATCGGGTGGCGGAAGTGTCGTCCAAGGTGGCTTCCGAAACCGAAGCCCTCAGAGCCGAAATCACCAACCAGAATCTTGCACTGCAACGCCGGGAGTTGAAGGTGTCGTTGCAGGAGAAGTATCCTGGGATCAGCTTCGAGGATATCGAAAAGACGATGGTGGATCACGCCATCGGCAAGCATGAGTCTGCTGCGCAATTCCTGTCCAACCAGCGCATGTTATCCGAGCCGTCCCCCGAAGTTCCGGGTCGCGGTGGTCCGATGATGATGCCCCAGGAAGCCAAGCAGTTCTTCAAGAGTCCCACCCGCACGGCCAACCGTCTTGCCCATGAAGTCATCACCGACCTCATGAACAAGCGTGCTCGCAACCGGGTGTCGGCATGACCTTGCTGGAATCACTGAACGCAGAGAAGGCCAAGATTGAGGCCGACTATGCCGCAGCAAAGACGGCCATTGATGCAAAGATTGCTGCCACGGAAACGATTTGGCAGCATGACGTTGAGTTGGTCAAAACCTGGTTCACAAACTTGAAGTCCCATCTGGGACTGTAGTCTAAGGAGAGGCAATCATGCCGGTGTTTGGTCAGGGCATAGTCCCCGCAGGTAGTTACGGTGGTGCGAACCTTGGGGGTGAACTCAATGCCGTCACCCGCCGCGCATTCGTGCCGAAGATGATTGTGCAGTTGTACAACAGCACGCCGTTCGCGGCCTCGCTGCTGTCAACAGCCCAATCGGCAACAGGTGGTGTGTCCTCAATCTCGATTCCGGTTCAGGGCAACCCATACGTCAACACGCAGTATTCGGACTACACGGGTACTTTCAGCCAGCCTGCGGATTTGCAGGGTGCGTTCCTGGCCGAGTTCAATCTGAAAGTGCTGATTACTCCCATCCCGTTCCTGGGCATGGAAGGTCTGGTGCAGTTGGATCATGCGGTGATCCCGCTGATCGAGGCGCGCATGAACGATGCGACCAACTCGATGATCCTGACGATCACCAACAGTCTGTATGGCAACAGTTCCAACATGAACCAGATCATCGGCCTGCCCGGTGCGGTTGATGATGGCACGCAGATGGCGACCTACGGTAACATCAACCGTGCGACGTCGAACACGTGGTTCCAGTCCAAGGTCTATTACAACACCGGCGCTGCGGTCAACCCGACCCGCCAGAACGTGTTGCAGTGGATTGCCGGTACGGTCAAGAACTGCGGCGAAGTCCCGACCTATGGCCTGTGCGGCCCCGGAACGTGGACTCTGCTGGCACAGGACTTCGTGGGCCAGGAAACGTATGTTGTCACCCCGGATTCGGCCTTCTCGGATGATGGCAATGAGGGTGACGGCATCAAGGCGGCGTTCCGCGCCCTGATGGTTGGTGGTGTCCCGGTGTACATGGACCCGTACTGCCCGGAAGGTACGCTGTGGCTGCCGAACACGAACTACATGAATTTGTATGTCCACGAACAGGCGAGCTTTGCATTCACGGGATTCGAAAGCCTGCTCCCGAACTGGCAGCTTGGCTTTGTCGGCGCAGTAGTAACTGCGGCGGAGTTGGTAAACGGGAAACCCAAAGCCAGCACGCAGGTCAAGAACCTGAACTACATCACGCTGTAAGGAACTGACATGGGACTTAACCAAATCGGCGGCGTAGCACGTAGCGGCTCGCTTGCATGGCAAAACGGCCAGCAGGTCGGTATCCCTGCCAGTGCTGCGTGGACGATCCCCTCGGGTAACACGTACATCACCCTTGGACCGTACACGGCACTGCAATACTATGACTCGCTGGCAAACATCTGGCGCACGTACCAGACCGGGCCGACTTCCGACCCCGTTCTGGTGTCCTCGGACGGCGCAAACTATCGAGTGAAGAACGTGGTCGGTTCCTGCGTGGCGGGTGTCGTCACGGGCGCTGGATCGGGCATGAACAACGGGGTGTACTCGACCGCCCTGGGTTCCGGCCTTGCGGCGGCTGCGGGTAACTCCCTGACCTTCGCGGAAACCGTTGGTACTCCTACTCGCCGTGCCACGTACAACTTGGTGGTGGGTGGTGCAATCAGCACGACTGTTACCATCACCACGGCTGGTGCCAACTACGTTGCGTTCCCGACGCTGATTGCTTCCGATCCTCCCTCGGGTGGTGTGCGTGCGACGGCTGTTGTTACAGCCCTGACTGCTGGTGGTGGCCTCTCCACCGTGACTGTTACCAACCAGGGTGCGGGCTATCTGACCGCCCCGACCTGGACGGTGGTTCCGCAGACGGGTGACACCACGGGTGCCGGTGCTGTGCTGACCTCGACCCTGACGGGTTCGGGCACGCTGACCGCGATGTACGCAACCGATCCGGGCGCTGGCTACATTGCTGTGCCCACCTTCACCTTCACGGGTGGCGGTACTCCGGCTGCTACGGCTGTCATGTGCATTACGCCCACGGCCATTGCTGCGGCAACCATCACGGGTGGCACGGTCGGGGTGTATCCAACGGTCATCAGCGCGGGCTATGTGGCTGCGACCCCGATCTACACCAACACATCGGTCAGCACGGGTCTGTACACGCCGCAATCGGGTTTGATCCTTGCCAACGTGACCAGTGCCACGGCAATGACTTACGGCAACGGGGTGACGGCTTCCAACACCTTCCCGATCTACGGTGGTCTGCATCAGGCTTTGCCCACGGTAGCTCCGGCTTGGGGTACGCTAGCAACGTACACCGCTGGTGCGATCACGATGGGCTTGCCCAATGACGTTATCTGGGTTGTACCTGCGTAATGCAGATCACGGTCTATAACGGCAGCGGGGCAGATCACGCCGACAGATTCGACGGGAAGGATTATTTCTTCCCTGCTGGGGCTGCCGTGACCATCCCTGCCGAGGCCGCACAATTCCTCCTGGGTATGGGGCAGAAGGATAAGGACCACCTTCGCCTCATCACCCGGTTGGGTTGGGCACCCACGGGTTCCCAGATTCCGAAAGCCCTGGAACGCCTCAACGCATTCTTGTTCGAGGAGTGCGTTGAGGAGGATGTTGAACCTGTGGAGATTGCCTCCCAGATCGAGCGTCCGGTGACTGTTCCCACAACGGATGCCCTGGTTGGTTCCATCAAGGGCAGAACGCGGTCTATCCTGCAAAAAGCGTCGTGATGAATGACCACTCTCGCAAACTATCTGACGAGTTGCCAGAGGCTTCTGCATGACGCAACAAATCAGTTCTATTCCCAATCGGAACTGACGGATTACATCAACGAGGCGCGGCTGCGCGTCGTCCGTGATACCGGCTGCCTGCGGCAGCTAATCACCACAACAGCATTTGTCCAGGGTCAGGAGGCGTATCCCTACGCTTCTAGCATCACCAATGGGTCAAACTGCATTGATATCCTCAACATCAATGTGATCTGGGGCAACAGCAAGATCGCCCTGGACTACCTACCGTGGAGCCGGTTCAACTATCAGGTGCGTTGGTGGACGCTGTTGCAGGGTCGGCCCATCGTGTTCTCCGTGTATGGGCAAAACACCTTCTACGTTGGCCCGCCACCGGATCAAGCGTATGCGACCGAAATTGATGCGATATTCGCTCCGACAGCGCTTGTTAATCCGGGCGATGTTGAGACAATTCCTATCCCATTCCAGTCCCCCGTGCCCTACTACGCCTGTTACCAGGCCAAGCAGCGTATGCAGGAGTGGGATGAAGCCCGCTGGTTCCAGAACATGTACAAGAGTCAGGTCAACTCGGCCAACAACTCCTCGTATACGCGGAGATTGAGCCGTGCCTTATAGCTCATCTGGCAAGCCCCAGATCAAGCAGCACCACTTCAAGGAATGGGGAAGTATTGATACTTCCTCAAACCGGCAGGCGATCAAGCCCACTGATTTTGCTTGGCTGGAAAACTTCATGCAGATTGGCAATGCCAACCTGCAATCCCTGGACGGGATTTCCGTAAGCCTTGGGGCCACGACCGGGGGTGATACGGTCTACGCGATGTTCGATGCCAACATCGCGGGCAACGACACGCAGATGTGTTTTTGCACCAACGGCAACGTGTACACCTTCAACATGGTCAATGCCACCACGGGCACGATGACCAAGATTGCCACGGGCATTGCTGACCACGCTGCGGAGGCGTGCGCCCAGTGGCAGAACACCACAGCCCTGTTCATAGGGCCTACCGGGGGGTACAAGGCATGGAACGGAGCCTACATACTCGACCTGAACACATCATTCACGATAACAGGAAGCGTTTTCGCGAATGTACTGACGGTAACGGCCTCACCTTCTGGATTCGTGTTGCAGCCGGGGATGACGATTACCACAAGCACACCCGCCTCTGCACCCATCCTTTCCTATGGGACAGGTACGGGCGGGAACGGCGCTGCCAATAGTGCGAATGGGACGTATAACGTCACGATCGCCAACGTAGCCTCGGGGTCGATAACAGTCACCCAATCCGCGCCAACAGCCGGAACCTGCATTGCCACCTATGCTGGCCGGGTGTGGATTGCCAATGGCCGCACGATCTACTGGTCGGCACCGGGATCGTTCTCCGATTTCACAGTCGGGGATGCGGGAGGCGCGCTAATCTCAAATGATTCTGCCCTGATGGGTAGCATCACTGCCATGATTGCCACGAACAACTACCTGTTCTGGGCAGGCTATGACTCCATCAATGTTATTTCGGATGTTCGTATTGGCAGCACTACTAGCATTGTCGGTGGTACTACTAGCACGGCTACAGTCACACTCTTTACGAACACCAACATCAGCACCAATATCGGCATCCCCTCTAATTCATGCGTAGCGGGTTACCTTGGCACGATTGTATTCATGACCAATCGCGGCCCCTACATCCTCTCGGGGGCCATGCCGCAAAAACTGGGGAACAATCTCGATGGAATCGTCCCGTATATCGACTGGACTAAGCCGGTTTGCTGTGGCGTGGGACAGGTCAACTTCCTTTCCGCCAAACCAGGGCCTTCCGCCAACATCATATTTTGGGGATTTAACTACAAGGACCCTCTACTGGGCGGTGGTTCGAGATACCTGTTCTCTTGCTTCTTTGACGGCAAGTGGTTCCTTGGGAGCGCAGGCCATCCCAATAATAAACCCGCAGGTACGAACGTATCCCTGACCTATGCAGTGCAGGGCTACTCCGCTGGCGTGGCCCCCTATGCGGGCATCCCCTGCATGTTTGGCACGGATGGAACCAACGTCTACCAGCTATTTGTCAACGACTACAACCCGGCATGGGGTCAGATCCAGACCGCGCTGTGGCACCACGGCGACCCCATCACCGACAAGCAGGTGATGCGCTTTGGCTTGGAGGCGAGCTACCCGCAGAGCAATGCGACCTTCTGGGTGACCAACGACTCGGAAAATGGAAGCTCCACGCCAACCTGGGCAATGTCCAGCATCAACATTGATATCTGGACCGATGCCGGTGCTGGTGGGGCTACCTATGGAGGGCCGGTGTCCACTTGGTACACGGCCAGCAGTACGGTGTCGATCTGGTATGGGCCTAACTTCAAGGCCATCTACATCGACCCGATGAACTCGTTTGGCAACACCAATCCGCAGATGGGCAAATACTACGGATTCACCATCAATAATGGCAGGCCCAATTCCGGCACTGGTGGTTCCAATGCACCCACCAACGATATAACGGTCAATGGGATCTTGAGCGCATACATGGAACGGGCGAGGTGGTAGCGTGGCTAAACCAGTAACGGGTCTGAACCAGTTCGAGAACAACGCCACGAACTCGCTGGTTTTGCTAGACCAGAATTTCACCACGCTGGCGCAGGCCATCAACGATCCTGCCAGCTACAGCAACTACGGCATTGACACGGGTGCGGTCAATGCAATGATTATCACCATCCCCAACCTGAACATGTCTGCCTACACGGAAGGGCAGGTGTTCTCGGTGCGGGTGGCAAACACCAATACGGGCGTGGCAACGCTCAACGTCAATGCCATCGGCGCAAAGAGCATCTATCACCAGGATGGCACATCGCTGGTATCGGGCGACCTGGTACTGAACAACGTCTACATGTTCCAGTACAACAGCCTGCTCAATAGTGGGGCTGGTGGCTTCAACATGATCGGCCTGGCCCCAACAGCCGCAGGCACAGCGCCTAGCGTAGCGATCACTGCAACGTCCACCAATGCGACGTTCTACCCGGTAATCGTAGCCTCGGCCAGCGGCAACCTTGCGGAGTACACCGCTGGTGGGCTGACGTACAACCCCAGTACGGGCGTGTTGGCGGCTACGGGTGGGTTCAACGGCACGGCTACTGGGCTATCGGGGGCAAGCCCCGCCTTGGGAACGAACTGGAACATTGACACAAATGGTCAGTTGTCCAACACGACCAACACGTTGATGAGCGTTTGTGTGCGCAATTCCGCTTCCATTGGAAGCGGGACAGCGGTTACGTTCGACACCATCGCTGCGCAGAACGGTTCCAATTTCTCCCTATCCGGTGGCAACATCGTGTTCGCCAATACGGGGATATATGAAATCAACCTGATGCTGACCATTCGCACCACTGCGGTCGGCTCATACAACGTCTACTTTGGCGGGACGATAGGATCAATCATCGGTCCGACCAGCACATATCCATTCTTTACATACACGGGAGCGACATTTTCTGCTCCGCTGTGCGCCGTATTGCGAGTTACCAGTGCCAGCCAATACCTGACCATTACCAGCAGCGGTACGTTCAACGGATCGACCTACCTTATTGATGCTGGCTCTGCGATGGCTACCGTGCGGAGAATTGGATGACCCGTCCGGTCACAGGGCTGATTATTTTCGAGAACAATTCCAGCAATTCGCTGGTCAATCTCGATTACAACTTCTCCCTGCTCGCCAATGCGATCAATGATCCGGGTTCCTCCTCCAACTATGGGGTGGACTCGGGGACCACGAACACAGTCATCGTCACCATATCCGGCCTTGGTCTGTCCTCCTATTCGGATGGGCAGACCTATGCGGTCAAGATCGCCAACAACAACACCGCTGCCGCGACGCTCAACATCAACGCCCTGGGAACCAAGAACATCTATGACATGCAGGGCAATGCGGTCGCTGCGGGGATGCTGGTAGCGGGGCAGATTTGCAACTTCATCTACAACTCCACCCTCAATGCTGGCTCTGGTGGGTTCAACCTGTACACGCCCAACTACTACGGGTTCGTTGGTGGGCAGGTATTGCTCGGGACGGAGACTGTTCCCTATGCGCTGCCCTTTAACACCAATCTGGTGATCGACGCCTACCAGAGCAACGTGTTCGAGGTCGGGGTGCTGACGGCAAACTTCACACTCTCCCTTATCAACAGTGCCCCCGTAGGCGGTCTAGCTATCAGCAATGGGCAGACCATATTGGTGTGGCTGGTGCAGGATGCGACGGGTGGGCGGGTGGCAACGTGGACTGGGATCAAGTGGCCCGGTGGCAGTGCGCAGACGCTATCCACATCAGCGAACGCTATTGACCTGTTGACCCTGACGTATCGGAACAGCACGGGGTTCTGGTACGGCAATGTAATGAAGAACTTTTCATGACCTGGCTCGCACGCACCATGCAGGATGCTCCGCAGCCTCCGGTTGTGCCATCGTTCATTACCACGGGCGTCGTTGGCGGCGGAACCATTACGTATTCAGGTGGATTTCTCCCAACGGCAGGAACCTACACGAACTACGCGGGGACTTTCGTATCCACCCCTGGTGGAATTGGGTCATGCCTTGGGTACATGGCGCATGTGGTGTTGATAAATTATGTGGACAATCTTGGGTACAACACCAATGGGAACGGAATAACTATCAGCGGTGCTCCCCAGATAGTAGATTCCACAAATGGCGTTGTCTATCACGGGCCGTATGGTGCTGATGCTGGCGCAACCATCGTCTACTACACTCCACCGCCTCCAACGCCACCGTATATTCAGGAAACCACTGGTGTTTGGATTTATATAGGTTTTGCTCCTGTAGCCACATTCAATACCAGCAGAACGCTAACAATAACGTGGCCCTCGATTGTCACAGTCGGGGCATCCTATTCGGCTACTAGCGCGTTGTCTGACCTGTACCTTGGGAGCACCAGCAGAACATTGAGTTCTGGGATGCACGTTGGATCTTCTGCTGGTGGAACATTCTCGGTTGCCTCTGGTGGCACGTATGGACCTACCATTTCCCCAACTGCTGCTGGCGACATAGTTGTTGGGGGTACGGCAGATGGGCAGACGGCATACTCCGGCTCTGCGCCAACAGCCAATTGGACGCCAGCGCCAGCAGGGTTGGCATACAACAAGAATATTGGCAGCTACATTGCGCAGTTCATGGTGGATTACTGCCCTACCATTTCCCCGTTTAACTATAGCCAGATCAGGACGGGTAACTATTCTGGGCAGAATTTGAGTTCCAACGGTGCATACGGCATCGCCACGATAACGGGGTTCTGATGGCTGTTCCCGGTCTAACCCTGTTTGCAACTGGAACACCGCTACAGCCGATCCAGAACTTGAGCAAGCTGCTGGTCCTGCTCGACCAGAACTTTGCCCTGCTCAACACCTACTTTGCCAACCCATCGTGGTTCGTGACCTACTTTCAGGACACGGGGTTCACCAACAACATCATAGGGACTGTTCCCAACTGGTCGGCTCCTGCTGACGGGTTCATTATTCACGTGAAGGTGCTGACGACCAACACGGGCAACGTCACCATCAACATCAATGGCCTGGGGGCGCATAACGTCTATGCCCGTGGGGGCCTGCCCGCCTATCCGGGGCTGGTGGCCGGTGGGCAGATCGTGAGTTTCGAGTGGCTATCGAGCCTCAATGGGGGCTTGGGTGGCTGGCAGCTATACAACAACAACACCTTCCAGGCGCACGGTGGAGGCGTTGTTAGGGGCAGTGCAGAGCCGGAGTTGGCTGTCACCTTCAATGCCACGCAGACCTTCGACGTATCCAAGAGCAATGTGCAGGCCGTGACGATGACCGGCAACATTACCTCGATGACGTTTTCCAACCCGCAGCCAGGGCAGACGGTCAACATCTGGTTCCAGCAGGACAGCACGGGTGGCAGGACGGTGGTGTGGCCCACCAATATCAAGTGGGCTGGTGGCACTGCGGGGGCGGTCACATCGACCGCAAACCAGTGCGACCTGCTGATAGCGACCTACCGCAGCGATACGAACTGGTATGCGTATCTCGTCAACAACATGTCCACGCAGTACAACACGGCGTTGTTGTACCACTTTGACGAAACCAGTGGATACGTTACCTACGATGCGGTGACGGGTAAATACTCCAGCTTAAACACATCGAACATTCCTCCGATCAACTTTTACATCAGTACGGTGCAGAAGAAGTTTGGGGCTTCTTCCGCTAGATTCGATGGGACTGTATCGGCGGATGTTTGCTCCCTGAACAATCCCACTGCATCGGCAACAGCCATAACTAATGCCATGACCGGGGCCACATGGACGGTAGAGGGGTTCTTCTGGATTATTTCATACGGCGCATCCAATGGCGCGATGTGGTCGTATAACGGGAACTCGTTTAACTTCTACTGTACCTTGTACTTCAATACATCGGGGCAGTTGTATTGGGGAAATGGAAGCGGTTTTCCAACGATGATAGGCCCTACAACGGCTGTTTCCACTGGCGCATGGCATCACATTGCCGTTACTAAAAGTGGGACTACATTCACGATATGGGTAGATGGCGCGTCTGCCGGAACCATTACTTCCGCAACCACCATCCAACCATCGTCCGACATGAGTATTGGTTCGATATCATTTAATTCTGGATACACGCCAACCATGTACGTAGACGAGTTCCGAGTAAGCAATATCGCAAGGTACTCGGCTCCATTCACCCCACCGTCTGCTCCATTTTCACTGGATTGACATGGCAAACAATCCAGCAAAAATCAACTCCCTGACCACCGGGACAACCACCGATAGCTATTACAACGGTGCTACGGGGACGACATTCGGATCTGCTGTGATACCCAATACGACTCTTGGGTATGGACTCGACGTAATCTGCGTTACGTACATGTGTGCGTATAACGCTGGCTACAGCGGTCTTAGCATGAGTTCTCCCGTAATTACCGATACAACAAATAGCATTACCTACACGGTTAGTGGTGGCGGTCCTTATGCCGGCGATGGTGGGCAAAACCCAAGCAACGGAGCAGCAGGGGCTTTGTACTGCGGCGCTGCTGTTTACATCGGGTGGGCAGTTATTCCTGTTGCCAAATTGCAGGCCGCAAGGTCTATTACTTGTACCGCTGTTGGCGTGTATCCACCGTCAGGACATGCTGGATCTGGGCCAGCACATGTATGGATCAACCAGTACACCTTTGCCGGAACCGTTAGCGGGTTGAACTCTGGGATCGTATCCAATTCGTACACTCCCACTAGCTGCGCAATGAACAACACGACCACAAGGTATTCACCGTACTTCAACACAACTTTCTACAACGGGTATACCTATCGGATTGATTCATACGTCAACTCCCTGGTCGTTGGGGCGTATGTGGACACCATGAATACATGGGCGTCCTACTGCGGTGTTGTTGGGCCTAGTGGTGGCGGTCAGGCAGCGGGTGCGCCGTCCCCCTTGTGGACTCCTGCGCCAGCAGGAACGATGTTGAGTCAGACAATAGCAACCGGGCCGGGGGCGGCGAACTTCATTGCCGTAACGCCGAACTTTGATTTTCCCGTGCTGCTCGGGAATAACTGTACCAATGCCTACCCACCCACTATTGCGCAAGCAGGAATAGTTGCGCTGATGTTTTCTGGATACTAAATGACCTGCCTTCTACACCTGTGTATCTCCCTGCTTGCCGGTTTCACCAGCGAGAGCATCCCGCCCGATGGAACCTGGTGGGAGTATCCCCAACCGGCACAGTTCAATACCCGTGGGGTGAGCGCAGGGGTGGGCGTTCGAGGGGAAAACTGGTCGGTGACTGTTGAGGAATTGGGGAGGATGACTTCAACAGCCGTAGCCTGCGGGAACAACGAACCCATGTGTACCAGCGGGAAGATCCCCTTTTCCCATTTCCTCGGGTCGGAGCATCCATCGGGGGTCTGGGCCAACTGGGAGCCTCATTGGGGGCCTGTTTTCGGGCAGTTGGGGGTGGGGCTGGCTTGGCCCCGGTTCTCGATGGCAGTACCCGACTGGAATGATGGGGTAGACACTCCCAGACCCTTATTGGTTGGTAATAATCGGATGGTTTACAGCCCGCTAATCGGTTTTGGGTACTCTGTCAAGAACGTGGATTTGCTAGTAAATTGGAGGCTGCTGCGGGTGGTCAATTCCAATGTTGACTTCCAGGGGTTAGGGTGGAAGGAAACCGATCTGTCGATAAGGGTGAACTTCTGATGATGATTGCTACCACGAAACGGTCTACAGACCCGGAACAAGGGAAGGTGTTTTTAGTGAAGAACCTATCCGTTGAGGGGTTAGTTGCCATCCTTGGGGTCATAGGATCGGCTATCTACACTGTCGCCTTCCTTTCCGCCGATGTTCGAGAAAACTCCAAGGACATATCCAGCGTCAAGGAATGGGTAGCCCATCATGCTGCCAACGACGACGCCAAGAACGACAAGTTGAACGAGAAGTTGGATGCCATCAAGGAAGAACTGGACAAGCTGGTGGGTCGCGTAGACGGCCAGAGAAGGGGCTCCTGATGGACATGACCCTATCTCGGTTTGCGGTAGGCCCCAATGGGTCCTTTGGCTATATCAAGAACTGTGATGGAGCGCAGGTTTGCATGTGCGCAGAGCATGCCTACCTTCAAGACGAGGGGGATCTATGGCTACCAAAAGTACCTCCTGGGAGATACCTGTGTCAGAGGGGTATTCACGTTTTGACCGGAGGCCTGCCGTTCGAGACTTTCCAAGTGACAGCGGTTCCGGGGCACACGGGGATACTGTTTCACAAGGGGAATCTGCCGGAGATAGACTCGCAAGGCTGTATTCTTCTGGGGTCTGCACTTGGTTCCCTAGAGGGGCAATCCGCTGTACTCGGGTCGGCGGATGCGTTTGCCGTATTCATGGGCTTGCAGGCGGGGGTCAACGAGTTTTGGTTGACTGTTGAGTAATGTCTGGTGGCTCTGGATTCGCCAATGCACCCCTATCGGTCAACGTAGGGGCGGCGAGCATTAACGTCCTGCCAGCCAACCCTTTTCGCAAGGGGTTAATCATCGTCAACGTGGGCACCAACTACGTGTTCCTTGGCTGTGAGGACCCCGCAATCCCCAATGGTGGCATAGCCCTAGCCCAGAACGGGGTATGGAACATGGACCCATACTCCTTCTTCAACGGGGATGTGTTCGCAATCTCCCCCAGTGGCACGACAATAGCCATACAAGAGTTCCAGTAATGCCTGTCTACAACCCTGGAAGCGGTGGTGGGGGTGGTGTAGGCCCTCAAGGACCGATGGGGCCGCAGGGTCCTATTGGCCTTGGCTTGGACGGCGAGGATGGTGACGATGGGATGCCCATACCGGGTATTCCTGGGGCGGCAGGAGCGCCCGGAACACCTGGAACACCTGGGGCACCGGGAACAGCCGCCATGCCGATTGCCCTGGACGGGGCTGATGGCGATGACGGTATGCCCATACCCGGCCCACAAGGACCGCAGGGCTTGCAGGGGATTCCTGGGGCACCCGGAGTAGCGGCGTACCCCATAGCACTCGATGGTGCAGATGGGGACGATGGGATGCCTATTCCCGGTATCCCCGGTCCGCCTGGAAACCCCGGCCAGCAGGGTAGTCCCGGTGTTGCAGCGCAACCAATAGCATTGGATGGTGCCGATGGTGATGACGGTATGCCGATTCCTGGCCCGCCTGGTCCGCAGGGGCCTCCCGGAGTCACGACAAACATCACCACAACGGCTTTCATCTACCTCGATTCTGACCCTCCCGATGAGCCTGCTGTCGTTCCTGGTCCGCCTGGGGCTACTGGCATTGGCACTACTGGCTCTGCTGGCCCTCCTGGTCCTGCTGTTTATCTCGAAGCCCCCGAAGCAGATGAGCCGCTAGCCATACCAGGGCCACCTGGGGCGGCTGGCGCTGCCGGGTCTACTGGTGCTCAGGGTCCTATCGGTCCTGCTGTGTACCTAGAGGCTCCCGAGGCTGATGAGCCAATGATTATTCCCGGCCCCGCCGGGGCTGCGGGGGTTGGAACAACGGGGGCGCAGGGGCCTACGGGACCTGCCGTGTATCTGGAAGCACCGGACGCAGACGAACCATTCTTCATGCACCAAGGGCCTCAGGGAAGCCCTGGGGTGACAGGCTCCCAAGGGCCTATGGGACCCTCTGCTCATTTCACCATTGATACTTCGGATGGGGTGGATGTGGCATCGGAAGCCATAAGCCACATCTACGGTGGCGGCGGGTTTGACCCGGATACGGTCAATGCGGGTGGTTTGACAGCCCTGACGACCATCAACTCGACTGTTACCCCCACGACTGGGGGCATTACCCAGTTAAATCAGGTGGCGGCTGTTGGATCGGTTTGGAGGGTGCGGGCGCATGGAACTTTCGTAGCTGTGTCCTCTGCAACAGCACGCAACGCATTGTGCGCCGCATTTTGGGGGTCAACTTCCCTGACTGTTTTGACAGTAGGAGCCGTTCTCGCTTCCACTGCCCAGACGACAAACTGGGAGTTGGAAATGATCTTGACAGCTTCGAGTACAACGGCTATTTGGACTACAGGATATTGCAATAACAGGGTGGCCTCGGCAACGCTGGTGGCTACCTCTGGGATCACACCGGCCAGCACTACGGTAACAGCCGGTCCTCAGACTTTGGATCTACGGTTTTATTCGAGCGTCGCTGTGACCAGCGATTCTTGGTCGGTGCAACAAGTAACAATGGAAAGACTGAAATAGGAGCCACACATGGCAGCAAACAAGATTGTACGTTTTGGCCCGGTGGCTCTGACGACCACCTTGACCACCAACATCCTCAACCCAGGAACGACGACTGGTGGCGTGGGTATGCCTTCTACCTCGACCAACCTGTATTTTGTGATTCGTCACATCCGTATCGTCAACGTAACAGCAGCCCCGGTTACGTTCACGCTTTGTATCGGCGCTACGGGTGCAACGGCTAGCTCCTCGAACTCGCTCATGGGGTTTGGTTCCTCGGTTGCGGCCAACAGCTATGCGGAGTGGTACGGGATGATCCGCCTGGACGTTGCCGACTTCCTGGTTGGCGGTGCTGGCACTACAACGGCCCTGACCCTTATCGGAGAGGGCGAGCTTGGCGTGACCTAAGATGTTCTGGAAGAACTGGTTTACGGAGCGCGACAACGCAAGCTGGTGCGTTGTTCGCGCCCTGCTGTCTGCTGGTGGAGTTGCGATGCTGTTTCAGTTTTGCACGCACTCCCCAACGGAGGAAACCTACAAGTCGTTCGCATTTGGGTTGGCTGCTATTGGTGCTGCCATCGCCGCAAAGAACCAGTCTGAGAAGCAATGATCTACCTGACAGTGGCAAAGTATGGGCTGATGGCCCTTTTGGGGGCGGTGATCCTATATTTCGTCTATGCGAGGCCGGAGATTGACCACCTGAACAGTCGTTATGTGGACCTGGTGGCAGAAGATGCCAAGAAAACAGCGGATTTCTTGAAGCAGGCTGCGGTAAAACAGAAGGAGTTGCAAGATGCGGTCGATGAAGCCCAACGGCAAGCCCTACTGGATAGACTGGCCCGAGATAACGCTACTCGGACTCTCAATAGCGTTTCTGCAAAGCTGCACGACTACATCGCCTCCGCAACCGCAAGTCTCAGTGTCGGATTGCCCCAAGGCACCAGTGGTGATGCCAGTATCGCCTCCGCCAAAGCCCTCGGGCTACTGGCAACAAACCTTGACGACTTTGGAAAGCAATGCGCTGCCGAAGCCGACCGGCTCGGGGACGAGGTAAGACGGCTTGAGAAATGAGCATTTCCATCTTTTGCGATGCACCATACGGCAACGAGGATGCTTGGTACAGGTTTGTGCTTGCTCACTATCTTCGGCACCAAACCTATCGCTCGATGGTCAGCGCACAGGTGACAAACAGCAGTATCCAGAGCATTATCCCCAAGGACAACAGTTGGATGTTGCTCCATGCCCAGGAACACTTGGACATGGCGAATGCCCTTGGCTTACAGGCCAACCCAAATATCGGGGTAGTGGATATGACGGTTGCGGAGAATTACCAGCAGTGGATGCTCCAACACCGCGATGAGCATGCCAACTTTGACCTTGCCTTGGGGCTGACATGAGTACAGATTCGTCTACCGGGTATGACCCGCTTGCCGGGATATCAGACCCTACGTTAAGCAGTAGTTTTGGGTCTACGTCCTCCACTTTTGCCGCCCCAACCAATACGGGGGTGACTGATTTCCTTACGGGCACATCCAGCACGCCATACGACCCAACCGGAGCTACGTCGAGCAACAGCGCGGTCACTGACTATCTATCGGGCACCAGCAGCACGCCATACGGCCCTAGCAGCACAGACCCCAATGTGGGCGTTGGTGGGCAGGGTAGTGCTGGCGGCTCTCCCATATCAATCCCCAGTTCAAGCGGGTTCAATGTGGGAAGCATGATTAACCAGATTGGTAGCGGGCTAGGCGCTGTCGCTGGCCCTGCCGCCCTCCTGGGCACGGCTACCCTGGTGGGCAAGAACCTGTCCAACAACGCCCAGGACTATGCCAACCAGTACAAGTCGATAGCCGCCCCCGCAGGGGCCATTGCACAGCAGTTCCAAACTCAGGTGCAGACCGGGCAGTTGCAGCCGTGGCAACAGGCGACCATCGACAAGATGGTGCAGCAGGAGAAGGCGCAGGCAGCGCAGTTCGGGGCCAACACGGGCACATCCAACAGCACAACCAACCTGGGCGAGCAACAGCAGATTGATACCAACGCCCTCATCCAGCAGGGACAGTTCCAACAGCAAGCATTCACCAACTGGCAATCCTCCTTCGGGGACTACGCAAAGGAAATGGGCCTTGGCATCCAAGCACAGATCCAGGGCGACCAGGAGATTGAACAGTTGTGGTCGTCTGTCCTGGGTGGGCTGGCGAAGGCTGCGGCTGCCGGTGGTGGTGGTGGCGGAGGTGGCGGTGGTGGAGGTGGTAGTGGTATTGGCAGCTTCTTGAGTCAAGCCGCTGGAATTGCGGGAAGCGTTGCCAGCATTGCGGGCATCTTCTGTGATCGTCGCCTAAAGAAGAACGTCATGTTCTTTGCCAAGGACGAGCAGACCGGATTGAATCTGTATCTATTCCACTACCTGTGGGATAGGGACAGCGAAGCGTGCAGAATTGGCCCGATGGCTGATGAAGTAATGGAAAAATACCCGTGGGCGGTGAGCGTGGACGACAACGGTTTCTACAAGGTGGATATGTCGATGGGGGCTGGACATGCCTGATGCGTTGGAAACCGATCCAGAAGTAATCGCCGCTGCTGGCGAGGTTGTTGATCCGCAGGCTGCGGCAGGCAATCCTGCGCCTGTCAATCCAACGGAAAAGCAGATTGTCGAGGCGGAGAACCGCCTGGGCGTGCCGCAGGCTCGCAAGAAGATCGAGGAAGCAGATGCCAAGAAGTCTGCTGATGAGCAGGCTATGGCCCAGAAGGAAGATGCTGCTGTTGCCGACTGGCAGAGCGCATCGGAGAAGGCAGACAAGCAAAACCTTGACCTTATCTATGGCGAGCCGGATAACAAGCTCACCCCTCCCAAATATGAGCCGGTCACTATGGAGGATGTGCATGCCAACATCTTCCCGTTGCTGGCCCTTGCCACATTGGGTGGGTTGGGAGTTCGCCGCCATGCAATAGGGGCCATGAAATCCTTTTCTGCCATGCTCCAAGGGGCAGAGGAAGGCAAGAAGGAAGCCTACGAGGCCAACAAGACCAAGTACGAGGCAGACCTTGCTAGGCTGAAAAACGAGCAAGCCGAATACGATAAGAAGGTCAAGGCGGTGATGGCTAACAACAAGCTCACCCTTGACGAGCGTTTGCACCGGATTGACCAGATCAACCGTGAGGCTGGCCGTGTATCCAGAGCCGATACCGATGCGGTCAACCGATATTCCAGAACAGCCGATCAGTTGGAAAAAGATGCGCTGATGCAGGCCAAGCTGGAAGCAGAGGCGCAGAAAACCATAGCCAAGTCTGCCGCACAGCAAAAGATGATTGCTGACATGCGTGCGCAGATGGACCCCGGCATTACTGCGATGGTGGCAACGGGTGCAGACGCAAGGCAGTTCATGGGCGTGTACGGGCAGCAAGCCAGCCTTGCCCGCACCATGTATACGTCTGCCGCAATCGACATGATTATGCGGGAGAACCCCGGCATGAATCGCACGGCTGCTGCGCAGGAGTTGGTGCAGCGCCAGATGGCAATGAAGTCAACAGCCGGTGCGCTCAATTTCGAGCAAAAGATGTTGGGTGCTACGCAGCAGGCAACAGACCAGTTGCACAAGAACATCGAGTTGGCGAAGAAGTCACTTGCCAAGATTCCAGACCAGACCCATTTCACCATCCTCAACGACTTCATCAACGGAACCTCCCGGCGCACGGGTGGGGCAGAGGTCAACTCCTGGTACTTCCTTGTAGATGCGGTTGCCAATGAAGCCGCCCGGTTGCAAAGCAGCGGGCAGGCGTCAGCAGCACAGTTGCACAGCTATGCCCAGGAGTTAGCAAGGAAGTGGCTTGACCCGAGCATCACCCCGCAAGCCTTTCTGCGCCTTGCTGAAACGATGGAGCAGGAAGGACAGTTGCGCACGATCAGCTACAAGAACGCCATATCGCAGATGATTGGTGGATTTGGCAGACCTGGCGGTGTTGACGCAAATGCTGGTGCCGCCCCTGGTGGTGCCGCTACCAGCCGATACAACCCGGAAACTGGCCGCATTGAGCCGATACGATAATGCCGCACATTGTTGATGTTCCCGGAGTAGGGCCTACGGAGTTCCCCGATGGCATGTCCGATGCTGCCATTGCACAGGCCATACAGTCGAGCTATCCGCAGTTTCAGGAAAAGCACGACACCATCGAGGATCTAAATTCCAAGTTCGGCATGCAGCCGGAGCCGAAGAACGAGCGCTCCCTTGGCAACATCCTGGCCGGTGCTGGCGAGGCTGGTCTGGGCATGGCTACCGGGATGTTCGGGGATGCTATCGGTTTGGTGGGAGCATTGGGCAAGAGGGTGGCCGGTGAAATTGGGCCGGAGCCTGACAAGGAAACATTCAAGCATGCCCAGGAGCGTATATCCAAGGAGGCCACCGCCCCCTTCATGCCCCAGAGCGAAATTGGGCAGACCTTCATGAACAAGACGGCTGATGTTCTGGGGATGTATCCCAACCCCATGACGCCGGAGTTCAATGCTGTTTCCCATCTGGGCCAGGCCATGCCCGAGGTTGCTTCTGCGGCGACTGTTGCAGGCAAGGCGGCTGTTGACGCGGGGGCCAAGGGCCTGCGCAATGTCATGGACCCCATTGGCAGGGTGACTGGTTACATTGCCCCGCCGTTCAAGGAAGCCCGCATCCCACAGCGGGAGCTACGCAAGGCTGGTGGCGACGTTACCTTCACAGCCGAGCAGGCTATGGGGGAAATCGACAAGCGGGTGGAAGAACTCAAGGCTGGCAAGACCGAGGGCGTGGAGAATGCCCATCAGCATGCAAGCCGGGTGCTGGATGTGCGAAGCGAGGTTGAGGACAATCTTCGCAAGGCAACAGTCGAGCATACGCAGGCGGCAACACAGTTAGCCCCAGAGGAAGTCTCCGAGGAATCCCTTGGCAGCTTGGTGCAGAAGGAAGGCTCCAAGACCATCGAGAAATTGGAGCTAGAACGCGAAAAAGACGCCATTGATGAAAACAAAGACCCGGCGTTTGAGCGCGGTCGCATGCGAGCCGAAGCAAAGGAAACGCCACGCAAGGTAGAGGCCGTCAAGACGTTGATGGATTCTGTCAGGGAATGGTTGCGGGAGGAGCGCAAGAAACTTCCAACTGGATTGCCCAGAAGCGCAACCACCCGCGACATGGTAAACGTGATTATCCGCAAGCTAGGGATGAACACACTCACCCTGGATCAGTTGGAATCCATGCGCCGGGAGTTGAACGACGCCATCCTATCCGACCCAACTGGCAACAAGGCTAGTTGGGCTGTCCTGTACCGGCAGATCGGCAGGCGAATCCAAGACATTATGGAAGCCTATGAGCCGGATATAGGAAAGTACATTGCCGCCTACAAGAAGGGTAGCCTGAAAATCAATCAGGCAGAGGGTGGCGCTGCTGGCAAGAACACTCTCAGGACAATCGACACCCTTGGGGACAGCGTTTACGAGTCAACAGCCGAGGGGGTTGCTCGCAAGTATTTCGATGGCAGCGCACAGCAGGCCCAGAAGGCTATCGAACTGGTTGGTGGCAAGACCCCGGAACTGGTGGCCGCTGTTCGTGGCTATCTGCGCAGGCAGATCATGTCCAAGGGCAATGCGCAGGCAATGGCAAAGTTCATCAAGGACAACGAAGGGCTGTTGCAAAAATTCCCAGAATTGAAGGCCGACTTGGAGGGGGTAGCCAAGTCCAAGGCCCGCATTGAGCACCTAGAGGAATTGCACAAGAAGGTGGTCGATGCAACCAAGAAGGCTTCCGAGGGTCTAGCCAAGGAGAGAAAGGCTGCCCTGGATAAAGCCGTCGAGCAGGAGAAGGTCAAGACCGATTTGCAATCCTTCATCCGGCAGTTGGAGCACACCGAGGATAGCAAGGGTCAGATCCAGAAGATGCGTGCCATCATCAACAAGATGGATAAGTTGGGGATGATTGATCCTGGCACGCACGCGAAGATGCTGGACATGATGAATGATGTTGAGCGCAAGTATTCCCGCAGCGCCGTCATGAACAAGATGCTGCGTGCGGTATTCATCATGGCGGGTCTGGAAGTTGGCGGGCGTTACTACGGTTATCTTCTTCCCACACCTGGCGGTGGGCACAAGTAGAGGCAAGGGTGACATGGGTCATGGCAACAAGAATTCCGGCAAGAAAGGCGTTCCTTTCAAAAATCCGCAGCCAGGGGGATTCCGATACTACAGCTACCTCGCGCAAGGTAGTCAATCCGCGATTAGAGAAGATGCTGGATCGGATGATGGAGGAAGCCATAGCGGAAAATTCCCCGATGACTTTCGAGCAGCGAATGGCTGTTGGCGCACTGGTGTTAAAGGTGGAAGCGGTTAGGAACAAGTTGCAGGATGACGATTACGGTGCCGGGTTCATGGATGACACGCCCGGTCGGATCGAAGTCAACGAGGAAGAACAATGACCGATATGAGCGAGCAGGAGATTGTCGCCAATGCGGAGAGGGTGTTGACCTATATCCGGTTCAACATGAAGTTGCTCTCCGGCAAGGTGGTGGTGGCATCGGCCTTGCTACTTGGTTTTGTAGTAACCGTGTGGGCGATGGTGGCTCCCGACCCGTACCGGGTGGGGCTGGCCGTGGCTTGGTGGCTGTTGGCGTATCTACCGGCTCTTTGGAGCGAGAGGAATTGACATGGGCAAGAATCTTAGAACAACGTTGGGGTCGGCTGTTGGCAACAACATGAAAATGTCGCGCAAGGGTGCGGCGACAGCGCCATCGGAGTTGGTGCGCCCGCCGTTGCCGATGGACATGAATGACCTGTCCAATGTTGCCCCGGTGCAGGGCAAGGTGATGCCCCGGCACATCAACATGATGTTCGGGGCAGACCGGCAGAGCTATGAGGGAACAGCCGCCTATGCGCCCCTGGGCAAGACAATGCCCGGTCGCGTCAGCAAGGGCGACCGGGACATTATCAAGAGGCTAGGCGGCAACTACAAGTAGCCTAGAAGTCGATATCGGCTGTTCTAGGTTTTGACTTGGCGGCAGGTGCGCGTCCCTCGGCTTTGGTGAAAGCCAGCGACAGGTACTTGCCGTTCTCGTTTTCCTTGGGCCAAGCGGCAATCCAATACTTCTGGCCGTCGATGGTGCAGCTACCCTTGTAGTCGGGTTGGCCGTCCTTTACCTTGTCGTCGTTCTTGGCGATTGATCCGAAGCCCGACTGTTCATATTTATTTGGCATTTTTGATTACCTCGTCAAAAAGTTCATCTGTTTGCTGCAAGAACACCTTGGCAGCTTCTTCGCACTCCACTATTTCCCGGTCGTCCTCAAGGATCAACTCACGCACTAGCAGATTAGGCCCGCTAGTAACCCGAGGGTCGTAAGCGACAAATAGCCCTTCTCGGGTTCTGCAACAGGCCATTTGGGCGACCATCTGCCAGCGGTAGTTTTCAGGGATTTTCCCCTGGATGCACCAATCCACGAAGGTCTTGGTGGTCGGGCACTTGACTTCGACAATGGCGAACATCGAAGATTCGGGCGGGTAGGCAAAGCCATCCGGGGATGCCCCGAAGTTGTCGATGGTCGGATGCAGGACGAAACCCGCTGGCTCCACAATGAGGCCGGTCTTATTCTCGAAGGTCTTGATAGCCCCTGCTTCATTGTCCAGCCCCCATTGCATTGCCGGTGTTACGTAGTGGTCGGTAGCCACCCCGGTCATGCGCTCCGCGACCAATTCCATCATCAGGTCTATGCGGGCGCGCGCCGGGGTGCCGTTCTTTAGGAAGCTCATAGCATCGGCCATCCTAGAGGCTGTTAGCTTGCCTCTGCGCGCGGCGTGCCAGTTATCGGAGCCTTGGACGGCTTCGATGGGCGGGCGTTTGCGGATCATGCGTCGCTGCCGAAGATGGTGTCCAGCCAACCGTGGATCTGCCGACCTTCTTCCAGGGTTACGGTGACGGACTTGTTGGTGCCGTACTGGACGGTCAACAGGACGCCCTTCTCCGATGTGACGGTTACCGTGGGAACGCGGGCGGTGATCGTTGGTAGGCCGTTGGTAATGCGCTTGCTCTTGGCCTTGCCGATAAGGCCCGGCTTGGATGAGTGCTTCTTCAATTCCTCTATCAGCGCCGGGATTGCTTGCTCTGCGGCATCCTTTTTCCACAGTCGCATGCGGTCAGCGCGCCGCTTGACGCAGGGAACCTTCTCCTTATCGAAGGTGGCGATAGCGGCGTTGATAGTCTTGGTGTCGCGCGCCATGTGCTTCTGGCGCAGTAGTACCGTAGTTGCGATATATCCACGCATGTTCATTCCCCTTTGAGTTCTTCCTTCATTTGATCCTTGATTTCCGCATTGCCAAGATTCATGCGGGCTTTTTCGGGCAGTGCCAGCCAAACATCGGCCAGTTGGCTCATCGTCTTGCACTTGCGCATGGCAAGGACAACATCGGGGTCGGCGGCTTGGGTATCCCTGGTGACTGTTGCGCTGTTGTGGGAGCCAAGGTTGCCATCCTCATCTTCCTCTGCCGCGATCATCAGGGCGGTGCAGTAGGAATTGCGCCGGGCGTAGGTCAGCGCACTGCCCCATTCCTGGGGGTTAGCGCCATCCGGGGCCAGCACCGGAAATGGGGCCAGAGTCATTAGCTGCCCTGACTTGTGCAGGATGGTGGTGGTGACTACGGCTGTCCTAGCGCCCGAAGGACGGCCCATATCGACCCATTCAACGTCCTGGGCCACGGATAGGCCGTACAGGGCTAGGTGGGCCTGTGTACGGGCCAGGATTACGTCTAGCGGGGCGTATGCGAAGTCGTAGGTGCCTCCTGACTTGGTTCGCACCGTGACCTTGCGGGATTTGGGAATCTGCGGCCATCCCATGCGGGCGATTGCCAGGGCTTCCGCTAGGCTTTTGATCTGCTCTGGCGCAGCTACATCAGGTTGAGATACATCAGAATCGACTATATCTATTTCTCGCAATTCGTTCATGTTTGTTCCCTCTTTTGATTGACAAGCACGGAGACATAGTATAGGATGCGATATATCTTGTCAAGTACATTTTGAGGAATATGCAAATGCAGCTACAACCGAGAACCTTCACAGAGGGTACGCCGCTTGCTTACTGCATTGAAAAGTTTGGAGGGGTGCTAGCTTTTTGCAGGGCAATAAACCGCAGCACTTCCCAGATTTACCGATGGAGAAACAATGGGGGTTTATTGTCGGCGGCAGGGCAGACGGATGTTCTGATTGCAGCCAGGAAGCTAGGGGTAGACATTGACCCGTCCAAATTGGTCTATATCCCCCCAATGGTGGAGAGACAACCGGAATTAGCGCACACGGAGTAAATCATGGACTTGGTAGCCCGCAGGGAATTTGCCGAAATTGCTGACTCGACCTTCTGGATCGGGGATGAGGAACGGCGCATGGTGGCGTTTGGCTCGACCATCGAAAAGCTGGTCTTGGAGCGCCTTGCCGTGCGGCTGGCGTCCAAGGAATGCGATGGCATGAACCGTGAGGCTATTTGCCAGTTCATTGAACGCTTGACGTATGATCCGAATGTTCGTTCCCTTCGCGAGTTGGCCCGAGAGGCGACTTAGCGACCTCCGGCCCCGGTAGCTCTCCTCCTACCGGGGCATTTTTTTGCCCAAGAAAGGTTTCACGTGGAACGCAGACCAAGGCTGGTGATGCAACGGGCGGTGCAATCGGGGAAGTTCTCCTCCGAGCAGGAGTGGTGTGAGAAGTGCATAGCCAGCAAGAATGCGGCTGTTCCGGCTTCCTGGCGGCTGTTTGCCAGCACCCACCTGGCCTCCCTGCGAACAGTCGATGGCTATGCTGGCCCGAAGGCGTGGGCGTATCGTCTACGGGATCGGCACCTAGCGGGTGAGAAATTGGAGTGGTGCCAGATCCAAGCCTACGAGGGGGTGTTACGTGACATTGGCGCGATATGGGAACCGCAAGGATGCGAACCAGGGCGAGATAGTGCAAGCCTTGAAGCGGGTAGCGGCATCGGTGTTTGTGATGGACGAGCCGTGCGACCTGTTGGTGGGGTTTCGGGGGAAGAATTACCTGTTGGAAGTCAAGGACCCGAAGAAGCCTCCCTCCAAGCGACGGCTGACCATAGCACAGGCGGATTTTAGGCAGACTTGGTATGGGCAGTACGCCATTGTCCACAGCGCCGAGGAAGCCTTGAAGGTAATCGGTGTTTGACTATCCCAGAGTACCGTTTTACTACGTGCTGTTGGCATCTATATTGCTTATTGCGATAGTAGGTGCGCTTATTCTATGGAGCATGTGATGAAACTCCCCCTACCGCCGTTGCCGTGCGTTATGTGCAATGACACCCGCAGAGTCCCAGCAATCATGGGTGCTCCAGAACAAGAGTGCCCAGCCTGTACACCTGTGTTTGACGCCATGCGTGCCGCCCAGCGTATCGCGCTAGAGGAAGCGGCGAAGGTGTGCGAGGAAATGGGAACATTTGAGGGCGTGCCAAGGCCGGGTGTGTATTGTGCCGCCGCCATTCGACAGCTAGGGGAGGAAACCATACGGTTGCAGGACAAGCGCATTGCGCAGCTAGAGGCCGCACTTAAGGCAGCAGAAATATCACTAGAGAATACACATGAGTTTGCAGAGGCACTTGAAGCACGGTTAGCCGAGTACCAAAACCCTCCACCTGGATTCATCTATGGTGATCCAGAAACCATAAAGAAGTATGCAGATGCAGCTAACGCACTCAAGGCAGCGCAGGAGGTTGTAGACGAACAGTCAGAGGATGAGGGTCTATGGTTTGACGCCAAGACCGCGCCAGAGGCTTACTTGCAGCAGGAAATGCGCAGGTTGCACGCCGCAATCGACGCCGCACGCAGGGAGGGGAAATGATTACTTTTCTTTTGTTAATAATTGCTGCTGTATTGATCTTGGAGTGGGCGGATAAATGAAGAAATACCAGTTTGGAACAGTCAACTTGGTCAAGGATAAGGGCAAGGAGGTCAAGCCGCCCAAATACCGGCCAGCACCCGAGCCATATAGCCAGGAACAGCGGGTGGCCTATGTGGAGTGGTTAAAGAGGAATGGAGGGTGACATGAAGAAAGCATCATCGGAGTTGGAATCGCTACGCCAAAAGCTGATGGAGTCGATATACAGCAAACCACCCGTGATATACAGCAAACCACCCGTGACGTATGGGTTGGGCAGGCTGGTCTTGGAGTCTACGAGGAAGATATACGACCCCAATGGGGACGAGGTAACTACGTGGATCGGGACGTATATTCTCAATGAGGCCCATGTTCCTGTGCCGGTGTCCACAAGGCAGTGGGCGGGATGGTTTGAGAATGCAGCCAACCGGATAGTCCAGCAGGACACCATCAAGGGGGTGCGGGTCAGCACGGTATTCCTGGGCCTGGATCACTCTTTTGCAGGTGGGCCACCCCTTCTCTTTGAAACCATGATCTTTGGAGGGGAATTGGATGGTAGCCAGGAGAGGTGTTCCAGTTGGGATGAAGCCCTGGAAATGCACGGCAGGGCTATGGTTGCCGTTAAGACAAGCCTTGGGATATAAAGTGCTTGACAGGGTAGCCAGGAGAATTTAGATTTCGCCTGTCGCGTGGAAACGACGGGTTGCAAGGCCGTATTCACATGGGTTCCTCCCTGTCTCACCAGTCAGGGTTTCCACAGGAATCCAGTTGAATGCGGCTTTTTTATTGCCGCCGTCGCACTGTCGGGGACTCAACGGCAGGGTGCGAGGAAACCCCCTACTGTGGGAAAGACTTGAGACAGGGGGAGGGGTGGCGAAGTTAGCGCCCCTAGTCGAACGGCTGACGGGCGATGCGGCTCCGGCGGGCATTGTTGAAGGCTTAGTCATCTGCACTAAGGATGGCTAGGCTTTGCTCACCAGCAAGCATTGGTATATGCCCTAGGGAATGTTTCTTCGCGTAGATACCAGAAGGAATCTTAATGATCACCCTGCGAGCATTGGAATTCCGGTTGGAGGGGTTGCGGCGGGTGCAAGCTGATCCGTACTGGGATAAACTTCCCTGGAATTCCCCGAACCAGATTGCTGCTGACATAAGGGAGGCCGAACGTGCCGTGGACGAGTTCAAGCGCAAGCAGGCATACGAAGAAGGCCAAATCGGCAAAGAGCAAACGCCAATGGTCGCACGTGGCAAATCGGATGCTACGTGGTGGGAGCAGTGAGGGTGCTGCAATCCGTGCTGCTAACTCGGTGGTAGCAAAGGGCCGAGGGGGTAGCCGGGGAAAAAGGAAATCCCACCGGGGGCGTAAAGGGTAAAAAGTGTGGGCGGGGTGGCCTTGTAGCGGATGTCGCGGATGTAGCGCATCCCCGGCGGCTCACAGTAGGCTCACCAGGCGAGCCCGGCCAGGCGCGCGGGCCCCAAGCTCGAGCGCTCGAGCAACAGTCAACAGTCGCCAACAGTCAACATAAGATTTCTTATCCCCAGGTAAAGAAAAAGCCCAGGGGGTTAGCCTGGGCTAGTTGTGTTGTTCCGGGTGACTGTTAGTAGAAGCGCTGGCCGTCCTTCTTATGACAGCGCATATCCTGCCCGGCCCCGTATTCGGGGCCATAGCGGATTTGGCATGCCGTGTCTTGCTGCATCAGAAGGCGGGCGCGTTCGTCGTTGTCGTGCACCCACTGATACCACGACACGCCGACCAGTGCGAGCACGCATGCGCAGACAATGCCCGTTAGTACATTGCCCGCGCAGCGCAGCAGCAGACCCAATTCCCGATTAGTGAACGGTTCCACTACCCGCCCCTTCTGAATCGTCATCGACTACCGTCACCTTGCCGCGTCCTGCCAGCAATTCCGCCACGCTGGAAGGAAACGCGGGCGCGGTATCCTTTGCCATCATGCGCGAGACTTTGCTTGCCTTGTCCATCGCTTCCAAGTCGGCTTTGGCAATGTCGATGCATGCGCGCATCAATTTCACTTGCGCGATGTTCTCCAAGGATTCGGGCGCAATCTCCAAGTTCTGCAATTGCAAGTGTTCCGGCAAGGCGCAATCGAACAGCAACCGGAAAAGGTGGTTCTCTACTTGGTCTTGCTCTTGCGCCAAGTGTTTGAGCAATCCTACCGGCGCGTCGGCGTCGCGCAGAAGTTGCAGCGTTTTCTGATTGAGCACCAGCAAGCCCACGGCATTGTTTACGGCATGCGCGGCGCGTGCGCCGAAAGCCTTTTTGATTGCCGTCAGCGCCGCATCGCGCGCATCTTTGCGATTGGTGAGGATGGTCAACAGTTGATCCTTGATTGCCGTGGGGAGCGTTTCGGTGCGCTCCTTCCCATCGCTGCCAATCACGTGCACTTCTACGTCTTTGCGTTCGTTTTCCATTTTGTGTTTCCCTTCGCTGTTGTCGATTGCGGAATGCAACCGCTACGGGGCATGATGCAACAATCGCGCCATGCCCCGTCACTGTTGCGCTCCTATGCTTCCGCTGGCATGAGCACTGCCAGTCTATCCTTGACCCATGCGATAGCATCCTCTGCGCTGCTCATATGCTCTTGCGTGGGCGGTACGATCAGCGAGTCGGCTGCGTCCCATCCGAGCATGCGGCGGATCCCTTGGCAGTACCGCGATTCCATCTCCTTGTCCCCTGTCATATCGCGCACGTTTACGCGCCGACCATCATCGTCAAGGATAGCCGCGAAAGTAAGGCCAGCGGCAGGAGCGCCGCTTACGCTAGTCTTGCGCGCCTTTTGACCCCGTACATGCAGACCATACAGAACCGCGCGGGCGAAGCCTACATTGCACAGAACAAATCCCGCGCTGGCAAGGTCAAGGGGCGCAGTGTTGATTTGCACAGCGAGCGCCGCTGTCGATTGATAGTCGCGATGGCGACGGCGATAGAAAAACTGCTTGTCCGTTTCCGATTCCAGCGTATGCCCGTGTACGGTATGAAGTGCAATGAGATTGACGGGGCGGATGGCAGACAGTCGCGCAACGAGTGAGAGAACAGCGGCGCCGCGCAGCTTCACGCTGTTTGCGTCGATTGGCTCGCACAAGCAATTGATGTTATCGCATTGACGGCAACCGGATTCGAGACATACCGCGATGTTGATTGCGCCAGTGGCAGCGGCATCGTAGTGGACTGAACGCATGCACTCAGGGTCCGAGGATAGAAACAGCGGGATATCGGGGCAATACCCCGCAATGCCCATCGTATGCTCGATTGATAGCGTGGGCAGTTCCGCGTCCATGAGCGCCATTGTTTCCTCGATTTGCGGGACGATGGCGTTGCAGCCTTCGTATGACCACTGCCGCGCTTGCTCTTGCGTGAGCCCATCAAACCACGCCTCACGATCACGGTTTGCGGCTTTGAATGCGGACATTTTGATGCACGCATCGAATGCGCTGCGCGCACTGGTGAATGTATGCAGTGCGGGCAGCTTTGGCGGGATTGTGCAGAGATGGCACATGGTTACGCTCCCAGATGGCGCGACAGACCGGCCCACTGTTCGTCACTCATGCCCTTGCGGAGGATCATCTGGTCTACGCGATCGCGTGGCATGCCAGCGGCGAGCAGGGCGCAGCCCTTGATTGTGGCGCGGGGCGTTATGAGGATATCTTTGATTCCCTTTTCGGCGCAGTAGCGGCGCGCCTTTTGCACGCGCTGCGACCATGCCGTGTCGGCTGCGAGGGCAGTCTCTAGCTTTTCGTCAATCTCCCAGTTGAACCATAC
>Ga0075029_100000102_pt1 | contig 39081 bp, 35 predicted proteins | sample LitLauG_LLR_2013_FD_71391 | JGI IMG/M metagenome (GOLD analysis project Ga0075029, IMG submission 71391) | Freshwater sediment microbial communities from North America - Little Laurel Run_MetaG_LLR_2013 | ecosystem: Environmental > Aquatic > Freshwater > Creek > Sediment | place: USA... | reverse complement strand
GCCCACGTCTCGGTGAAGAGCCACGCCAACGGCGCCAAGAACCCCAAGGCCCACCTGCAAAAAGCCGTCACCGAGGATCAGGTGATGAACGCGCCGATGATCGCCGAACCCCTCGGCCTCTTCGACTGCTGCGGCGTTTCCGATGGCGCGGCCGCGGCGATCGTCACGACCCCAGAAATCGCCCGCGCCATGGGCAAGCACGACCTGATCACGGTCAAGGCCCTGCAGCTTTCGGTTTCCAACGGCTTCGAAAGCCAGTTCAACGCCTGGGACGGCTCCTATTTCCACACCGCCCGCATCGCCGCCGGCAAAGCCTATCGCGAAGCCGGCATCACCGATCCGCGCAAGCAGATCTCGATGATGGAGGTGCATGACTGCTTCTCGATCACCGAACTGGTGACCATGGAGGACCTGTTCATCAGCGAGGAAGGCAAGGGCTGGCGCGACGTGCTCGACGGCTTCTACGACGCCGACGGCGGCGTGCCCTGCCAGATCGACGGCGGCCTGAAGTGCTTCGGCCACCCCATCGGCGCCTCGGGCCTGCGGATGCTCTATGAGATGTATCTGCAGCTGAACGGCCGCGCCGGACCGCGCCAGCTCGGCAACCCGGTGTTCGGCATGACCCACAACCTCGGTGGCGGGCCTTCGGTCAACGTCTGCTCGGTGGCGATCGTCGGGCGTGAGGGGGCGTAGGCCCCCTCTCCTACCCCCTGGCGGCGAAGGCGCGCGCCGCCTCGACCACCGTGCGCGCCTGTTTCAGGTGTGGCATGTCGAGCATCTTGCCGTCGAGGCCTACCACGCCGACGCCGGGTGACGCCTCGAAGGCGGCGATCACGCGGTGTGCGTAGTCGACCTCCTCCGCCGACGGGGTGAAGCTCTCATTGATGGGCGCGACCTGTGCGGGGTGGATCGCCATCCGCGCGGAGAATCCCTCCGCGCGCGCCTGGCGGCACGAGGCCCGCAGGCCCGCCTCGTCGCGGTAGTCGACATAGAGCGTTTCGATCGCCTGCACGCCGGCGGCATGGGCCGCAAGCAGGGTGAGCGAGCGGGCCATCCGATAGGTGAAGGCCCAGCCTCCGGTCTCGTCCAGGTTGGTGCTGGCGCCGATGGCGGCGCTGAGATCCTCGGCGCCCCAGGTGAGGCCCAGCAAGCGCGGCAACGCCGCGGCGGCATAGTCACCCAGAGTGAAGGGCGCGATGGCGACCTCGGTGGCCACCGGCAGGATCTTGATCGATCCGGCCTCGACGCCGGCCTGAACCTCCAGCGCGTCCAGATAATGCGACAGCCGCGCCACGTCGGCGGGCCCGGCCGCCTTGGGGATCATGATCCCGTCCGGATCGGCCGCCACGATCGCGGCCAGATCGGCCAGGGCATAGGGCGTATCGAGCGGATTGATCCGCACCCAAAGCTGTGAAGCCCTGCGCCGCCGTGGCCGCTCGCGCATGTAGGCGGGCACCAGCATCCGCGCCGCGTCCTTGTTTTCCGCGGCCACGGAATCTTCCAGGTCCAGGATCAGGGCGTCGGCGCCGGCGTCGTCGCCCTTGGCCAGCTTCTTCTCGCTGTCGCCGGGGACGAAGAGGAAGGAACGCAGAGTCATGCTTGCGGCCGCTTGCGCTGCAGGCCCGACCGCTTGCAGTGGGCGACCAGCTCGCCCCGCTGGTTGTAGGCCTTGTGCAGGAAGGTGACGATGCCCTGGTCGGGCCGCGACTTGCTTTCGCGCAGATCGATCACCTCGGTCTCCACGTGGATCGTGTCGCCGTGGAACAGCGGCTTGGGAAAGCGCACCTCGTCCCAGCCGAGGTTGGCGACGGCCGTGCCGAGCGTGGTGTCACCCACGGAAATGCCCACCATCAGGCCCAGCGTGAAGCAGCTGTTGACGATGCGTTGGCCAAACTCGGTTTCGGTGCGGCAGTATTCTTCGTCCAGGTGCAGCAGCGCCGGATTGTGTGTCATGGCGGTGAACATCACATTGTCGGTCTCGGTGATCGTTCGCCGGATCGGGTGCTTGAACACCTGACCGACCTGAAGCTCGTCAAACCATACGCCCGCCATGAATTTCGCTCCCATTGGTCTGCTAGGCTTGGCCTGGACGGCCGCGCTGAATTGGCCAAGGTTTTGCACCTGTGCGAGGGCTTTCGTCCACCGTTGTCGCCGGACAAGCGCGCGACTTGCCGTCGGGACTCGAAGATGGAGCGACCGGAACGAATGGCTCAGCCTGGACAGATCGTCATTCTCAACGGCGCGCCGCGCTCCGGGAAATCCAGCGTCGCCGCCGCCATTCAGGACACATTCGAAGGCGTGTGGATGAACCTTGGCGTCGATGTTCACGTTCGGCACGTGACGCCGCTGAAAGTGAGGCCCGGCATCGGCCTGCGGCCCGGAGGAGACAGACCGGAACTCGCGGCCATGGTCCCGGTACTCTACGCCGCGCTCTACGAATCCGTGGCCGCTCACAGCCGCTTGGGCCTGAACGTCGTGGTCGATGTCGGCCACCATCAGACGGATCAGTGGAGTCGGGGGATACTCGCCGACAGCGCGCGTCGACTCGCCGGATTGCCGGTCCTCTTCGTGGGGGTTCACTGCCCCGTCGCGGAGATCATGCGTCGACGCAACGCCGGTCAATCGGACCGGGCCGGCGAATATCTCACCGGAGATGAGGAAGCCCCGCCGGAACCCATCCTTCGATGGCAGCGCGAGGTTCACATTCCCGGGATCTACGACCTCGAAATCGACACAGGCCGCCTCTCTCCGCCGCAATGCGCCAAAGCCATATGGAGCCGCCTGCGCTCGGGAGCGGTAGCTCCGACGGCTTTCGAGCGACTTGCGCTCACTCCGCCGCCGCCATGACCGCTATTGGCGTCGCGAACAGCCGGCCGCGCTCGGCGATCAACACCGCGGCCAGCGCGGTCAGTCCCGCGATGGTCACGCCGACGTAGAGCGGCGCGGTGGTGCCGTTGAAGTTGAGCCCGATCGCCGCACCGCCCAGGGCGCCGATCACCGTCGAGAACGACCCCTGGATCGAGCTCGCGGAGCCGGCGACCTTGGCCATGTGCTCCATCGCCATGGCCCCGAAGTTGGAGGTGGTCAGGGCGAAACAGATCATCATCGCCGACTGCAACCCTATGAATGTGAACACCGTCTCATGCCCGAACCGCGCGAACAGCGCGTGGCCGGCGGCGATCGCGGTGAACAGGATCAAGGCCGTGTGACCTATCCGGCGCATGCCCCACCACATCACGATCCTTGAGTTCGTCAGGGAGGCGACCGCCATCGAGCCGGCCATGAAGGCAAAGCCCGCCGGCAGCCAATCGCCGTGATGGAAGACATCGGCGAAGATCGGTTGGACCGAGGTCAGAAAGCCCATGATCGAGCAACTCAGACAGGTCATGGCGATCGTGTAGCCCAGCGACTGCCGGTCGCCGATCACAATGCGCGCGGCGTCGATCACGTGCCGAACCGAAATCGGCCGCCGGTGCTCGGGCCTGAGGGTCTCAGGCAGGCGCAGAAACACCCAGACCCACAGGGCGGCGCCCAACAACGCCAGCGCGACGAAGATCCAGCGCCAGGGGGCGAACGCCAACACCAGGGTTCCCAGGCTGGGCGCGAGGATCGGGGCGGCCATGAAGAGGCCTGAGGCGAGACTCATGACCTGGGCCATTTCCCGGCCGACAAATCGGTCGCGCACGACCGAGTTGGCCACCACGCGCGCGCCCGCCGCGAAGGCGCCTTGAGCCACCCGCGCGGCCAGCAACAGGGGGAATGTCGGCGCCACCGCGGCTGTCAGTCCGAAGACGGCGTAGCCAATCAGCGACACCAGCAACAACCCGCGGCGCCCAAAGCGATCGGAAATCGTGCCGACGAAGATCTGGGCGGACCCAAAGCCGACGGAAAACACCACGATCACCAGCGAGCGACGCGCTTCGACGGTGACACCCAGGGACTGACCGATGGCTGGCAACGCCGGCAGCATTGAATCGATCGCGAAGGCGACGATCATCATGGTCGAGGCGATCAGGCCGATGAATTCGGCGCGCGAGCGTATATCGGCGGGCGGCATGTGGGGTGCTGTAGTCTGCGCCGCGAGCCGCGCCAACCTTGCGCGCCAGCCTGGCGGATTGCGGAGTCAACGGACCACGCGCCGGTCCGCCACCCACGGGATCGGCGTTCACGCACCTGTGTCGGCCGCCGCCCTCTTTTCTCGTCCAACCGCCTTAGTCGCGCCCACAGCGCGCGCCACGCTGTTTCCGGGCTGGGGTGCAGGAGGACGACCATGGCCATTCCGACAGAAACATCAGCGGTGGCTGGCGGGCCCGCCCAGTGCTTTCGTTTCCGGTTCACACCCGCCGAATGGCGGGACATCCTGAACGACGGCGGGTTTCTCGGTCAGCCGGACAACAGCTATCGACCCCCTCGCCGCCTGATGGGAATCGGGGTCGACATCATCCCCGACCACAGACACGGCTGGCCGACTCACGGCTCTCCCTCGGGGTCGCCCGACTGGGCGTGAGATGGTACCGACGGGGACGAACACCTCCGCCAGGACCCACTCATGGCCGACGCCAACCTGACCCTTTACGCCTACACCTTCCGATCGCGCGCCGAGCGGGTCATCTGGACCCTCAAGGAACTGAACATGGCGTTCGACCTGATCCGCCTCGACCCGTTCAAGGGCGAGCGCGATACGCCCGCCTTTCGCAAGCTCAACCCCGCTGGAAAGGTGCCCGTGCTGGTCCACGGCGATCGCGTTCTGACCGAGTCCCTCGCGATCATGCAGTACCTCGACGCCCTGAGCGACCAACACCCCCTGACACCAAGCGACCCCCGCGACCGCTATCTGTTCGATCGCGCGCTGAGTTACGGCCAGACCGAACTGGAGGCCTATCTATGGCTGGCCGATCAGAACACTCGGCTGAAGGGATTGTATGTCTGGCCCGACGGCGTCGCGGCCCAAGCGGTCGCTCGCGTAAGCAAGGCAGTCGGCCTGGTCTCGCAATGGCTCACCGAACAGGATTTTATCGCCGGCCCACGATTTTCTCTGGCCGACATCCTCTACGCCCAGCTGCTCAGCTGGGCCAAGGCCTATGACGTGCCGCTGCCGGACCCGATCCCCGCCTATCTCGCCAAGGTGCATGGTCGCCCGGCCTGTCCGCATTGAGGCCAAGACGCAGGACCTGTCAGCCGGCCCGGACCAGGGCCTCGAAACGCGCCAGATCGTCGGGGTTAACGTCTGAGACCGCCCAGAAGTTGAGACCCGACGCCTGCCAGTGACGCAGGGTGTAACCGTCGGCTGAGAGGACCTGCTCGTGCGAACCACCCCCACCGCGCGCGGGGCACACGAACAGATTGATGGTGTGCAAGGCGCGCCGATAGACAATGGCCGCCACGGCGCGATGGTTCACATAGTCCAGGCGCCCGCCAACCAGGGGGAAACCCTTTTCACGCAGCTCAATGACTGGCGGCGCGAAATCGAGTTTGCCGTTGAACCAGGGTTTGACGACGTGCTGATCCGAGGTGGCGACGTCGGTGAGATGACCAACTTGCAACGAGCGGACATGGTCGGCGACAAGTTCGTCAGTGAGAGGGCGTTCGGGCGCCAGCCCCGGCACCAGCAGAATCATCGCCGCGCAGGCGGCCGCTCCGACCATCGCGCCACCACAGGCGAACACCCACCTTTGATCTCGCCGTCGGCGCAAGCGCGCCTCCGCGTGAGGGGTCACAACGGCGGCCAATCTCGCCCGCAGCCGCGCCGAGACGCCGTCCTCGCTCGCCAAAGCTTGCAGGGCGGCGCGTAGCGCCAACAGCCGATCGCGTTCCGCGGTGCATTGAGCACACCCCGCTATCGCCTCTTCTGCCCGCGCGGCGTGCACCGCGTCCAGCTCCTGATCCATCAGCGCGTGAATCAATGCGATATCGTGGCCACATCCCATCATGGTCGAGACACCTCAAGGGTCTGACGCCGAAGCCACACCTCGGCCAGCCGCTCCCGCGCGCGAGCGAGGCGAGACATGACCGAGCCGACCGGCGCCGACGTTACCTCAGCAATTTCGCGGTAGCTCATGTCTTCCATCTCCCGCAGGACCAGCACTTCTCGCAGCCGTGGCGGCAGGCAGGCGATCGCGGCGCGCAGAGCGGCGGCCTCTCCCGACCGGATGAGGGCCTGTTCCGGCGTCTCCTGGTCGGGGTCGGCCCAATCGGCGATGTCCCCCTCATCGTCGCCGTCCGCGGCGGCGAGCCTGAGCGGGGCGTGATTTCGTTGGCTGCGAGCGTTGAGCCAGTCGTAGGCGCGATGACGAACGATGGTCAGCAGCCACACGCGCGCGTCCGCGCCGCGAAACCCGGAAAATCCCGACAGGGCGCGCACATAGGCGTCATGCACGACGTCCTCCGCCGCGTCCGTCTGGCGCGTCAGGCTCTTGGCGAGCCGATAGGCGGACTCGGCGTGGGGCAGGACCAACGCTTCGAACCGCCGCACCGTCGATGCGTCGGGCAAGTCGCGCTTTGGGGCCGGCGTCCGCTTACCGAACGGTATGGGCGAGCTCTTTCTCCTTGTGCAGCCAGATGAGCCTGTCGATCCTAACGCTGGGTCGCCAGATAGGCGATGATGTCGGCGCGGTCCTTGGCCTTGGCCAATGAGAAGAACATGCGCGCGCCCGGCACAAGCTTCTGAGGTCCGGCGAGCCAGCGCTCCAGGTTGGCTGGCGTCCACGTCAGGCCGGAGGCTTTCAGCGCCGAAGAATAGGCATACCCGGGCACGATGCCGGCCCGCCGACCGACCACGCCCCTGTGCCTTGGTCCGACATCGTTGTCGTCGATCGCGTGACACCCCATGCACGCGGCGTAGAGCGAGCGGCCGCGAACGGGGTCGCCGATTGGACTGCCTGACGCCGGCGTCGCCAGCGCCACGGCCCATGTCATTGTGAGCGCCAGTCCAGTGCGCAACGCCTTCAAAGGCCTTGAATCGGTCACGGACATCGCGCCGGTCAGCTATCGGCCAGAGAGCGATCGACCACCGCCAATGGGCCGTCTGTCACCCGTCGGCTCACGGTTCTCAAGCCGATCGCCGCACGCAGCTTATCGGGCGGCAAGGCCAGTGGGCCGGGGCCCGGTCCAACGCCAGGCGCCGGTTGCGGATAGGCCGTCGAACGCGCCGAGTGAAAGGTCATGTGCCCCTCCACCTTGGTCTGGACCTGGTGCACATGGCCGTTGAGCAGAGTCACTGACCCGAACCGCCGCAAGGCCGCCAACGCCGCCCGCGCATCGGCGGTGCCCCAGCCCCAATCCGCGTAGAGGTCCCACAGCGGAAAGTGACTGAAGACGATGATCGGGGTCGAGCTCGAGAGATGCGCCAGATCATCCCGCAGCCAGGCGATCTGGGCCTCGCCCAGGGTGCCCATGCCGCGGTCGCCCAGCCGGACGACGTTCACGAGGCCGATGAAGTGAGCGCCGTCAACGTCGAAGCTGTACCACCCCTCGCCCTTCGTATCGGCGCCAAACCGCTGAAGATACGGACCGGGATCGGCGCCCTGGACCATGTCGTGCTCACCTGGAATGAAGTGGATCGGCGCGCCGAGGTCGGCGAACACCGATTGGGCGGTGTCGAACTGCTCCGGGCTCGCCAGGTGGGTGATATCGCCGGTGTGCAGAATGAACCTCGGCGGCGACGGCATGGTCCTGATCCGCCCGATTGTCTCGCGCAGCGTCGCGATGGGGTCCGGGTTGGCGGGTTTGCTGAAGCCGATGTGGCTATCGCTGATCTGAATGAAGCTTAACGGCGCCGTCGCGGCGGCCGCGGCGTCGCCAAGCAGGACGGACTGCACCAGGCCGCCGCTCAGCGTCCAGAGCAGGCCGGTCCCCGCCCAAGCCATGCATTCGAGCGCGCCGCGCCGCCCCAATGAGGGCGGCTGAGACTGTGTCGGGGATTTGATGTCGTCGGTCATGGCGCCTCGGGTCAAAGTCGGGAGTGACACTGACTAAGACCCGGGGGGCGGTCGTTTTATTCCGCGCCATTCACAAAAAACGCTGTCGCGCGCCGGTCGCGGCGGTCGAGCCCCTAGCGACTTTTGTCGTCGACCTTTTTTCGCGTGGCCGACAGGCGACCCCGAAACAGTTCCGCGCCCTGACGATCGATGACCGCCATGGCCGCGTCGACCGCACGCCGAGCCGCCGCGTCATCGCCGCGTTGCAGATGGAGTTCGGCCTCGATACGCAGCACTTCGGCCTCGTCATGGGCGATGCCGCTCTGGGCGACGATGGCCTTGGCGCGGTCGATGAGATCAAGACCCGCGTTGACCTGACCCAGCCGGCCCATCGCCTGGGCATGCCACATGAGGAACGTTGGCACATAGAGGACGCTGCCGGTCCGCAGATAACTCTGGATGCCGCGATCGAGCGTTTCGGCGCCCGACCGGACATCGACCAAAGTCATCTGTACGCGGCCCCGAATGACTTCGGCGGTGGCGATCCAGTAGGCCATCTCGTGTTCGCGAGCCAGGTCGGCCAACTCGGCGACCAGAGGCTCGGCGCCGTCGAAGTTGTCGGCGAACAGGCCATGCATGATCACGGCGGCCAAGGCATAGGCGAGACTATGCGGCTGGCCGATTTCCCGCGCCTGTCGCAGACATTCCGTGACATTCGCCGCCGCATCTTCGGCGCGCCCGGTATAGAGTTGCACCCAGCCAAGATACATCAACATGACCACGCCCGGGTCATCGACGAGCACCTGAGCGTATTCGGGCCGACGCGCCGGCGAGTAGAGCGCCACGCCCCTTTGCAGGATGGGAATCGCTTCGGCGAAGCGGCCCATCGGGAAACACAGGGCGCCGAGCGCGCGGCAGGCGAACAGCGCCCAGGATTCGTTCCCCTCGCTATCGGCCAGACTCAGCAGAGCGTCGGCATGCGTTCTCGCCGCCACGAGCTGACCGCGAAGGAACTCATGAATCCACAGGCCGTGCAGCACAGCCAGGAGCTCGGCGCGTTCGCCGATCGCTTCGCAAAGCGTCTTGGCCCTGGCGAACACTTCGCCGATCTCCGGTTGGGCATAGCCCACGGTTGCGATCAGCGCCTTGCCCAGCGCCAGTTCCATTCGCAAGGCGAGAGTCCACCGCGCCTCGCCCTCGGGCAGCTCCGAAGCCAGGCTCAGGCCCCTACGAAGGCGGGACACCGCCTCGACCATGGCCGACTGGGCAAGCGCCTGCTGCCCGGCGCGCGACCAATACTCCGCGGCGGCTTCCGTCTGCCCCGCTTCGGCGGCGTATTGGGCCAGCCGTTCGGGCTCGGTGTCCGCGAGGGTCGGGCGTTCGACTTCGATGATGCGCAGCAGGCGGGCGTTGAGCTCCCGCCGGCGGGCGCGCAGCAAGGTGCCATAGGCGGTTTGCTGGAATAGACCTTGTTTGAAGGCGTACCATCCCGGGCCGCCGTCCGCGTCCGCGGCGATGAGGCCAGACGCGGTCAGGCGGCGAAGCGCCTCCTCCTGCAACGGGGCCGACGCGTCGCAGAGCTTGGATAGGGTGCCGGCGTCAAACCGCCGACCGATCGCTGCCGCCACCTGGGCGATCTCCTTGGCCGGTCCCAATCGGTCGAGGCGCGCGAGCAAGGTGTCCTGCAGCGTCACCGGCAGCTTGATCTCTCCAGTGGGCGAGGCCTCGCTATCGGCGGCGATCTCGAGAGCGGCCCGTGTGACTTCCTCAAGATAGAGCGGCACGCCGTCGGCGCGGTCGCAGATCGCTCGGCGCACGGATGGCGGAAGAGCCGATGTCCCCGGTATCGTCGAAATCAGTTCCTGACTTTCTTCGGGATTTAGGTGCGGCAGGGGCATCGCCTGCACCCCCGGCGCGGTGCGCCACGCGGGGTCAAACTCCGGCCGGCTGGTGATGACAATCAATGTGCGGTGCAGGGGCGTCGACCTGACCGCGCGCTCGACCACCGCCAGCGACGACGGATCCGACCACTGCGCGTCTTCGAAAATCACCATGACCGGGCCGATGCGCGCGAACAGCGTCATCTGGCGGATGAGGGCGTCGATCCGCAGGTCGCGCCGCTGGACCGCGTTCAGGCTCTTCAGCGTCGGGCTCTCCGCCACCGGCAATCCGAGCAGGCCCGCGAGCAGAGCGGCCTCGTCGGGGTTGGTTCCGGGGGCCAGCCCGGCGCCCGCCGGAGCCGGCTGGCCGGCCGGGGTCGCCTGGCGTCGCACGCGCTCAACCTGGGCGATAAAAGGCCGGAAGGGGTCTTCCTGATTTTGCGCGGAACAATACATGACGATCCGGCGAAATCCGCGATCATGCGCCCGCTGTGCGACCTCGCGGACCAGGCGGGACTTGCCGAGGCCCGCTTCGGCCGTGACCAGCACGACCCGGCCAAGACCACGCTCGGCGTCGTCAAGCGCCCTGTCCAGGCTTTCCAGTTCACGGGCTCTGCCAACGACGGGGGTCTCGGTCGCGGCGCGAAATACCTCCAGTTGACGCTCCTCGGCGCGCCGGATGACCCGCCAAGCCTGAACAGGATCCTTGAACCCCTTGGCGATCACCCCTCCCAGGTCCTCAAGTTCGAAGTCGTTGCGCAGCAAACGACGGGTGGCGTCGGACACAACCATGCAGCCGGGCTCGGCCGCCGCCTGCAGTCGCGCGGCGAGATTGCCCACGGATCCGACGACTTCGTTTCCGCCGCCTTCCTCCGGGCGGTTCACGACGCCCTCGCCGGTCGCCACCCCTACACGAACGCGGGCGAATTCCCCGTCTGGCAGCAGAACTCCGCCGCCCGCTTCCAGGGCGCGCAAGCCAGCCAGCACCGCGCGGTCGGCCGCGTCTTCCTGCGCCTCGGGATAGCCGAAATAGACGACCGCGCCATCGCCGACACGCGCGCCGACGTAGCCCCCCATGGCCCGCATCGCGCCGCCGACCTCCGTGTGAAAGGTCTCCATGGCGTCGTTGAAATCTTCGGGATCGCATCGCGCGGCCAGAGCCGTCGATCCCACAAGATCATAGAACAGAATCGTCATCTGGCGCCGCTCGCCGCTGCGGCGTGGCGAGGACGCCGGCGTCGGGTCCGCCGACATCGACGGCCCCAGAGGGGCGCCGCACTGCCCGCAAAAGCGATTGCCATCGGGCTGGTCGGACTGGCAGCTGGAGCAGATCATTCGGCACGCGCCACTTCGATCAAGGGCGCGCCGCCGCCTGACCCCAAGACCGCCGCCTTCAGTCCGCCAAGGCCGATGACCACCCACGCCGTCAGTCGGGTCAAACGATCGTCCCCTCTCCCAATAGCGTCGCCAGCATGTATCGCCGTCCAGGGCGGCGAGGCGCAAGGCGAAAATTCGCGAATGAACCCTGCGGGCTCACCCTTGACTTTGATCCGCGCGCCGTCAGGCTCGGTCTCATCTGTGGTTGGGGGACGAACAACGGCATGTGTCGCGCATTGATTTACCTTGGCAAGCCGCTCCTGCTTGATGACCTGCTGTTTCGCCCGGACAGTTCCCTCGTCAACCAAGCCTACATGCCCAAGATGCTACACATGCTGAATTTGGCGGGCTTTGGCATGATGGCCTGGGACCGCCGAGGGCACGAGCCGGACGTTCCCCACCGCTATTCCTCGCCCACCCTGCCCGTCTTTGACCGCAACCTGAAGTCATTGGCCACCAAGACCCGGGCTGAGTGCGTGCTCGCGCACGTCCGCGGCGTCGCCTATTCGACGACCGTCAATATTTCCGATCAGAACTGCCACCCGTTCCACTTTCCCGGGATGAAAGTGGCTTTGGCGCACAACGGCGACATTTACCGCATCGGCGAGATGAAGAGTACGCTGCGCGGTCACCTCAAGGATGAATATGCAAGCCAGATCGCCGGATCCACGGACAGCGAGTGGCTCTACGCATTGCTTCTGTCGCGCCTGCCGGACCCGACGCGCGAACCGACCCGCGAGGAGCTGACCACAGCCGTCGCCGAGCTGGTCGACATCATCCGTCGGGTGCGTCGCGAACACGGCATCGACATATCGTCCTCGTGCAACCTGTTCATCGCCACCGGCCATCAAGTGATGGGACTACGCTATTGTTTTGACTTCGGCCGCTATCGCACAGGCGCCCCCAGCCAGGTGCACGAAGCCAATCTCTCCTACCTCAGCATGTGGTTCACTCTGGGCCGAGAGTTCGGCTACCATGGCGGTGAATGGCAGATGATCGGCGGCGAACATGCCGCCACCTCAGTGCTGATCGGCTCGGAACCTCTCTCCAGCAATACCGCCCATTGGCAGTCGGTGCCGGAGTACAGCTACGTCCATGTCGACACGCTCACGGGAGCGCCTCGCGTCACGGTGCGCGGTCTGGACGCGTGACCGAGCGCGTCAGCGCGGCTGCCGCCCCATGAGGTAGAATTCGTCGTTGGGGCGCATGGCGGTCAGATTGGCCATACGGTTGCTCAGGGCGAAGAATGCGGCGATCGCCCCGATGTCCCAGACGTCCTCGTCGGTGAAACCATGACTACGAAGGGTCTCGAAGTCGGCATCGCCGATGGTCGACGATGCCTGCGAAATCTTCAGGGCGAAATCGATCATCGCCGCCTGCCGCTCGGTGATGTCGGCCTTGCGAGGATTGGTGGCCACCTGATCCGCGAGAAGCGGGTTCTTGGCGCGAATGCGCAGCACCGCGCCATGGGCGACCACGCAATAGAGGCAGTTGTTGGCCGCTGAGGTGGCCACCACAATCATCTCGCGATCGGCTTTCGTGAGCCCACCTTCCTTCTCCATCAGCGCGTCGTGATAGTCGAAGAACGCCCTGGCCTCGGCGGGGCGATGCGCCAGGGCGAGAAAGACATTGGGTATGAACCCCGACTTCTCCTGCACAGCCAGGATGCGCGCGCGCAGGTCCTCGGGCAGATCCAGCACGTCTGGAACGGGGTAACGGCTAATGGGGGGTGCGGTCATGAAAGCCTCCTGAACCTGGGTCCTATCCCGACTCAGCAAATTCACGGACCCGCTCCTGAGCCGTCAGGCGGGTCAGATGGCGACTGGCCGTATCGAGCGATCGCACCAGATCGGCATTGACCGCGTCCAGAACGCGCAAGGCGAATGTGTCGCCGCCAAGCCACCATCCCATGAAGGTTTCCGCCGGAAAGGACAGCAGGGTCGTGTTCTCCGCCGCGACCACGGATGCGCCCACTGGGCGTTCGTCCAAAAGCGGACCGATGCCCGCGAACCGTCCAGGTCCGAGGATGTCCAGTTGATGAACGCGATCGGCGCTGCGATGGCAGAGCATCAAGGCGCCTCTGACAACAAGGCGGCAGATATGACCCGCGGCGCCCTCCTCGCCAAGCACCGCGCCGCGGGAAACCTCAACGACCGAGGCAGCCTTGAACATGGTGTCCAGGTCGGGCGCTTCGAAATCCTCAAGGCACGGTAAAATCGTGAGAAAATCCCGCACTCTGAAAGAGTCGGACGATCGGTCGTCGGGCTCGGGCGCGCGGCGGAAAAGGTCGCCGTCGTGGGCCTGATCCACCAATGACCGACTTCGGTCGCGGATCGCGCGCAGTCGCTGCGCCGTCATCACCCCTAACCGCCGCAGCACCTTGAGCGACGACGGTTTGAGCATATGCAATGTCGCCTCGAAATACCGGCGATCGGCATGCAGGGCGTCGACGGCCTCGACCGCGCGGGCGGTCGCCGTGCGCTTTCCGCCCCGCATCAGCAGGGCCATTTCGCCGACGAGATCGCCCGCGCCAAGCTCGGCGATTGTCGTCTCCCCGCCCCCGGGCAAGGCCGCCGTCACACGCACGACCCCGGCGGCGAGAACAAACGCGCCGTCGGAGTCGCCGCCCTGGATCATCAGCGCCTCCCCCGGCGCGAACCGACGCATTGTCAGCCCGGCGGCAAGGTCGGTGATCTCCTCGGGCGTTAAATCTTGAAACAGCGCGCTCGCCGCGACGACGTCGGCCACGTCCCCCGCCATAATTCGCCTCCTGGATTCGCTCGCATAGCGCCAGGAAACCCGCGCCGGATCAAGCCGCCGGACCTCACAGGGCCGACGAGGCGTGTCAGCCGAACCGATAGCCGGAATTGGCCATGGCGCCGGCCAGGCGTTCGCCATAGATTTTTCGGCCCACATCCCCTCCCGCCGCGCCGGCGGCGACCATCAACGGGAGCAAATGTTCCTCTCGCGGATGGGCGAGCCGCGCGCCCGGGGCCTGGGCCCAATGGATCAGCTCTCGATCGCGCCGATCGGCCGGCGCCTCGACCGCGGCCGTCAGCCAGTCATCGAACACCACCGAACCCTCGGCGAGATTGGCCTGATCGCGAGACCAGAAGTTGTGGAACGTGAGGCCGGAACCCACGATCAGAACCCCCTCGTCGCGCAGAGGCGCCAGGGCTCGGCCGATGGCCAGATGACGTTCCGGATCGAGGTCGTCGCACAGGGAAAGTTGGGCGATGGGAACCTCAGCGGCCGGATAGATGAGCTTGAAAGGGACGAACACCCCATGATCCAGGCCGCGATCGGACTCGCTGGCGGACGCCATGCCCGCCCCGGCGAGAAGGTTTTGGACCCGCCCGGCCAGCTCCGGCGCCCCTGTGGCCGGATAGGTCAGCCTGTAGGTGTGCTCGGGAAAACCGTTGTAGTCGAACAGCAGGCTATGCCGCTCCGCCGCCAGCACCGTGGGGGTCGGCGTCTCCCAATGGGCGGAAATGACCAAAATCGCCTTCGGGCGCTCGCCAATTTCGGCCGCAAGCCCTCGCAGGTGAGCGCCAAGCCCGTCCCAGATCGAAGGCGGCTGCGGATCCGTCGGCGACATCCAGAAGCACGGTCCGCCCCCGTGCGGGATCATCAGCGTCGGTAGCCGTGAGATGGTCATGCTCTCAACATAGCCCGCCGCGGGATGGACGCCCACACTCCGCTGACCACGGCGACGAGTCCTGTCCGGCGATCGGGAATCGGTCAGCCACCGGTCTCATCCTGGAAACCGCTGAGTACGTTGACGGCATTGACCCCGATGTCGGCGACGGCGTAGCCGCCCTCCATCACGAACAGCGTTGGCGCGCCGATCGCGGCGATGCGGCGACCCATGTTGAGGAAATCGCCCCCCCGGAGCTTGAAGTGGCTGATCGGATCGCCATCGAAGGTGTCGACCCCAAGTGAAACGACCAGCGCGTCTGGGCCGAAGGCCCCGATCCGATCGCAGGCCAGGGACAGCGTTTCGGCGTAGGCCCCGCCGGCCGCGCCCCAGGGCAGGGGGTAATTCACATTGAAGCCCAGCCCCGCCCCTTCACCGTGCTCGTCGGCATGGCCCAGGAAGAAGGGATATTCCACGTCCGGGTCGGCATGGATCGAGACGAACAGCACGTCGGCGCGGTCATAGAATATCGACTGGCTGCCGTTGCCGTGATGATAGTCGACGTCGAGGATCGCCACGCGGCCCGCCCCTTTGTCGCGCAGGTATTGCGCCGCGATCGCCGCGTTGTTCAGGTAACAATAGCCGCCCATGGCCCGGGCGCCGGCATGATGTCCCGGTGGCCGACAGAGCGCGAATGCCGACCGCGCGCCGGCGTCGATCAAATCGGCGCCCGTCAGCGCGACATTGGCGCTTTGCCGCACGGCCTCCCAGGTGCCCGCCATGATCGGCGCCCCGCCGTCAAAAGAGTAGAAGCCCAGTTTGCCGTCGATGTGAATGGGCGCCCGGTCTCGCCGCAGGTCTCGTGCGGGCCAGATGCCGGCCATGGCGTCCCCTGTGTTGCCTTCGGCGGTCCACTCGCTCCACGCCGTTTGCAGGAAGGCCAGAAAATCTGGCGCGTGTACGCGCGCGAGCACATCCAGTCCGAAGCTTGCGGGCGCGCGGATATCGCCCAAGCCGACCTCGGCCACCCGGCGCGCAATGATGTCGGCGCGCTCGGGGGTCTCGAAGCACGGCGTGATTCGGCCGCGGTAGAGCTCTCCCGCGCCGTGATGCAGGTGGTGCGTGTCGCTGTGTATGGTGAGCATGATTCAATTCCGGCGGGCCGTGGTCTCCCATACCTTGGCTTGCCGCGGCCGGCCACGCCGTGGGCCCTTGACGCGCTGGCGCCGGCCATGTCGATGGAGGCAATGACATCCAATCTACACCGGGGGAGCTGCCATGGGGTGGCGTACGACTGTTCTCGCCTGGATGGCTTGCAGCGCGGTCGTCGCGACCATGCCATCAGAAACGGTGGCCATGCCTGAATCCACGATGACCTCAACCGCGACGGACGCCTCAGATCCCTTCGCCTGGCTTGAGGATGTTCATGGCGAAAAGCCCATGGCCTGGGTGAAGGCGGAGAACACCCGCACGCTTTCGATCCTCGAGAGTGACCCTCGCTTCCCGAAACTGCAGGCCGACGCGCTGGCCATCGCCCAGGCCGCCGACCGGATCCCCCACGTCGCATTCAGGGGTGGGCGGCTCTACAACTTCTGGCAGGACAGCGAACATGTACGCGGTCTCTGGCGCCGCACCGATCTTGCTGACTACGCCAAAACGGCCCCGACTTGGGAGACCGTGTTGGACCTCGACGCCCTGGCAAAAGCTGAAGGCGAGAACTGGGTCTACAAGGGCGCCGACTGCGAATGGCGGGACGAGCGGCTATGCTTGGTTTCGCTCTCAGACGGTGGCGAGGACGCCGTCACGACCCGTGAATTCGACTTGAAAGCGAAAGGTTTCGTCACCGGGGGATTTGTGCTGCCCAAGGGCAAGCAAAGGGTCGACTGGGCCGATACCGATACCCTGCTCGTGTCGCGCGAATGGGCTCCGGGGGAGCTCACCACCTCCGGCTACCCCTTCGTCGTGAAGACCCTCAAGCGCGGGCAACCGCTCGCGATGGCCACGGAAATCTTCCGCGGCGCGCCCAGCGACGGCGGCTACGGGGTCACGCCCTATACGCTGCACGACGGCGAAGGCGGCCACGTGTCGATCATCCACCGTCCACTCAACACCTTCGAGGGCGAGACCTGGATCGTCACGCCCTCCGGCCCTCGTCGGCTCGCCATTCCCCTGAAAGCCTCGGTCGACGACCTGGTGGCTGGACGGCTGATCGTCAATCTCAGGTCGGACTGGATCGTCGACGGGCAAACCCTGCCTCAGGGCGCCATCGCCGCCATCGACCTGAAATCCGCGCTGCGGGACCCTGATCACCCCAAGGCCCATCTGATCCTCGCCGCCGGCCCAAGAGAGTCGATCGAAAGCTTCGGCGCGACGAAATCCAAGCTGTTCGTCGTCATGAACGTGAACGTTAAGGGTCGCGCTTTCGTGTTCACCCCGACAGGGCGCGACGGCTGGACCCGCCGTGAGCTGGACCTGCCCGGCAATGCGGCCATCGGCTTGAGCGGGGGCGACGCCTTCTCTAACCGCGCCTTCTTCACGGTCACCGATTTCCTGACGCCGACGTCCCTGTGGCTGGCGGACGAGGATTCCGGGCAGCTGGCGCGCATCAAGACGACGCCGCCGAAGTTCGACAGTGGGCCCCAGGCGGTCGAACAGTTCGAGGCGATCTCCAGCGACGGCGTGAAAATTCCCTATTTCATCGTCCACCCCAAGGCGATGAAACGGGACGGCCAAAATCCGACGATCCTGACCGCCTATGGCGGCTTCCAGGTGTCGCGGACACCCGGCTACGACCCGATCATGGGCAAGCTCTGGCTTGAGCGAGGTGGCGTCTACGTCCTGGCCAATATCCGCGGCGGTGGAGAGTTTGGGCCAGCATGGCATGAAGCGGGTCTGAAGACCCGACGCCAGATCATCTATGACGACTTCGCCGCCGTCGCTCGCGACCTGATCGCGCGAGGCGTTACCAGCCCGCGGCGGCTGGGCATCCAGGGCGGGTCGAACGGTGGCCTGCTGATGGGCGTCGAAATGACCCAGCACCCCGCGCTTTGGCGGGCCGTGGACATCGCCGTCCCCCTGCTCGACATGCTCGGCTATGAGCACATCGCCGCCGGGTCGTCGTGGGTCGGCGAATACGGCAGCGTCTCCATTCCAGCCGAACGCGCGTTCTTGGCCAGCATCTCGCCCTATCATCAGCTCAAGAGCGACGTGACCTATCCCGAGCCGCTGATCTGGACGACGACCAAGGATGATCGGGTCGGGCCGCAGCACGCGCGCAAGTTCGCCGCCCGAATGGCCGCCATGGGCAAACCCTATCTCTTCTACGAGGTTGTCGAAGGCGGCCACGGCGCGGGCGCGAACCTCAAGGAATCCGCCCACACCGCCGCGGTCCAGTACGCCTATTTCTTGCGCAAGTTGGTGGATTAGTATGAGTGAGCGCCCCAGCCGCGCCGCCTGTTCCTTAGGACTGCTTCATGCCTCCCCATAGACGTGGATTTCTCACCGGCCTGGCCCTCGCCTCGGCGACCTGGTCCTTAGGGGAGTTCGCAAACGCCCAAACCGCCAGCTTCGGCGAAGACGGAGAAGCGCCGGCCAATGTATTCATCAGTCCGTGCGGCAAGCCGTTCCGGGCCAAGCCCGGCGCGCCCTATCCCTTGGTCGACTGGTTTCGGCAGGCCGACAAGGATGGCGACGGGAAACTGGAGCTCGCCGAATTCATCGCTGATTCAATGGCTTTTTTCAAAGTCTTGGACCGTAACGGCGACAACATCATAAGCCCGCAGGAGGTTGCGTTCTATGAGCAGCGCATCGCACCGGAGGTCCTGGGCATGCGGGTTGATGTCCGCAACGGCGCGCTCGTGGTTCGTCGTCCCGCGCTCATTCTGACCCAAGGCTACCCGGGCGGCATAGGTGGCATTCCCGGTGGCGGCGGCATGGGGGACGGCGGAAGCAGCGGTCGTTCCCACGGCAATGGCCCGATCGCGCCTGAGCACGACGATACCGACACCACCGACGCCGCCAAAGCCAAACCCTATGACGCCTCTGGCGTGGGCGCCGCGCCTTACGGATTCTTCAACGAGCCCGAGCCCGTCACCGCCGCCGACCTTCATTTTCGCGGTCTGATCTCAAGAGGCGATTTCGCGCAGGCGGCCGAAAACCATTTTGCGATCCTGGATCCCGACGGTCATGGATTTGTCGCGCTGGACACCTTGCCGTCGACGCTGGTCCAGCGTCGCCTGAACCACGGTCGCCGGCGCCGTTAGGGCCACCGCCGTTTTGCGCATCCGGCGCTTGCGCCGACGCCGCGGGTCTCGCTACGGTTCGGCGAGGCGCGGGACAAGCCGGGGAAGAAACCATGATTGAAGGACCGGTCACCGGCGGTGCGCGCGGCTGGGCTTTCGGGCGACCGCTGTTCGATCTCGCGGCGCACGGCTACGTTGAAGCTGAGTATTTCCTGTCGGGCCAAGCCACGACATATCGGCAGGCGCCGGGAAGCGATTGGGGCCGCGACGGGCGGTGGCTCGCGGAAGCCAAGGCGACGGTCCCGTTCAAGACGCGTATGCTCGTTTACCGCCCCGCAGACGCCAGACGTTTCAACGGCAGCGTCATCGTCAGCTGGAACAACGTCACCGCCGGCTATGAGCTGTTTTCAGGTGAGAGCGGCGAGATCCTGGAGGGTGGCTACGCCTTCGTGGCGGCCACGGTCCAGCGTGTTGGGGTTCATGGATTCGAGACCAACAACCAGGGCCTCGCCGCCTGGGATCCCGAGCGATACGGCGCCCTGAGCATTCCCACCGACGACGCTTCCTACGATATCTTCACCCAGGTCGCCCGTGCGGTAGGACCCGAACGTGACCGTGGCGGCGTGGACCCGCTAGGAGGTCTCGACGTGCGCAGGGTGATCGGGATCGGCGCCTCGCAGTCGGCCGGCAGGCTGGCGACCTACGTGAACGCCATCCAACCCAGTGAGCACGCATTCAACGGCTTTCTGCTGCAGATCTACTTCGGCCGCGGCACGCCGCTGGAAGTGGGATCAACCATCGTCAACGTCGATATGACTGCGCGCCACCCCAACGCAGACGTTGGGACGCTGATCCGCCAGACAGGCCTGACCGGCGCCAATCTTATCCGGGATGATCTGGATGTTCCGGTCATGGTGGTGAACTCCGAGCTTGAGGCGATCGCCTGTCACGGCGTGCGCCAGCCCGACACAGATCGGTTCCGCTACTGGGAATCGGCCGGCACCAGCCATGTCGCGCATGGCGTGTCGGTGGTGCGCGCTCAGAAGTATCGCCGTGACTTCGGCCAGGACCTGCCAGTTCTGGAAAACATGAACCGCGTCGCGATCACCCCGCTCTACGATGCGGCGATTCACCACCTGAACCGCTGGGTCGCCGGTGGCGCGCCGCCCCCCAGCCAGCCGCTGATCGCCTTCGCCGGCGATCCCCCCGAGGTGGTCCGCGACGCCAACGGCATTGCGCGCGGCGGCGTTCGACTGCCACAGGCCGACGCTCCTTACGCCCGGCACAGCGCCGATCCGCTGGCGCCGGACATCCTCCACCTGCTTCGTGGATCAAGTCTGCCCTTCGACCCGGTGACCCTCGACGCGCTCTATGCCGACGAGTCCGCGTATGTGGCCCTGTTCGAGGACGCGGCGCGCAGCGCCGTCGCGGCTGGGGTGCTGCTGCCGCGCGACGTCTCGCCGGCGGTGGAGGAAGCAAGACAGGATTACCGGCGCGCGCGCGGACTTTAGCCGAGGGACCAGAGAAGAATGTCAAAGCATGTGTTGGTGGCTGGCGCCACGGGCCTGGTCGGTCGCGCCGCCATGGAACATTTTGGCCGCTTGGGCGTGCGGACCACGGCGGTGTCGCGGCGGCGACCAAGTGACACCTACGGCGCCCACTTCATTCCGCTCGACCTCGCCGACGCCGAGGCCTGCAACGAAGCCCTCGGCGGGCTCACCGATGTCACCCAGGTGGTGTTCGCGGCGCTGCATGAAGAATCCGAACTGGTCGCCGGCTGGCTGCGGGAACGGCACATCAGGCGCAACGGCGAGATGCTGCGCAACCTTGTTGAACCGATCGATCGCGCATCGCCGAATTTGCGCAACATTGTCCTGCTGCAAGGCCCCAAGGCCTATGGCGTCCATGTCGGCCAGATGCGCCTGGGCGCGCGGGAAGACCGCGATGAGCGACGCGACGTACCCAACTTCTATTGGGAACAGGAGGACTATCTAAAGGCCAAACAGGTGGGGCGGCCCTGGGGTTGGACAACAATCCGCCCGGCGCTGGTCGTGGGGATGGCCGTCGGAGGCGCGATGAATCTGATCGCGGCGATCGGCGTATACGCCGCCCTGCTGAAGGCCCGGGGGCTGCCGTTGGCTTATCCCGGTGGGGTCGGCTCGGTTCTGGAAGCGACCGACACCGACCTGATGGCGCGAGCCTTCGATTGGGCCGGCGATGCGCCGAGCGCGCGCAATCAGACGTTCAATGTGACCAACGGCGAATTGTTCTCGCTGCGTGACCAGTGGCCCGCGATCGCCGATGCGCTCGGGATGGCGGTTGGCGACGATGTGCCGTTGGGGTTCGAGGAGGCGTTGCCGGAGGCCGCGGCGGCGTGGGACGCGATCCGTGACCAGCATAAGCTCGTCGCGCCGGGCATGCGCGAGTTCATCGGCCAGTCGTTTCAATTTGCCGATTTCGTATTCGCCCGCACCCTCACCCACGCCGGTCCCGCCACCGCGATGTCCTCGATCAAGATCCGCGCGGCGGGATTCAACGATGTGCTCTATTCAGACCAGATGTTCCGCAAGTGGTTCGCCCGCTACCAGGCGGAGAGATTGTTGCCTCCGAGCGACTAGAGCGCGGCCCGATCCGCGGAAAGCACCCTTTGGATAAAACAGCGCGACAAAACAAAAAGATAGGACGGTGTCTTAGGCCCACGAACGCGCGCTGCGCTCTAACGTGCAGAGCATCCCGACCGCAGAATGTCGCGGCGCGGCGCCGTCACCAGGGCGGTCCAGTACGGTGTCCCTGAGGATCCGCCCCGAAACACCAGACCCAGAGGTTGAACCCGTCCGAAGCACTGATGGAGCGCGGCCATGTCGATGCGGCGCGGCAGGTCGATCAGCAGCCCAGGGCGAGAGAGATCGGCGGGCGCGCCCAAGGCCAAGCCGTTCCAACGCGCGCGCTCGTCGATCTGCGCGATAGGCGCGTGAAGCGCTCCCTCTGTCGAGAGTTCAGCAGCGAGACCGTAGCTGGTCGTCCCGACCCACGCGGCGCCACGCGCCGTTCGCCGCTGCTCGATGTCATGTGCGAACTGCGGCCACCCACGGATTGGCATGGCGGGGTCCCAGCGCGTCCCGGCGATGGATGGCGGCGCGAAGATCAGACCTACGCCAAGGAGGGTGAGGATCAAGGCGAGCGCCGGCGCCGCCCACCCGAGCCAAAGCCATCCACGGCCCATGCGATCGAGCCCCGCCGCGGCGGCGACCGCCAGGGCCGGAAACAGGGGCGCCGGCCAATGCCCCTCGATGCGGTCGTGCAGACTGTGGAGGACGAGGTAGGCGGCGAACGGAGCGCACGTGATCAATAATCCCGCCAGACCCGGCCGTTCGCGCATCGACGGCTTGGACATGGCCAACCCGACCAGAGCGATGGCGACAAACGGATTGAGCAACACCGCTTCGGCGGCCAGAAATTCAGCGAGATAGGCGGAGGCGAACCGGTGCGGCGCGATCCGCCCAAACTGCTTGTAAAAGGTCGCCCACCCGTGATCGGCGTTCCAGGCAATGTTAACCGAGAAGACGCAAACCGCGATCGCCAGGGCGAGCCACGGCCCCCCTGAGCGAAGGCGCGCGCGGCCGCCGGGGGACCAGAGCAGCCAGAGCAGCACGCCCGGCGCCAGGAAGAGCGCCGAATACTTCGACAGCGCCGCCAGGCCCGCCGTCAGCCCCGCCAGCGCCCACCACCCCAGCGCGAGCTCCTCGCGCGAAGCGCGGAGGCAGGCCCACACGCTGATCGTCCAGAAGAACGCCGCCGGGGCGTCTGGCACAGCCAGCAGCCCCCCGAGCGCCACCAGCGGCGTGGCGTAGTACAGGACGGCCGCCAGCGTCGCGCCGCGGCGGTCCGCGCCCGTTTGGCGGGCAAGATCGAATACGATGAACCCGGTGACCGCGCTGGCCAGGATCGGCCCCAACCGAACCGCCAATGGCGTGTCGCCAAGAATGCGCACGCCCCCCCAGATCCACCAGGCGATCATGGGCGGGTGATCGTAGTAGCCCAGGGCCGGCGAACGCGCCCACAGGCGATAGTAGGCCTCGTCTTCGGTAAGGTGCAGAGTCGCCCCCGCCGCGGCCCTCGCCACGGAGATGGCGAGCACGAGCAGAATCAGCGCGCCGGGAACGCTCCGACCTGAAGGGTCGCTCTCACCAGACGGCGAGAGAGGTGCTGACATAGTTCCACACGGCGCCGGCGATCGCACCAGCGACCCCGGCGAGGTTCCAAAGCGGCGTATACTCGTGCACCAGATTGCCCACCGCGATGTTGGCGAGCAGGCCGACGGAGCAAAGCGCGCAAAATCGGAGATAGCCGGTGAGAAGGCGCATGCCCTTCAATCGCCGGTCGCGATAGGTCACCGTGTTGTTGATCAGAAAATTGCTCGTCATCGCGGTCACCGCGGCGATGGATTGACTGACCAGAAACGAAAGGCCCGCCAGATGCCCCAGATTGAGGATCGTCAGATGGATGGCGAGACCCGTCAGCCCGACCAGAAAAAACATCACGGCGCGGGGCGGCACGAGGTTTCCCGAGGCTTTGGCGACGATCAGGCCCAGGTAGTCGATGATCACGCGCCCATCCATCTTGCTGTCTCCGGCGGTGCGCTCGGCGAATTGGTAGGGGAATTCCACGATTCGCGGAGGTGACGGTTGCGAGGCGACGACGTCGAACAGGATCTTAAAGCCATGTGGGCTCAGAAGCGGCGCCACCCGGTCGACCAATTCCCGCCGCAACATGAAAAGACCGCTGACCGGATCGCTGATCTCGGCGCGGAGCACGCCTCGCGCCAGCGCATTTGCCAGCCGGCTGCCGGCTTTTCGCACCGGCGAAAGTCCGACGTCCGCGCCGCCAGGAGCCAGGAAGCGGCTGCCGATGGCGAGGTCGGCGTCCCCCGCGCGCAGCGACGCCAACATTTTGGGAAGCAGTGTCTCGTCGTGCTGGAGATCCGCATCGATGACGGCGACAAATGGCGCCGCGCTCGCCAGCATGCCTTCGATCACGGCGCCCGCGAGTCCTCGTCGACCGACGCGCTTGAGACAGAAGACGGTGTGGTCGTTCGCGGCGATCGCCTTGACGACCTCCGCGGTACCATCGGGTGAGTTGTCGTCGACAAAGATCGTCTGAAATGAAATCCCGGCCAGGGCCGCGCGCAGACGCTCCAACAACGGGCCGACGTTTTCACGCTCGTTGAACGTGGGGGCCACCACCGTCAGTTCGTAGGTTCCGCTCAAAATCCTGGATCGCCTCAGTGGGCCGGATGGCTCGATGCAACCCCGTCAAGAACAGGTCGAGCGGTGGCCGTCTATCCCGCGATTACGCCTAGGAAGTTTCCGAAACGTAATCGCCCCAGCGCTCCCCTGTCCTAAAGCTGGAGTCCGCCCGCCACGGGCAGAGTGGCGCCGGTCACATAGCGCGCCTGATCCGACAGCAGGAAAACGACGGCGTCGGCGATCTCCTGAGCCTGGCCGACGCGCCTTTGCGGAATCTGAGCGATAAACTTCTGCACGAAGCCCGCCTGGGCGGGATTCGACATGATCTCGGCGCCGAGCCCCGTGTCGACCCACCCGGGGCCGACGCAGTTCGCGCGAATGCCGAAGCGGGCTTCCTCTCGCGCCAGGCCCCGCATCAGAGCTTGAATCGCCGCCTTCGGCGCGGCCGAGAGAATGTCCTTTGGCGGGGGACGATCGACCGCGGAGGTGATGACCGCGACGATCGCGCCGCCGCCCTGGCGTTTCAGGTGCGGCAAGCTCGCCCAGATAAGATTGAAACACCCTTCGACGTCCGACCGGATCACCCGAGACCAGGTCGCGGGGTCCAATTCGTTTATGAAATGAAATCCGAAAGACGGGCCGGCGGCGTAGACCACCGAGTGCACGCGCCCAAACCGCGCCGCCGCGGCGTCAACAAACGCTTTCAGCGCCGCCGCAGCCTGAAGGTCGACCTGACCGACGATGGCCTGGCGTCCAGCCTTGCGCACGTCGTCAGCCACGGCTTCGGCCGCCGCGGCGCGGTTGAGATAGGTCAGAGCGACGTTGGCGCCGCGCCTGGCCAGGGTGGCGCAGACCGCGGCCCCGATCCCGCCGCTGCCGCCGACGACGATGGCGACGCCGTCGTCGAACTCTGTTGAACTGACTTCGCTCATTGCCGGTCGCCCTCCACCCGTCACCAAGTCTGCCCCCGCGGACGCGTCCCGAGCCTGAAACCGCCGCGGTCGCTAAGGACGTGTTAACAGTCCTATCAAGGATTCTGACCGGGAGGTCCAATTTGACGGACATCGTTGTCGACGCGCGGGGGCATCGTTGCCCGGTTCCGACCCTGCGTTTGCGCCGGGCGACCGAGCACGCGCCGGTCGGCGCCGTCCTGATGCTGCTGGCCGATGACCCACTCGCGCGGATCGACGCGCCCCACTTCGCGGCCGAGGCGGGACATGAGGTGATCTCGATTACCGAAGAGCAATCGTGGATTTGCGTCAGGATCGCGAAGCGAGGCTCGTAGGCGGCCGCGCGCCTCTTCCCTGGCGGGAAGGCGCGGCGCGTCGTTGGGGGGAAACAACGCGCCGCCAGGACGAAAATAAGCCTCTTCCTGGTTGAGGCCGCCGTAGCGAGGGACGGGAATGCGCGGCGGCTTTCAACGATCCAGGGTATAGCCATCGCTGGCTGAACCGTGGATGAACGGATCGATCAGATCGCGCCGACGGCCTCCAACTTGGCTATTTCCGCTGCGGTCAATCCCCAGCTTTGCAGCGCCGTTTGCGTGTGCTCGCCGATCCGAGGCGGCGGCCCGGCGACAGCGCCAGGCGTCGCCGAGAACCGCGGCGCCGGCGCGGGCTGAACGACGCCGGCCACCTCGACGAAGGTCTGGCGCGCGACATTGTGCGGATGCTTGGGGGCTTCATCCAGATCCAGCACAGGACCGAAGCATACGTCCGTGCCCTCCATGATCTCGCACCATTGATCGCGAGTCTTGGTTGCGATCACCGCGGCAAGCTTCTCACGCAGTTCGGGCCAAAGGCTGCGATCCATTTGCGACTTGAACGCCGGGTCGGTGATCCCGGTTTTTTCCAACAGCAGAGCATAGAACTGCGGCTCGATCGACCCGATGGCGATCCACTCGCCGTCCGAACACTGGTAGGTGTCGTAAAAATGCGCCCCGCCGTCGAGCATGTTGGCGCGTCGGTCATCGGTCCACACGCCGGCAGCCTTCATGCCATAGAACATAGCCATCAACGACGCGGCCCCATCGCTCATGGCGCAATCTACGACCTGCCCCTGGCCCGTCGCCCGAGCGTGAATCACGCCGGCCATGAGTCCGAACGCCAGATAGAGCGCGCCCCCTCCGAAATCGCCGACCAGATTGAGCGGCGGCACGGGCTTGTCCTTCATGCCGATAGCGCTGAGGGCGCCGCTGATGGCGATGTAGTTCATGTCGTGTCCGGCCGCCTGAGCGTAGGGCCCGAACTGACCCCAACCGGTCATGCGACCGTAGACCAGCTTGGGATTTCGCTTCAGCGCGATGTCCGGCCCAAGACCCAGGCGCTCCATGACGCCGGGCCGAAACCCTTCAAAGACGACATCCGCGCTTTCAAACAGAGTCAGGCACGTTTCGATGGCGGCCGGAGACTTGAGGTCCATCGCCACCGACCGGCGTCCGCGACCGCCGATGTCGGTCTTGGAGTCCCTGCCCGGTCCCTTGCGGTCGATCCGCACGACGTCGGCGCCAAGGTCGGACAGCAGCATGCCGCAGAAGGGGCCTGGCCCAATCCCAGCGAACTCAACAATTTTCAGCCCCGAAAGCGGTCCTTGGCCCATGATATGCGTCCTCTCCGAAATGATTGAGTGTTGATGTTGCGACTAACACATCCCTTGCCCCTTGGTCAGGCAAGGCGGGACACTTTGCGCGCGGATCGATCCGGCGGTAGGGTCCACCTCTCGTTCCGAGGCCGGCGAATTGGGGGAGATATGCACGGCTCTGGTTATCTGGCGGCGCTGATCGCCATCGGGATCGCCGCGCTTGTCATCCTGCGCCGCAACAGTCGGCCGCGGGCGCTCAAGATCGAGCGACTTTGGATACGGCCGCTGGCCGTCACGGCTCTGAGTCTTGGCGCGATCCTGCCAGATCCGTCGCCCTGGCGGCTACAGTCGGGGGCGCTGATGCTTGTCGCCTTTATCCTGGGCGCCGGCCTGGGCTGGCAGCGGGGCCGCTTGATGCGCATCGAGGTCCACGCCGAAACCCACGAAATCACGTCGATCGCATCGACGGCGGGTATGGTGTTTATCTTTGCGTTGCTTGGTGCGCGCCTGCTGCTCCGCGGCGCAGCGGCGCAGGCGTCGACTCCCTTGGGCGTCACGCCAACCGAGATTGCAAATGCGACGATGGTGATGGTTTGCGCCATGATGGCGGCGCAGAGCGCGGAGATGTGGGTGCGCGCAAGGCGACTCCTGACCCAGGCGCGACTGACGTCAAACGGGCGGCCAGCCACTATGTCATAGGCATAGCGATAGCGGGCCGATGGCGCCGCGACGCGGATCGACCTCGGGGCTCGCCTCCGCCCACGCCGAAATAGACAAAGCCAGCCGGCGGAGAAACCGCCGACTGGCTTGCCCAAAACGTTGACGTCGAGGGCGTGGGTCCCTCGACGCCGAGTTTTTGTCCGCTGTTTAGGCGGAAGCGGTCGTGACGTGGTTGCCGACGTAGTTGAACACGTTCGACAGGTTGCTGCCGAGCGAGGTGACGGCGGAGATGATCACAACGGCGATCAGGGCGGCGATGAGGCCGTATTCAATGGCGGTGGCGCCGTCACGGTCGTTCACGAAGTTCTTCAGGTAGGTCATCATGGTGCAGGTTCCTTGGTTGAAAGAATGTCTTACAGCGCTGTTAATACCCCCGGCTTTCGGCGCAGCAAATTACGTAACTTCCGCAAAAGTCAGGTAAAAAAAAGCACCCACAAAGTTCAAATATTAACGCCGCCGGGTTCAGTTTCTTCCAGGCGTTTCTCGCGGCAGGACAGCCAGCCGCCGGACCGCCGCGGCCGCTATCAACAAGAGAAATCTAAGAAAATCCGATCAGGACCAAATGCCGACACAAAACAATTCATGTTCGGCCAAACTAAATTTACACCGTTACTCTCCCTCGCCGCCTTCAGCCGGTTGCAATGCGGCCAGGAGCGGCTTCGCCGCGCGCCAAATCGCTGCGGCCGGCGTCTTTCCACGCCCAAGAGTTTCCCCCGAAACCGACGCACTGAGGACGCCGCGACTCGTCAGGAGAAAAAAACGCACCTCCCCAGGCCGGGGCGGGTCGAGATCGGTCGCGGGGGCAAAGATGAGTACATGGTCGCGCGCGGCCGCGACCAGGTCCCGCGCCGCTTTGCGCACCGGCTCGGGTCCCCCGCCGCCCATGACGCCATGACCGGAGCTCAGGTATAGACTCGCGTCCCCCGTCGAAAAGGCGACGAGAGTCGCCGCGCCCTCATTCAGAGCCACATCCATCACCACCCCATAGGCGGCGACCACATCGGCGGGAAATGTCAGTCCCAGGTCGTCGGGGCGAACGTGCAAGGCGCGATCCCGCAGACCAGGGTACGCGGCCGCGCCGGCGTCTTGGGCCGGCGCGGGCGAGCCGATGAGCCACCAGCAAGCCAGCGCCGCCAGAACCATCTTCACCCAGGACGATCCCGTAGCGCGCCTGCGCCCGCCCATGGTGTGACTTCCCGTCTTGGTGAGGATTTGAATGCTGATGTCGTCCACGCGGATCTCCTGGCGCGTTCGACCCTATCCCAGCGGCTTCCGACTCGGTAGGACCTGAGGCCGTGGACGACGCGCCTGCTTCACCAAGGCGCGGCGGCCGGGGCCTTATCATCGGGGGGACCTGTTCTTGCACTCCAAACTGTTTGAACCGCTCGCCTTCGCGCGCGGGCCGGGCATGGACAATCGGCTGATGCTTGCCCCCATGACCAGCGATCAGGCGCTGCCCGACGGCTCGGTGACGGATGACGAGGTGCGCTGGCTCAGCATGCGCGCCCAAGGCGGCTTCGGCTTCGTGATGACCTCGGCCTGCTATGTCCAACGTCAGGGCAAGGGCGGCCAGGGCCAGTTCGGCATCTGGTCGGACGACCATGTCGAAGGGTTCGCGCGACTTGCCCGGGTGATCAAGGAAAATGGCCGCGTTTCTGCCCTTCAGCTGCATCACGCCGGTTATCGCTCCCCCAAACGCTGCGTCCCTCAGGCAGTCGGGCCGTCAGACGATCCCGACACCGGCGCGCGGGGCCTTTCGACGGCGGAGGTCGAGCAGCTGGTGGAAGACTTCGTCAGCGGCGCGCGACGCGCGGAACGCGCAGGCTTCGATGGGGTCGAGCTGCATGGCGCCCACGGCTATGTTTTGACCCAGTTCCTGTCGCTTACCGACAATCGCCGGACGGACGCCTATGGCGGCTCTCTGGAAAATCGCTCGCGGCTGATCCGCGAGATTATCGCCGGCGTGCGTACCGCTTGCCGTCCGGAATTCCAACTTGGCCTGCGCCTCTCTCCCGAACGTTACGGCCTGAGTTTGGCGGAGATGCGGGAGTTGGCGCAGGAACTGATGTTGGGCGGCCAGCTCGACTACATCGACATGTCGATGTGGGACGCACTCAAGACACCCGAGGAAACCGCGCACCAGGAACGGAACCTGACCGAGTGGTTCGCGGACCTGCCCCGCGGAAACACGCGCCTGGGAGTCGCCGGCAAGATCATGACGCCGCGCATCGCCGCTGAGCTGTTAAGTCTCGGCGTCGACTTCGTGCTCATCGGCCGCGCCGCGATCCTGCACCACGATTTCCCGCGCCGCGCCCTCGCCGACCCGGACTTCAAACCAGTCCCCCTGCCCGTCACCGAGGACTATCTGGCGCGCGAAGGCCTTGGCCGACGTTTCCTGCGCTATATGGGAACCTGGGACGGTTTCGTCGCCCCCGCCGAAACCGTAGTTACATGAGGCGCCGCGGCGCATTGCCAGCCAGGACTTGGCCCGCTACGCCTTCGGACAATTGGTCGGGGAGCAAGCCATCGTGTCATTGAAGGTCGTCGGATCGGGCCTTGGTCGTACGGGCACCAAGTCTCTGCAGACCGCGCTCAACATGTTGGGCTTCGGCCCGTGTCACCACATGGTCGAAGTGTTCGCTCACCCCGAGAGCGTGCCGCTGTGGATCGAAGCCGGCGCCGGGCGTCCGGACTGGGATGCGATCTTCGCCGGCTATCACTCGATGGTCGACTACCCTGGCGCCGCATTCTGGCGGGAATTGGCGGACTACTACCCCGAGGCCAAGGTGCTCCACTCCGAGCGTGACCCCGACCAATGGTTCGAATCCACTCAGGCGACGATTTTTGCGCCCGGCGGTCCCGCGGCCACGGCCATTCAGTCCGGCCAGGGCCTGTTCAGCGATTTCTTCAAAGGCTTCAGCGGCGCCTTTATGGCGCACATGCACGACCGCGCCTTCATGACCGACTATTTCCGAGCGCACAATGCGGCGGTGAGGGCCGCCATTCCGCCCGATCGGCTCCTGGTTTACAAGGCCGGACAGGGCTGGGAGCCCCTGTGCGCGTTCCTCGGGGTCCCTGTCCCCTCTGAACCCTATCCGTCGGAAAACTCCCGAGCGGAATTCATCGCCAGGATGTCTGCAGCCCCCGCTGCCATCCCTCCTTCCCGCTGACCGCCCGCTAGATCCGCTGCCGCTGGGCGCGCCGAAAGTCGGCCCAGTCGTGCACCGGCCACATATCCTGGTCCTCGCCGTGACCAGCCTGACCGTTGATCGTCCAGGCGATCAGGCCGTTGGAGTCGATGAAGCTGTGGCGGTTGATGATCATGCCAGAGATCCGCGTTCCGACGGCCTCCAGCGGTCGTCCACGCTGATCCACGCTCTCGATTATGATCCGATTGACCCAACCCATTGCGGGATCGCGCTCGACGATCCGACGGCCGCGAACCAGATCGGCGATCTCGCCGTCTCGGATCATGAATCCATAGGCGATTTCCTCAGTGTCTCCCGCCCAGCGCGTGACGGCGAGAAAGGCGTCCCGCTCCGAAGCGATGCCCGTGACGTAGGCGCTCCTCTTCGGACGGTGCTCTGGTCGCGGCCCCCAGGACCGGTCCCGCGCCGCCAGGCAGTCGATGGGAATGGTGCGACCACCCAGCCGCACGTGGCCCGTCACGCGACCGAACTGATCGAAATGGTTGGACCCGCCAAAGGGTGACCCGCCCTTGCGCAAGGGCCGAGGGGCCATCAGCCCTTCAAATCTCAGGGCGATTTGGCAACGCTCGTCATCGGCGAAGGCAAGGTCATAGATCAGGCCCGGCTTGACCGCGCGGATCGACACGCCGGTCGGCAGATCGGCGGCCGACAACTTCGCCTCGGGGGGCAATTGCATCGCTGACAGGTTGCGGCTGTAGAGCACCTCCCAGGGCAAATAGGCCGTGTCATCCCAGATCCAGGCGCCGCCGGAGATCACGCCGCTGTTGGGCCTGGCCATGACATAGAGCCAGCCGCCGAGCCGCTCGTCTGGCGCGCAGAACGAGAACCAGCTTGTCTCGGTCATCCACCAGCGATCGCCCATTTCCGCGAAGTGAAAGTCGTCGTCGCTGGCGGTGAAATCGTTCATGCCAACGCCTCGGGCGTGATAGCCGGATAGCCTCTTTTGGCGATTCCGCCGGACGCCTCGGCCGCCAGCAACGCCTCGCCGGTGGACTGCCGCGCGAAAAACGCCAAGGCCGATTTGAACGGTATGGCGCCTCGGGCCAGCAAATCCGCGAGGCGGGCGCGGCCGTTCGCCAGGTCAGCGACGTCGGATCTCAGCAGATCGCGCAATGCGCCGAGTTCGGCGGCCTCGATATTGGCGCCGTTGCCATCGAAGGCGCGCAGATATTTCAGTATCTTCGAAGCATTCTTGGCCGCCGAGGTCGCGACGGACGGGACCCCATCGGCGCCCACGATACTTTGCAGGTCATCGGCAATCCGCGCGTACAGCGCATCGCGTTCGGTAGGCGCCGCAACAGGCGGGCTGGCGACATCAACAGGCGCCCCGCTGGCCTCCGACAGCGCCTGGACAAGCAAGCGGCGGTTGAGCGCACGCGAAACGATAGAGGCGCCCGGCTCGCCAGTGACATTGCGGTGGCGGATGACAACGACCCGAGTCGAGACAAAAACGCGGTGATAGAGGATGCGCGCGCGATCAAGTTTGCGGCCTGCCGCCGTCGCATAGGCGCGCAACGCACCCGTAAAATCGGGGGTCGGCTCCATCACACAGCGCATGGAGAACCAGGCCAGATCCTCCATCGGATCGCCCAGATGCGCCAGCTCCCAGTCGATCACCGCCGTCAATCGATCGCCGTCGAACAGAAAGTTGCCTGGGCCGGCGTCGCCATGGACCAGCACCGGCGCGTCGGCCGGGTCCGGCGGCGCGTCATGCAGCCAGGCGAAGGCGAACTCGATCAACGGGTCTCGGCGGCCAGTCTCTTCATACATCGCCCGCCAGACCGCGAGCTCCGCGCGCACGTGGTCGATGATGCGGGAACTCGCGACCCCGCCCTCAAGGCTGACCCCAGAAGCGTCCATGGCGTGAAGCCGCGCCAGATTTTTCATGAACTGCGCCGTGATGCGCGTCTTGGCGCCGACATCCTTCAGGCGTCGAAATTCAGCGATCCCCTTGGCGCGATCGGTCAGCAACGCCGTCAGACTTGGATGTTCGGCAATCAGCCGCGGCGCCGTGAGGCCCGCATCGGCGATGGCGCGGTAGACCAAGGCCTCGCGCCTTAGGGTGTAGGGCTCGACGCTTGGCGGACGGGGAGGACTATAGCGCAGATAGAGCTCGGCGATTTTCCCATCGGCCTGACTCACGTCCAGCGCCCACGATCGCGCGCGATTGCCGCCGGAAACGCGGCTCGATCGGATTATGGGTCCTGCGCACACGGCTTCGACCCAGGCGAAGAGCTGTTGTTCCTCCGTCTCGATGGTGTGAGAACGGTCTTCGTTCACGTCGCTGTCTCGGCGACGCCCAGCAGCGCCCTGGCCTGCGTCTTCAGCTCCTCCACCCGGATCTTGGCCCCGTTGGTCCCGGCGGTCACCGGGAAGGCGTCCAGGATCTCGATCCGCGCCGGAACCTTGAAACCGGCCAACCCGCCTTTGCAGTACGCCTTGAGCGCATCACCCGTCAGGGTCGGATCCCTCAGCGTGACGAAGCCCACCGGCGTATCCCCATGCTCGGTCCGCGCGCCGACCACGCGCGCGGTTTCGACCCCGGGATGAGACATCAGGAACTGCTCGATCTCGCCCGGTTCAACCAGGAACCCGCGCAGACGCAGGGCTTCGGAGTTACGGCAAAAGTAGGTGAACGTCCCGTCGCCGTGGTCCACCGCCAGGTCGCCCGTTCGGTACCAGCCCTCGGCGGTGATCGCCTTGGCCGTCGCCGCTGGATTGCCGAGGTAGTGGACGAGCCGGTTGTAGCCCCGCGCCTGCAATTCGCCCTGGAGTTCCACCCCAATCGGCGCGCCCGTCTCCGGATCGCCGACGCGCAACTCGATGGCCGGGTTGATCGGCCGCCCGCCGCCGCGAACCTGCTGTTCCGTGTCGGGTTGAATCGGGCGGTTCATCACGAAGGCGAGCAGCTCGGACGAGCCATAGAGACCGGTAAGCTCCGTGCCGAATGCCTCGCGGGCCCATTGCGCCAAAGCCACCGCGCGCCCCTCGAACTGGGCGATGCCACCGCGTCGCCATGCGGTCAGGGCGACGGGCGTCGCCTGCCATGCCTCGTAGAGCCGACCGAAGAGGTCGTCGCCGCCAAAGGCCTGAGTGACCCCGAACCGGGCCATATCCTCCAGGGTGCGGGGGCCGTCGAACACCGGATCGACAAGGCAGGTCGCGCCAACGCTCAGCGCCGCCATTACGATATTGAAGCCGAATACGCCGCAAAACGGCAGCACGCCAAGAACCACGTCGCCCGCGCGCATGTCGAACGCCGCCGCCACAGCGGGCGAATGAATCACGATAGAGGCCTGATCGTGACCGGCCAACTTCGGCGCACCGGTCGAGCCGGAGGTTGTGAAATAGTTCACCGGCGCGTCCATCTCGCCGTGATCGACCAACCGTTCGTCCCACGCCGAAAGATCCAGCCTCGCCGCCCCGGCGCCCAGGTCGAAAGAGCGCAACTCAGGATCGATCCCACCGGCGACCAGGATCGCCGGCGGCGCGAGGCCGGGCTCCGCTTCGCGCGCGGCGGCCCAGGCCGCGGTCAGGCGACCGACGAAATCCAGATCGAGAAATCTGGCCGGAAGCACGATCACCTTCATGCGTCCAGTGACCATCAGATGGGAGAGTTCAAAAACGCCGTAGCGTGTGTTGACGCCAAGCACCGCCGCGCCCATCGCCGCCGCGCCGAACTCCACCGCCAGATAATCGAGGCCGTTGGGCAGCCAGAGGCCGATGAGATCGCCGCCGACGACACCGGCCGCGCTCAGCGCCTTCGCGGCGGCCGCGCCCGCCCGGGTCAGTTCCTCGTAGGAGATGCGCGCATAGCCTTCGCCGCGTCGCTCGATAAGCGCCGGCGCGCCCTGGCTTGCGGCCCCGCCCGCTGCAAGAAGGCCAACGAGTGTCTGGCTCAATCGGGTCTCACTCCGTTCAAAGCGCTCAGTTCAAGGTTACGCTTACGCCCGCGGAAGCAATGCCGTTAGCGATGACGACCAGCGTGCTGGCGCCAGCCTCCGCTCCGCTAGGAACGTCGAACATCGTCGAGACCGGCGTCGATCCAGTGGCGACGGCCATGGTCGAATGATTGTGTGTCCGGGCGAAGAAGACATGTCCGCTTGCGGTGTTGGTGATCCGCACAATCGGAAAATTGGTCGAACTGCTCAGTTCATCGCCATAGGAAGCCGCCTGCGACAGCCCGTTAAACTTGGTCCCCGTGAGCGTATAGGTCATCCCACGCGTGAGGTTGGTCGGCGGCGCGGTTATCGTCGGCGCCCACGCCGCGTTTGGCGAACCAAGGGGGGTGTAGAGTTGGACGGAGCCTCCTCCGACCAGGACCAGTGTCTGCCCCGTGGGCAACGGCAACAGAGACACTGGCGGCGGGTTCGCCCCCGCGGGCGCGGCCACGGTCTTGGTCAGGGTCGACCCATTGAACTCATAAAGGGCGGCCGAGTCGCCCGCCACCAGCACATTGCCGCTGGGCAACAGCACGGCGCTGGAATCGCCGGCGTTGTCGCCGGTCGGGAAGTCTGGTCCCGCGACCCAGGTCCCGGCGACGGAGGGCATCGCCCCGGGCGTATAGATCGCCGTATGGCCGGTCTGGCCCGCCGACGCCGAACCCGTGGCGAACACCGTGCCGTTAGGCCGCAGGATCGCCGGCCCGATCTCACCGGGAGGAAAGTACGTTCCTGTCGGGCCAAACCCGAAGGTCAACCCGCCCACCACCTGCAGCGGCGCGGGGCCATAGGTGATGCCATTGGGGTAGTCGGTTGGCGAGGTCAGGCTCTGCGGCGTGGATCCATCGGCGATCCACTGGCCCAAGGTCGGCGCGTAGTGTTCGGCGTGCGGGGTGGCGCCGACGTCGATTGTCAGGATCGCGCCGCTGGGAAGCAGAGTGAACCCTTCCTCCGCGAAATTGTCGGCCTTGCCGCTGGAGGGGAGTTGCGACCAGGTCAAGGTTCCCGGATCGAGCGACCACATGGTCGTCCCGAGCTTTAGGCCAAATATCAGCTGCCCCGTTGGTGAGATCACGCACGGCACATCGCCGATATAGGGCACGCCCGGCGGCGGGGGGATCATCGTCCATTTATCGGCGACCGGGTCATAGACCGCCGACATATTGGTCAGCGCCGACGGCGCGAAGGGGATGCTATAGTTGTTCTGGTTGTATTCGCCGCCGACGAAAACGACGCGCCCGTCCGCCAACACCGCGGAACAGCCAGCGTACGGCGCATACCCGGCCGGCGGCGAACTGATCTGGGTCCAGGTTCCGTTGGCGTAGCTGCCGCTCACGTCTGGCGTCAGGCGATAGAAGAGCGCCGCGCCGCTGGCGCCGTTGACTACGGCCGTGGCGTTGGGATCACCCTGGATGAGCACGCTGCCGTCGGTGAGAAGGATCGCCAGATCTCCCACGCTGGTCGGCTGGTGGGCCAGCGCGACCAGGGTCGGAGCGGTGGCTGTCGTCGTCCCACCCCCGGACCCGCTGGATCCGGAACCGGAGCCTGAGCTGGAACTTGATCCGCCGCCGCCACCGCCGCATCCCGACAGCGCGAGGAGCAGAAAGAGACCGGCCATCTTTATAATCTGATTGGTCATGGTCAGCCCCTTTACGCGCGCTGGATGAACCTTTTGCGGGCTTCGCCTAACCTCCGCAAGACCCCCTCCCGTCCGGAATCCTTGGGTTCTAGGAGACTAGCCGGCCAAGCGCCGTCCGTGTCGCCGACAGCAAAACAAGGTGCGGTCAGCCGTGCGCCTCGAACGACGCGGCGCGACAGCCCCTGAAGGATTGGCGCGATGCCGACGATCCGGGAAAAAGCTGATCGTTCGCCACCTCTTGTGTCGCGGGCCAGGGGCGCCATTGTGAGGCAAAGATTTGGCTGACCGGCCAACGCCGAAACTCGGGGAGGTTCAATCGTCCATGCTGATCCACGCAGAACCGCTCACGCGGCTGATCACCCTCATTCTCGAGCGCGCGGGCGCCGAGACCGAACGGGCCCATATCTGCGCCGACCATCTGGTCGAGGCCAATCTCAAGGGTCACGACTCGCACGGCGTAGGGATGGCTCCGGCCTATGTCGGATGGATCGCGGCAGGCAAATTGCGCCCCAACCAGCGTGGCCGGATTATCCAGGACAAGGGCGCGATCATTGTTGTCGATGGAGACTATGGACTGGGCGCCGCGGTCGCCAAGGAGACGATCGACCTCGCCATCGCCCGCGCCCGCCAGCTCGGGGTCGCCTGCGTCGCCCTGCGCAATTCCTGCCATATCGGCCGCATCGGGACCTACGGCGAACAGTGCGCCGACGCCGGGATGGTCTCGACCCACTATGTCAATGTGGTCGGCGGCGGACCGACGGTGACGCCGTTCGGCGGGCGGGAGCCGCGCATGCTGACCAACCCCTATTGCTGCGCGATTCCCCGGACGGACGGCGAACACATCGTCCTCGACTTCGCCACCAGCGCCGTGGCCATGGGCAAGCTGCGCGTGGCGCACATGAAGGGCGAACCGGCCCCCGCCGGCGTGCTCATCGACACCGATGGCCAACCCACCACCGACACCCACAGCTTCTACGCCAAGGAACCCACCAGCTTCCTGCTGCCGTTCGGCCTGCACAAGGGAGGCGGTCTGCAGATCATTTGCGAACTCCTGGGCGGCGCCTTGGCCGGGCATTGGACCATGCAGCCAGAATCGAATCGCGACCTCGGCGCGGCCGTCAACAATATGCTTTCCATCGTCATAGATCCCGACGCCCTGGGCGGGCGGGCCGCCTATGAGGCCGAGGCCGAGGCCATGATCGCCTATATCCGGGACGCCGAACCCGCCGCCGGCATCGACCGCGTCCGCCTGCCCGGGGATCCCGAGCGCGAGACCATGGCCGCCCGGCGCGCGGGGGGAATTCCGATCGACGACAACACCTGGGCGGCGATCCTTCGCGCTGGCGCGAGCGTGGGGGTGGATGAAGTCGAAATGGCAATCACGTCTTAAAGCAGCGGCGGGCAGCAAGCGCGGCTACCCAGGGCAGGCGCCCACTGGAGCCAGGAACTTAAGCCGGACCTGGCTTGAGGCGATCGGCTGGCGCCCGGTCGAAGCAACCAATTGCCGAGGACCGCGTTAACTCTCAACGCGGCGTTCAACGGCGGCAGATGTACCGGCGTTGAACAATTAACTTTCCGGGAGGGTTCAACTTGGCGAATTCAGTTGTGCTATCTTCAATCAGCGTTCAAACACCGCACGTATTATTGGGCGAAGAGACAAGTATAATTGACGTGCAAACTGTCAGGTTTCCGCGCTCGACGGTCTCGGCTCACGTTGCATTGGCAAATTTCAACTGCACGTCGAGCCCGGTAATACAGCTAAATATCGTTGCCTACTTCACCAGCGACGGCAATCCCAACGACCCCTGGGTCGAACATGCGGTTCCGGCGGTCGCAACTCTAAGCAACATCCCCAACTGCGTGGCCATCACGTATCAACTTTTCCTGTTAGTAGGCCCGCAGGCTGGAGCCAACTCAAGCGGACTGGCCGAAGGCGTTTTAACAGTGTTCCTTCAGTAGTCTGGCCGCCCGCCGAGAGCGATTTCTACATAAAGCCCCTCAGTTACGCTTGACTTTACGTTGTTTGCCGTTTTGCGGCGGGCGGGCGTCCCGCTCCAGGTTGGTCTTCGGGCCAGGGGCGGCGGCCGGCTCGATGCGGATCGCTTCCTTGGTCGCCGCGGCGACGGCGGCGGAGAAATGATCGACGGCCTCGCGGCTGATCTCGAACTTGGTTTCGCGGTCGAAGATGCGGATCGCGCCGATATCCTTCTTGGTCACGTGCCCGCGACGACAGATCAGCGGGATCAGCCACTTGGGGTCGGCGTTGGCGGCGCGTCCGACCGTCATGCGGAACCACACCGCGTCCATGCCGCTGCCCTCCTCGCGGCGCGGCCCGCGCTCGCGCGGCGGCCGATCCTGCGGATCGTAGGTTCGCTCCCCGCGGCCACGGGGTTCCCGATCAGATCGCCCGCCGCCTCGCGGCTCGCCCGGGTCGAACAAGTCTTCCGGCGCTGGCAGGCGCGCGCGGTGCTGACGGATCAGGGCCGCGGCGATCACATCGGGACCGACGCGCTCCAGAAGCAGACGCGCGAGGGCCAGATCCTCGTCGGCGGCCGGCTCGGTCAGCATCGGATCGTGCAGCAGCCGTTCCTGATCGCCGGCGCGGATCGCCTCGGCGCTCGGCGCGCCGCTCCAGGTCGCCTCGACTCCGGCGGCGGCGAAGAGCTGCTCGGCTCGGCGACGGCGGGTGTAGGGG
>Ga0075029_100000101_pt1 | contig 39375 bp, 30 predicted proteins | sample LitLauG_LLR_2013_FD_71391 | JGI IMG/M metagenome (GOLD analysis project Ga0075029, IMG submission 71391) | Freshwater sediment microbial communities from North America - Little Laurel Run_MetaG_LLR_2013 | ecosystem: Environmental > Aquatic > Freshwater > Creek > Sediment | place: USA... | reverse complement strand
GACGACCTGAGTTCTTCAACGCTCGCCTGGTACACCTACGCGATTCCGCTGGACAACGTTCTCGGCACGAATTCGCAAGGAACGACGTACTTCCCGGATTGGCCGAAGATCGCGACCTGGCCTGATGCGTATTACATCGCGATGGACGTACAGGATCCCAACAACAAGTATGCCGAGGTGGGAGTGCTGGCGTGCGCGCTCGACCGCGCCAACATGGTGATCGGTGGAACTCCGAACACCCCGCAATGCTTTCAGTATCCGACGATTAACGGCAGCGTTTATCTGGGACACAGCCTGCAACCTGCTGACGTAGAGGGCACGACGCCTCCGCCCACCGGCGCGCCCGAGTTCTATGCAAGCATCGAGAATCCAGTTCTGGACGGAGTGACCACGACCTCCGACACCTTCAACTTGTTTCAGTTCCATGTGGATTGGTCGAATCCGGCAAACTCCACTTTCACTCAGTCGACGGTGCCGGTTTCCGCCTACACCCCAGGCTGTTATACGGCCAAGAACCCGACCAATACGGTTTGCGTCCCCGAGCCTTCCACAGCCAGCACGAATCAGTACATCGATTCGGTGGGCGACCGATTCATGTTCCGCTTTGCTTATCGCAACTTTGGGACATACCAGTCCTATCTGGCGAGCCACTCCGTGCAGGTGGGAACCGGCAGCGGCACGCAGACCGGGATTCGCTGGTATGAGCTGCGCGGCAGCGGAGTTCCGACGCTGAATCAGTGGGGCACGATCAGCCCGGATACATCTTTGTACCGCTTCATGCCCAGCATCGCCCAGGACCAGACCGGAACTGCGGCGATCGGCTACGCCACCTCGAGTTCGTCGGCGCATCCGGGCATGAGCGCTTCGTGGTGGAGTCTGACGGCCCAAACCACGCCCACGGAAATTACCCTGATGAATGGCGCTGGCGACGAAGAGAACACCTATCACTGGGGCGATTACTCCAGCATGACCGTCGATCCGGTGGGCGGATGCGCCTTCTGGTATGTGAACGAATACTTCGCGAACAATGAGATCGGGACGGGCAAGCCGATCTGGCAGACACGTGTCTCCAATTTCAGTGCGCCAACATGCGGCGTGGTGACGGTGTCGCCGACATCGCTGACCTTCGGGACCCAGGCCGTGGGCACCACCAGCGCATCGCAGCAGGTGATTCTCAACAATGCCCAGAGCACGGCTCTGACCATCAACAATATCTTCGGCGCCGGCACCGACCCCACGGACTTCAAGCAATCCAACGACTGCGGATCGAGCGTGCCAGCCGGAGCTTCCTGCACCATTAACATCTCCTTCGCGCCCACGGCCACCGGTTCGCGCACCGCGACGCTGAACATCTCCGATAGCGCCCCCAATAGCCCGCAAATCGTGAATCTCTCGGGCACGGGCGCCAGCGGATCTTCGCTGAGCCTCTCGACGACCAGCATCAATTTTGGACATCAGTCCGACGGGACGACCAGTGGGGCGTCATCGATTACGGTGACAAACACAGGCTCGTCTACGGTTACCTTCACCAGCATCCTGGTGACGGGAACCAATGCGGCAAATTTCGGCGAATCGGACAACTGCGTTCCTTCCCTCGCGCAGGGCAATTCCTGCACCATCAACGTGACCTTCTCGCCGACGACTGCGGGTAGTTACAGCGCGGCTGTGACACTGACCGACAACGCGGTGAACAATCCACAAACCGTCACCCTCGCCGGCACAGGCGTGGTTCCAGTTACGCTTTCGGTTAGCAGCATCAGCTTTGGTACCGTGCTTGTCGGCAGTAACAAGGTGGCAACTCCGGTCACGTTGACCAACCAAATGAGCGTCGCACTGACCGGCATCACGGTTGGTGTAACGGGAACCGGCTACAGCCAGGTCAATACCTGTGGAACCACGGTCGCGGCGGGCGGAACCTGCACCATCACGGTTACGTTTACGCCCACCGTAGGAGGGACATCGAACGGGACGCTCAGCATCACCGACAGTGCAAATAACAGTCCTCAGACGGCCAGCCTCACGGGCTTCGGACAGCTCCCGGTCACGGTGACACCGACAAGCATGTCCTTCGGAGCAGTGAAGGTTGGAACCTCGAGCGCGGCCAAGAATGTCACGGTGACCAACAACACGAAGTCGAACGTCACCATCTCCAGCATCGGGTTCGTGGGGACGGGTGCAACCGACTACTCGGACACGCAGACCTGCGGCAGCATCCTGAGCGCGGGTTCGAAATGTACGATCAGCGTGACCTTTACTCCTAAAATTAAGGGTTCGCTTCCGGCGACACTGCAGATCACGGACAGTGCTGCGAACAGCCCACAGAAAGTTGCGCTGGCCGGCACTGGGAACTAGGGCGGATTCACGCAGTTCATGGGGGACAGCCTCGGCTGTCCCTTTATTTTTGGCTCGATTGTCATCTGGGATGAGCCGCTATAATTCACGGCAATGAGGCGTGAATTCCCTGAAGTACCTCTGGTTGGCGTAGGCGCAATCATCATCGAAGGCGACCGCGTGCTGCTGGTGAAGCGCGCGCATCCGCCGCTACAAGCCCAATGGTCGATCCCCGGAGGCGTGCTCGAAGTGGGCGAACTCGTCCGCGAAGCCGCGGTGCGCGAGGCGCTCGAAGAAACCGGGCTGGAGATCGAACCGGGTGAGTTGCTTGGAGTTTATGACCGCATCCTGCGCGATCCTGAGAAACGGGTGCAGTATCACTACGTGCTGATCGATTTCCTGTGCCGGCCAGTTGGAGGCGAACTACGCGCCGCAAGCGATGCGGCGGAAGCTCGCTGGTTCATGCGCGCAGAGCTGCCGGAGTTGAAACTCGCAGCCGATACGCAGGATGTGATCCGCAGAGGGTTCGCAAGACTAGGAATGTAATTCCGTTGGTTTGTCGTCGGTTTCGTTAATGTCTTCCCACACTGCGCGGATTTTGCTAGCCCGATGATTCGGCTGCGCCGGGACCTTCGTTATCTTCCCATTCGGCTTGGCAGACGCGGCAGCGCAGGGCGGCGCGATGTGCATCGCTGTCGAGTTCCTGGAGGTTCACGTCCAGCGAATTGCATTTCGGGCAGCGCGGCTGCTCGTACAATCCCACGCCTTGCACGTAAAAGCCTTCGAGCATGGGCTCATCGAGGATGGTCTGGGCTTTGTCGATGTCTTCCGGCTTCACGCAGAGCTTAATCCCGCCGATGAAGTTCGAGATGAACCAATCGAGGCGGACAAGATTGTCATCGCGGAAGAAGCACTCGATCCCGGCGGATTCGAGGCAGCCTTTGGCGAGCAGCGCCTCGGGCAAATCGCGGAATTGCCGGATGGGAACCAGTTTGCGGAGATCAAGTTCGTGCTTAGGCGCTTCGACTGGCACCTCGAGATGGCGGAGGTCGAGTTCGTCTTCGAGCGCATCCCATGCGGCTTCGGTAAGCGACTCGGCGTTTCGGGCGAGCTTTAGTAGTTCGTCGTCGGTCTTTCCGGCGTAGATTCCGGCCAGGCGCTGGCGCTCTCTGGGTTCGTCGAAATTAGAGTGATCAAGCTTGGACACAATGCAAGGATACTTGGGCCGCGAAATCGCCGCCAGTTTTTGCATGCGGCGACTTTCGCGTCATAGAAACAGAACGGCCCGCAAGCACTTGTTCTTGCAAACAAGGCCTGCGGGCCGCCCGGTGGACTGTTTGGGATTGACCAAGAGGTGGTCACTCTACGTGGCCTCTCAACGGCGACTCCGGGTTCGTCTTTTGGACGATCCTGACCGACCTGCGTCAGGCGGATTCAATCCTTACTCACCGGTAGTGTGCGGGCTGTAGCTCTCGACGCAGCTCTTGCGATCCGCGCGGAAAGCCCCGCTTAGAGCGACCTGCTCTAAGTCTCAGCCACCTCACCTGGTCTTTGGGTACTTCTACAACTGCCATCAGAACTTTGCATTCGACCACCTCCTTTCCGGTGTAATCGCAGACTAATACGAAAGCGAATGGCGCGTCAATCGGGCCAAGTCGAGGTACCGGGGGAGGCAACAGATAATTAATTATTCTGGCGTCAGCGATTGGCTAGCGTCGAAACCTCACCAAGGCCGAGCAGTTTGACATCTGCTGTCAGAAGTGTGAGATCCAGAACCTTGGCCGTTGCAGCCAGAAATCGATCGGCAGGATCACGCTGTACGAGGGGTAACTGTCGAGCAGCGAAGGAAATTTCATGGGTTAAGGGTGCTTCGCGAAAAGGCGCGGTATTCCGCGCGATCCACTCCTCGACATCAGCGGCGAGGTACACGCGCCCTTTGTCGTGCAATGTGAGAGCCTCCCATGTGCTGATGGGAGAGAGCCACAATTCGTTGTTTGCATCTCGCAAGTGACTGCGAGTGCTGCTGCCCAAGCGGTCTGGTTCGATCAAGCTCCACAACCAGATATGGGTGTCCAGGAGCAGCCTCAATCTCGCAACACCTCCCAATCGGATTCGTCACTGGCCGGAGAGATGATATCGCCTAGGATCTTGCTCTTGCCCTTCATCGACCCAATCCAATCGGAGGAGCGAGCGGGTGTGGGGGGAACAACATCGGCTACCGGCTTGCCGAAGCGTGTGACGCGAAGCGGCTTCTTTGTCTTCTGCACTTCTTCGAGCAGAGCGAGGCATTTGGCTTTGAATTCAGAGATGGCCACTTCCTTCATGACTATTTCAGTAGATCATAGTCCAACAAAATAGTCAATTCTGAAATCAACCCAGGGGCCGCGTGCTCCTCACCCTCTTTCGCTTAACTTCTCGCCAGGTTAGTTATTCAAGGCCGAACGCATAGATTGCGCTTCCGGCTGCGATTGCCACGTACTCTCTGCCATCGACGGCAAAGGCCATGGGCGCGGCATAGACTGCGCCACCCATCTCGAAATGCCAAAGCGGTTTCAGGGTGGCGGCATCGAAGGCGATGAAGTTGCCTTCAGCATCGCCGCTGAAGACGAGTCCGCCTGCGGTCGATAGCACGCCGGACCATGTTGGCGATGTGTGCTGGAATTTCTGCTTCACCTGGCCGGTTGCTGGATCGATCGCTTTCAGAAAGCCTAGATACGGTTCGGCCTCTTCGGATGGGAAGTACGCGCTGCCGTAGTATGCGTGTCCGGCCTCGTAAGGCTGCGGCGCGGTGCTGAAGATGTCGCACTGGTCGCGAGCGGTGACATAGAAGAGATTGGTCTGCGGATCGTAGGTAGGTGCCATGAAGTTCGTGGTGCCCAGTGCGCCCGGGCAGACGGTGTGTCCTTCGAGAGTCGGTGATGCCTCTTTTTTCGCAACCGGCCGCCCGTCTGCGTCTTTGGTCTCGCTCCAGGTCTGCTTGCCATAGGCGTTGGACGAAACCAGCTTGCCGGTGGTGCGATCGAGAAGGTAGAAAAATCCGTTGCGGTTGGCCTGCGCGATCAGGTGCTTGCCGCCGGCATCAATCAGCACCGGGACCTGGGTCGCGTCCCAGTCGTGCTCGTCGTGCTTGGTGAACTGGAAGTACCAGTCCAACTTGCCCGTGTCGGCATTGAGAGCCAGCAGGGAATTGCTGTAGAGATTGTCGCCGGCGCGTCCCTCGCCGCGATTCGAAGGCGAAGGATTGCCGGTGGGCCAGAAAATCTGATTGGTCGCGGGATCATAGGTGCCGGTGTTCCACGCCGGGGCTCCTCCGACTTTCCAGGAGTCGCCCTCCCATGTGTCATGTCCGGATTCGCCCGGGCCGGGCACCGTGTAGAAGCGCCATTTGCGCGCGCCGGTGTGGGCGTCGTAGGCATCGACGAATCCACGGACGCCGTACTCGCCGCCGGAAACGCCGATCACGATCAGATCCTTCACCGCGAGCGGTGCCACGGTGAAGCTGTAGCCGGTGCGATAGTCGGCCGCGGTTACGTCCCAAACGACGTTGCCGGTTTTCGCGTCGAGCGCGAGGACGTGCGCGTCCAAGGTGCCCAGGAAAACTTTGTCGCCAAGAATAGCCAGGCCCCGATTGACGTGACCGCAGCAGGGGCGAATATCGGAGGGCACTTGCCGCTGGTACATCCAGATCGGGCGGCCGGTGCGGGCGTCAAGGGCGAAGGAACGATTATCCTGCGCGGTCGCGTAAAGAATTCCATCGACGACGAGCGGCGTGGTTTCAAGTTTTCCGGTCGCGGCAGTTTGGTAGACCCACTTGGCTGCCATGGCGCGCGCGTTCGTCACGTTGATCTGGTCAAGCGTGCTGAAACGTTTTCCGGAATAGTCGCCCGAGTAGGTCATCCAGTTCTGCGGCTCTTTGGCGGAGTTTGCGAGGCGCTCGGATGTGACCTGTGCGCGCATGAGGGTAGCGACGAAAAGAATGCATCCAAAAATCTGAACTGTTTTTCCCCACAACCGTGTGTACTGCGTCATTTCGCCCCCACGCTGACCAAGTACGCCACGATGTCCTCCAACTCTTTGTCGCTCAGAGTTTCGACCTCGTACTTCGGCATGGCAGAGCTGCGCGTTTTGTGAAACGACCGGAGCTTGTCTTTTTCAAGCAGATGGATCTGCTCGTTCATGTCCATGATCTGGACGCTGAAGCTGTCTTCATTCAGGGTCACGCCTTGGATTTGTTTTCCCTCGGCGGTGACCGCGGTGACGCTCTCATATTCCTGCGGAAATTCCTTGGTGGACTCGGTCAGCCCCCAAGCCAGCCTCCGGCTGGGATTGCGCACTGAATCGACGATGGCCTCGCGAGTGCGCGAGCCTCCGACCGCAGTCAGTTCAGGTCCGAGGCGTCCGCCTTTGCCCTCGACCATGTGGCAGAGGGAGCAGTTGGCATCGCCGTAAAACAGTTCTTTGCCATGCACCGCGTTGCCTGACGCGGTTGCGGAAGCTTTCACCTCCTGGCTGCGGATGTAAGTGATGATCTGCCAGATTTCTTCGTCGGTCATGCCTACGCCCTGGCCGTTGGTTCCGTTGGCGGGCATTGCCGTCCCCGGAATGCCGTTGCTGATGGTTTGAAACATTTCGGCGTCCGAGTGGGCGTGCCGCTTCTGCGCCCGCGTCAGATCCGGCCCTCGGCCTCCGCCATGCGCGCCCAGTCCATGGCAGAGCGCGCAGTTGATGCGGAACTGGTACTCGCCGGCCTTGGCGGCTTTGGCGTCGCCGGCGAACGGGTTGCGGTCGTCGGCTTGCGCTGCGCTGGTTAGGAACAGTGCCAGGGTGAAGATCAAGGCGGTGATTCTTCTGGGCATGATTGTCCTTAGGGGAATTCCCCGCATTCTACGCTAAGCGGTGCGGGCGGGGGCTTTGGAAATCTGGGCTAGAGCGGTCGAGCTTCGCTCGACTGGACGGGCGAGATCGCCCTCCACAGGGCATTTTCCCCACATGTACATGTCCGGCGGGCATCTGCCTCGTGCACCTTTGGCTCTCTACACTGAAATCCTCGGCGGGGATGCCGATGTTCCTTTAGTCGAGGTGCTTCTTTGCTTTACGCCTCGAACCCATTGAGCTTTCAGCCTTTCCAGCGGAAGGCGTCGGGCTGCGGCAGTCCGAGATGAGCCAGCACGCGGTAAGCGAACTCGCGGGCCATCTCATCTAAGGAGGCGGGACGGAAGTAGTAGGCCGGGATGAGCGGAAAGATGGTCGCGCCAGCATCGGCGGCGCGGTAGAGGTTGCGGATGTGAATTTTGTTGAGGGGCGTCTCACGAACGCAGAGCACCAGCGGTCGTTTTTCTTTGAGGGAGACATCAGCGGCGCGCTCGATCAAGTGAGAAGCGTCCCCGTTGGCGATGCGGGCCAGAGTGCCGACGCTGCAGGGGATGACGATCATAGCGTCGGCGGGATACGAGCCGCTGGCGACATTCGCCCCGATGTCGTCGTTGGATTGAAGCTGGACTTTGCCGGACGCGGGACCGCCGGAGGCAGCGAGAAGTTGGGACACAAGATTCGATCGGCCCTTCACGCCAAGTTCTTCGGCTATGACGCGCAGGGCGCTGTCGGAGGTGACCAAGTTCACGGTCGTGACGCGCTGGTCGCGATCGACCGCGAGCAGAAGTTGCTGCAGGAAGACGGCTCCGCTGGCGCCCGTGGTCGCGATCGTCAGATTTTGCGGCGGCAGCTTGTGTAGCCAATGCTTCGGCAATGCGCCTCCGGATGGAATCTGGAGCATAGGGAGAGCGTGGACCGGAAGTCAAGAAGGGCCTAGGAGCCAGCAGCCAACTGAATATGGCATCACCCACCAATCTCCGGTCACGGCGCAGCGCGGCTCAGTTGCACGCCCTGGCGGGAGTGGAGCGCGAAATCCGCGCGAAGGATTCGCACAATCGCAGGAAATATCTGCGCGAGTTCAACCAAGCGTTCGGTAATTACGAGGCTGTGCTCGATTCCGAACAGATTCAGAGCTCGGTTCGCGGCGCCGATCTGGTGCTGGTGGGGGACTATCACGCTCTTCCGACGGCACAGCGCAGTGCGGCGTCATTGCTGGAGCAGCGGGCGCTCGCGGGCGGCCGGCCGGTGATCCTCGGACTGGAGACGATTTTTGCCCGCGATCAGCACATTCTTGATGAGTGGTGGCGGCGCGAGATCGATGAAGAGGAGTTCCGGCAGCGCATCCGCTTTGACCTCGACTGGGGCTACGACTGGACGCCATTTTACGAACTGCTCGTGACCGCGCGCGATCACGCGGATGCGATTTGCGGGCTCGACTGCATGCCGCGGGATGACCTGCGAAAAATCGGTGCCCGGGACCGTCACGCTGCGGCAAAGATCTCTGAGATTCGTGAGCGTCATCCGAATGCTGTGATCTTTGTGCTCTTCGGAGAATCGCATCTCGCGCCATCGCACCTGCCGCGGCTTCTGCGCAAGCAATTGCCGGAGTCGAAGATCCTTACCGTGTTGCAGAATATTGATGCGCTTTACTGGCGCGCTGCCGGAGAGCGGGCAGATAAAATCGAGGGCGTGCGGGTCAGCGATGACGTGATCTGCGTATTCAATGCCACACCTCTTGAGAAGTATGAGAGCTACAGAGTTTTTCTCGACCAGTGGAGTCGCTGCAGTGATGGTCCGGATTTCGCTCCGACCATATACAACTTGATCGATAGCCTGGCGCGTTTTCTCGAGATCAACCGGTATTCGCCGCACAACGGAACGCAGCCAAAATTCCTTGTGGACATGATGCCCGAGGTGTACGGCGCATCCTCCGGGGCAACGCTGCACCGTCTGCTGTCGCGCAAAGCGGTAAGCGAGGACCATCGCCAGCTGATGCTGCGGCAGGTTGAAGAACGAGGGAGCGCTTACCTGCCGCAAGTCAACGCGTTCTACGTGCGCGAGTTTCAGATGATGCAGGCGGCCGAAGATGCTGCACGCTTTCTGCACCACGCCTGTCAGGGCTTGCCGCAGCGGCGGAACGGCCACTCGGTCGAAGGCGCGCGGGAACTCAGAGCGCTCGACCAGTTTTACGCCAAGGTGATCGAGCATGCGGTTGCTTATTTCGGCTCGCGTGTGCTGTATCCGGCGCGGCCTGCGCTCGATGCGGGCGACTCCTCTCCATTGTCGCGTGCGGCTCTGGGCAAGGCCGCGGAGACGGCGGTTCGCTCCGGCGAGTCGGCGTCCGTTGCACAGGAGTTCGGTTATCGCATCGGGGGCCAGGCCTACGATGCGTATGTTGCTGGCAACGTCCCTTTGGGCGGCCTGAGGCGGCTTTTCCTGGCGCGTCTGGATGAGCCCGGAGTGGCTCGCAAGATTTGCGCTGCTGTCATCGCCAAGCTGCGCTCGGTCTCGCGGCAGTTTGCGCGGGGTGCTGACGCTTAAGGTGGCAAGTCCGCACGGAATGCTAATCTAACCTCAGCTAGGCCGGGAATGCCTTGAACGCTGAGTCCATCCGACAATTGTTTCTGCAAGTCCGCAAGGGCGAACTCTCACCGGACGAGGCGGTCGCGCGCCTGCGCCACCTTCCATTTGAGGATCTTGGCTTCGCCAAGGTCGACCATCACCGCACCCTGCGGGCAGGAATGCCCGAGGTGATTTTTGGACAGGGCAAATCGCCTGCGCAAGTTGCGGGAATTTTTGCGCGGCTGGCGAAGCATGGCCGGAATGTGCTGGCGACGCGGGCGGATGAAAAGCAATTTGCCGCGGTGAAGAAAAAAATTCGCGCCGCGGAATACCGTGAACTGGCGCGGGCGATCGTGCTCCAGCGCGACCCGGCGAAGTACGGCAAGGGGCTGATTGCCGTGGTCTCTGCTGGGACCAGCGACATTCCTGTGGCGGAAGAGGCGCTGGTCACGGCTGAACTCATGGGCAACGACGTCCAGCACTTCTACGATGTGGGCGTCGCCGGCATTCACCGTCTGCTGGCTAATCGCGAAGCGTTGACTAAAGCGCGTGTGGTCATTGTGTGCGCCGGAATGGAAGGCGCACTGCCCAGCGTGGTTGGAGGCTTGGTCGGCGTGCCGGTGATTGCCGTTCCAACGAGCATTGGCTATGGCGCGTCGTTCAAAGGGATCGCCGCGCTCCTGGGGATGCTGAATTCCTGTGCTTCGAACGTCAGCGTGGTGAACATTGATAATGGCTTCGGGGCGGGCTACGTGGCATCGCTGATCAACCGCCTCCCGTGACTTTGGCTAAGAGTCTCGTAAACAATCTTTATTCAAGGAGTTTCGTTATGTCTGTAACACTCTCTCCCGAAGTGAAGCAGCTTGTTGACCGTCCTAACTTTGCTCACCTGGCAACATTGATGCCCGATGGTTCGCCGAACGCAACGCCGGTTTGGGTGGGCCGCGACGGCGATCGCCTGATCATCTGTACGGGCGAGAGTTCGCTCAAGGCGAAGAACACCCGACGCGACCCGCGACTCGCATTGTCGATCGTGGACTTCACCAATCCCTATGAAGAAGTGCAGATTCGCGGGCGGGTTGTCGAGCGGCGTCCTGATCCCGAGTTGAAAATGATGGACCCCATTTCGCACAAATATACGGGCAAGCCCTTTCCCATGCGGGGTCCGGAAGGGCGAGTTGCGCTGATTGTGGAAGTCGACAGGGCGCGCTACACGAAGCTTCCGTTCGAGCACACGCCGCCAAAATAAAAAAGGGCGGGGTTTGCGGCCCCGCCCTGCGTCGTCACCGCTTTGCTTACAGCCCTTGCTGGTTGGAATCTCCTGCGACTTGCAGCTTGTTGTCCACGCTGAAGGCGCCGGGGAGTTGGTTGGCTCGGATCCCCGCGATGTCTTTGTCCATCTTGCTGTCGACCGTGCCGTACAAGGTCACGTGGCCATTAGTGACGATAATGCGGATCGGCCGTGCGGGATCGATCGCGTACCTGCTCAGCGCTGAGTCACGATAAATGACGCGAGCTGCCCGCAGGCGCAGTCCGTCGTCGAAAATCGAGACCGGCTCCAGTTTTATGTTGTCGATCACGTCCTTCACGCCTGGCATGTTCGCGATATCGGCGAGAGCTTCATCGCGGCCGACGCCAGTGCGATCCTGACCTTCGACCGTGACCACTCCGTCCTTGACTCCGAGGGCGAAGAAATCGAAAGTGCTGTCATAGCCAGAGCGGACATAGCGCAGCTTCGTCGCCAGTTTGGCTTCGAGTTGCGCATCGGGGACGTCTGGTCCCGCTACCGTGATCAAGTTGCGCACACCGTTCACGTTCGCGATTTTGCCGGCTGACTTTTCGGCGTCCAGCTTGCGCTGGCAGAGATCGACCGTGCCCGTGAGAGTGACGATGCCGTCTTCGACACTTGCCTTGACATTGCCGAACTGGGTTTTCGATGCCAGCTTCTGGGTCACCTTGGTTGTAATTTGATTGTCATAGCGAGATGCAGATGAGGTTTCGGCTGCCAGCGTTGCGCTGAGCAAGCCGACCGCAAGCAGAGAACTCGCCAACTTTCCAAGACTGGATCTGTTCTTCATAACCACCTCCGTCATTGACGAAACTTTACGAATTAACCATCCGGTTAATTCATTCGATGCGGAGGTGGATGGCGAAGATGCATGGGGAAAGCCAGTAAAAGCGGCACGATTTACGACTTTCTGGAGAAACTTCTCGGCGGTGGAGGTGTTAATAAAAACGAGGGGCGCAGCTGCGTCTCAAACAGCCGGCGCAGCCGCGCACTTGTCCTTACATCTTGCTCTACTTGCCCACGGTCGACCAATCCGTCAGCAACGTCGGGCGGCTATTCTTCACGATGGTCGGGTAAACGCTGTCGAATCCTTTGTGGTCCGACGGGCCGTAATCGAGCACCAGTTTTGATCCCATCCCGATGTTCATTTCATGGATGGACTCGATGCCGGCGATGAATTTCTCCCGCGTCACATCTCTGCCCGCACGCTTCAATCCTTCCACCAGCACCATGGCATCCAGAAAACCTTCGAGGCTGACAAAGCTGGGCTGCTGATCCGGATAGTACTTCGACAGATACTGCCGATAGAGCGCGACGGACGGATAGTCGGTGCGATCGTACGGCGGGACGACCTGGGTGATGATGGTGCCCTCGGCGTCAGGCCCAGCTTCTTTGATGAACTCTTCGGTCCCGACGAAAGAGACCGTCAGAAATTGCGGCCGCCAGCCGGCTGCGTGGGCTTTTTTCACGATGGCCGCGACTGGCGAATACGGGCCGACCAGCACGACCGCTTGAGGCCGCGCGGCCATCACGTCTCGCAGGCCGGCATCAATGTCCATCGAGCCGCGGGCGAAAGTGCCCAGCGAAACCGGCGCCGCGTTGTGCTTTTGCAGCGCCAGTTTGACGCCGTCCAGCACGGTTTTGCCGAAGGCGTCGTCCTGATAGATGACGCCGATCTTGCGGATGTTGATGTCCCAGAGCTTGTCCATTTGCTCGCGAGTCTCGTCGTAATAGGAGGCGCGGACATTAATGACGTAGCGCTTCAACGGTTCGTATAGCATTTGGGCGCCGGTGAAGAGCCCGATCACAGGAATCTTCTCTTCCTGCGCCATCGGCACGTAGACCTTTGCGGTCGGAGTGCCGACAAAGAACCCCAGAGCGAACACGCCTTCCTTCGTCATGCGCTTAAAGCACGAGGGCGCTTTGTCGGGATCGTAGCTGTCATCGAAGGCCAGCAGTTGAACTTTGCGGCCGAGTACTCCGCCCCCATCGTTGATGGAGTGAAGGTAAGTGGTCGCCCCCAGTACCGTCTGGCTGCCGAGAAAGCGCGCCGGGCCATCGAGTGCAGAGCACGAGCCGATTAGAATGCTGTTGTCGGTGACCCCTGGCGTTTCCGCTGCTGAGCAGAGGATGGCTCCAAAGGCGAAAACAAGGAACAGCGCAGTGGTGCGCTGGATGTGCTTGCGAAGATAGGGCCGCATGTCCGAACTCCAGCTTGCGAAGGTTTTCTCCCGCACTCGTTCCGCAGGACCGCAATTATGTGTGCGAGAGTATTGCGGCCATTGTGCCACGACAAGGCATCTCGACCCACTCACCGAAGTAACTACAGAATAGAGGTCGCTCCAGAACCAGCCAGGGAGATGCTTCTGCCGGCCGGATTACCCCCGTAACTTTCGAGCGAGTACTGCGCGCTCTAAGATGCCTCAGTATTGCGAATTCAGAGGGGGCAATTCGCGAATGGGTGAACGTGTCACCACCCAATCCGGTGGAGATTTTGGGCGCGCTGCGAGGATGAAAAAGGCGCCCCAGAGCGCCCTTCCGCCAACCCTCGGACACCCGGATCAGACGCTCAATGCCAAGAGTAGTTCGTGTTCGCCAAAGTCCTGTCCCGTCCCCCCGATTTCTGGCTCTCACTGGAAAAGTGTCGAGAGCGCACAGACGCGAGTCCAACTGTTCGAGCAGATGTTTCAATCTTCGCCGGACGGGCTTAGCATCGCCGACTGCGACCACCGCGTGATTTGGGCGAATGAGACGTTCGCACGGATGTTCGGCTATGACCAGTCAGAGATTGTCGGCCAGCCGCTGGAGAACCTTGTCGTACCCCCGGATCGCCTGGCGGAATCGCGGTGGATCACTGAGGCACTGGCGAAGGGCGATCGCATCACCCTCGACACACAGCGCAGAAAGAAAGATGGGAGCCTGATTGAGATATGCCTGTCCTGCGCGCCGATGCGGCTGGACGGCAAGGTTTCCGGCTTCTATGCCGGTTATCACGACATCTCTGATCGTAAGCGCGTCGAGGCGCTGAGTTCCGCTTTGTACCGCGTGGCCGAGAAGAGCAGCAGTGCGCACGATCTGCAGCAGTTCTTCGCCGCTGTGCATAGCATTGCCGATGAGCTGATGTACGCGCGGAATTTCTACATCGCGCTGTATGATCCTGTAACCGATCTGCTGAGCTTTCCTTATTTCGTCGATGAGCAGGACTCGGCTCCCGCGCCGAAAAAGTTAGGACGCGGCCTGACCGATTACCTCATCCGCACCGGCGAGCCGCTGCTCGCTACGCCCGAGGTGCTGCAGGCGATGGAAGATCGCGGCGACGTGGCCCGCAACGGCTCGCGTTCGCTGGACTGGATGGGAGTTCCGCTGAAGGTGAACAACCATACCTTCGGCGCGCTCGTGGTGCAGACGTATTCCAGGAACATTCGTTACGGGGAGCGGGACAAAGAGATTCTCACGTTCGTGGCGCGGCAAGTGGCGAGCGCGGTGGAGATCAAACGTAACGAGCAGGCTCTGCGGCGGTCGGAGGCTCGCTACCGCTCGCTGGTGCAAAGCTCGGTCTACGGAATTTATCGTTCCAGTCTGCAGGGAAGATTCCTGGATGTGAATCCAGCGCTGATTACCATGCTCGGTTACGGATCGGCCGAGGAAGTTCTGCTGCTGGATCCGGAAAAAGATGTCTTTGCGCAACCCGAGGAGCACAACCGGCTCATTGAAGAGTTCCGGCGCACAGGCCGGCTCGACGGCCTGGAAGTGAAGTGGAAACGGAAAGATGGCAATACGGTCACGGTACGCATCAGCGGACGAGCTGTGAGCAGCGCGGACGAACCAGCCGACGTGCTGGAAGCGATCGCCGAAGACGTGACCGACCGCCGCGCTCTCGAAGATCAATTCCGCCAGGCACAGAAGATGGAAGCTGTCGGGCGCCTAGCCGGCGGGGTGGCGCACGATTTCAACAATCTGCTGATGGTCATCAGCGGCTACGCGGAAGTAATTCTCGCGGAGCTGAATCTTGAACATCCCCTGTACGACAAGGCGCGATCGATTCAGCAGGCGTCGGATCGGGCGACCACACTCACGCGCCAGTTGCTGGCCTTCAGCCGCAAGCAGTTGCTGGAATTGAAAGTGGTCGATGTGAATGCGATCGTGGCCGATATGGAGCGGCTCCTGCGCCCGTTGATCGGTGAAAATGTGGAGCTGATTACGCGGCTCGCCTCGGAGGCCGGGTTCACACGGGCGGATGCCGGACAACTTGAGCAGGTGCTGATGAACCTGGTGGTGAACGCGAAGGACGCGATGCCGGGCGGCGGCAGGCTGGCCATCGAAACGCAGAATGTCGTGGTCGATGAGAGTCATCGCCGCGGTCAGAATTTCATTCGCCCCGGCAACTACGTCATGCTCTCGGTCAGCGACACCGGCATGGGCATGGACAAAGAAACCCAGTCGCGCATCTTCGAGCCGTTCTTCACGACGAAAGAAAAAGGGAAGGGCACGGGGCTGGGTCTGTCGACCGTCTACGGCATTGTGAAGCAGAGCGGCGGATATGTGATGGTGCAGAGCGAAATCGGGCAGGGCACCACCTTCAACATTTACCTGCCGCAAATCGAAGGAGTTACGGAGAAGCTCAGCACTCCCGTGGCGCGTTCGGCGGAAGGGGGCACCGAGACCATCCTGCTGGTGGAGGACGAAGAATCGGTGCGCCAGTTGGTGCGTGAAACGCTATCGAGCCGCGGCTACCATGTGCTGGAAGCGGAAAACGGCGAGGCCGCACTGGATGTCGCGATGCGCGAGGAGAAGATCGATCTGGTGATCACTGACGTCATCATGCCCGGCATGGGTGGACGAGAGTTGGTTCAGCATCTGGCCAAGAGCCGGCCGGAATCGAAGGTGCTCTATCTCTCCGGCTACACCGAGGATGCCATCGTGAGCGAAGGCGGCATGGGAAACGGCACTGCGTTTTTGCAAAAGCCGTTCACGCTCCAGAATTTGTCGCGAAAGGTCAGGGAAGTGCTGGGGTAGCGGGCGATCTGAAAAAAACAGGCGCGGCCGAGGCCGCGCCTGTTTCATTGAAACCAGCTTACCGCTTGCGGACTGCTTTCTTTGCTGATGGAAGCAGGCGCATGACGGTCATTTGCCGCAAAGCGGCGCCCGGTGTGTTGGAACCCTGCGACTCGAACGAGCCGAGGCCCACCTGATTGCTGTCGGTTTCGACGAACACCGTAGTTGTGGCGTCGATACCGTAGGTAGTCATGTGGAACGAGTTGGATCCGGGTGTCACCGTGCCGCGACCGGTCACGGTCGAGTCAGCCGCATAGCTGCCTGAAAACTTCACGCCGAAATTCCTGGAGCCGGCGTCGTTGAAGTCGATAAGCCCAGTGAATGTTCCTGCGTTGTTGACGAACTCGGCGATATCGTCCTCTTCGACCGTATTAATGCCGGCCAAATTCATTCCATAACCAGTGGATGAGGCGAGTGCGGGATTGCTGCCCTGCAGATAAGCAACACCAGCGGTGACACCGGCGTTGTCAACTTCCAGTAACTGGAGCCCTCCTGTCGAAGGATAGGCGGCGAACTCACAATTGGCGCAGCCCAGTCCGCTGTTCACGAAATTTGAGGTGAAGGTGAACAACGAGCGTCCACCAGTCAAAGCGGTGTAATTGCCGGTGATGGTCGAACCGACCACACTTCCGATTTCCGACGCCACACCTGCGTCGTTGACGTCTTCCACGGAATCCGACTTAATGCCGCCACTGCCATCGGTGTCGATAATTCCGGCAGCGACGAATGGCCCTGACGCGGATGAGTCGAATCCGGCGATGGTGAACACGTTGTTGCCGGTTGGAATCGACGTGGACTGTGTGAACACATCGCCGACGGTGACCGGCGATACATCGGTTTCGATGATCTTCCAGTGGGTGGCGCTGATGGGATAAACGTGGAAGTTGTAGATCGTGCTGGCGCTGCTGGTAAACGTGGCCGTTCCGGGAACGGTGCCTACGTTCACTGAGCCGCCCGTGATCTGGCAGCCGGTGGTTGCACTGCACAGGGAGATTCCGCCATCGTTGATGTCCTGCGATCCCGTTGTGCTGATGCCGATGGCGCCGTTCGCATCCAAAGTGAATCCGCCGATGGTGCCGAAAAAGGCCTGCGAGCCTGAGGCGGTCGTGACTCCACTGGCATTAAAGGCGAAGGATTGACCGTCGATCGAAGTCTGGGCAACGGAAGTCGCCAGGTCCAGGGTTCCACTGCCACTGCCGTTATTGGGGTCGAAGAGCGTCAACAGTCCGTGTTGACTCGATGTGAGGACGAAATCGAAGACAAACGGGCCAGCCGCGGTCTGCAACGTCAAAACCCCACTGGCGCTGGCGGGCCGTCCGTCAACGCCGACACTGTATGTACCGCCAGTGACCGCCTGAGGGGACAAAACACCCGCGCTGGGATCGTTTGCCTCGATGGTTCCGCCGCTGATGGTGCCCTGCGAACAACCGCACGCGGTGAAGGTTCCCGCAATCGCGATGAACGAATTGCTGGGATCCGAGCCCGCGGCGGAAAACACATACGTGCCGCTCAAGTCGGCGTAGGTGAAGCCTCCGCCCGGAGGCGCCACAGCTTTGGGCGAGCTGCTTCCGCAGCCCGCTAAGAAGGTGAGTGAAAGGATAATGGCGGGCAGAGCAAGGCGATTGCGTAACGACATAACTTCCCCCTGACGGAGTTTTTCGGCGCAGAAATTGGGTCTTCTGGGCTCAGGTTAGCACGACTATCTTTCTGCAGTGTTCAACCCGAACCTAGGGAATTAGTAGCGCGGGGTATGAAAAAAATCGTGTTTACAAGACTTTACGTTTGCCGCTGGGCAAGACCGTCGAGCTTCGCTCGCCTAGACAGCCGGGAGCGGCTGTCCCTACATATAGATCATGGCTGTCGCTACATTGTCAGGGATGTACTTCGGTCTCCTGCCCCGCCAGTCTGCGCAGAGAGTCCTCGTAGGGGGCGCGGGCGATGCCTTTCTCGGTGACGATGGCGGCCACATACTTGGCCGGGGTCACGTCGAAGGCGGGATTCTCCACCTGCACGCCGGTGGGCACCATCTGCTTGCCGGCAATGTGGGTGACCTCGCGGGCGTTGCGCTGCTCGATCGGAATCTGGCTGCCGTCGGGGCAGGCGAGATCGACGGTGGAAATTGGCGCGGCCACATAAAACGGGATACCGTGCTCCTTGGCCAGCACTGCAACTGTATAAGTGCCGATCTTATTGGCCACGTCGCCGTTGGCCGCGATCCGGTCAGCGCCGACAACGATGGCGGCAATCTTGCCCTGCTTCATCATCGCTCCCGCCATGTTGTCGGAGATGACGGTGGTCGGAATGCCGTCTTTCATCAACTCCCACGCGGTGAGCCGCGAGCCTTGCAGAAAGGGCCGTGTCTCATCGGCATAGACATGAATCTTCTTGCCCTGCTCGACCGCCGCGCGGATGACGCCCAGCGCCGTGCCGTATCCTGCGGTAGCGAGCGCGCCGGCATTGCAATGTGTCAGGACGCCGCCTTCGCTCGGCATCAGCGTGGCGCCGTGGCGTCCCATGGCCTGATTGGCGGCGATGTCTTCGGCGTGCATGCGCTGCGCTTCTTCGATCAGCGCTAGCTTGATTTGCGGGATAGGACGGATGCGGATGCGCTCAAACTTTTCCTGCATGCGGCGGATGGCCCAGAAAAGATTGACCGCAGTCGGCCGGGTCTTGCCGAGGATGTCGCAGATCTGGTCGAAGTCGCGCTTGAGATCGCCCGTCGACTCGGCTTTGGAGTTGTTCACGCCAAGCGCGATGCCCATGGCAGCGGCAACGCCGATCGCCGGCGCCCCGCGCACCACCATATTGCGGATGACGTCGGCTACCTGCTCATGCGTGGTGCAGTTGACGTAAGTTTCTTCAGTCGGCAGCTTCGTCTGATCGATGAAGCGCACACCGTGGTCGGTCCATTCGAGAGTTTGAATCATGGTTGATATTTAGTTAGTGCTGGCGTTCCGCCCACAGATATGCCAGTGTCATCGTTACGGCGAGAGCCGTTCCTTCAACAAAAACCCGGATCAACGACTTCCGGGGCAACTCAAAGACTGCGGCTGTCGCAGGAGCAGCAAACAGGAGTAAAAGAAAACGAAGCAGGTATTGTTTCCAGCGCTCAACGCACACGCCCTCAGCCATAAAAGCTCTGATGTTCATTGATGCCACGTGAGTTCCTTCCAGCGAAGCTCACAGCTTGTGCGCTTCGCAAAGCGTTCTGGGGTTATTGGTCACCGCCGGCCGTCCGCAGACTTCACAGGCTGCCGAGACCGCAAAGATACTGGGCTCTGTGTCGTCGGTCTGCAGAAGGTGCTGCTGGCGGATATCGCTCGCGGTGAAAATGGAAACAAAAGGCGCCGGTGCGGCGGCCTTTTCCACATTAGGACGGCCGTTGTGCTCTTCGCGCTCGACCAGGCACATCACGCCAACAATTTCAAATCCGAACTCGCGAGCGGCTTCAATTGCCTGAACCGTCGATGCTCCGGTGGTGCAGACATCGTCCACGATCACGACGCGCGCGCCGTGCTCGCGAAAGCCTTCGATGCGCTGCCCCGTGCCGTGCTGCTTCTCCCCTTTGCGGACGAGGAAGCCATTCAGTTCGCCGCTGACTACGGCGACGGCGACTACGATCGGGTCGGCGCCCAAGGTGAGGCCGCCGATGGCCTGAGCCTTCCAGCCGCGCTGGCGAATTTCCTCGTGAAACACTTCGCCGGTCAGCCGCGAGCCGTGCGCGTCCAGCGTGGTCGTGCGGCAATCGATGTAGTAGTCGCTGGTCGCGCCGGACGAAAGCTTGAACTCTCCCAGCCGGAACGATTTGTGAGCCAGCGTGCTGAGCAGTTTCTGCCGTGCCGAGTGCATCAAAAGCTACGATATCACGCGCGGGGAAGAGCGGACAGTCGAGGCTCGGCGAGGGTCGCAGACGCACGTCGCGTGATACCCTGTGACTTCAGGCGAATCTAAAAGCCATCGTCACCACCACTCCGATTCGAGGCATAAACTTGCAACAATCGCGTTCGGCAGCATCCTCAGACGTTTGCAAATTTATCTTTTCCGTACTCGCAGTTTGCGCCATCACTGCAACCGCTTTCGCTGACGGCACACGCTCGTGGGAGCAATCGAAGTTTGAGGATCTGATTCGAGGCACGCCAACGGGTGTAGCCATCCGCAGCGGGGGTGGTCTTGAGCTGGCGCCCTCATTCAAGTTGCTATTTGGAACGCCCTCGACTTACATCTGGGCGATCGCCGCCGACGATTGGGGAAATGTCTATGCCGCCACTGGCGCTCCAGCGCGCGTGTATCGCATCACTCCTGACGGAAAGGCGTCGATTATTTTTGAACCGCAAGAACTGCAGGTGCAGACGCTCGAAGTTGCGCCCAATGGAGTGATCTACGCGGCGACGGCTCCCGACGGAAAGGTTTACAAGATCGAGCACGATGCGGGAGAGAAAAACACACACCCTCAGGTCGGCACCAAGCCGGGCAAAGAGGATGCCGCGAAGCCAGCCTTAGATCCGTCTTGGAATTCATCGGTCTACTTCGCGCCGGGGACGAAATATATCTGGGACTTGGCGCTGGATAAATCCGGAAACTTGTACGTCGCGACCGGCGACCACGGAGAAATCTATAAAGTCTCCGCGAACGGGGAGCACTCGCTTTTCTTCAAGAGCGACGAGGCTCACATCCGCGTGCTGGCGCTGGATGCTCAAGGGAATGTGATCGCCGGAACGGATGGCAGCGGATTGATTTACAGAATTTCTCCCGCGGGGGAAGGATTCGTTCTGTACAGCGCGGCGAAAAAAGAAATTACGGCCCTGGTGCTCGATCGGCGGGGAAATATTTTTGCCGCCGGCGTCGGCGAGAAGAAGCCCAGTTCGGGCATCAGTTCGATCAGCGGTGGGTCCGCGATGATCACCATGACCGCACCTCCTCCGACCCCTTCGGCGCCGCCGGGGCTTACCGTTCCATCGGCGCCCAGCACCATGCAGATGGGACTGTTCCCGTTTCCGGGCACGGGCGCGAGCGGCGGCTCCGATATCTACAAGGTCGCGGCAGATGGCACGCCTTCGCGCATCTGGAGCTCGCATGAAGACATCGTGTACGCCCTCGCCTTTGACTCACATGACGAACTACTTGCCGGCACCGGAAACCGCGGACACGTGTTTGCGATCGATGCAGGAGATGAGTTTTCCGACTTATTGAAGGCTTCCGCTTCGCAGGTCACAGCGTTTGCGAAAGCGCCGGGCGGTGGCCTTTATGCCGCGAGCAGCAATCTTGGGAAAATTTTCCTTCTGGGGCCCAAGCCGGAAAACGAGGGCAGCTACGAGAGTGATGTCTTCGATGCCAGGATTTTTTCCCGCTGGGGACGCGCCGAGCTGCGCGGCAGCGGCAATGTCGAACTGCTCACACGCAGCGGCAACGTGGATAATCCCGATCGCAACTGGAGTCCCTGGAAAACAGTGGATCTGGCCAAGGACGCGGCGATGGGCGTTCCCTCCGCGCGCTATGCGCAATGGAAAGCGGTCCTGCACGCCGGAGCCACCAGCCCGGCGGTAGACAGCGTGACGCTGAACTATCTGCCGAAAAACGTGCCGCCGGAAATTGACGACGTCTCGGTGCAGATTGGTGCCCGGTATCAGCCTGCGACGAAACCTCCGAATTCAACTTTGAGTTCGACTTCCGATCTTGGAATCTCTTCGGGCAGTCACTTTGAGGCTGCGCCCACCAGCACGCACGATCGCGATGCGATCGGTGTCAAGTGGAGCGCGCATGATGAAAACGACGATCAGTTGTCATACTCGCTTTACTACCGCGGCGACGGAGAGACTCGCTGGCTGCTGCTGAAAGACAATCTCACGGATAAGGCCTACTCGTTCGATGCCAGCCTGCTTCCGGATGGAGGCTATACGGTGAAGGTGGTTGCCTCGGATGCGCCATCGCATTCGCCGGGTGAAGCGCTAACCGCGGAAAAGGAAAGCCGCCGCTTCGAAGTGGATACTACTCCGCCGCGAATCGAGAATCTCGCCGGATCGATCGAGGGCGGGCTGTTACACGTTCGTTTCCGAGCTGTCGATGGATTCTCGATCATTCACCGCGCCGAGTTTTCCGTAGATGCGGGCGAATGGAACTACGTTGCGCCAGTGGGCCAGCTCTCCGATGCACGGACGGAAGACTACGACTTCAAGGTTTCCTTGCCATCGAGCAAGGATTCGGGCCTCGAGCACGTCATCGTCGTGCGTGTCTTCGACAAGTACGAAAACATGGGCGCGGCGAAGACGATCGTTCGAAACAGGTAAGTGTTTGGTTTCTCGTGCGCTGGATTGATTTGTTTTGGAATCCGGACATGTCCGGAAGACCTCTTCCGCGCGGCTACCCCGGCAAAGACAATACCTGTATGCACTTCTGGCCTTGTTCAGCGAGGAAGCTTGCCGTTTCGTTATCTCTACTGTTTTTGCTCTCTTTTTTTCTCGTGGCATGCTCCGGTGTATCGCATTCGGGCAATTCAGGCGGAAATGGCGGCGGGACGAGCGGTGGTAACCTCGCGTGCAGCGTAATGACGCCCGGCCAGACGGCCAGCCTGAACGGCTTCGTTCCGTTCACCAGCGGCAGTTTGTGGAATACGGACATTTCGTCCGCGCCAGTCGATCCCAATTCCAACAGCATCATCAGCAACTGGGTGGGCGCGGTGAATCTTCATCCCGATTGGGGCAACGATCCGACCTACGGCATTCCCTACGTTGTGGTGAACGGTAGTCAATCGCTGGTGAATGTGAATCTGGTCGCTTACCCCGATGAGAGCGACCCAGGGCCGATGCCGGTTCCATCCAACGCTCCGATCGAAGGCGGGTCGTCGAGCACCGGCGATCGCCATGTGCTCGTGCTCAATAACGCCAACTGTTTTCTCTACGAACTGTACAACGCCTCGCCGAATTCGGACGGAAGCTGGAACGCGGATTCAACCGCGGTCTGGGATTTGTTAGGGAACGAGCAGCGGCCTTACAAATGGACGTCAGCCGACGCGGCGGGGCTACCGATTTTCCCAGGGCTGGTCCGCTATGACGAAGTGGCGGCGGGGAAGATTTCCCATGCGTTCCGCTTCACTGTGCCCAGCACGCGCGCGGCATTTACCCCACCGGCATCGCATTCAGCCGCAACGTCGAGCGATCCTGCGGCTCCGCCGATGGGTATGCGCCTGCGCCTGAAGTCGAGCTATGACACCTCCGGCTTCGACGCGCAGATGCAGGTGATTCTGACCGCGATGAAGACTTACGGCCTGATTCTGGCCGACAACGGCAGTGCGCTGTTCGTGACAGGAGTGTCAGACAGCCGGTGGGGATCGGATCTGGATTCTCTGAAGACCGTTCCCGCTTCAGCGTTTGAGGTCGTGCAGATCAATCCGGTTTATACGAATTCCAGTTATCCGACTGGCCCTGCGCCCACGATCAGCAACTTCGCTGCATCGCCGACCCACGTTGCTTCTGGCGGAGCGGTCACTCTTTCCTGGACGGCCGATGCGGCCAACTATGTCATCGTGTCACCGGGTGCTGGCGTGGTGCGCGGCAGCAGCACGACGGTGAATCCGACCGCCACCACGACCTATACCTTGTACGGGACTAACCAGTACGGCCGAAGTAGCGCGACCGTCACGGTGAGCGTGCCCTAGAACGGTCATCCCGCTGCCAGGTAGATATAGCGGAGGACGAACAGTGCGGTCAGAATCCAGATCACGGGGCTCACTTCGCGAAATTTCCCGGCCGCCACTTTCACCAACGTATACGACATGAGGCCGAGGCTCAGCCCGGTGGCGATGCTGAAGGTCAGCGGCGTTGCGAGCAGCGTGACAAAAGCCGGAATCGCTTCCGTGAATTCGCCCCAGTCCACGCGCCCGATAGACTCGACCATCAATGCCCCAACCAGAATCAGCGCCGGAGCGGTTGCGTAGGACGGAATCGCACTTGCCAGTGGTGAACAAAAAGACGCCGCAAGAAACAAGGACGCCACGAAAATGTTGCTGAGTCCAGTGCGTGCGCCGGCGGCCACTCCCGCAGCGCTTTCGATGTAGCTCGTGACGGTCGAAGTTCCCGTCAGCGCGCCGATAATCGTTCCCACGGCATCGGAAACGAGCGCTCGCCCAACTCGCGGAATTTTGCCGTTCTGCACGAAGCCGCCCTGCTCGCAGACGCCCACCAGCGTGCCTACGTTGTCGAAGAGATCGACAAACAGAAATACGAAGATGATTTCGAGCAGGCCCAGATGAAAGGCGCCGCGCAGGTCCAACTGCAGCCAGGTCGAAGATGGATGGGGCATTGCGAAGATCGCAGTCGGCCAGCGCGCCATTCCCCGCAGGATTCCCAGTCCCGTCGTGGCAACGATTCCAATCAGAATCGCTCCGCTCACCCGGCGTGCCATCAGGATGAGAATCAGAGCCAGACCCACGCACGCCATCTGCGCTTCGCGATCCGCCAGACTGCCGAGGCTCACGAAGGTTGCTGGATTGGCAACTACCAGCTTTGCATTCCGCAAACCTACGAACGCGATAAACATCCCGATGCCGCCCGCGGTCGAGTGCTTCAGACAATCGGGGATACCGTTGACGATTTGCTCCCGCACTCTAGTCACGGTCAGGAGGAGAAAAAATACGCCGGAGAAAAAGATAACGCCGAGCGCGGTGCGCCAGGGCACATGCATTCCCAGACACACCGAGTATGTGAAATACGCGTTGAGCGACATGCCCGGGGCGAGGGCGATGGGATAATTTGCGTAGAGCCCCATCACGAGCGTCGCGGCCGCCGCCGCGATGCAGGTGGCAAACACCACGCCCTCCGCCGGCATGCCCGCCTGCGCGAGAATCTGCGGGTTCACCACCACGATGTACGCCATGGTGAGAAATGTCGTTACTCCGCCGAGAAATTCTCGGCGCACCGTGGTCCCGTTTTCAGCAAGGCGGAAGTAGCGCTGGAGCAATGCGGATCCTTGTACGAGCAATGGAAGCGAACATTTTACGGCATGCGCGCTAGCCAGCAAGGCTAGCCTGGCTTTGCGCCTTCCGGCGAGACGGGCAGCTCCTCGCTGCGGATCGAGTGTAGATCTCCCGCGTGCCGAAGCTCCGGGAAGAGCCAGGCCCATAGGGCGATTACGACCAGTGTTCCCACCCCTCCCAGCACGACCGCGGGCACGGTCCCGAACCATTGCGCGGTGACGCCCGACTCGAACTGGCCGAACTCATTGGAGGTGCCGATGAAAATCATGTCGACGGCGGTGACGCGTCCGCGCATTTCGTCGGGTGTTGCAAGTTGGGTGAGCGTGGCGCGGATGATGACGCTGATCATGTCGCTGGCGCCGAGCAGCAACAGCGAAATCAGAGACAGCGTCAAACTGTGCGAGAGGCCGAAGATGATCGTGAAAATGCCGAAGCCCGCGACCGCCCACAGCAGCGTAGGCCCGGACCTTCCGCGCAGCGGGCGATGCGCCAGCAGCACCGCCATGAGCGCCGCGCCTACTCCCGGCGCTGTGCGCAGGAGGCCTAGCCCCCACGGCCCTGTGTGCAGAATCTCTCGCGCATAAACCGGCAGTAGCGCGACCGCTCCGCCCAGCAGCACGGCGAAAAGGTCCAGCGAAATCGCACCCAGGATAAGCTTCCGCTTCCGGATGAAGTGCAGTCCCGCGAAGACCGTTTTGAACGTCATCGGCTCTCGCGGGCGCGCCTTGGCCTCCGGCTTAATGCGGAATGAGGAGACGGTAGCGCCGGCGGCCGTAATCATCGCGATCGAATAAACCGCCGAGGGTCCGCGGAACGCCGCGTAAAGAATGCCGCCAAACGACGGGCCCAGGATCGTTGCGGCCTGGAATATGGTCGCGTTCCACGCCACGGCGTTGGGAAAGTGTTGAGTGGACACGAGCTGCGGCAGAATGGAGCGGCTGGCCGTGCTGTTGAAAGATCGCACCACGCCGATCAGCACTAGCACCACATAAATTGCGCCCACCGATTGTGCAGGCCGCTGCGCCAGCGCCAGCAGCAGCGCGAAGCACACTGCGTATCCCGCATAGCACGCCGAGAGTACGTTGCGCCGCTCGTAACGGTCTGAGGCGTGGCCCGAGATGGGGAACAACAGAATTCCCGGCACGAACTGTGCCAGCCCGACTAGCCCAAGGTCCAGCGGTTTCTTGGTGATGTCGTAAACCTGCCATCCCACGGCAACCGCTTGCATCTCGACCGCTGCCACGATCAGGAAGCGGGCAATCTGGAACAGCACGAATGCAGGATGGGTGAAGGCGGCGCGTCCGGCTCTGGCGTCGTCGAGGGCGGGCATGAGTTTCTAATGTCGCACAAAAAGGCACGCAGTGGATCAAGTCAGCACGGGAGTATTGGTAATGCCGGCGGTCCCGAACACCCTGGTATAGCGCTCAACCTCCGAAGCAGGCCCGAGAGCTTTCGCGAAGTTGTCGGAAAGCTTCACCGCCGGCTTGCCTTCGACGGTGGAAACCTTGCAGATCAGGCTGATGGGGTCAAAGCCCGGGCCGTCATTGGGATTGCACCCGCGAAAATCATTAGTGAGGAGCGTACCCCAACCGGCGCTGAAGCGGATGCGCCGGTCCGGTGTCCACCTGTGCGAATCATGAAAATCTTCGGCGCTGCGGAAGTCTCGAGGCTGTGTGTTTTTCGCCGGAATTCCTCCGAAGTAAGCGTGCAACCCGAGGATCGCGTCTACATCGAGCGTGTCGGAGGCGATCAGCAATTTTTCGCGCGGATCGCGCCCGCGTGCCTTCAGCCACTTGATATATTCATCCCCGGCTACATAGGGATCTTTGCTGTCAACGCGCTGCCCAGTCCAGTCCGCAACCCAATTCGGCGCACCCGCGAGAAACTGCGTTGTTCCAAAGGTATCCGGCAACATGACTCGGAGAGCGCCTTCGTACGTCTGTTGCCAAAGTTCCAGAACGCTATATTGCGAATCTTTTAGCGCAACGTCGTCCGGAGCAAGAGCGGCCATCACCATGGGGAGTTCATGCGCGTTCGTTCCGATCGCTTCCAGATCGTGTTTGTGAGCCATAAACGCGTTCGAAGTGCCGATGAAATTGCTCCCGAGATTGGCGGCCATGGCGACGACCACATACTCTTGCCACAAGAAGCTGTGCCGCCGGCGAGTTCCGAAGTCGGCAACGCTCAGGCCAGGTACGCCGCGGAGGCGCTCAATCTTGCTCCACAGTTTGGTCTTGGCGCGCGCGTAAAGAATGTCGAGCCCGAACTCGCTGAGCGTCTTCAACTGGGCCCGCGTCTTCATTTCATCGAGGATGGCGAGCGCATAGAGTTCCCACATTGTGGTCTCGGCCCAGAGGCCTTCGAAGGACAAGTGAATCTGCCCGTCGCTCACCCGCAGCTGGTAATCGGAGAGCCGGAAGTCGTTCTCCAGCCACTCGAGAAAGGCGGGCTCGAAGATTCCGCGTCGTCCGTAAAAAGTGTTGCCCGCGAGCCACACCAGTTCCGACTTGCGGAAGCGCAGGCCGCGCACATGTTGCAGTTGCACCTTTAGTTCTTCGATATGAATGGTGTCGGCGATCCGCACCGCGGGATGGCGGTTGTGCAGCGCAAACTCGACGCGGGTGGCGGGGAAATGCTTCCAGATGAACTGGAGCATGAGCAGCTTGTAAAAATCGGTGTCCAGCAGCGAACGGATGACCGGATCGAGTTCCCAGTTGTGGTTGTGCGCGCGTTCGGCGAAGTTGACGATCATCGAAGGAGAGCGGCTCTCCTTGACAGTCTAGAGGATAAAGCGCGAATCCGGGGAACTCGCGGAGGAATTGACGAGGCTGCGGGCTTTACTTGCTACTTTCTACCAGTTTTCCCCCAATCCCCTCGTACGCTTCCTCGGCCCGCCGCAGCGCGTCCTGCACGTTGTCACAGATGTTTTGCGCGCCGATCACCTCTTCAAACTCAGCCTGATGGATCAGCTTGGACGGCTGCTCGCGCGCGCCGCAAAGAATCAGCGTGCGCTTGTTTGCCTGCAGTTGCTTCGCAACTTCTTCGATAGCAAACAGACCGGTCGCATCGAGTGCCGTCATATTCCGTAATCGCAGGATGACCACTGGCGGCAGCGTGTGCAGGTTCTCCGTAACCGCGAAAATCTTGTCGGTCGCCCCGAATAGGAACGGCCCGTGGATGCGAAAGATTGTCGCGTAGTATGGAATGTCTTTGTCCTGCAAAATGTGCACGCGACCGTCCTCGACGTAGTCGTCAGTCACCTGCGACACGGTCGTGGTAGCGGCTACGCGGCTGATGAACAGCAGCGCCGCCAGAATCATTCCCGCTTCTACCGCGACCGTGAGATCGGCGAACACCGTTAGCGCAAACGTGACCAGCCAGATGCTGATGTCGGTCTTGGTCAGCCTGAGAAGTTGCGGAATCTCGCGCCACTCGCCCATGTTGTAGGCAACCACCATCAGAATTCCGCCCAACGCCGCCATGGGAACGAAGCTGACCAGCGGTGCTGCGAATAAAAGAATGCAGAGCAGGGTCAGCGCATGAATCATTCCCGCCACTGGCGATTGTGCTCCGGAACGGATGTTAGTTGCCGTGCGCGCGATCGCCCCCGTTGCCGGCAATCCTCCGAACATCGGAGAAAAAACGTTGGCTACCCCCTGCGCGATCAATTCCACATTCGGATTGTGCCGGTCATTGCTCATGCGATCAGCAACCACCGCCGACATAAGCGACTCAATCGCTCCCAGCATGGCCACGGTGAATGCCGGCCCGAGGAGCCCGTGGATCAGGTCGGTTCGGAAGGCAGGAACGTGCAGATGCGGCAGGCCGGCTGGAAGGCCGCCGAACTTGGTGCCGATGGTCTCCACGGGCAGCTTGAAGAAGTAGACTGCCGAGGTTGACAGGAGCAGGGCCACGATGGGTCCCGGGATGCGAGGCGACAAGCTCCGGCAGATGATCAGCACCAGCAATGTGAATACCGCCAGCGCCGTAGCTTCGAATGAAAGCGTGTGGAAGTTCTCGGCCAGCGCCTCCATCCGGTGCCAGAAAACTCCGGGGACCTTGTCGAGGTGCAGCCCGAAGAAATCCTTTACCTGGGTGCTGGCAATGAGAACGGCGATGCCGTTGGTGAACCCGATCACGACCGGTCGCGGGATGAATTTGACGGCCGTGCCCAGCCCAGTCAGCCCCATGACTACCAGGAGCAGGCCCGCCATTACCGTGCACATGAACAGACCGTCGACGCCGTGCACGGCGATAATTCCCGCCACCACCACGACGAAGGCTCCCGTCGGTCCGCCAATTTGCGTTTTCGATCCGCCCAGCAGCGAGATCAGAAATCCGGTGACGATCGCACAATAAATTCCAGCTTGTGGTGTGAGCCCCGAAGCAATCGAGAACGCCATCGCCAGCGGCAGGGCGACCAAGCCTACGGTGATGCCCGCTATCACATCGAGCAGAAATTTGTGGCGGTTATAGTCGCGAAGGCAGAGGACGGACTTCGGAAGCCAATTGTCATTCACGAAAGCAAACGCCATTCTGACATTATCGCTCGGAGCGGGGGAATCGGGTAGATAACCGAAGCGCATCACTCAACGTGGCCCACTCAGGGCTGTAGAATTCGTGTGTGTCGGTACTCCGAATTCTGGGATGGTTCGCTTGCGTCGTCTACTCGACCATTCCGTCGTTCTGGCTGATGGTGCATCCGCGAGCCGATCGCTGGCGCGCCAGTGAGCGCTCCCCTTTTCGTGTGCTGGTTCCGGCTTGGATCACGATGTGGATCGGCGTGGGCGTGCTTACCGGACCGTGGCGAATGGTGCAACTCTACTTCACGCCCTGGAGTTGGGTTCCGGCGGCGCCGCTCTTAACGTTAGGGATCTATCTCTATTTCCGCGCAGGAGCTCACTTCAGCCTTGCGCAACTCGGGGGATTGCCGGAAGTTCGCCAGGGACATGAGGATGACCGGCTCGTCACGACTGGCATTCGCGCGCGGGTTCGGCATCCAGTCTATCTGGCACATTTGTGCGAAATGTTGGCGTGGAGTATTGGGACTGGCCTGCTGGTGTGTTGGTTGTTGATGGGATTCGCGGTGGTTACTGGCGCGGCGATGATTCGAATGGAAGACGCTGAGTTGGAAGAAAGATTCGGGGAGCAGTTTCGCGATTATCGCAGGCGAGTACCGCCCTTGCTGCCTCGGGCGTAGTGGTGCTCCTGAATTGCGCTCAGCCGGTTCACTCGCTCTTTGCGGGAGGCTTGAGTCCCAGATACTTCATCACCATTTGCAAGTCCTTCCACGCTTCACCCTTCTGCCGAGGATCGCGCAGCAGGAACGCAGGATGGTAGGTGACGGCGAGCTTCGCTCCTTGCCACGTGGGATCGGTGCTGCTTGCTCCGGCAGGCTTGAAATCGTAGAAACGGCCGCGCAGTTCTGACATGGGTGCATTCATTGCGAGCAGATTCTTCGCCGATACAGCTCCGAGGGCGACAACTACCTTCGGCTTGATCACCGCAATCTGCCGCATCAGGAAGGGCGAGCAGGTGTCGCACTCGTCGCGCTCCGGAGTGCGGTTCCCCGGCGGGCGGCACTTCACCACGTTCGCAATGTAAATTTCCTCGCGGCGCAGGCCCATCGCCTTGATCATGTTGTTGAGCAGTTGTCCGGCACGGCCGACGAACGGTTCGCCCTGGGCGTCTTCGTCGGCACCGGGACCTTCTCCGACGAACATCAATTCGGCCCGCGGATTGCCCACGCCGAAGACAATTTGTTTGCGGCCTTGCTGGTGCAACTTGCAGCGCGTGCAGTCGCCCAAGTCCTCGCGGATGATCTTGAGCGCGGCTGCAGGATCGCCAGTCTTCTGCTCGGGCTTCGGCGTGAGCACTTCAAAAATCGTTTCATCGGCGACGTGGGCAACCGCGGCGGATTTTCTGGGGGACATTTCCTCTCGCATTTCCGGCTGAAGGATGGATGTTTGCTGGTCGAAGCGCGGCTCTCGCCGGTAGAAATCGTAAATACCCAGTTCGTGATAATAGCGCAGCCGCGCAGCGAGAGCGCTGCGAAGAGCAGGGTCGAGAACTGTGGGCATGGGTGTGTTGATTGTAAGGGGAGAACGTGAGGAATCCAAGCCGGATTAGGCTTTCACAGGCGATTTGCGCCGCTGGAGCAGGTGCACGACCTGACCGAGGACGCGTTGGGCGACCTCCAACTTCGTCGCCTCAGGAACTTCGATCACAGCTTCGTGCATGATGATAGTCACGGCGTTGCGCTCGGAGTCGAAACCGATACCTTCGCGCGAGACATCGTTCACCACCACCGCGTCGAGATTCTTGGCAAGCAATTTCTGGCGGGCATTCTCCAGAACATTTTCCGTTTCCGCGGCGAAGCCGACCACGATCTGCGAAGTCTTCTTGGCCGAAATCTCTTTCAAGATGTCGGGGGTGGCTTCGAGATCGAGACTCATCGGGCCTTTCCGCTTGATCTTCTGTTCGGCTGCGCGGCTCGGACGAAAGTCGGAAACAGCCGCGGTCTTGATGACGACACTGGCTTGCGGCAGAAGTTTGAGTACCGCATCGCGCATTTCCTCGGCCGACTCGACACGAGTCACGTTGGCAGCTCCGGGCGCAGTCAGCGAGGTCGGTCCGCTGACCAGAAGCACGTGCGCGCCGCGGCGCAGAGCCACTTCGGCGAGAGCGTATCCCATGCGCCCGCTGGAACGGTTTGTCAGATAGCGCACTGGGTCGATTCTTTCGCGCGTCGGACCGGCCGTGATGAGCACAGTCTCGCCGCTTAGATCCTGCGATGCACCCAGCGTTTCGAGCACAGCGGCAACTATGGTTGCATTTTCCGCCAGCCGTCCCGCGCCCACCATGCCGCACGCCAGATAGCCGGAGCCCGGCTCAACGATCTTGACTCCACGCTTGCGTAGTATCTCGACGTTGGCCTGCGTTGCCGCATGATTCCACATGTTCACATTCATCGCGGGCGCAACCACAACAGGCGCCGTGGTTGCCAGATAGAGCGTGGTCAAGAAATCGCTGGCGATTCCCTGCGCGAATTGCGCGAGAACGTCCGCTGTAGCTGGCGCTACGACGAGAGCATCAATCGACTGCGCGACAGAGATGTGTTCGATGGCCGAGTCGAGATTGGGCTCATGCTCTTCGCCTGACGCGAACATTCCAGTGATGACTTTTTCCCCGGAGAGAGCGGCGAAGGTGAGAGGACGAACAAATTCCTGGGCGGCTCGGGTCATCACGACCTGCACGCGAATTCCACGATCTTGCAGCAGGCGGACCAGTTCCGCTGCTTTATATGCTGCGATGCCGCCGGTGACGCCGAGAGCGACCTTCATGGAGATAGTCCGATTGCCGACCGTTCGTTGAGGTGCGGACAGCTCCCACCACGGCCGGCGATTGGCCAGCTAGTCCTGGCCCAGCGCCTTGTCCAGTACTTCCGCAGCCTGCTCGGCGGCTGAACGGGTTTCGGGAATTTCCCACTTTACTTTGCCGGCGCGAATTTCATCTTGCGCGATGCGGCACGGCTTGCGGGAATTGGTATCGACCACGGGCGGAGCACCGGACTGGAGCTGCCGGGCGCGGCGCGCGGCCACCAGGATGTACCGGTAGTTGCTGTCGAAGCCTTCGATCAACTTCATGGGGACTCTCCCTTGAAACAGTGTTGAAGTCAGTGCCGAGCGTTCGAATGAAGCATTGCAGAACAGACCGCGCTTTCAGGCTTGTCCCGCGAATATCTGTGGTCCCGTCCCGAAGCAAGTTCGGGCTCCCTGAAATCATACCGCGAAAACTAAGGTTGTGCCGAGGGCGCCAGAGTACGAAAGGACAACAAGATCGGCTGAACCCGATCGCGCGCATTGGCGAGGCGGCAGGACTCCGCGAGTTCCACGATTTTCGTTTCCTGTTCCGTGAAGGGCCGCTCCAACCGGCGCAAACGTTCCGACAGAACGATCGCCCGCAACCGTTCGCACGACTCTTCGAGTCGGTCGTTGATCAACACGTAGTCATACTTGTCGTACTCCGCGATCTCACGGCTTGCGGTGAGCAGCCGCCGCTCGATGACATCTTCGGGATCTTCCATGCGGTTGCGCAGCCGCCACTCCAGAGTCTTGCGGTCGGGAGGAAGAACGAAAATGCTGATCGCGTCGGTCAGGGTGCGTTTGATTTGCGCCGCGCCCTGCACGTCGATGTCGAGCAGAAGGTCGTGACCGTTGCGGCCTGCATCGCGAAGGAATTGGCGCGCGGTGCCATAGCAGTGGCCGTGCACCTCGGCGTGTTCGAGGAACTCGCCGGCATCGATCATCTTGTTAAATTCCTGGACTGAGATGAAGTGATAATTCTTGCCGTCTTGCTCGCTGCCGCGAAGCGCTCGCGTCGTATACGAGATGGAAAAGTCGAGGTTGGAAACGAGCTTGAGGAGTTCATTTGTAAGGGTCGATTTTCCCGACCCCGATGGCGCCGAGATGATATAGACCAACGGCTTGTAGGATGAGTTCATTCCAGATTTTGTACCTGCTCGCGCGATTTCTCTATTTCCGCCTTCATTGCTAAACCGGCTTCCGTGATTTTGAGCGCCTCCCCGGCAAGTCCGGAAGTCTTCGAAAGTAGAGTGTTGGCCTCGCGATTCATCTCCTGCAAGAGGAAGTCGAGTTTCTTGCCGATCTCGCCTCCGCCGTCGAGCAGTCCGAGAAAATGCTGCACGTGAGTTTCGAGGCGCACGATCTCTTCCTGGATATCGCTGCGATCGACCAGGAGCGCAGCTTCCTGCAAGACGCGCTCTTTGTCCACGAATGCGCCCAGCAGTTCCTGCAGACGGGACTGCAGCCTCTCGCTGTAGTTCTGCAGCACGGCACGCCGATGCTGATGCACGCTGCGGCCAGCCTCGACAAGATGAGCCATGCGCTCGCGCAGTTCGCGCTCGATGCCTCGTCCTTCCGCTTCGCGCATCTGATTCAGCCGGTCCAGAGCCTCGCCAATCTTCGCCATCACTGCGCCTTCAATGTCTCCATCGGCGGCTGGGCTTGACGAGTCCAGCGCGCCGGGAATCCGGAGAACGGCATTGAGATCCGGATCGGCGGACAGTGAGAACTCGGCTGCTGCCGCACGAAACGCTGCGATATACCCGCCCACAATCTCGCGATTCAGCGAAAACGAATCGTGGTTCGATCGTTCCAGGCTCAGCGTGACCTCGACGTGACCGCGCGCCATCTTCTCTTTGAGCAGTCGCCGTAGCTGCATTTCCAGCGAATCGGTGCCCGAAGGAAGGCGGAAGTGCAGATCGAGAAAACGATGATTCACCGATTTTAGCGAGAGAGCGAAGGCGAGGTGGCCGTTCGATCCGGAAGGCGATTCCGGAGTGGCGCTCCCGCCTGGCCGCTGGATCTCGCCTCTTACCTGCGCGAAACCCGTCATTGAGCGTATGGGCATAAGAAGTTCTAAGGCTCCGACACTACACTAGGCGCTTCCATGCTGGCGAACTGCAATTCGTAAAGCCGCCGGTAGGTGCCCAGTTTTTTCATCAGTTCGTCATGCGTGCCGACATTGGCGATGGCTCCATTTTCGATGACCACAATCCGGTCTGCGCGCCGGATCGTGGAAAGGCGATGGGCGATCACGAACACGGTGCGCCCGGACATCAAATTATGCAACGCCGATTGGACCAGAGATTCGGACTCGCTGTCGAGCGCTGAAGTCGCCTCATCGAGAATCAGGATGGGCGCGTTCTTAAGCAGAGCCCGCGCGATCGCGATGCGCTGGCGCTCGCCACCAGAGAGCCGCACGCCCCTTTCTCCGATGACCGTATCGTACCCCGTCGGCAGGGCCATGATGAAGTCGTGCGCCAGCGCCGCCCGGGCCGCTGCCTCAACTTCCTTTTGCGCAACGTTTGGCTGACCATAAGCGATGTTGTTGCGCACCGAGTCGTTGAAGAGCACAGTCTCTTGCGTGACGATGCCGACTTGCGCCCGCAGAGAAGCCAATGTCACGTCGCGCACGTCGTGCCCGTCAATCAGCAAACGTCCACCGGTCACATCGAAAAACCGAGGGATCAGATGCACCAGCGTGCTCTTGCCCGCGCCGCTGGATCCCACGATCGCCAGCACTTCGCCGCGCTTGACCTCTAGCTCGATATCGCGCAGGGCCTCGCGCGTGCCGTCTCCTTCTTCTGCTGCATAGGCGAAGCTGACCTGCTCGAAGCGGACGCTGGACTTGAATGCCGGCAGGAGCGCCGCGCGTGGCTTCTCTTTCACGTCGTCTTCCAGGTCCATGAACCGGAAGATCTCCGACGATGCTCCGAGAGCTTGCTGAAAATTGTTGTTGAATAAAGCGAACTTGCGAACTGGATTGTAAAGGCTAAACACGGCAGTGATGAACGCCACGAAGACGCCGGGAGTCATTCGCCCGTCCTTGATTTGTTCGCGCCCAAGAAGCAGCAGGAGCGCCACGCCGATCATGCCAAAAATGTCCATCAGTGGCGAACTGATAGCGGCGGCAGCAACCGAGCGCACATTCGCGCGAAACAGGCGGCGTGCGGCGCTCCGGAAGCGGGAGATTTCCCAGCCTTCCATGTTGAACGCTTTCACGATACGGTTGCCCGTGATGGTCTCGTGAAGGATGTTCTGAATTTCCGCGAGCTTGTCCTGGCCGTGGCGCGTGGTGTGCCGTACGCGGCTGCCAATCTTTCGGGCCGAGTAGATGATGACCGGCACAAATAACAAGAGCACCCAGGAAAGGCCTCTTCCGAGGACAATCACCACTCCCGCCACGAAGACGAACGTGAAGAACTGCTGTAGAGACTCTGCCAGCACAGTGGACATGGCGTACTGAACGCGCTCGATATCATTCACGATGGTCGACAGCAGAGTCCCAGTGGTGTGGCGCGCGAAGAACGCGGCCGATCTGCGCAGGATCGCGTTGTACAAGTCGTCCCGCAAGTCGGTAATCATGCCGAATCCAGCATGGTTCACGAGGTACGTGCCGGCGTAGTCGCAGATTCCCTTCAGGATTGTCGAAGCCACCAGTGCGAAGGCAACGATATTCCAGGCGTTAGTGAAGTGAGACGGAACGAATTGCTGCAGGGAGATCACACGGTGCGTGCCCGGAATGCTGAACAACTGAATCTCTTTGGAGCCACTCGAGGGGTTCAGTACGCGGTCGAAGATGGGGCGGACAAGGAGATACTTGAACGCGTCAAGCGCGCCGACTGTGGCCATCAGCAGGACAGAAGACAGAATCTGCCACCAATACGGAAGCGCATAGCGCATTAGCCGCGTCAGTTGCCGCATGAGGCTCCCGCCCACTGCAGGCTGCAATGGCTTGCTGCCGTTCGACTACGCATGGGGTGCAAGGCCCTTATTCTACTTGAGTTTTACGCCAGAAGGGGCTAACCACAGCGATCACCGACTATCGGAGCCGCGGAAAACAGCCGCCGCTTGCCCTTCATTTCGGGCTGTCCCGATGCACGACTTTCATTCGATATCCGGCCCGCCGCAGGTGTTTGCTCACTTCTTCTGCAATCATCACCGAGCGGTGCTGTCCACCGGTGCAGCCGAATGCAATCGTCAAGTAGCTTTTGCCCTCATGAATGTAGTGCGGCAGCAGATAGATGAGGAGATCGGAGATGCGCGAAATAAACTCACGCGTCTGTGGAAACGAACGAATATATTTCGCTACCCGCGGATGTCGGCCGGTAAGAGGCCGGAATTCCGGCACAAAATGAGGGTTGGGCAGGAAGCGAACGTCAAAGACCAGGTCGGCGTCCTCGGGCACGCCATGCCGGAACCCGAAGCTGACGCAAGATACAAGGATGCTATTTTCCGCGGACTTTTCGTGGAAGGTCTCATTGATGTGGGCTCTTAGTTCGTGGACATTGAACTTGGAGGTGTCGATTACAAAATCGGCCAGCCTGCGAATCGTACCCAGATGCCGCCGCTCGGTCTTAAGCGCGGCCCTCACCGGAGCGCCGGTGCCAAATGGGTGCGGGCGGCGCGTCTCGCTGAAACGCCGCACCAGCACTGCGTCTGAAGCCTCGAGGAAAACGACTTTGGTCGGGATCATGCGCCGCACCGACTTCAGAATCCCCGGCAATTTTTCAAGCTTTGAGCCTTCGCGCACATCCACAACCAGCGCGGTGCGGCGGATATCGCCCGATTGCACGGCCAGTTCGGCAAAGCGGGGAATCAAGTCCACGGGCAGGTTGTCGACGCAGTAGTAGCCGAGATCTTCGAAGGCCTTGAGAACCGAGGCTTTTCCAGATCCGCTCATCCCGGTGATAATCACCAGTTCCGGGGCGTGCTGCCTGGAGGCGTGAGATGGCTTCTCGCGCGTCGCTTTTTTCGGCAACTGGCCAGCGGACTTTCGGGGTGCCATGAATGGGATAGTAGCATTGAAGTGTGCGGCGTGCTTTCACAGCAATTGCTAACTGAGATGCAGCGCCGGGTAGGGCCCAAATCGGCAATTCGTCGGAGTTTATGAAATCAGGATTGTCTCCACCCTGCGCGTACGCGTAATCTATTGCGTCATGAAAAAGTTTGAAGATCTAACCGAACGCGAGGTGCTGGCGCTCGCGATTGCGCTCGAAGAAGAAGACGAGCGCGTGTATGCCGATTTCTCCGAAGGGCTGCGGCAGGACTATCCAGCGACGGCATCGATGTTTGATGGCATGCGCGAAGAGGAGTCCGGGCACCGGCGGCGACTGCTGGAACTCTATCAGAAGAAATTTGGCGAGCACATTCCGCTGATTCGCCGCCAGGATGTTCGCGGCTTTGTGGAGCGGCCGGCGTTGTGGCTAGTGCGTCCGCTGCGGATTGAGGCTGTCCGCAAAGAGGCTTCCACAATGGAGGTTGAAACCCGGCGGTTCTATGAAAAGGCTGCGGCTCGTACGCAGGATGCCAGTATCCGCCAACTTCTGGACGACCTGGCCAGGGAAGAGCGCGAACACGAAGAGCGCGCTCAAGAGCTCGACAAGCAGAAACTGCCCGACAACGTGAAGGCCGACGAAGAAGTTGCACAGCGGCGGTTGTTCGTGTTGCAGATTGTGCAACCTGGCTTGGCTGGATTGATGGACGGCTCGGTCTCGACTCTGGCTCCAGTGTTCGCCGCCGCCTTTGCGACACAGAAAAGCTGGGACGCGTTTCTGGTCGGGCTCGCTGCATCGGCGGGTGCGGGCATTAGCATGGGATTTGCCGAAGCTCTCTCCGATGATGGGAGTCTCACGGGTCGCGGACATCCGTGGGTGCGCGGGCTGATTTGCGGCGCGATGACGGCCTTGGGCGGGATCGGACATACCCTGCCATTTTTGATTCACGACTTTCGAGCGGCCCTGTGGGCCGCAGGTGCAGTCGTGATCGCTGAACTTGGCGTGATCACCTGGATTCGCAGGCGCTACATGGATACCCCCTGGATTACCGCCGCATTGCAGGTTGGACTCGGCGGCGTGCTGGTGTTCATCACGGGCGTGTTGATCGGGAGTTCGTAAGAAACGCCGATGTTACGGCTGCGTGTCCAACGGGTGCGAACTCTTCCCGTAGAACTCGTTCTGTAGTTTAAGGCTCGAGTCGTCCGCCTTTACCGCACGGATGGCTTTCACCAGCGAATCGATCCACCAGTTCATCTGATACGAGCCGAGTTCATTGGTCGCAGTTGCGCCCTCGCCGGAATAGTGGAAGGGGAAGCGCGCATACCACCAGATGCCGGTGTAAACGCCCTCAGGAAGTTTCTGGCGCGCCTGATCGGCGCCGGATTCGCGGTTCGCGCGGTCGAGGTGCACCAGATCTGGCCGCGACACCAACATCTTCGAGGTCTCGCTCTCCCCGGCATGCATGTCGATGTTGTCTTTTTTGGCCGGACCACCGTCGCGCGGCGTGCGCTCATCGAAAACATAAACGACATAGTCGTGCGGCTTGTCGAGTTGCGTCTGCGCAAAATAAGGAAGCAGGCTCTCGTTGCCGCCGTGGCCATTGACTATTACAACTTTCTTGCAGCCGTTGCGCGCCATCTCGTCGGTCGTCTCCTGCAGCAAGGCGAGTTGCAGGCTGCGGCTGTAGGCCACGGTTCCGGGTTCGTGGCGCGCTTCGGCGATCTGGCCGAAATAGTACTCAGGGAACACGACCGCGTATTCCTGCTCCGCCGCATGCAGAGCCGCGTAGCGTACGTCGAGCAGATCGGTGCCCAGCGGCAGATGCGGACCATGCTTCTCCAGTATTCCGAACGGAAGCAGGCACGTGCCCTGGGACCGGCGAATGCCGTCGCGAAAATCCGCAGCCGTGAGTTCTTCCCAGTGCACGGAGAACTTCGC
>Ga0075029_100000099_pt1 | contig 39584 bp, 33 predicted proteins | sample LitLauG_LLR_2013_FD_71391 | JGI IMG/M metagenome (GOLD analysis project Ga0075029, IMG submission 71391) | Freshwater sediment microbial communities from North America - Little Laurel Run_MetaG_LLR_2013 | ecosystem: Environmental > Aquatic > Freshwater > Creek > Sediment | place: USA... | reverse complement strand
CTTTTGCGTCGCGGCGGACCGGATCTATTACCTGCGCGAGGGCCCGGATGGGTCGAGCTCCGTCAGGCAATTTCTGATGCAGACGCGCGAAGACGTTGCGATTGCTTCACTGCCCCGGCCGGCCTACCTGGGCCTCAGCCTGTCCCCGGACGGAAAGAGCCTGATCTATTCGGAATTCCACGTGTCCAGCAATCTGATGCTTGCCGAGGGGTTCTGATCGGCAGCGCCGAGATCGCTCGGGTTCGGATTCCAACTCCATCCTCTCAACGGGCCGAGTTTCAGCGAACTCACGCCGGAGCATGGAATCCGGTCGGTGGAGGCGGTTGAGATCGATAGTGCTTCGCAGACCGCTCCCGGCCAGTCGCATGGCGTTTACCACAGATTCGCTGGCAGCGTGCCTGCCAGATTGGGGGCAGATAAACCGGCTTATCGTAGAGTGGCTCCACGCGGTCCAAACGGGCCAAATTTGGGAAGTTGACCTATTGCCCGCCACTAACGCCGAACTGTTTGCCGATCCTACAAAGGGCGGGCGTCTCGGAAGTGGCCGATGCGGAGGCCGATGTCTCGTGACGGCGGCACGCACCCATCGGCCAGTTAATGCTTTACGATCTGCACTTCCGGCAACATTATGCTTTATCCACTTCGGACGATCCTGGCAACGCGAAATGGAAACAAAGAAGTTCCTGCGGCTTTCCCGTCAAGATTATGGTTGATTCGCGGCAAGATATGCTTTAAACCACAATCGGGCGCCCGCACCAACTTTATGGCTACTGGCTGGCTTGATCTTCGGTCGACCGCAGGGCCTGTCCCTTTCGGCCTACGTTCGCGAGCTTGTCGGACAACAGGCCCTCGATGCCGAAATAGGAGAAGAGGAAACCCACAATCGCGTAGGTGCGAAGGACGTTCGGATCGAGTTTCAATCCCAAGAGATCATACTCGGCAAACAGGTAACCAACAAAAGCCGCGATGCAACTGGTAACTACGAGCACTATCTTGGGATAGAACCCAGTGGACGACTGAGGAGGGGTCCGCACCATCTTGTACATTGCATGGAGTAGTCCCCCGAAAATTGCTAATACCACAGGCACCCACCAGGCGGGCCGGGCATCAAACACGAACTGTTCCTGCGCGAGCACGTGCGAATAGCCCGGTACGGTCAACACCGCTGACAGATGAACGGTTCCGCCCAGAGCGGACAAGGCCTTGATTTGAAACTGTGGCGTGCTCCGCGAGAATCCAGGCACGGTGATCTTAAGCGGCTTAGCCTGCTCCTTCCCCTGCCCGCCAGCGCTCGGGGTCAGGATTCCATCTGAGCTCTCGAGTGTTAGCTCCAAGTCTCCGAGGAACGGAATTGGCCGCTGCTCTTTGTCCAGAATCAATAGCGTCAATGTTGCCGGCTTGTCATAGGTTATGGGCTCTGACCCGCTGGACTTCAGATGACCGTCAAAGTCTACGTCTACCACGGACCAACCATCGTCATATCCGCCGTTGCCATGCGCATTAATCCATAGCAGCCCGGCACGAGGGCTTGATTTGACCTTAACCTCCACGGACCTGACCTCTGACCCCTTAAGCCTGAAGGACGTTTGTGAAAAACTAAGGGAGGCATTCTTCTCCATCACTACCGTCACCGGTTCGTCTGAAGGCGGAACCAGAGAAATGTTAGCTTGGAATGTTTCATTGACCTGCGCGGCGTAAGGGACGTTAATAAAAATTTGGGGCTTATTGGCGCAAGATGCGGCCATCGGAATCAGCCAAAGGAAACCAAGTATGGCTGGCCGTTTCATTCGGGACCTCCTTGACCGGGCAGAGCAGGAACCCGGCTTCGCAAGCTAGGTGGATTGCCGTTCTGCCTCAGTGATCCAGATCTCCCGCCGCCGGCGGCAACCACCTGCAGGGCAGCGCCTGTCAGGTGTTGTCAGCCGTCATTTTTCAGGTTCGGCGTCCTGGCACCATCAATTATAGATCGTTCGGCTAGCGTGAAGACGCCCGTTCCTGGAACTGGTGCAGCCAAGTCCTCGAAGCCCGTGTCTTGGGAAGCTCACGCGCCTCAGCATCGGCACAGGCTCACTGTCCGCCGCCGAATCTCCCGCCCTGACGCGGCGGAGGCGGAGGCGCGCCCGTGGTCTTCAACGGCGCCACACCGCTTCCCGAAAGCTGCTGGTTGTAAGACGGCACATCCACGTCCATCAACTTCTTGTAATCGGCCTGGGTCTTCGCCAGTTGCTTTTCCAGGTCCAACACCAGGCCGATGGCAGTTTCCGTGGGGCCGTAATCGGCGCTGCCCTGCACGTCGCCCGCGCCGGTGCCGATCTCGCCGTTCAGCCACAGGAAATTCTGATACAGCTTGTAAGCCGTCTGGAAGTACTTGTCGTCGCTCAGGGCGTCGGCACGCGTGATGAGTTGGTACTCCACTTCCTGCATCCTGCGGTCGATGTCGTTCATGGCCTTCAGCAGCGCGTCTTTGCCCGCCACAGTCTTGCCCTGGTCTTCCAACTGGCGGCGCATCCACTCCAACTGGTTGGTCATGTCCGACACCAGGCTGATGTCGTCGCGAACTTTGAGCTGCAGCCTCACCGAAGATTGCAGGTCCGCATCGCTGCCATGGCTATCCGGAGGACGCAGAATTTCCAGCGGCTGCGTATAGCTCTGGCCATCCACCGTCATCTTCACGGAGTACTTGCCGGGCGCGGCGATCGGTCCGACCTCGGCTTCCGCCAGGCCCCAATGCGTGATGGCGCGCGTCTCCTGTTTCTCGAACCGCGGCTCTTCCCAGATGTGCGGATTCTCGGGCGGCGTGGTGCGTAGCGCCACCAGTCGTGGCGCATCGTAATGCAGATCCCACGACGCGCGGTTCAGCCCCGGGTGGCCGGCCGCCGCCGTCAGTTTACGCACCAGCGCGCCTTTCGCATCGAGGATTTCGAACTGCACCAGGTTCTTGGGCGCAGCCTTCAGCACGTAACTCAACAGCGCTCGTGACGGGCCGCGGACGATGCGGTAGGCCGGGCGCGGCGCCACCAGTTGCACGTCCGCCGTCGGGGCTTCTTCCGTGAAGCCCTGCTCCAGTGGCGTAATGTCCTCCATGATGTAGAGCCCGCGACCATACGTGGAGAGCACCACGTCGTGGTATTGCTTCTGCACCACCACCCAGGAAACCGGCGCGGCCGGCAGTCCCTGCTTCAACTGCTTCCACTGCCCGCCATCGTTCAGCGAGTAGTACAGCGCGTTGCCGGTGCCCACGAACAGCATGCCCTTCCGGTTGGGATTCTCCGCGATTACGCGCGCGTAGGCCAACGGCCCCTTGGGCAGGTTGTCGCCGAGCTTGGTCCAGGTCTTTCCGAAATCGGTGGTCTTGTAGATCCACGGGTCGCGGTTGTCCATCAGGTGGTAATCCACGCAGATGTAGGCCGTCCCGGCGTCGAAGTGCGAGGGTTCGATCTTGGAAATCACGCCCCACACGGGCATGCCGCTGATGTTCTTGGTGACATCGTTCCAGGTCTTGCCGGCGTCGCGGGTGTTCCAGACCTTGCCATCGTTGGTGCCGGCCCAAATCAGGCCTTTCTGCACCTCCGACGGCGCGATCGAGAAGACCACCTCGCCGTAAAACTGGCCGAGGTTATCGCCCACGATGCCCCCCGATGGAATGATGCGGCTCGGGTCCTTGGTGCTCAGGTCCGGACTGAATTCGCTCCAGCTCATGCCGCCGTTGCTGGTTTTGAAGATGAGTTGGCAGCCGTAGTATACGGTGTTGTGGTCGAAGGGATCGATGGCCAGAGGCGCGGTCCAATGGCAGCGGTACTTGGTTTGGTTGGGCGCCGAATCGAGCGTATGCAGCCACGGGCTCACCGAGCGGGCCAACTTGGTGCGGGCGTCATAGCGCGTCACTTCATCGCCATAGCAGGAGGCCCACACGATGTTGGTGTCGGTGAGGTCGGGCAGGGTGAAGCCGGACTCGCAGCCGCCCAGGTTGTGCTCCCACTCGCCGCCGCCTCCCCGCCCGCCGAAACCGCCGCCGCCCCGGCCGCCTTGGCCGGGAACGTTGGGGCCGGCCTCCTGCACGGTGCTCAGACCGCGCATGGTGCCATCGTCCTGCATGTTGCCGTAAATGTGGTAGGGCACATCCTGATCGATGGCCACGTGGTACATCTGCCCGATCGGCAGGGTCACTCGGTTCGCCGTTTTCCCGTGGTCTGTAGTCATGTACATGCCGCCGTCGTGTGTCACCGAGATGCGGTCGGCGTTCTTGGGGTCGATGAAGATGTCGTGCGTGTCGCCGCCCCAATTCACCGAGCGGAACGATCTGCCGCCGTCGGTGGACTGCCAGAAACTACTGTCGGCCACCAGAACTTCGTCTGGATTGGTCGGCGACACCGCGAGGTGGATGTAGTAGCCGGCCCGGCCCGTGAGCGCGCGCTGCCAGTTCACGACGGCCCAGTTTTCGCCGCCGTCGTCGCTGCGCCAGACCGAACCCTGGTCAGCCGTCTGAATCAGCGCGAACGCGCGCCTGGAGTTGCTCGGCGCGATCGCGACATCGATCTTGCCGACCGGAGGCTTAGGCATGCCATGGCCTTCCACTTTCTTCCATGTGTCGCCGCCGTCGTGGGTGATGTACACTCCGCTGCCGGGTCCTCCGCTCAGCATGGCGTAGGTGTGCATCACCACTTCCCACGTGCCCGCGAACAGCGTGTTGGGCTCCTTGGCGTCCATGGAAAGGCCTGAGCAACCGGTGTTGGGATCCACGAACAATACCCGGTCCCAAGTCTTGCCGCCGTCCCGCGTGCGGAAGACGCCGCGCTCCTGTTGCGGCCCGGTGAGGCGGCCGGCGGCGCAGACGTAGGCGATGTCGGGGTTGGTCGGATGCGTCAGGATGCGGGCGATTCGCCCGGTCTCCACGAGCCCCACGTTGGCCCAGGTCTGTCCGGCGTCGGTGGATTTGTAGATGCCGTTGCCCATCATGTCGCTATCGCGGATGGCCCAAGCCTCGCCGGTTCCCGCCCAGACAATCTTTGGGTCGGCCGGCGAAACCGCCAGCGCGCCGATGGCCTGCGCCGTCTGGCTATCGAAAACCGGACTCCAGTGCGCGCCGCTGTCGGTGGATTTCCAAACTCCGCCCGAGGCGGCGCCGGCGTAGTATGTAGTCGCATCGCCGGGAGGGCTGGCCACCGCCGAGATGCGGTTACCGACCGCGGGCCCCATAAAGCGGAACGACAGGCCTTCGGGGGTTGGCGCGCCGCCGCCGCGCCGCTGGGGGAATGCCGGTGCGGCCAGGATGGCGGTGGCCAGAAACAGGACAAAAAAATAGCGCGGACGTTGGATCGAGAGCATCGTGCGACCCCTTGACTCGTGAACTGGTGTAATCGGTTGAAGTGTATAAGATCAGCGAGGGCGGGTCAACAATCGCGTTGAGGTCGCCTCAGGCGCCTCAAAAACGGAATCAGCAACAGCGCCGGAGCCAGGAGCCAGGCGGTTGCGGGCTCCGGAACGGTCGTGATCACGACGTTATCGAGTACGGCGCCAATATTGCCTGCCGTCAGGCTCTGAAAGGTCAAGAATGCCGGAGTTACGGCCGAGACGGTCACCAGCGCGTTGGAAACGATGCCCGACGTCCGGTCGCCGCTGGTCAGGTTGAAGGTTTGGCTGTAGGACCCGAAGGTAACCAGCGTGTTCGTGGTCGATCCGCGGCCTGAGCCGATCAGGTCGAAGCTGAGAAAATAATCGATGCCGGGAGACAGGGTAATGGCGGTGACGCTTTGCAGTTGACCCGTCGAGTTCCCGTTAGTGCCGTCCAGGTCGAGACAGTTGCCCGATTCCGGCGCGGCGCACAAGACGCCAAAGCCGTTCGCCGCTCCCACGATATCGACATTCGTCCCGTTGATCGCATGAAATAGACCCGCGGATGTGACGCCTAGCTGGGGTGTCAACTCGTCAAAATTCTCGCTGAATATCGTTGCGCCGCGCAGGCACGCCGAACCGGCGCACAAGGTGACCATCGCAGCAAAAAGAGACCATCGCTTCATAACAGAGCCTCCCGCAGGAACCGATAGGCTCCCGGAAACTACAGAATAGCAGAGAATCCTCCAAAGTGTACGAATTCATCCACTCTAACTCCGGAAAGTTCCTCTTATCCAGACGGAGTTCTCTTCGATTATACGGAATTTTTCTGAATCTGAAGAATCGCCTCTAGCAGGCTGCGCCCAAGCCCTGCTACCGCACCACGGCGGATGATGTGACCCCTTGACACGTGACTTGGTGTTATCGGGTGCCGTCTATTAGAAAGATTAGAAAGGGGAGCATAGAACCTCACGCGATTTCTCATCAGAGCCTCCACTATCACTACCGCCGCCTGGGGCCCCAGTCCGGGATGGATCGAGTGTTGGCGTTAATGCTTCGGTTCGGCCGCCGTTACAGGGGGCAGATCGGAGTTGTAGGTGTCCACGACGCACTTCCACGCCCCGTTCGCCTGTTTTTCCCAGACCTCGACGAATTTGCCCGTATCCCGGACCGGCGCCCCGCCCTTCGGGTCCTGGATGGCCAGCGAGTAAGCTCCGTAAACGTATCCCAGTTCGCCGGATGACGCGACTTCAGCCTTCGAGACCTTCCAGGAAATAGCCGTATTGGGCCCCAGGAGGCCCGCCCAGGAGTCCCGGATCGATTTCCTGTCGGTGGCAATTGGCGCGTTGGGAGGAAGCAGCACGGCATTATCGGCATAGAACGCAACGGTTCCGTCGAGATCGTTCTTGGCCGCGGTGCCAGACCATTGCTCGTCGAGAGCGCGGAGGGCCGCCACATCGGACGCGCGGCTATCTGGTCTTCCCGAAGGGCCACACGCCGCAATGACCAACGCTGACGAGGTCAGGACAACCACAAGCCGGACTCGGTTTTTCTTGTTCACTGGTCACATCCTGTTCTGATTGACGGTTAATACGCACGTACGCGCCTCAATCGAGATTCGGCGCAGGGCGACGCTTCAATACGAATTCATCCACTCTAACTCCGGAAGATTACCCGTATCCAAGCGGACGTCTCCCCGATCATACGATATTTTCCTGAAGCTGAGGAATCGCCTTTTGCGGGCTGCGCCCAAGCCCTGCTACCGCAGTACGGCGAGTGCGCTGAACACACAACACCGGCCACCGGGCACCATGCACCATCCCCAAGCCGCAGAACTCACACCCCGTCCAATCCGGCGCGGCCGGAGGCCCAGCTACGCCGTGGCCTAGCGCTTAGCCTGCTTCACCTTTTTGGCCTTGGGCTGCTTAACCTTAACAGGGTATTTTCCCGGTTTGTACTTTCCCGGCTTGTACTTTTGCGGCTTGAACTTCTTCGGTTTGACGCTCTTGACCTTGCGAACCACGTTCTTCTGGCTGGCTGCCTGAACCATCGGCATGGCGCCAAAACTCAGGGCCAAAGCCAAGGCCAGAGTACGAATTCTCATACTTCCATCTTATTGGGTGAAGCGGCTGAACCACAAGTACATATTTAGAAAACTGGCTGCCGTTATCAGAATGCAGGCCCAGGAACAGAACGTCCACAGCTTCTCGGTCCAGGTATTCACCAGTTTTGGGGTTCCGGCCAGGTAAGCCACCGCAAAACCTCCCGCCAGGCCGCCGAAATGGGCGAAATTATCGATGCGCATACCGAACAAATTGCCGAAAATAAAGATCACGCCGAACATCGCCCAACCAACAAAGGTACGGCGCATGTGCCCGAACCGTGCCGGCTCTTTCATGCTGATCGCGATCATCGCCCCGATCAGTCCGAAGATGGCTGCCGATGCCCCTATCGAAATCGCGTCGCTCATCAGGAAACTCAGGAAAAATCCCGTGACCGTCGAGCAGAAGTAGATCACCAACATCCGGCTGCCCCCGAAAACCTCTTCCACCAGCGGGCCCAGACTCATGAACGACCAGGAGTTCATGAGGATATGGACCAGGCCTCCGTGCAGGAAACCGGCCGTGACCAGACGCCACCACTGGTTCCCCAACATCAGCCTGCGCAGAAGCCCCGGCGGTACTTTCGCTCCAAAAAAGACCAGGGTCTGCATGTCGATGCTGGACGAAATTCCAGCGCCGCCCTTCGAACTGTAAATCGTAGTGGCAATATACAGGCCGAAGTTGACCACCAGGATCATCACCGTGAGGAACCGCGCCTGCGGAATCAGCCCGCCCAGCAGCGAGGCGTTCTCGGACCGCTCGATGGCGCGCGGACCGACCCTCTCGTTGCAGTACGGGCAAACCCGGTCTTTGGTGGTGATAAAGGCCCGGCAATGCGGGCACATGCGGCGTGAATCCATCAGCGACCATCATAACAACCTGGGTTTGTTCGACTGGCCCGATTCAAAAAACCGGGGGCCGCACGAGGAGAAGATTGAGGAGCAGTGCGGCCCCCGAAGGCTTCATCGCTGTACACTGAGGAGCACGTTGGAAGGCGATCCGAGGCCGCTCACAGACGCCACGATGGGCAAGTCGCCCTGGGCCACGGAATTTGGAATTTGAATCGCAATCTGGTATAGGCCGGCGTTACCTGGCGTCAGCGCCGCGCCGACCACTGGGGCATTGATTCCGCCGATGGTCACCGTCACCGCGGCGGCGACCACGGCGGGGACTCCGCTCGCAGGCGGCAACACGCCGGGATCTACCGCGGGCGTGGTGGCCCCAAATCCGGTGCCCCAGAGAATAATCACATCGCCTGGCTCGGCCGGGACCGTCTTCACGCCCGCGAACAGGTCCTCCGGCGCTACCAGGCTGAAATCGGGTCGGGTGGCCACCGCATACTTGCCGTACCACAGGAAGAAGGCGGGCGAGGCCGTCTGCAGTTGGACCGTGCCGGCCGCGCCGGTCACCCCGTTATTGGTCACTTGGACCGCCACCGGTCCCTGGGCGCCATCGGCCGGCGCCAACACGTTGATCTGGGTAGGGCTGATGTAGCCCACGTAGGCTGCCTTGCCGTCAATCGTCACGCTCACGCCGTCCAGTTTCGTGGGCAGGGCGCTGCCGTCGAAGTCGCTGCCGGTCCAACTGCGGCTGCTGTTGGCCAGGTTGGTTCCCTGAATCGTGACCCAGGCTCCGGGAGCGACGTTCGGCTGGAAACTCGCACCGTTGACCACGCCGGAGGTGGCGATGCTGGGGGCGGCCCCAACCGCCGTCAGGGTGTATCTCTGGGTGTAGATGTGATCGCCGCGCTCGGTTCCGTCGCCATTGGCGGCATTGCCGGCTACGTAGATGACGATGCTGCCCACATCGCTGGCCGGCGGCGTCCAGTCGAATGCAAAGCTCGCCGATTTGGTGGTCCCAAGGCGCGTGCCATTCAGGGTGTGCTCGATGTATTGCAGCGGCATCGAGGCCGGGCATGTGCCCCAATTCTCATGCTGATAGTTAACATCGGAGCAGACCAGTTGGGTATACCCGTCGGACCCGGGCGTGAACGTGCCGGCCTGCGCCTTGCTGTTGCCGGATTGGCGGGCGGTCAACTGAAAGCCCCACCGTCTCTGCGCTGCATCGGCCACCGTCACCACCAGATGCTGCGTCATGCCGGGTGTGTAATTCGCGCCGTTGGAGAACGTCACGGTGACGCTGCCCGACCCGGAACTGCCGGCGTGACAGGCAGCGCACGTGTTCTCGCCTGGCACGCCGGCAACGGTGGCGTCGGGGCCTTGAGCATATCCGAAGAGCAGCGAGGGTAAAGCCGCTCCGAAGGCTGCCAGCGTCATCGCGAAGGATCGATTGGTTGGCGGAGTAGACATGCTCTGCTGGTAGTCCGATGCATCCGGGGTGCCAACCAGGAATTCATTGAGAATAAAGGCAATGTGCATGGGGATTCCCCTGGCGGCAGAGGACTTGCGGCAACTTGCCACTTGCCATCGAGCCAGCGATGCGGCGCTCTGTCGCCGCCCGGCACGATCGCTAACAGCGGCGTTGCAGAACCCGCCGTTCTGAAGCGCCGCCTTGCTGGTACTTTTTGCTTAAAAGTGCCAATCACCTTAGTACTAGCTTCGGTTCCTGTTTTCTGCGACTTAACGATCCAACGGCGAAAGAGTCTTCCCATCTTATTCTTGATTGTGAGAAGATGATCCAACGATTTGGGATCAGTGTGGCCTGGAGGGCGATCGATTCGTCCCTGGGGGCACGAACCCACATTTCGGAGGAATAGTGGCCAAGGGGAAAAAAGCCCTAGGCCAGATTCGGAGGGGTGTTGATGCGTTTGAGCCGATCCGCTCTTGCATTCATAGTTGGTTGCTTGTCGTCAGGCGTTGCCAACTCCAGTCCTTTTTCCTTTACCGGGACCTTCGTCCAGGACGACCAGCTACAGATTTTCCTGTTCACTGCGCCGTCAACCAATGTAATTGTCCGGACATGGGGTTATACGGGCGGAACCAATGCCTTGGGACAACTCATCCCTGAGGGCGGGTTTGATCCTTTCCTCTCGGTGTTCAACACGACGCTGACTGGCGGGTTGCTGCAGGCCGCCAGCCCACTGGTCGATACCAACAACGATGGACTGGATGTTTGCCCTACCAACACGCCCAACTGCGTGAGCGTCGATCCGGCTTCGGGCAACGCCCTGGATTCGTTCCTCCAGCTCACCACGCTGGCTGCGGGCGGAAGTTACGCCTTGGTTCTCAGCCAAGGCAGTATCATTCCGAATGTTCCGAATGGCGGTACCTTCGGTGACGGCTTTTCAGAGGCCGGTCAAGGCAACTACACGGCGAACAACGGCTGTTTCACGGGGCTTCCGTTCTGCGCCGGTGCTTTCGACCAACGGAACGGCTCCTGGGCCGTGGATATTACGGGCGTCGGCAATGCGGTTGCCGTGGGTGTTCCGGAGCCGGGTTCCCTTCTTCTGCTAGCCACGGGTATCTCGGGTTTGGCGCTGCTTCGGCTTCGCAGGAAACAGACTTAACGGTTCCAACACAAGTTCACGTCGCAATGCGTTTTGGGTAGCGCAGGGAGGGGACGCGCCAATGATTGGGGTTTCACGACGGCTTTTACTCTTCATCGGTACGCTCGTTTTATCGCAGGCTGCGGTTTTAGCGCAAACGGCGCCCCTGATCGGGGACACCTTCATCGCCCCCGGCAGGGCCGGGAATTTCGGGACTCTGGCGGCCGTGCAAGTGGGTGGGCCCTATAACTTCGAGGGGCTCTTCCAGTTCGATCTGGGCAAACTTCCCGCCGGCACGACAGCCAGCAGCGTCTCGGCTGCTTCGCTTCGGCTCTTTGTCGATAAGGTCGGAGCCCCCGGCTCGGTCATGGTGAATGTGCCGACGACTCCATGGTCAGAAACCGCAGTCACCGGCAACAGTGGGGTTGGCGTTGGCGCGTTCGTGGCCGGACCTGTTCCTATCACCACCTCCATGGCGGGGTCCTATGTTTCAATTCCAATCACCGGCCAGGTACAGGCGTGGCTGAGTGGCGCGCAGAACTTGGGCCTCATACTTACGTCCCCAACCTCGACGTCGGTCTTTTTCGACAGCAAGGAGAACACAACCACCAGCCATCCGGCGGTGCTCGAAATCGATCTGGTTAGCCCAGCCGGTCCCGCGGGGGCCCAAGGGCCGCAAGGCCCATCCGGAGCTACCGGGCCGCAGGGCCCGTCCGGCCCATCCGGACCGGCTGGCGTTGCCGGCTTGCCGGGTCCATCCGGCCCCCCTGGGGCGGCCGGCGGTCAGGGTCCGGCTGGCCCCACGGGTCCGGCCGGTCCAACGGGTCCGCAGGGGCCGGCGGGACCTGCCGGCGTAGCAGGAGTGGCGGGCCTTCCGGGTAACTCGGGACCCACGGGGCCCACAGGACCCAGCGGTCCCGCTGGGCCGGCGGGTCCCACCGGCGCTTCCGGTTTGACGGGGCCGGCTGGGCCGATCGGGGCTGCGGGAAGTGCTGGACCGCCGGGCGCCACCGGGCCGGCTGGGCCCGCCGGTTCTACCGGCGCCGCCGGCGCTACCGGGCCGGCTGGGCCAGCCGGGCCATCAGGACCGGTCGGGCCTGTCGGCGTCCAGGGTAATCCTGGCGTGACCGGGCCCACAGGCGCTAGCGGGCCCGCCGGGCCGCAAGGGTTGATTCTCAACAATCTATCCTTGATCGACCTCTCGACACTTGGGCAGGTTCCGACCGCCAATTTCGTGATCCCCGACACCCGCACCGAGGATATCATCCTGGTCAACAACACTTCTGCGGTTGGTGTACCGGTCACGCTGCCCCATGCTTCCACCGCTGGAAAGACCATCTGGGTCTACGGCAAGGACTACACGGCAAACGGTTTCGACTTACACATCTTCGCCGGTTCGGGCGACGGCTTCGTCAGTACCGGCAACGTCATCAGCGGGACGAATTTTGTTGACAGCTTCTACTACCTCAAGCTGGTAGCGGATGGCGGTCATAACTGGTACATCCTGGACAGCCGCTAGGGAGATATGACGATGAATCGAACCTTTTTTTCGAAAACCGTTCGAGCCGCCGCAGTCGCCGGCGCGCTGCTTCTCCCCGCCATGACTTGGGCAGACTCGGTGCCGCTGCTGGCTGACGCCTTCTTCAACCCCGGGGACGCCAATCCATACGGCGGGCTGACCGTCATCAACGTCGGCGGCGCCGCCGGTTCGCAAGGCCTGATCCAGTTCGATCTGAGCACACTTCCCGCCGGCGCCACCGCCGCCAATGTGGCTTGGGCCCGGTTACGGCTGTTCGCAAGTTCAGTCGCCGTTCCCGGTGGGGTCGATATTTTCGCCGCCAACACCCCCTGGTCGGAAGCGACCGTGAACGGAACCAGCGGCGTAGGGGCAGGCACTGCGGTCCAAACCGGGATTACGATAACGGTTCCCGGCACCTACGTCACCGCGGACGTGACCAGCCTGGTCCAGAGTTGGTTAGCCGGCGCCCCAAACAACGGGATTCTGATCGCGGCTAACCCGGCCGGCACTACGCTCGTCTTCGACAGCAAAGAGAGCGTCCAGACCAGCCATCCCGCAGTCTTGGAACTTGTCTTCTCCGGCCCCGTGGGTAGCGCGGGACCGCAGGGTTCGGCTGGTCCTTCGGGAGCTTCCGGTCCCCCAGGTGCGGTGGGTCCGGCCGGAGTGCCCGGCCCCAGCGGTCCTTCGGGCCCCTCTGGCCCTTCTGGTCCCACTGGCGTTGCTGGCCCTTCGGGGGCATCTGGCCCATCCGGAGTCCCGGGGCCGCCCGGGAGTGCGGGCCCGGCTGGTCCATCGGGGCCAACGGGACCGGCCGGAGCATCCGGTCCAACCGGAGCTGCCGGGCTACCCGGGAGCGCAGGCCCTGTCGGCGCTACCGGGCCGGCCGGATTGGTTGGTGTGGCCGGACCGACTGGTTCAACCGGTCCCTCTGGACCGACCGGCGCCTCTGGCCCCGCCGGAGTGCAAGGAGCAGTGGGACCGACCGGTGCCATAGGACCCCCCGGTGCAACCGGACCTTCCGGACCTGCCGGCCCCATTGGAATCGCCGGCCTTGCTGGCGCTGCTGGCACCTCGGGTCCGGCCGGACCGGCTGGTCCGGGTTATTCCAACCTGGAGGCCTTCGACACGATCGCTCATCCGGCGCCATATACCATCCCCGACGCCGACACGCACATCTGGATCACCCTGAACAACACGTCTACGGCATCGACCATTATCATGCCTCATGCCAGTGCGCACACCGGCAGGCTGATTTACGTGTTGGCTCAAAATGTCGCCAACGGGTTCACCGTTAGTGCGCAGGGTGCCGACCACCTGCTGTTGATCAGTTGCGGCTTTGGAACGCCCACGTGCGAGTCGCAAACCTCCTCTGTTCTTCCCGCAAACGTGGCGGGCATCGGGTTCTTCAGCGACGGCGCCAACTGGCGGATGCTGGCGAGGCTCTAAGGAAAGCCAACGTGAATACGAGAGGAATGCGAAAATGATCAAAACATCATTCATCAGGGCGTCCAAAGCCCTACTCGTAGCGGGAACTTTCCTGCTCCCGGTCTTAAATGCCGCCGAGGGGACCCTGGTTGGCGATACCTACTTCAGCGCCGGCGCGCCTGGGCCGAACGGCGCCGCTCCGAACCTGATTGTGTTTGCCGGCAGCCAGGCGCTGGTCCAGTTCGACCTGACCGCGATCCCCGCAGGCTCTTCGGTGGCCGTGGCCTATCTGCGGGTCTACGTCAATAAGGTCGTCGCTGCCGGAACGGTGAATTTCTTTCAGGTCACATCCCCGTGGACTGAAAACACAGCGACCTTGGCCGCAGTCCCAACTATCGCCGCAAGCCCGTTTGCCTCTGCGATGGTGAACCTGAACACCGTCAACAGCTTCGTGCTGGTGGATGCCACCGCGTTAGTGAATAGTTGGCTGGCCAACCCCCTGACCAACTTCGGCTTTGCGATTACGGCGCCTGATACCGCGTCGTTGCAGTTGGATAGCAAGGAGAATGCCTTAACAAGCCATCCTGCCGCGCTGGATCTGTCGATGATTGGCCCGTCCGGGCCGGGCGGCCCGACTGGAACGGTCGGCAATCCGGGTCCGCAAGGACCGGCCGGCGGAGTTGGGATGGCCGGCCCATCGGGTCCGACGGGACCTGTGGGCCCGAGTGGCCCGTCCGGTCCGCCCGGAGCCCCCGGTTCGCCTGGACCTGTCGGACCGATTGGAGTCGCGGGAGCTGCTGGACCTACTGGTCCTTCAGGTCCTACCGGACCCACAGGGGCGACCGGTCTGACCGGTGCACCGGGCGCCGCCGGACCGCCCGGGCCCGGAGGACCCACGGGCCCAAGCGGTGCGACGGGGCCACAGGGACCTTCCGGAGTTAGCGGCCCGACGGGACCCCCAGGTCCGCGAGGCATCACTGGGCCAGCCGGCCCACAAGGACCTGCGGGACCTGCCGGCGCAACCGGACCCGCTGGAATTGCCGGAGTTGCGGGTCCGCGTGGGCCCCAGGGCGCGCAGGGTCCGCAGGGCCCTGCCGGGGCGGTAGGCCCGACGGGACCTAGCGGAGCTCCGGGAGCGAACGGACCGACGTCCGATGTCTATTCGATCACCGGGGCCAACTACAATGGCGGCGTCAGCTTTACCATTCCCAACACGGATCCGCATAAAGTCTTCCTGATTTCCGGGACGGTGACCATCACGCTTCCGCTCACCACCGCCGCACCGGCCGGCAAGCAGATTTCGATTTTCATCGCCAACCCGATCGCCACGAACCTGTTTACCGTGGCGGCCCAGGGCAGCGACCGCATCTTTATCTCGGGTACTGGATCTGGCACCGGGCCGCAACCCTCGATTGCACGGTCCTACTGTGTGGTACTCGTGAGCAATGGCGCCGGCCTGTGGAAGATTGTCTTCTCTTCGTAACGGGAGGACGGACAGGGCGTCCGCCGCGATCCGGCCGGAAAAGCGCCCTGCCGTGATATCCATGATAGACTCTGAGGAAACCCGCCAGAACTGGCTGAGAGGAGCTTTTAGTGTCGGAACCGTTTTTGGGTGAGATTCGAATGTTCGGGGGTAACTTCGCTCCGGCCGGTTGGGCCTTTTGCAACGGCCAGTTGCTGCCGATTTCTCAAAACACAGCGCTGTTTTCTCTGTTGGGCACGACTTTCGGCGGCAACGGGGTCCAAACGTTCGCGTTGCCCGATCTGCGCAGCCGCATCCCGGTCGGCCAGGGCCAAGGTCCCGGGCTGCAGAACTACATCATCGGTGAGCAGTTCGGTCAGGAGACCGTCACTCTCACGGCCAGCCAGCTAGGCAGCCACAGCCACGCAGTTTCCGCGTCGAGCACCTCCAGTTCCACCAGCCCTTCCGCCGCGTTGTATGCGACCAGCCCAACCCTCACGCCGTACTCCGGCGCCGCTCCCAGCGCGCCCATGGCTGGATCCATGGTTGGCAACAACTCGGGCGGCCAGCCGCACAACAACATCATGCCCAATCTGTGCGTCAGCTTTATCATCGCTCTGCAAGGTGTTTTCCCGTCCCGAAACTGAGGGTGGGGATGGCAAGATTCTGAAAGGAGTGCAAACGTATGGCAACCGAACCTTTTCTCGGCGAAATTCGCGCTGTAGCCTTTAATTTCGCGCCCAGAGGCTGGGCCTTATGCAACGGCCAGTTGCTTGCAATCCAAACCAACGCCGCCCTGTTTTCCATTCTGGGGACCACCTACGGCGGTGACGGACGGACGACTTTCGCGCTGCCCAACCTGCAGGGCGCAACGCCCGTACATCCCAATGGCAACACCGTCCAGTTGGGGGCGGCCGGCGGGTCGACTACGGTGACGCTGACCGCGGCGCAGTGCGGCCACAGCCATCCGGTTGCGGCGGTCAGCGCAGCGGCCAACCAGTCCGTTCCGACGGGGCACCTTCCCGCCGCCACCGGACAGGTTTATGGTGTCACGCAGACTACCAGCCTGAACCAAGCCTGTCTGACACCGGCGGGGGGCGGCCAGCCGCACAACAATTTGCAGCCGTACACCGTGGTCAACTACGTGATTGCGCTTCAGGGCATTTTCCCGAGTCGGAATTAGGAGGATCGAACCTTATGGCTGACCCATTTGTCGGTGAAATCCGCGTCTTTGCCGGAAACTTCGCCCCCAGGAATTGGGCCCTTTGTAACGGCCAACTTTTGCCCATTGCGCAGAATACGGCTCTGTTTTCCCTGCTCGGCACCACCTACGGCGGGGATGGAAGGAGCACTTTCGCATTGCCGGATTTGCGCGGTTCCGCACCCCTGGGTTTCGGCCAGGGACCTGGTCTCTCGAATCAGCCGGAGGGCTCCGTTGGCGGGATCGCTTCGGTGACGCTGATTGCCCAACAAGTCCCGGCGCATGCCCATCAGTTTATGGCCTTCCCGAGTGGGCGCGGGGGCGCCCCGGTTGCGACGGTGACCGGTGCCGTGCCGACCACCGTGGCTTCACCCTCGGTGGTCTACTCCGACGCGGCCGCCAATACCAGCATGAATTCCTTAATGGTGCAGCCCACGCCGGCCGGTTCGCACAACAATATGCAGCCCTATGTGGGGCTGAACTTCATCATCGCGTTGCAAGGAGTGTTTCCGCCCCGCAGTTGAGTTACCTGACGATGCTTTGACAGAGGAGAGAATCAGTGGGACAACCTTTTATCGGTGAGATTCGCATGTTCGGCGGAAACTTCGCGCCGCAGGGCTGGGCCTTTTGTGACGGCTCGGTTTTGCCGATCTCCGAATACGAAGCGCTTTTTGCTTTGATTGGAACCACGTACGGGGGCAATGGTACGAGCACCTTCGCGCTGCCCGACCTGCGCGGGCGCATTCCCGTGCATCAGGGCGGCACTTTCGTCATTGGCCAGATCGGGGGCGAAGAGAACCACACGCTGCTGGCGAGCGAGATGCCTGTCCACACCCACACCGTCGCGGGGTCGACTACTGCCACTTCGTCTTCCCCGACGGGAACTCTATATGCCAACGCTCCGGCTTTGCCGATGTACTCCACGTCCGCGCCGACGGCGAACATGAATGCCGCCATGATTGGCACGGGCGGCAACAGCCTGCCGCACAGCAACATGATGCCCTATCTGGCGGTCGGGTTCATCATTGCGCTGGTCGGTATCTTTCCGTCCAGGAACTAGAGAGAACATTATGGCCACCCCATTCATCGGTGAGGTCCGAGCCTTCCCGTACAACTTCGCGCCCAGGGGCTGGATGACCTGCTCCGGCCAAATCCTGCCGATCGCGCAAAACACGGCGCTCTTCTCGATTCTGGGTACTACCTACGGCGGAAATGGCGTGCAAACGTTCGCCCTGCCCGACTTGCGCGGACGCGTCCCCGTGCATCCCGATGCCAGCAGCATTCTCTTGGGCACCCAGGCGGGCCAGGAGTCGGTCAGCTTGCTTTCCAACCAGGCCTCTCACTCCCATCCGGTGAGTGCGGTCTCCGGGGCGGGAAACTCGGATACGCCTGGAGGCGCCCTTCCGGCGGCGGCAACGGCGGGCATGTACGGCGTCAGCGCCGACACCAGCCTTAACGCGGCGGTTGTCGGGGTGGCGGGCGGCAACCAGGCCCACGAAAACCGGCAGCCCTCACTGGCGCTCACGTACTGCATCGCAGTGAGTGGCGTCTTCCCGGCAAGGAGCTAAGAGGAGACAAAGCTGATGTCTACGCCGTTTCTGGGTGAAATCAAAATCTTCGCAGGCAACTTCGCGCCTCGCGGTTGGGCCTTGTGCAACGGCCAGTTGCTGCCGATTGCGCAAAACACCGCGCTCTTCTCACTGCTAGGCACCTTCTACGGCGGAAATGGCACCACCAATTTCGCCCTGCCGGACCTGCGTGCGCACGCCCCGATCCACCAAGGCCAGGGTCCAGGTCTGAGCGCATACGTAGTGGGGGAGATCTCCGGGCAGAACACCCACACGCTAACTGCTAACGAGGTGGCAACGCACAGCCACGCCTTCGATGCGTCCGCCGCCTCCGGCCGAGGCGCAACCGGCACCGTGACCAACAATGCTCCGAATCAGACCAGCCTGGTGCATCCTTACTCCACGGCTGCCGCCAATGCCACCATGAGCGGGGCGATGATCCAGCCAACACCAGCCAGCCAGCCGCACGAAAACCGGCAGCCCCTGCTCGGACTGAACTTCATCATCGCCACGCAGGGCATCTTCCCGTCACGGAATTAGCTATTCTCCGCGAACGAGTGAGATTGCCAGCCCATCCACACATTCCCGTACGATCGGCAAGATCAGCGACTCCAGCCGGGGATGGCGCGCGATCCTCTCGTTGTAAGCCTTCACCCCCGCATCGTTGGGGTCGGCTGGGTTGTCGTCAAGCACTTGACCGTGACGGATCACGTTGTCGGCCAGAATCAACGTGCCCGGACGGGAAAGTTCGAGCGCGAGTTCGAGGTACTCGACGTAGCCGGATTTGTTGGCGTCGATGAAGATGAGGTCGAAGGGGGCGGCATCGGAACGGATGAGATCGCGGAGCGAATCGGCGGCCGCTCCCACCCGGACGTCTATCGAAGCAGCCAGACCCGCGCGCGCCAGATTTCGCCGTGCGACTTCGGCGTGCCTGGCTTCCAGTTCCAAGGTGACGAGGAAGCCATCGGCGGGCAGTGCGCGAGCCAGCCACGTAGTGCTGTAGCCGCCGAGGGTCCCGACTTCCAGCACCCGCTTCGCGCCCATGAGTTTGGTCAGCAGATACAGCAGCCGTCCCTGGTTCGGCGAGACGTTGAAGGGCGGAAGTCCGGCTGCGTCTGCATCGGCGAGGTTCTGGGAGAGAGCATCGTCCGGATGCGTGAAAAGGTCTCCGATATAGGCGTCGATGCGCTCGATCAGTTCTTGGTTGACAGGTTGCATTTCCGTCCCCCAGCGTTAGGCAGAATAGTGGCTGAGGACCGCCAGCAAATCAGCCTCAATCACGTTACTCGAAACGACGGCTCGGCCCACGGCAACCGGCAAAATCCAGCGGGGAGCGTCGCCCAAAACCTTCTTGTCCGAATGGATGAGTTGGAGGAGCAGATCGAGCGAAACCCGTGGCAGCCTGGTGGGCAGGCCGAATCGGGCCAGCAAGTCGTTTTGCCGGGTCTCCACCGCGGCGTCGGCGAGACCAAGCCGGACGGCCAGCCCAGCCTCGACAGCCATTCCCATCGCGACGGCGTCGCCATGCAGCAGTTCGTAATTGGTGGCTGTTTCCAGTGCATACCCGAGCGTGTGGCCGTAGTTGAGAAAGATCCGGTACTGTCCCAAATCCCGTTCGTCGCCAGCCACTACTTGCGCCTTCAAAGCCACACACCGCGCAACCACCTCGAGCAACGTCGATTTCTCGAGACCGATCAGTCGGTTCGCGCTCTCTTCCAACCTGTCAAACAGGGTGACACCCATCACCTGGTCGCGCAGGAGCGAGCTTTCGAGCATGGCGTATTTTACGACCTCCGCCCACGCCGCACGGAGCTCGTTGGGAGGTTCGTCCCGCAAGAGCGATACGTCGGACCACACCAGCCGCGGGTGAAAGAAGGTGCCGATCAAATTACGGGCACGCGGGTGATTGAGAGCGGTCTTTCCGCCAACTGAACTATCGACCATCCCCTCCAGGGAAGTCGGCACTTTCACCAAGGGCACACCACGCATATAAGTGGACGCCGCAAAGCCGCCCACATCATCGATGGCGCCGCCCCCGACGATGACTACAACGTCATCACGGCGCAGTCTGATTCCAAGCAGCCAGTCGTGGATCGCATTGACCTCTTCCCAGGTCTTCGTGCCTTCACCCACCGCCATTTCACGAGTATGGGCCTCAAACTCCGCGGCCAGCAGAGTGGCCTTCACCGTGTCTCCAAGTCTGTCCCAGTTGGAAACGCCGGTGAGGATGGCGGCGCGGCGCGCGTGAGGTAGAACGCGCCGCAACTGTTCCCCGAGCGTGGGCAGGTGATTCCAGTCCACTACTGCGTAGTACGGCCAAGGTCCGGCCGCCACCACAATCGGAGGCGGTGAATCCGGATGGAGTGAGTGACGAGGGAGCACTCCGGCATTCTCTTCGAAACCGGGCAGCTCACCCGAGTGCTCCAGCAGATCGACGGCCCGGATCACCTCGGCCACCACCTGTTCCGTGGTCAGGCGGTCTGTGTGGATCGTCCAGTCCGCCAGCGCGTACGCGGACTGGCGACTATGTTTGAGCGCGCGGACCTGTTCCAGTGGATAGACAGCGTCGAGCATCGGTCTAATCGCGCCGTGCCCGGACTCCTTCAATTGTTGCTGAATTCTTGCGAGAAGGGTCTGTGGCCGGCCCTCCAGAAAAATGATCCATCCTTTACTGGCCATGAGGCGCCGGTTCTCAGGCTGTACCACGGTTCCGCCCCCCGTTGCGACCACGCACGGACCGGAGTTGGACACGGAGCGCAGGACCTCAGCCTCACGCAAGCGAAAGCCCGCCTCGCCCTCTTTTTGAAAAATGACCGGAATCGTCATTCCGCTGCGCTCTACGATAAGCTGGTCCAGGTCATAAGCGGGCCATTGCAGCGTCTCGCCGATCAGTTTTGCCATCGTAGACTTGCCGGAACCGCTAAATCCGACAAGATAAATGGCACGTCCGTGTTTCAATCTTCGTCTCCTCGATCAGATTCTAGCCAAGTTGGCCCGGCCCCTCAAACCGTAGTACACTTTCGTTTTAGACGCAATTTCGACCGTTCGACCATGGAACCCATAGCTTCTTCTCCCATGATCGAGGCGATCGGCCTCAGCAAATTCTATCGGGATTTCGCCGCCGTCCGGGACGTCACTTTCAGCATCCCGGCCGGCCAGGTGGCGGCCTTCCTCGGCCCCAATGGCGCCGGAAAGTCCACCACCATGAAGATCCTGACCGGCTACCTCGCTCCCAGTGCAGGCAGCGCTCGCGTAGCCGGATTGGATGTGGTCGGCGACCGCATCCGCGCGGCTGAACGCCTCGGCTATCTGCCCGAAAACGGGCCCCTCTATCCGGAGATGACTCCGCTCGCGCTGCTGCGATTCTTCGGCCACGCGCGCGGCCTGGCGGGCCCGCACCTCGCCCGTCGCGTCGAGGAAGTGGTCCACCGCTGCGCCCTGCACTCGGTCATCGAAAAGCCCATCCGCAAGCTTTCCAAGGGCTATCGCCAGCGGGTCGGCATGGCGCAGGTGCTGCTGCACGAACCGGACGTGCTCATCATGGACGAACCCACCAGCGGGCTCGACCCCAACCAGATCCGCGAAGTCCGCCGCACCATCCGCGAGATGGCCGCCAACCGCACCATCCTGCTCTCCACCCACATCCTCCAGGAAGTGGAAGCCGTGGCCGACCGCGTGATCCTGATCCATCGCGGCCGCATCGTTTTCGACGGCACCACGCGCGAAATGCAGGCCGGCCACGCCACGCTTGACGACGCTTTTCAGGCCCGCACGGAAGGAGGCGCATGCGAAACCGCACTCACGTAGTCGGCGCCATCGTCCGCCGCGAACTCGCCGGCTACTTCTCCACGCCCACCGGCTACGTCTTCATCTCGCTGTTCGTCTTCCTCAGCGCCGTGGCCGCCTTCTGGCAGGACCGCTTCTTCGCCAATAACCTGGCCAACCTCGACCAGTTGAACCGTGTCTTCCCCTACCTGCTGGTCTTCTTCATCCCCGCCATTTCGATGAGCCTGTGGGCCGACGAACGCCGCCAGGGCACCGAGGAGTTGCTGCTCACCCTGCCCACCAGCGATCTCCAGGTGGTTCTGGGCAAGTACTTCGCCGGTCTCGCCATCTACACCGTCTCGCTGCTCTTCTCGCTGAGCCACGTGGTGGTCTTGCGCTGGCTCGGCAAACCCGACCCCGGCCTGATGCTGGCCACTTACGCCGGCTACTGGCTTTCCGGCGCAGCGCTGCTGGCCGTGGCCATGCTGGCCTCGATGCTCACCGATAACCTGACGGTGGCGTTCATTCTCGGCGGCCTCTTCTGCGCGGCACTGGTCTTCCTCGATCAGGCCGGCGCCATCGTCAGCGGCGTGCCGCAGCGGCTGGCCGAGAACCTCTCCGCAGTCGAACAGTTGCGCGACCTGCTCTCCGGCGCGGTCACGCTGAATGCCGTGATCTATTTCGTGGGTATCGCAGCCGTGGCGCTTTACCTGAACACCGCCCTGCTGGCGCGGCGGCGCTGGCCCACCGGCCCGAAATCCCCACGCTTCGGCATGCATTACGTGCTGCGCGCCGCCGCCCTGGCCGCCGCGGTCGCCAGCCTGACCGTGCTGGCAGCCGAAGCCCGCATCCGCTGGGACGCCACCTCCGAACGCATCCACTCGCTCTCGCGCGAGACCGTGGCCCTGCTCAAAGGACTCGACCCCAAGCAGCCGGTCTTCATCTACGCCTACTTCAGCCCCGAGGTCCCGCGCAGTTACGTGGATGCGCGCAACGGGCTGGTGGGCATGCTGCGCGAATTCGATGCCGCCGGCGGCGAAGCCATCCACAGCCGCATCGTCGAGACCGTGAAGTACTCGCCGGCCGCGCGCGAAGCCGAGGAGCGCTACAACATCCGCCCGTACCGCATCCCGGTAACCGAGGAAAGCGCCGGCGGCGTCAACGAGATCTTCCTGGGGCTGGTCTTCACCCGTGGGGCCGAAGAGTTCGTGATCCCCTTCTTCGACCGCGGCCTGCCCGCCGAGTACGAACTGGTCCGCTCCATTCGCGTGGTCTCGCGCGCCCGGCGCAAAAAGGTCGGGATCCTGAACACGCCGGTCCAGTTGTTCGGCGGCTTCGATTTCCAGACCAAGCGGCAGAGCCAGGAATGGTCCATCGTGGCCGAACTGCGCAAGCAGTACGAAGTGGTGCAGGTGCCGCCGGACACGGCCTACCCGTCCGATCTCGACGTGCTGCTGGCCGCCCAGCCCTCGGCGCTCACCCAACCGCAGGCCGACCGGCTCACCGAATATGGCAAGTCCGGCAAGCCGCTGCTGCTGCTGCTCGACCCCATGCCCGCCTTCAACCTGGAATTGGCCCCGCAGGACATCCAACAGGCCCCGTCACCCTTCCAGATGCAGCAGCCTCCGCCGCAAACGCCGAAGGCCAACCTGCGACCGCTGCTGGACGCCGCGGGCGTGACCTGGCAGATCAACCGCATCGCCTGGGACAACTACAATCCGCACCCGCAACTCAAGAGCCTGCCCAAGGAATTCGTCTTCGTCGGCAAGGGCTTCAACCAGAAAGAAGCGATCACGGCCGGCATGCAAGAGGCGGTGCTGCTCTACCCCGGCACGCTCAAGGCGCGCTCCGACGCCCCCGGACAAGTGATTCCCCTGCTCGAAACCAGCGGCGATTCGGGCGCGGTGCGCTGGGAGGAGTTGGTGCAGCGCACGCTGTTCGGACAGGTGGCCGTCAACCAAAACATCAAGCACACCCCGGAAGAAGGCAAGCAAGTGCTGGCGATGCGGGTGGCCGGCCCCGTCAACGCCGTGATCGTCGCCGATGTCGATCTCATGGGCGAGCAGTTCTTCGAGTTGCGCCGCCGCGGCATCGAGAACCTGAACTTCGACAACGTCACCTTCCTGCTGAACGCGGTGGATCAACTGGCCGGCGACCAGTCGTTCATCGCGCTCCGCAAACGGCGTCCGCGGCACCGCACGCTGGAAGCGGTGGATGCCCGCACCCGCGCCTATGAGACCCAGCGGCTGGAAGACATGCGGCAGGCCGAAGCCACCGCGGACACGCGCCTGAAGGAAGCGCAGGCGCGCCTGGACAAGTCGGTCGGCGAGATCCAACAGCGCAAGGACCTGGACGACCAGGCCAAGCAGGTGATGATCGCCAACGTGCAGGCGGTGGAGAACCGGCGCCTCCAGGTGGCCCGCACCACCATCGAAGACGAGAAGCAGCGCCAGATCGATTCCAGCCGCGCCGACATGGAAAACTCCATTCGCGGCATCCAGAACACCATCAAGCTGATGGCCGTAGTGCTGCCGCCCATCCCGGCGGTGCTGCTGTTCCTGCTGGTTTCGGTGCGCCGCCTGGCCCGCGAGCGCATCGGCGTGCCGGTCGATCGCCTGATTGACGAGAGAGCAGACGACCGCGTGACGGAGACGCGCGTATGACCGAAGCGCTCAAGACCGCCACCTTCCTGGCCGGTGCCGCGGCGCTTATGATCGCCGCCACCGTGGTGCAGCCCGAACGGCGCACGCCCTCGCTGTTCAGCGACGAAGGCGAGGCCTTCTATCCCACGTTCCGCGATGCCCAGGCAGTGAAGGCCATCGAGGTGGTGGACTACGATGAATCCACGGCCACGGCCCGCCCGCTCAAGGTGGAGTTCCGCAAGTCGCGCTGGCTGGTCGCGTCCAACAACGATTACCCCATTGACGTGGGCGACCGCCTGGTGAAAACCTCCGCCGCGCTCGTCGACCTCCGCAAAGACCAGGTGCGTTCCGACCTGGTGCAGGACCACGCCAAATACGGCGTCATCGATCCGCTCGACCAGAAAGTGAGCAGCCTGCAAGGCCGCGGCAAGCGGGTCACGCTGCGCGATGCGCAGAAGGATGTGCTGGCCGATTTCATCCTCGGCAAGCCGGTGGAGAGCAAGCCCGGCTGGCGCTACCTGCGCGTGCCCGGCGGCAAGCGCACCTACGCGGTGAAGACCGACGCCGACCCCTCGGCGCGTTTCGCCGATTGGGTCAACGCGGGCCTGCTGCGCATGCCGTCGGCCTCGATTCGCAAAATCACCATCGCCGGCTACTCGGTGAACGCCATGACCGGCGCGCTCAACCAGACCGAAAACGTGGTGCTCACGCCGGAAAGCGGCCAATGGAAATCCGTGGCCGCGACGCTCGACAGCCTGAAGATCGTGGACGCCCGTCCCAAGCCCGCCGACATGGCTCACGACCTGCGCGAGGGGAAGATGCAGCTTTCGATGCAGACGGCGGTGGCGCTCCGGCAGTTCGGTTTCCTGCTCACGCAGAGCGGCCGCGTTCTGGCCAGCGACGGCGAGATGACGGTGGAGATGGGCAACGGCGTGGCCTACCAGATCCGCTTCGGCGACGTGGCGGCTTCGGCCTCGGACGCAGCTAAGGCTGCGGGTGGCGACCGCTATCTCTTCGTGACGACGAGTTGGGATACCGCCCGCGCCACACGCTACGGCGACGCGACGGGCGCCGGCGAAAAAGCCTCGAACGATCTCAACGCCCGTTTTGCCGATTGGTTCTACGTGATCGGTAACGCCGACTTCCAGAAACTCAGGCTGAAGTAGGTCAGCGAAAACGGGACATGTATGTCCCGTTTTCGGGCCTCCATTCATTGAAAATAAAGCAGTTATTCGACCAGGACGGGACATTTTTGGCCCGTCACCTTCTTTTTCCGATCAAAGAACCATTGGGGAGGCGCGGGGTGCGGCCCCACATTCATAATGGCATACGAGGGCGCGAGGAAGGGCTGCACCGGAATCCGCTCCAAGCAGGTAAATAGGTTATGAATCAGCCATTTCGGCGCGGCGAAATTTTTCTAAAAACTGGTGACTGCGATTTGGAGCGGGGGGCCTGTAGACTAAAAGATACATTGATTTCCATTGACAACACCCCCCAGACCGCTCAAGCTATAATTGAGGTAGATCGAGGTGTTTATGAAGCCCATTTGGAAAGTGGCGCTTTTTGTAGTCACTCTCGTGTTAAGCGCGGTATCGGTATCCGCGCAGCCCGTTGTGTCGGCCAAATCCGGCCTGGTTGCGTACATCGAAGGCAAGGTTTTCAATGGCGACCAGGAGTTGCAGCCGTCTCTGACCAGCTTTCCGGAAGTCAAGGAAAAGATGGTGCTGCGCACCACCGAAGGCCGGGCGGAGGTTTTGCTGACTCCGGGAGTATTCCTGCGGATTGGGGAAAACAGCTCGTTCCGCATGATTACCAACCGCCTCATCGATACCCGTCTGGAACTGCTGACGGGATCGGCGGTGGTGGAGGCCAACGAGGTGGCCAAGGACACCAACCTCACCATCGTGGCCGACAAAGCCACCATTTTGATCGCCAAGCATGGTCTCTATCGCTTCGACATGGAGCCGGCGCGGGTGAAGGTGTTTGAGGGCGTGGCGTCGGTAAGCACCGGCGAGCAGACCTCCCCAGTGGCTGCGGGCAAGATGCTTCGCCTGGACACGACCTCTGCATCTGTAGAGAAATTTGACAAGGAAGCTACCGATGCCCTGGACCGCTGGAGCAGGCGTCGCGCGGAGAACGTGGCCATGGCCAACGTGTCGTCAGCCAAGCAGATCCACGATTACGGTTGCAGCAACTATGGCACTAACTGGGTAGACCCGCTAGCGGTTGGCGTCCCTACTAACAGCCCTTGCTACAACCCGTGCGGCGGTTGGCGCTACAACCCGTGGTATGGAATGGTGACTTATATTCCCTGTGGCGCCAACATTTACAGCCCGTACGGTTACCGTTATTGGAGTCCTCTGACGGTCGCCCGGGTGTACTATGTCCCGCCCGTGAACCGTGGCGGTTACGGTGGCTTCGGAGGCGGAAACCGCGGGTTTTATCCGTCGATGGGTTCCACTTCCGGCGGATACTCCGGCGCCGTGGCCTCAGCGCCCAGCATGGGCGCTTCTGCGGGTTCGATGGCGAGTTCCGGCGCCACCGGAGCGTCTTCGGCGGGGGCCTCATCGGCCGGTCACGGCGGCGGCGGCGCCAGCGGCGGACACGGAAAATAGCTTTCTGACAACAGGATTCCGCAGTCGGCCAACAGAGCGCGCCTCAGGGTGCGCTCTTTTTGTTAGTGGGGTTACGAAATCAGTGTCTTACGAGGATGAAACAGCTTGCCGGAGGGGCCGGTAGCGGCGGCACGCACGGATGCCGATGAGCTCCGCAATCTCGCCCAGCAAGTTCGGCAGATTCTCGGTGTGGATGGCGATCTGGTGGCCGCGCCCCGGCAACATCTTGAACAGGGGCTCGTATGAGGTAATCAAGGCGGTGGCCGGACGATAGTCCTTGACGCGGGCATAAGCCAGCAGGTTCCGGCCAGCTTCCCGGGAGCCGAAACTGTTGTCGCTCAACACCAATTCATATTGACTGCCGTCCAGTTTGGTGATCGCTTCCGAGGGAGAGGCGGCTACGTCGACGAAGTATCCGCCGGCTTGAAGGATGGTTCGAAGGGCTAACCGCGGCGCAAGTTCCCCGTGCACCAACAACACGCGGGCCAGATCCAACGAAGGGCTGGCGCCACTCGCTCGAAGCGGCCTAGCAGACTTACGCATAGGTTCCAAGTAGTAGTTTAACCGAGATTTGAATTTCTTAACCCACAATTTTTGGCTGCGCTTGCAGATTTTTGCGTGGAACTCCAACAAAACCGGCGGGGGCAAGTCGTCGATACTCGGTAACTAATTGTTGATCAAGCATGTTACCCCATTTCCCGCGGCGAAAGTCCGGCGGATCGGGTGACGAGCCGATTCCGGTACATGGCATTATCCACGCGGATCCGACTAGTAGGATAGTACTGGTACCTTCATTGCACGGAGTGACTGCCAGCCACTTTCATCGCGCCGCCGCAGCCGGCAAGGGCTCGTAGATGACATAGGCAAACCGCTTGGAATCGGGCGACCAGGAATTGACGTTGATGGTGCCCTGGCCGCCGAAGAACGTGGTCAGCACCTCAATCCGTGGCGTCTTGGCGAGGCGGGCGCCGGGCAGCGGCATGATGCGAAGCTGGGTGCCGGGCAGTTTGTCGTTGTGAGTGGCCGTTCCTTTTGCGAAGGAGAGGAACAGCAGCCACCGCTTGTCGGGAGAGGGATGCGGGAACCAGTCTTCCAACTCGTCGCTGGTGACCCGCTCGGCCTTCTGATCGCCGGGTCCGGCGCCATCGGCCGGGATGCGCCAGACGTCCCAGGAACCGGAACGGTCCGAGTTGAAGTAAATCCACTTGCCGTCGGGCGAATAGTCGGGACCGTCGTCGTAGCCGGAGTTGGAATCGAGTTGTTGCGGTTCGCCGCCGGAGGCGGGGATGCGGAAAATGTCGTAGTTGGCGGGCTCGCCGTTGGCTCCGGGGTGCTGGTGCACGTAAGCCAGATACTTGCCGTCGGGCGACCAGCCGTGGAAATAGCTGGGGGTTTCCTTCACCATCAGGCGGACATTCGAGCCGCCAGCGTCGGCGAGGTAGACCTGGGAGCTACGCGAAGCCGGCGAGGAGGCCGAAAACGCAAGCAGTTTTCCATCCGGTGAAGGGGCGTGGTCGTTGTTGAGGCGCAGCGACGGATCGATGGGGATCGGTTCGGGGCTGGCGTTTGCGGTGGCATCCACCAGGATGCGGAAAAGGCGGCCGCCGGAATTGGTGATGAGGTACTTGCCATCGGGAGACCAGTTGGGCGCCTCGAAGACCGTATCCGCCTGGTAGACGGTGCGGATGGATTTGTCGCGCAGATCGAAGATGGAAATCCTGCTGTGGTAGCGCGGTTGGGGCGGCCGCGCAGGCGGCAGAGCCTCCACGCCGACGTTGGAAAAGACCGCGGTCTCGAGCACGTTGGCATCGTGCGAGCACACGGCCAAGCCGACGTAAACCGGGTCGTGCAGAGTCACGGTGACGGGTCCGGTGGAGGTGAGTGGGCCGCCGGGTTTTCCGGCGAGCAGGGTAAAGCGGTCCCCCCGGCGTTCGATGCGAATCCGCACGGGGGTGCTCAGGTCGGACTTTGCCTCTTGCCTGGTCTCGAGGGTCTGTGCGGCCGCGGCGGGCCGGTATTGGAGGGAAGTCAGGCCATCGCCGTGCAGCGCGACATCGGCGTAGGCAGAGTCCGGCTCCAGGCTCTGGCGGATCATGAGGGCCGCCTTGCGATGAGCCACGGCGCCGACGCCGAGGAATTGCACGTCGGCAGTGAAGGCCACGTCACCGGACATTTTCTTCCAGGCAAACTGGAACGCGTCGGCCGCGGCCCAGATGTTGGCGCCACCCCCGGTGACGCGGTACTCACCGGTGGCGGCGTCGAACTCGACCTTCCCTTTTTGGGGCGTGATGCCCACATCGCCGCTGGATTCCAACTGGCCCAGGCCATCGGCGAAGCAGGCCGCGGCCAGACCGCAGAAGGCAAAGGTGCGCAAGGTGCTCTTCATGGACTCTTCACCGGGCCGCCCAATAGGCAGGGTGGCCGACGTAGGTTTCATTTTCCAGGTTGGCCTGGATGGCGCGGCGCATGGCGTGAACATCCACTTCGCCCTGCACTTCGTAAATCACTCTACCTCCCGGTGCGATGACCATGGTGTAGGGCACGCCAGCTTCCCACTTGGGGTTAAAAGCCGCCTGCAGGGCGTAAGTGTCTTCGGAGGCGAACAGCAGGTTACGGCTGGAGCCGTGTTGGGCCTGAAGCGTCTTTAATACGCCGTTCTTCTCATCGGGATAGTTGACGGCGATGGTCACCAGGTCGAAATCGCGGCGGCGGAACATGCGCCAGGTTTCTTCGATCGCCGGAAATTCCGTGAGACACGGGCCGCACCAGGTCGCCCAGAAGTTGACCAGCAGAACCTTGCTGGTGGGATTCTGGCGCAGCTTCTTGAGGTCGTCAGCGGTGACCATCTCCAAGTTCACGGGCTCGGCCTCGATCTTCTTCATCTCCGCCAACTGGCTGTCGATCTTGGATTTCCACTTGGTGGAGCAGCCGAAGGCGGGAGTGTGGGGAACGGCCACCGGACGACCGGCCAAGATGGCGTCGAGCGCAAGGCGGGCATCCTGAGTCTTCACCAGCGATTCGCGCTGGGCATTGTCGATGCGCCCGTCGTATCGCAGCTTCCTCTCCTTGTCGAAGATGAAGATGTGCGGCGTGGCCTGCGCGCCATAGGCCTGGGTCACCGACTGCGTCTCGCCATCCCAGAGATAGGGGAAGTTGAAGTGCCTGTATTCGGCGCGAATCTTCATCTCTTCCATGCTGTCGCTGACGTCGGTGTAGCCCAACTCGGAAAGCGTGATGGCCTTGGGATCGTTGGGATTGATGGCCACGAAGCCCACGCCCTTGCCGGTATAGTCCGACACCAGCTTCTTCATGCGGCCCTCGTAGAGCTGCGACGTGGGGCAGTGGTTACAGATGAACATCACCACCAGGATGGGGTCCTGGTATTCGGCGAGCTTGTGGTTTTTGCCGTCGATCCCGGGGAGATCGAAATCGGGCGCCGGCGAACCGGTGGCCAGAGTCGGGTGGGTGTCGCTTGGCCTTGGCGTGAGGCGCGGCTCCTGGCCGAACGCCGCCAGGCTTACGGCCATCAGGGCGAGAACCGGGGTTTGGAAACGGAATGTCGTCATAAGACCTCTCCTTATTACATCTCAGAACGGGAGCCGGAGCAAAACGCGGAGATAGCACCCGAGCGTCGCGGCACATTCCTTTGTGCGGATGCGGCCGGGCTGCCGGTGCCAGAAATTCGGGATGACGGCTGGGCCTGCAGAATCAAGGGGGAGGCCGGCCCAGAGGGCACCCTGGCGCGGAGAGCAACAGACACAAGGCCCGAAAATGCCAGTATAATCGCTAACGACTCTCTGAACTTATTTCCGGCCCAGGACACAGCGCCTTGAAGCAGGAAACCACATGAGAAGGTTCATCATCACCGGCGCGCCGGGCGCTGGAAAGACCGTGATCATCCGTCAGTTAGAACTCGACGGGTTCAGCGTGGTCGAAGAGGCAGCTACCGATGTGATCGCGGCCGCGCATGCGCAAGGAGCCGTTGAACCCTGGAGAAATCCCTCGTTCATCGATGCCATCGCTCATCTGCAAAGGGACCGTCAGATTCGAGCGTCTTATCAACCGGACGAGGTTCAGTTTCACGACCGTTGCGTTATTTGTACTGCGGCGTTGGCAGTCTACATCGGGTACCCTTTTTCGCCCTTTCTGACCAGCGAACTGGAGCGCGTCCAGAAAGAAGCGATCTACCAGAACCGAGTCTTCCTGATTCGCAACCTTGGCTTCGTCACGCCGACCGAAGCGCGGCGAATCAGCTTTGAGGACACGGTGCGTTTTGAAGAAATTCACGAAGCGACCTACCGAGACTTCGGCTTCGAACTGGTCTCCATCGAGCCAGGCACTCTGGCGGAACGGGTCAGCATCATCAAAGCGGCCATTCGAAACGGCCGTGGCCACCCAGCGCCCCCATAGCCGAAACCAGCTTGGCGGTGCGGCGTGGTCCTGCAATTCCTGCTGGTGGTGCCGGGTGACCGGTGACGATGCCGGCTTCCGCGCAACGTCTCCCTGGCTTCGGTGATGCGGCCTCAGCGTGGCAGGAGTCTACGCGCTTCACCCGGGACGGCCCTTCCGCGCAGCCGAACCGGCGCCCGGAGTGCAGATCGTAAACGCGCCCTCGGACTTGATTAAGCTGGATCATATGCCGCTGACCGCCGTCATCTTCGATTGGGCCGGCACCACCGTGGACCACGGCAGCCGCGCGCCCGTGGCGACGCTGCAGGAAGTTTTCGAGGAAGCAGGCCTGCCAATCACGGTAGAAGAAGCACGCCTGTCGATGGGAATCGCGAAGCGCGACCATATTGCCTCGATTCTGGCGCTTCCGCGCGTTTCCCCGGAGTGGGAACGCGCTCACGGCTCGAAGCCGGGGGAAGCCGACGTCGACCGGCTGTATGCATCCTTCGTTCCTAAGCAACTCGCCTGCCTGGCGCGGTACTCGGACGTCATCCCCGGGGTCCCCTCAGCCGTCGAACAACTGCGGGCGCGGGGCCTGAAGATCGGGTCCACTACGGGGTACACGCGTCCGATGCTCGATTTCCTGCTGACTCTGGCAAAGGACCAGGGCTTCGCACCGGATTGCGCCGTGTGTCCCGGAGAGGTGCCCGGCGGCGGCAGACCGGCGCCGTGGATGGGTTATCTGAACGCGATTCGGCTCGAAGTCAGCCCGCTGTGGACCATGATCAAGATCGGCGACACGCCCAGCGACATCGCGGAAGGACTCAACGCCGGTATGTGGACCATTGGCATATCGCGGACGGGTAACGAAGCAGGTCTGACCGCTGCGGAGTGGGACGCCATGCCCGCCGCCGAAAGGCCGGAGGTGTTGGCCAGAGCAGGCAGCCGGCTGCGGGAGGCCGGCGCCCACTATGTTGCCGAGAGCGTTGCCGATTGCCTCGGCATGATTCATGAGATTGCGGCGCGCCTCGCCGCCGGTGAAAGACCGTGATCGCGTCACCACCCAGGCGAACCGCCCCGCGGCTCGCTGGCCTTCTGGCAGGCGTGTATGGTGGCGCTGGTTGCCGTCGGGTACGCGGGCTATTACCTGTGCAGGTCCAACCTGTCGGTGGCCATGCCGCTGCTGATTGCCGAAATGGCGCAGCGCGGCGGATCGCCGGATGCAGCCAAGGTCTCGCGGGCTCGGTGGCTTCGCTGGGCGTCCTGGCGTACGCCATGGGAAAGTTCCCCAGCGGCTGGCTGGCGGATTTTTGGGGAGGCCGCCGGATTTTTTTGTTCGGCATGGCCGGGTCGATTGTGTTCACGGTGCTCTTCAGTCTCGCGGGCGGAATTCCGCTTTTCACGCTGGCGTGGATGGGCAACCGCTCGGTGCAATCCCTGGGCTGGGCCGGCATGGTGAAGATCACTTCCCGCTGGTTCTCTTGTTCGGCGTATGGCACAGCGATGGGAGTCATCAGCCTGAGTTACCTGTTCGGTGACGCGGCAGCGCGCGAGTTGCCGGCCCGGCTGCTGGACGCGAGGTTCGGCTGGCACGGCTTGTTTCTCGCCGCGGCGGCGGAGTTGGTCGCCATGGGTACGATTCTGGCGGCGGACTGGTATGGCTTGCCGGTCAGCACGACGCATGTGCTTTCGTCGGGCGTAGCGGGCATGATGGCCGCCAACCACTCCGGGCTGCAAATGGCGACGCTGCGCAACCTGCTGCTGGCCTGGGTGCTGACGCTGCCGGTGACCGTGCTGCTCGGCGCAGGGATCTTTGCGTTCGTCTTGAACGTCCTGCTGCGGTTTGGCATCAAGTAGCGATTGCATCTCCGCCGCCGGCGTTGTTTCTTCAATCGCTCAACCGGTACCGGGTTTCCGCCAGGCGGTAGAGCGGTCTCCAGACGAGCCGATTGATACAGACCACCACGGCGGCCATGACGATGGTGCAGACCAGCAACACGTTGAACTGGCCGGAATCCGTGGCCGAGCTGATTTGAGATCCCAAGCCGAGCGTGGAGAGCGTGTGGCCTTTGAAGTTGAAATACTCGGCCACGATGCTGGCGTTCCAGGCTCCGCCGGAAGCGGTGGTCAGGCCGGTAACCAGGTAGGGAAAGATACCAGGAAGCAGCATGGTGCGCCAACGTTCGGAGCGGCTGAAACGGAAGATCCTGGCGGCCTCGCGGAGATCCGAGGGAATGGCCATGGTTCCGGCGATGACGTTGAAGAGAATGTACCACTGCGTGCCCAGCAGCATGAGCAGAATGGATGCCGTCCCCAGCCCGCCGCCCAACTGAATCAGCGCCAGCAGCAGCACCGGGAAGAGGGCGGTCGCCGGGACGGAGGCGAGAATCTGGGCCGCGGGCTGGGCAAAGCGGGCGAGCGCGGGGTTTCCACCGATGGCCACCCCGGCCGGGACGGCCCACAGGGCACCAAGCAGCAGCGCCGCCCAAACGCGCAGGAAGGTGGCGGAGGCGCCCTTGAGAATCAGCACGAGCTCGGGCCCGGTGGTGCCGCGAAGCAACAGGAGCCCGCGGGCCGCACCATAAAGAACGAGGGGAACCGAGGCGGCCGCCAACGCGGCGGCAATCCATTTCCACCGCTGGGGCGCCTGGTTGCGGCCGTGGGTATCGGGCCTGCGCGCAAAATACCGCGAGAGCCGCTCGCCCATAGGGAGCAGGGTTCGCCGGCTCAGGCGTTGAAGAGCGCGCGAACCGCGGATCAGTTGCAGCACGGGCGATTGCGGCGGAGGCACGCTCTCCACGGTCTCAAATTTGAACTTGTTGGCCCAGGCGATGAGCGGTCTCCAGACGAGCTGGTCGATGAGAATGACCACGCCGATCATGGTTCCGATTCCCCACAGGATGGCGCGGGTGTCACCTGCGCTGGCGGCGGTTTGCAGGTAAGAACCGAGACCGGGCAGGCGAAAATCGCGCTTGCCGAGCACGAACATCTCGCAGGCCATCAGGAAAAACCAACCGCCCGCCACCGATACCATGGAATTCCAGACCAAGCCTATGGTTCCGTAAGGAAGTTCCAACTCGAAGAAACGCTGCCAGCGCGAGTAATGATAGATCGAAGCGGCCTCGCGCAGCTCGCGCGGAATGGATTTCAGCGAGGAGTAAAAGCTGAACGCCATGTTCCAAACCTGGCCGGTCAAGATCAGGAGGATGGCTCCTAACTCGACACCCATCTGGCGCGTAGGGAACAGCGCGATCATGGTCAGCATCACGCCGGGCAGGAAGCTCAGCACGGGGATGGATTGCAGAATGTCGAGCAAGGCAATGAGAAAGCTCTCCAGCATCTTCACGCGAGCCGCCAGGTAGGCGTACCCCACGGCCAGCATGAGGCTGAGGAAGTAGGCCACCGCAATGCGAATCAGGGAATATAGGGCATACGCCGGCAGAGCGGCGGGGGAGAGCGAAATCACGGCAACCGGGGTGCTGGCGCCGAGCCAGTAGCGCGCGGTAGACACTACGCAGTAGAAACCTGCCAGAATGCAGCCCCCCACGACGGCGTCGGCCAAGAAACTCCAGGACCGCTCGAGCGCGCCGGGAAACGCGGGAAGGCGGGTCACGCGCGGACCCCCGGGGCGTCGGTTGGGCTCTCGGTCTCTTCCGGGATGAAAAACCTCCTGCCTTTGGCATCGTGGTCGAACAACTCCGCGTAGCGGCCCCAATGGATGGCCGTGTCGAGTTGACGTTCGGTTTCTTCCTCGCTGAAATGCTCATCGAGGACATCGTGAAAGAACTCGTCGGAGAGCGTCTTGTCGGTTTTGGAAGCCAGGGAGCGGGCAATCTGACGGACCAGCGTGATGCGATCGAGCGCCCGATCGCGGAAGATTTCCTTGCGCACGATGATGCCGGCATCGCTGAATTTGCGGCCCTCCGGCGAGATTTCGAGTTTGCCTTCGGAAACGGTCAGGAAGCCGAGCATGGAACAGGCATCGACGATGGGCAGCAGGTCGTCAATCTCGAACGCGAGATCGTCGGCCAACCGAGGGATCTCGTAGGGGCCAGCGTGCTCGGCCAGAATCTCCAGCAGGCCCGCGATGCCGCCGGGGCGGGCATGAGGCAGCATCTGATAAGGGGGCGGGACCCCGTTTCTCGCCGGGGCCGCGGATTCCGCCTGCACGAACTCGGAAACGGGCGCCTGGGGCCGCGTCAGCACCTTGTAAATGTGGTCCACGACGCTGGCGAACTCAGGCGCTTTGTCATCTCTCGGGTGCGGCAGGGCGACCCGGAAATCCGTCCGCACCTTTCCGGGATTCTTACCCAGAACGATGATGCGGTCAGCCAGAGACACGGCCTCATAGATGTTGTGCGTCACGATGAAGATGGCGCGCGTGGGGATTCTTTTCGACTGCCACAGTTCCAGCAGCTCGCCGCGCAGGTTTTCCGCGGTAAGCACGTCGAGGGCCGAGAAGGCTTCGTCCATGAACATCACTTCCGGCTCCACCACGATCGCGCGCGCCATGCCGACCCGTTGCTTCATCCCGCCGGAAAGCTCCTTCGGGTAGGCCTGCTCGAATCCATCCAGGCCGACGGCGTCGAGAATGCGCAGGCTTTTCTTGCGGCGCTCGACGGCGTTCATGCCCTTGGCTTTCAGGGCCGCTTCGACATTCTCGAGCACGGTAAGCCAGGGAAACAGGGCGAAACTCTGGAAAACGATGGCGACATTTGCCTGCGTGGACGCGAATGGTTGGCCGTGCCACAGTACCTGGCCGGCGGAAGGCCGCGAGAGACCGGTGAGGATGCGCAACAGGGTGGACTTGCCCGAGCCGGATGGACCGAGCAGGGCTACGATCTCCCCGGCACGGACGGAAATGTCCGTCGGCGCAATCACCTGGATGGGCTTGCCTTCCGGCGAAGCGTAGACCTTCTCAATGCCGTGAGCTTCGATGATGGTATCAGACATGGCGGCAGCCTCGGGGTCCATATCGGAGAATTCTAGCAGGCAAGCGGCAGGGTTCCATGTTACAGACCGGATCGTGGTTCAATTGCGGGCCGCCCTTCCGCCGAACGGAACACTGTCCTCCACGTGGCAGCGAAGGCTGATCACGGTCAGCGGGCCGCGGTCCTGGTTATAACCCGGATTCCAGACCCTCTGTACGTCCACGGCGAACGTCAATCCACGCCAGGCGTGCGCCGTGTAATAAGCTTCCAGAATCTTCTCTCCCCCATAGCGGAGCGCGCCATCACCGAGCAGAAAGCCCAGCCCGCCCAAGGCCAGGTAGCGGCGGTGATCTTCCGAAATGGCATTGACGGAAACCGCCACTCCAGCCTTATCCTGCTGGCGATGCCAGCGGGCGCCGCGCAGATCCGCGCCTCCAGAGAAGGCCCGATCCACTTCGGTGTACGCGTACGATTCGTTCTTGCCATCGTTCCAGGAGAATCTCCCAAAGGCCCTCGCCTGTGAGGTCAATTCCTGTTCGGCATTGACGCCAAAGCCGTGCTTGAGACGGGTTTGGAAAGGGTGCGCCGTGATGTCCGGAACCGGACCGGCCAGGCGCAGGTAGTCGTCGATAGCCTCGCGGTAGTTTCCCATGTTGGCATGGTTCACGAAGCCGAGCAGGCGCAAGCCGCTCTGTTTACCAGGAATCAGCGTGGGGTGAAACTCGATCTCGGCGTTTTCGGCGCGGGCCCGCCCGAGGTTCCATTCCAGATCCAACCCGTTAGCCACTTTCGGCATCAGCATTTCGCCGAAGCGCATAGCCCAGCCTCGATCAAAGTACTCAGCCACTACTCCATAGGTGTAGCCGCGGGTATCGGCGGCGTAGTCGTATGCGCCGTTGTTGGCCAGGGTCCAGTTCATGAACTGCAGGTGGCTATCGCTGCCGACGCTGTTCACATCGAAGAAGTCTACGGTGCTGAGTTTCCCGGCGTGAATTTCCAGGCGGCGCTCCGCGACGGAGGAAGCAAGTCCCAACGGTCCGCGCACCGCCTGTACGAACCGGGAGCTCAGCGGGATCGTCTGATGAATCATGGCACGGGCGATATAGGGCGCCGAACCGAGCGTGGGGTTGCGCACGACGTCCAGGTTGGTGAATCCGGCTAATCCCAGAGCGCTGCCCAACCCGGCTCCCCCGGCACTTTCGACGTCGAGAAGGAGTTCGGTCGTGGGCTGGATGCGCACCCCGGTGTATAGGGTCAACACTCGCGAAGTGGCGTGCTCGCCGGCGGGCGACAGGCTGTTCGGACCGCTGTAAGGGGCGTAAAAGGCGGGATGGTATTGCGTGATGAAGTTAGCCTGGACTGAGACCCAGAAGGGGGCGGAGGGCGCGGCGTCCGAAGGTGGGACAGCGGCCTGGTTATCGTGGGAGGTCTGCGCCAGGAGGGAACTCATTCCAACCAGGAGCAGCAAGGAGAGGCAGGCTTGGAGAGGCAAACCTTCATTGTTGTCCAGCAAGGTTACATTTTGCTGACAAAACGGGGTCCGAGCCCCGGGCCGCTGACGTCAGTTATAGAATATTGGCAGCCCATTGCTGATCACCAGAGGAACCTGATGCGTCACTTCCATAGACTGCTGCTCGCCATCGCCTTCGCCGCCCTCCTACCCGCGCAGACCGCCGAGGACCTCATCCGCCGGAATATCCAGGCCAAGGGCGGCGCCGACAAAATCAAGGCCATCCAATCCCTCCGCATGACCGGAAAAACCCAGCAGGGCAGCTTCACCGCCGAGATCGGGCGCGATTCGGTGGCGCCGAACCTGCTCCGCCAAACCATCACGCTCCAGGGCATGACTTCCATCCAGGCGTACGACGGCTCCACCGGCTGGCAGATCTCCCCGTTCGAAGGCCGCAAGGATCCCGAACTCCTGGGCGAGGAGAGACTCCGCGAAATGGTCGAAAACGCCGACTTCTCCGGCCCTCTGGTCGACTATCAAGCCAAGGGCAATACCATCGAGTACCTCGGCCATGACACCGTGGATGGCGATGATGTGCACCGGCTGAAGGTCACGCTCAAGAACGGCGACATCTTCTATTACTACCTCGACCCGGAAACTTTCCTCGAAATCCGCGTCGAGAGGATTCAGTTCATCCGCGGCTCCGTGCGCGAAATCTTCACCGAACCCGGCTCCTACAAACTGGTGGCCGGCGTCTACTTCCCCTTCACGATTGAGGTGGGCAACAAGCGCAATCCGGGCTTCCGCTCGAAAGTCACTTTCGACAAGGTAGAAGCCAACGTCGCGATCGACCCGCTGGAATTCAAGATGCCCGCGGCTCCCCCCGCTGCTTCCAGCCAGAAGGAGTTTTGACGTATGCTCGCTCACACCTTGCGGACATCGAGCCTGGCGCTGGCCGCCCTCCCGGCCCTGCTGGCACAAGCGCCCATACGGTTTGACTCCGGCACCATCTCCGGTTTGGCCGCGCGCAACATCGGCTCGGCCCAGATGAGCGGACGCATCGCCGCCGTTACCGCGACCCGCAATGCCGATGACAAGACCGGCAGCCGCCTCACGGTATTCGCCGCCTCCGCCAGCGGAGGCGTCTGGAAGTCGGTCAACGGCGGCACCACCTTTACACCGGTCTTTGACAACCCGCCGGTGCAATCCATGGGCGCCATTGCCATCGACCCCACCAATCCCAAGATCGTCTGGGCCGGAACCGGCGAAGCTTGGGTGCGCAACAGCGTCTCCATCGGCGATGGCATCTATAAATCCACCGACGGCGGCGATAACTGGACCAACAGCGGTCTCAAGGACTCCGAGCACGTCGCCAAGATCCTGATCGACCCCAAGGACGGCAACACCGTCTATGCCTGCGCGATCGGCCACCTCTGGAACGACAATAGCGAGCGCGGCGTCTACAAGACCCGCGACGGCGGCAAGACATGGCGGAAGGTCCTCGCCGGCGCCAACCCCTCCACCGGATGCGCCATGCTCGCCATGAGCGCCCAGAATCCGAACACGATCTTCGCCGCGCTTTGGGATTTCCGCCGCCAGGCGTGGACCTTCCGCTCGGGCGGCCCCGGCAGCGGCCTTTTCAAATCCACCGACGCCGGCGAGCACTGGACCGAACTTACCCCCGCGAACGCCAAAGGCCTTCCGGCTAAACCCTACGGCCGCATCGCACTGGCCGTGGC
>Ga0075029_100000096_pt1 | contig 40317 bp, 57 predicted proteins | sample LitLauG_LLR_2013_FD_71391 | JGI IMG/M metagenome (GOLD analysis project Ga0075029, IMG submission 71391) | Freshwater sediment microbial communities from North America - Little Laurel Run_MetaG_LLR_2013 | ecosystem: Environmental > Aquatic > Freshwater > Creek > Sediment | place: USA... | reverse complement strand
CCGCTCGCGAGCGGCTCGACGGCGATCCTCCTCGATCCTTCGACGCGACTCTTCGCGGGGAACGGGCTCGCGGTGATATGGAAGAGCCCGACGGCGAACGAGATCGTCTCCGTCTCTTCCGTCCTCTCCGATCGGATCACTCTCGCGGCTCCGACGGTGAACTCCTGGACGGCGAACGAGACAATCGTCCTCCCCGCGTTCCTCGGACGTCTCGGGACGAGCGTCGACTTCTCGCGCTTCGCGTCCGGCGGAGTCCTGGCCGATCTCAAGTTCTCCGGAGAAGCGGGACAGATCGCTCCGTCGGGCTCCTGGACTCCGACGCAGTATCGCGGACTCGACGTCCTCGAAGTCGCTCCGAATTTCGCGAACGCGATCAAACGGACGAGCTCGCGCTCGCTCATCGTCCTGGACGCGAAGACGGGAGACGTCACGGTCGAAACGAAGAGCGCGTCCCCGATCGCGGCGACGTCGATCGAATGGTTCCTCGCGGATCGCGCGTCGATCGCGAACTTCCGCGACTTCCTTGATCGGAGGAAGGGACGGCTCGTCCCGTTCTTCGCTCCGTCCTGGGATGCCGATCTCGTTCTCGCGCGAGACGTCCTCGCGACGGACTCGACGATCCGCGTCCAGGCGAACGGATATTCCGCTCTTCTCTTCCCGTCTGTCTCGCGACGCGATCTCGCGTTCCTCGCGGTCACGGGCTCGCGAGTCTATGCGCGAGTCTCGAACGCGGTGAATAACGGCGACGGGACGGAGACGCTCACGCTCTCCGCTCCGATCGGGACGGCGTTCACCGCGTCCGCGACTCAAGTCTCGATCCTGGAGCTCGTCCGTCTCGGATCGGATGATCTCGATCTCTCCTGGAGCTCGTCGACGTTCTCCGAATCTTCTCTCCCGATCGTGGGAGTCCCGAGGGAGGTTCCCGCATGAGCTTCGATGCGATCGAGACTTCCGGACACGACGCGAAGGACTTCGATCTCTACCTCTTCGACACGGGCTCGACTGTCTACGCGCTCACGAACGAGGACTCCTCGATCACCTACAACGGGAGGACGTATCTCCCCGCGACGATCACGCGCGACGAGATCGAGCTCTCGCAGGAGCAGAGCGCGGGACAAGTGAAAGTGAAACTCCCGAAGTCGCATCCGATCGCGGCTCTCTTCATCCCGACGCTTCCGCCCGTCCCCGTAACGCTCACGATCTACAGCGGACATTACGGGGACTCCGAGATCGTCGCGATCTTCATCGGACGAGTCGCGTCCGCGCGTTATCCGGATATGTGCGAGCTCTCATGCGTCACGAACCGCGACGATCTCAAGCGCAAAATTCCGACTCTGCTTTATCAACCGAATTGCCCCCGCGTCTTTGGCGACCCAGGATGCGGAGTGAATCTCGCGACGTACACGTACAGCGGGACGTTAGATCACGCGAACTCGGACGGGACGATCCTCACAGTCCCCGCGTTCGCATCGATCCCGCACTCGCTCGTCGCGGGATTCATTCGTCGCGGGAACGACGTCCGGCTCGTAATCGCGCAGACGGGAGCGTCGATCACTGTGATGATCGCGATCCCTGGACTCGCTCCAGGGGACACGATCGTCGGGACGGCGGGATGCACGAAGCGGTACAGCGATTGTGCGGCGTTCTCGAACGTCGCGAACTTCCTCGGATTCGACGCGATCCCGAACCGGAATCCGTTCGTCGGGAGGATCGTTTGACCCCCGCGCGGGACGCGCGAGCGGGAGGTGCGTCTTCTTCTGGCTAATTCTCGCGATCATCACGATCGTTACAACCGTTATCGGATTCCTGCTCGCTCCGCGTCCGAAGTTCGGAGCTCCGCAGCCGTCCGCGATCGGAGACTTCACGCTCCCGACGGCGAACGCGGGACGCGCGATCCCGATCGTTTACGGGACGGTGAAGCTCACGGGTGGCAACTGTACGTGGTGGGGCGATCTCAAAGTGAACCCGATCCGCTCCGGCGGACAGACGACGGGATATCGCTACAGTCTCGGGATGCAGTACGCGCTTTGCTATGGAGCTTGGAGCGGAGGAGCGGACGGCGACTCGAAGAATCACGTCGAGCTCGTCGGAGTGTTCGCGGACGACAAGCTCGTCCCGTTCACGTCGGGACGGAAGGCGGGACATCTCGAACCGCTCTTCGTGACGATCGATCAACCGAATCAATTCGGAGGGGACAAACAGGAGGGAGGACTCGTCGGAGAGATTCGGTTTTATGAGGGAACCGACTGGAGAGCGGCGTCGTCGGACGTCCAGAACGCGGACGCGTATCTCGCGGCGTGCCAGGGGAGGAGCGTCCCCGCGTATCGCGGCATCTGTTATGCGATCTTCGGACGGCTCGGAACGAACGGAGCGCATGAGCCCTTCTACATCGGCTCGACGAGCTACGTGAAGACGCTCGGATTCCTGATTCGACGGCTCGCGAATCCGCTCGGATATATCGACGCGAACCCTTATCCGAAGTACAAGACCCCGCTCGCGAGTGTCGGAAGTGGGAGAGCGGCGTCGTTCTATGAACGGACGACGCAGACCCTTTGGTGGATCGAGAACGTGATCGACGACGGAGTGATAACCCACTTCACGATCCGGAAGCTCGATCTCGCGAGCGGATACACGCACGACACGCCGATCGAGACGGCGACGTTCTACGTCGGACAGCCGGAGATCAACATCTACTCCGTCGTTGCGACGGGGAGCAATCGCGGGAATATCTGTCTCGGAGTCGCGGCGGGATGCGGATCGATCGATCTCGTTTGGTTCGACTGGAGCGGACGGTATCTCGGGAACGCGGGAGGATGCAACGTCTCTCATCATTGGGCGACCGATCTCAGCCTGTCGGAAGGGAACGGATGCTCGACGGTCAACAGCGACGGAAACCTCGTCTATGTGGACTGCAAAGGCCGCGTGTGGGTTTGCTGGCCTGTCCCTCCGATGGTTCCAAACCTCGGATATTTCCTCGTCGGGCTCGTCTATTACAACAGCTCGATCTCGTACAACAATCGAAGCGTCGTCGTCCAGGACGCGAGCCACGGCATCTATGTCTTCTCCTGGGACTTGCCGACGAACGGAGCCCACAACTATGTGAGTCAAGTCGGATCGACCGATTGCACTCACTTCGCGATCGTCGACGGAGCCGGAGCTCCTTCCGCGACGGGCTACCCGATCGGCGGAATCTATATCCCGAACGACAACACGATCATTTGGAGGACGACGGAAGGCTTCTATAAGTGGGATATCGCGACGAAGAAAGTGATCGCGTCGTTCGCGGCTCCCGTCTCGTCGATCGGCATGAGTCAATGGCTCGGAGACGATGGGTTCATTCTCGACGGAGCGTCGCTCTTTGATCCGATCGGCATGGCCTATGTGACGACCATCGCGCTCTCCTGGTACACGCTCCCGCATCTCGGGGATCAAACAAACTTCTTTCACCAATACGACGCGACGAACAAGGCTTTCTACTATCTCGACGGCGGATTCAACACGCTCGGAACCGTCCAGAAGTTATCGACGGAAGTCACCGATCTCGGAGTTCACGACGTCGGAGGGGATGCGAACCCCGCGCTCGTCGTCTACGACCTCTTGACCCATCCCGTCTACGGACTGCGGAAGTCTCCGACGACGATCGATCTCGACTCCTTCGACGTCGCGGCGAGGACGCTCGCGGGAGAGGGAATCGGAGTCTCGATGATCGTCGACACCGCGACGGATGCGGACTCGCTCATCTCCGAGATTCTTCGATACGCGGACGGCGTTCTCTATTGCGACCCCGAGACGGGACTCTATACGATCAAGCTCGCTCGCGCGGACTATGATCCTTCGTCGCTTCCCGTCCTGGACGTCGACGCGATCCTCGAACCTCCCGACTTCTGTCGCGGCTCCTGGAGTGAGACGACGAACGAAGTGAAGATCACATACACGGATCGCGCGTCGAACTGGCAGCAGAACGTCTCGGCTCCGGCTCAAGATACGGCGAACATCACGATCCTCGGGACGTTGAACTCGGAGACGATCGACTTCAAGGGAATCTCGAACGAGACGACGGCGACGCTCATCGCGGCTCGCGCTCTCCGGACGCTTTCCTACCCGCTCGCGAAGCTCTCGATCAAAGCGAATCGGAAAGCCTGGAAGCTCCGGCCAGGGGGTTGTTTCCGCTTCACTTGGGCTCCCCTCGGGATCGACGACGAAGTCTTCCGCGTCGCGAAGATCGGATTCGGCAAGGTCGACGATGGGACGATCACGATCGACGCCGTCGAGGATATCTTCGGGCTCTCGACTGTCGCGTTCACGCCTCCAGGCGGGAGCGGATGGATCGATCCCGCGAGTGATCCCGTCGCTCCGCTCGCGCAGATCGCGATCGAGACACCGTGGGCGATGCTACCGACGACGACGGCGGAAGTCCGCGTCCAGGCTGGAGCCGTTCGCGCGGATTCTCTTTCGATGGGTTTCGAAGTTTGGACGGACGACGGCGGGACGTTCCACTACATCGCGAGCGGAGGACACTTCCTCCCGAGTGGAACGCTCTCCGCGCTTTATACGCGGAAGACGGACGCGCTCGACGCGACGGGATTCACGCTCGCGAACGCGGTCGATCTCTCGTCGCTCCTCGGGACGGACTCCGGCGGACGGATTCGCGGGGACTGTCTTCTTCTCTTCGCGGACACGGGCGAACTGTGCGCCTTCGAGATCGTGAGCGCGAACGACGACGGAACCTACTGGATCGGGAACGTCGTTCGCGGAGTGTATGACACGCTTCCGGCGGATCACGCTCTCGGGACGCGCGTCTTCTTCATTCGGGACGCGGGGACGACGTTCCTCGTCGATTGCAACGAGAACGCTCCGATCGATACGAGCGGCGACGGAGATCAATTCGTCGTCGTGGCGGACTAAAGAGATGGCCTGGATCAAATTAAACGCGAGCGATCCCGCTCCTCCGAGTGACGCGGACGGCAACGTCCATTTTCGGCAGAGTTCGGGACACGCGGGGACGGCGACCGATCCGATCCCGACGTCCGCGTTCCTCTATATCCGCTCGCTCTTCGGGAAACTGCTCGACGCGGTGACGTTCGGGGCTCCCTCCGACGGCCAAGTCGTTACGTTCGACGCGGCGTCCGGCTCCTGGAAAGCGAAGACTCCGCCGGCGTCCGCTCAAGTGCAATCCGACTGGAGCGAAGCGAACGCGACTCTCCCCGACTACATCAAGAACAAGCCGACGATCCCGTCCGCTCAAGTGCAATCCGACTGGAGTGAAGCGAACGCGACTCTCCCCGACTACATCAAGAACAAGCCGACGATCCCGTCCGCGTTCACTGCGAGCGGCGATCTCTCGGGGAGTGCGAGCTCACAGACTGTCGTCGGACTGGAAGGGAAAGCTCTCGACGCGTCGATCGCGTCTCCGGCGGACGGACAGGTCGTCGCTTATGACTCGGCTCTCGGGAAATACAAAGCGCAGACGCTCGCGATCCCGTCGAGCGCGGGAGAGATCATTCTCACGATCGACGGAGGAACTTCCCCTCCGTCGACGGGATCGAAGGGATATACCCCGAGTTTCCCGTTCGCGGCGACCATTACGAAGTGGGAGCTCCTCGCGGATCAAAGCGGCTCCGCCCAAGTGACGGTAAAGAAGTGTACCTACACGACATTCCCGACGACGGCGTCGATCGTCGCGTCCGCTCCTCCCGTGATGAGCTCCGCGATAAAAGCGAGCTCGTCGACGCTCACGGGATGGACGACGTCGATTGCGATCGGGGACATTCTGGAGTTTGTTCTCGACTCCGTGACGGGATGCAATCGTCTCGTTCTGAAACTGGAGATCACGAAGGGATAACAAACGATGGCGACGGCAACAGGAAACTACCCAAGCGACAACTCGACATTGGCAAATTTCAAATCGTGGGCGATGGCAATCTCGTCCGCGTTCGGGGCGCTCGGATGGCTCCAGACCTCAGATACGGGACAGGTGAACTGGAGTTCGATCGGGAGCGTGCCGTCGAACAATTATGTCTATGAAGTCTGGAAGGCGAACGATGCTCAAGCGGCAACACTTCCGATCTTTCTGAGAATCGAATACGGCTATAGTTCCAGCGCACCTCGCTGTCGAGTTTATGCGGGAACAGGCTCCAATGGGTCTGGAACCTTAACGGGCGGATTGCTAACTGGGGCACCCTGGGAAGTGACGTATGAGGGAAGCAATCATGGTGGGGCTGGGTATCCCTGTTTTTTTAGCGGCGATGCGGGTGAATTTCGTTTCTATCTTTGGCAAGGGCTCACCTCAAACTCGTCCTGCGTGCTGGCAGTCGAGAGGTCAAAAGATTCGTCGGGCAATAAAACGACGGAGTATTTCACTGTGCTCTGCGCGAACGCCTACACGGGAACGGCGAACACGTTTCAGCAGACCATCGTGTCTCCTAGTCTTGTTGGAAACCGGGAGAACGGAGTCGTTTGCCTCAGTCTCACCTCAGGTTCCGGCACTGGTTTGTGGAACGGGACGGTCGCGGCTCTTCCGGTCTTTCCAATTCTCGGGAAAGTCGGGAACCCAATGCTCGGCATGATGGCTGCGGTCGCCAGTGACACCCTTGACGGAGCTTTAGTGAGCGTGGTCTCTCTCTATGGAGCTTCGCATAACTTCGTTGTCGCCAATCGCGGGAACTTCGCAAATTGCCTAGGGACGAGGACAAATGGTTCGATAGCCCTGGCGATTTTGCTGAGGTACGAATGAGATGGCATATAGCGCCTTCAAATACGGCGACCCCTTTGTCGGCTCTCCTCGAATTGCCGGAAGCTCCATCGGGTGGGTCTCGCCTTTTGTCGGTTTCAAGCTGAATACACAGCCTTCTGCCATGACCCCACCACTTTGGCCGTCGATGACGTTCGCCGACGGCACCGTAGGTCGACTGTACAGCGAACAGTTCGATCTCTATCCCGCGTCGTCTCCGACGACGTTCTCGATCGTGAGCGGCTCACTTCCTCCTGGACTCGCGCTCGCGAACCTGTCGAACGATATCGCGCGGATCGCGGGGACTCCGACGACGGCGGGAGCGTACACGTTCACGATTCGCGCGTCGAACTCTTACGGGACGGCGGATCAATCGTTCACCTTGACGATCGGAGCGGCAGGGAGCTCCGGCGGAGCTTGGATTTCGATCACATGAATATCAAAGACCTTCCGTTCAATTCGCGCGGGACGATCGATCTCGCGAAAGTGACTCCGATCTCGATCACGACGGGCGATCGCGCGTCCGTTCCGCTTCCTCCTGGAGCGGTGAAAGTGAACGGCGACTCCTGGCCGGACGGGAAGACGTACACGGGAGACGTCACGCTCACATGGGCTCATCGGAATCGATCGCTACAGCTCGGACTTGCGCTCGTCCAGCAGGACGCGGCGTCCGTCGGAGCGGCTCCCGAGGGGAGCTATACGATCGACGTCCTCATCGCGGGAACGGTGACGCGAACGGCGACGGGGATCACGGGGACGAGCTTCACCTACACGCACGCGCAGCGGCTCGCGGACGATGCGAACCTCGCGCACACCGTTCAATTCCGGATCACTCCGGCGAACGGAGCTCTCGTCGGGACGATCCGGACGACGGATTCGTTCGTGATGAATTAAGGGGATGAAAATGGCCGAAGACAAAGGAATCATCGATCGCGCGATCGCGGGGTCGATCTCCTGGGAGATGCTTACAAAATGGTTCCTCGGACTCCTCGCGGCGACGATTCTCTTCGCGCTCGGATGGTTTGTCTCGCAGACGCGCGAGTCGGGGAATCACGAAGCGCGGCTCGCCGTTCTGGAGAGCAACTACAAGATTCTCTCCGACGTCGTCCAGAATCAGAAAGCCCAGGACGTGCGGATCGTGACGCTTGAATCTCAGATGGGAAAGATGCTCACACGCGACGAGCATCTCGTCTTCTATGCCCAAGTGATCGAGGCGCTTCGCGATCTCAAAACGGAACAGGTTCGAGTCCGGACGGAACTCGAAACTCACGATAGGCGGATGGTTCTCGAACATCCTGGAGTGAAGCCTTGATCGTCCCGATCGAGAAGCTCGTCGAGATTCTCCGGCTCGCGGGGAAACCCGCTCCGACGTTGAACGTCGCGACGAACTGGACGCTCGTCGAGAACGCGCTCGCGGCTCTCGATCTCGATTCCCCGAATTGTCTCGTCGCGGCGTTCGCGACGATCGCCGTCGAGACGGGATCGTTCTCTCCCTGCAAGGAACGGGGAGGAGCGGCGTATCTCGCGAAGCGATACGACGGACGCGGCGATCTCGGGAACGTCCAGGCGGGAGACGGGGAGCGATATCGCGGACGGGGATTCGTTCAACTCACGGGACGCGCGAACTACCGCGCGATCGGACGGGAGATCGGCGTCGATCTCCAGGCGGAGCCCGATCTCGCGCTCGATCCCGCGATCGCGGCGAAGGTCTTCGCGGTCTTCTTCCGCGATCACTTGATCGGTGATCTCGCGGATCGGGAGAAGTGGGAGCTCGTCCGGCGGAGAGTCAACGGAGGTCTAAACGGATGGGCGGAGTTCACGAAGATCGTCGAGCTCCTCCTGGTGGCGACGGGATCGTCCGTCGTCGGAAATACCAACACGGAAGGAAGGAGAACAGCATGAAATTACATATCGATTGGGCGAAGTTCGTGAAGGGACTACTCGTCGCGGCTCCTGGAATTATTAAGGAAGTCGAGACGATCCACTCGACGAAGGACACGACGTCGAAGACCGACCTCGCGGCGGGAGCTCTCGTCGCGGCGAACGAAGTCGCCCGGAGCGTCGACCCGAACGACCGCGAGACGATCGACCAGATGACCGGACTCGCGGGAGGGATCGTCGACGCGTTCAAAACCGACCCGAAGACGCTCGGAGTCGCTCCGACTCCGGCGAAGAAGTAGACTCTCGCTTCTAAGCTAGAACGCCGCGTCCAGGATAAGCCCAGGGACGCGGCGTCCTCCCTCCTGGACGTCTTAGATCACCCCGCGCCCCGATCGCTCTCACGGGCTCCTGGAGCGATTTTTCAGCCCTGGAGCTCGTCCGGCTCCCTCGTTGCTGCGTTATTGCACTATTACCCCCTCCCTGGACGCCCGTCCGGCGGATTCCCGATTCGGGAGGATCGGAGCGAAGACTTCGAAAACCGTTGACCTCACTCCGGCGGATGCGGGAGCCTGGGACGTTGTAGCGCGGGAGGGAACGATGAACGGAACGAATGAGCTTCAAGCGGCGATCCTGGACGTGATCCGATCACTCGGGCTCGCTTACTCCCTTATTCCTGGAGTCCTGATCGTCTCGATCGGGCTCTTCACCAATCGCCTGTACTGGAAGGAGCGGATCAAATGACCACGAAGACGAAGTCCCCGAAGTATCCCGAAACTCCGATCCCGATCGATGCGATCGCGCGAGCGTTTAACGCGACATACCAAGCGATCGGATTCGATCTCCAGAAGTGCCGCGAGGATTGCGGAGCGAAGAGCGGCTCGACGATCGGACGTCGCGAGCTCTTCGAGGTTTGCTGCGATCACATAGACTCGTATGGCGGAATCTCGAAGGACGACGCGGAGAAAGTCCACACGTATATTCAACAGCTTTACTCCGCGAAGAACGTCGTCGCGGAGCGGGAGTTCCTTCGAGCGATCTTCCCGTTCGCGAGGTACGAATGATGGCACACCGAACGATTCTTCCTCTCGATCCCGAGTGCCCCGACGTCGTCGAGTTTATGGAGACGGCGTCCGATCCGATCACGATCGCGAGCGGATGCTTCGACGATATCCTCTTCGACTTTGAGCGGAATCATCGCGCGACGTGTCCCCTCTGTATGTATTACGGACTTCTGAATATCGAACTCGGAGCCTAAAATCGAAGTGGACTCTCCGGAAGGCTCCTCCCTTCCCTTCGAGAGAGTCCACTTCTATTCCGAGGAGGTTCTCATGTCTTCCAAAATTTTAGATCGCATCCAGGACGCGGCGATCGAGGAGTTCGCTCGTTCGGGATACAACGCGACGACGACGAAGGACGTTGCCGATCGCGCGGAAGTGACGGAAGGTTCTATCTATCGGCTATTTCGGACGAAGCGCGAACTCTTCGAGCGGTGTGTCTCGATCGCGGTCACGCGCTCTTATTCGGCGGACGACTTCTCGCGGAATCTCGTCGGGAGATCGCTCCGCGAGCGGCTCCAGAACGCGCTTACAGCGCAGTGGGCTCGCTCTCACGCGGTCGACTTTCGTCTCGGACTCGCGGCGATCGTCGAGACTCCCGAGTTCGCGCGGGATACGATCCTCCGCGAACTCCGGATTGTTCGCGAGCTCATCGTTCACGCGATCGACGAAGAGAGGAAGCGCGAAGGGATTCATCGGGGAATAGACTCCGCCGTCGCGGCGGATATGCTTCTCGCTCCCTTCCTCCGCTTCCCGCTCTTCCGCGACGACGGCGACCCGATCGCTTCGATCGATGTGATCGCGCGGCTCCTGGACGTCTGGACGTCGGGAGTCTGTCTCCGGACGGATCGTCGCGAGTTCGACACGAAAGTTGTAGGGAAAGCGAAAAAAGTTTTGCACAGGTAATTCGGAAGTGTGACGTCAATCACAGGAGCGTGTTCGTCGTCAATAGCTGCGCGGTGACGGATCGTCTCGCGGAGCGTGTTTAATAGCGCGGGGATTACCCATTTTTCCTCATCGGAGTCGAGATTTCCACAATGCGGAGTTTCGACTCCGTTTTTTTGCTTGCATCCGTCGCGTCACAGCAGTAGAAGTTACTTCGACGTTAGTCGCGGAAACTGCGAATCGTCGCGGAAACTGCGAACGCGCCGAAGGGATGCGTCGCACAATGCAGCTTCAACCCCCGAACACTGAATCGAGCGGACTCGTCGGAGCGATCCTGGAGATCGCGCGACGACGCGCTCGACTCGTCGCGGAGATCGGACTCGCGATCGATCGGAATGATCTCGACGAAGTTCTTCGCATTGCCTGGGAGCTCGCCGGACGGGAGCGTCCCGCGTCGCTTCCCAAAGTGGGACAGATCACCTAAAATTTTCGCTTTCTCCCTCGACCAACCGAAACCCCTTTGGGTATTCTGCGGAGTGGTAATGAGGAGGAAGCGATGAAGGAAGCGGAAGGGAAAGCGAAGAAGATGAAGAGTCCGAGGATCACGAAGCGAGCGATCGAGGAAGCGCGGAAAGCGTCCGCGCTCTTTGGTCGGATCGGCGGAGAGATCGGCGGACTCTCGAAGTCGGAAGCGAAGACGAGCGCGGCTCGCGAGAACGGGAAGCTCGGAGGACGTCCGGCGAAGTGTTCCGACTGCGGAGCGTCCGGCGGATTCCATCAAAAGGACTGCAAGCTCCGGACGGACACGCTCGCGATCGAGAACGCGAACTCCGACGCGATCGCGAAGCTCGTCGCGAAGCACATGGAAGACTGGACGATCCTCTCGACGTCCGACTTCCAGAGTGTTATCGAAGTGAGCGCGAGGAAGCTCGTCGCGAAGGACGACGTCGATCCCGTCGTCTCGATCGTGATTCGGAAGATCGAAGAGAAGATCGATCGTCGCGGGGGGACGTTATGAACTCCCCGAAGAACGTCGTCGAAGTGATCCGCGTCTCGACTGCTCACCAGGCGGGAGACGACAAGTATTCACTCCCCGCGCAGAAGACGGCGATCGCGGAGATCGCGAAGCGCGAGGGACTCACGATCAAATGGAAGATCGAGCTCGCGGACGTCTCGGGGACGCTCGTCGTGAAGTCTCCCGAGTATGAGAAGCTCTTCGAGCTCATGTACCGCGAGGACTGTCACGGCGTCGTCGCGGTCACGTTCGCGCGAGTCGTCCGTCCCGAAGACCCGACGGATTATCTCGTTCTCGGACACTTCATTAAAGCGGACTGCATCCTGTATCTCCCCTCGGGAGCGATGGACTTCCGGAATCCCATGCACAGAATGATGGGAGTGATCTCGGGAGAGTTTGCCGCGATGGAGCTCACGGATAAGAGATCGTCCGCGTTCAAAGCTCGCGAAGCGATGCGTCGCGACGGAATCCCCGCGTCGAGCTCCTGCCTCCCGTTCGCGACGACGTTCGATCGCTCGCGCGGGAAAGCTCACGTCGGGACAGGTTGGGGATGGGATCGGACGAAGTCGTCGAAAGTGATCGCAGCGATGGACGCGATCCTCGAAGGAAAGTCGTCTTATCACGCGATCTCGCGAATCCTCGGGACGTCGACGAAGGGAGCGAAGAAGATTCTCCAGAATCCGATTTATAGCGGGTGGTTCGTGATCGACGAGCGTCGCGATCCGTCGCTCGCGGGGAAGACGTCGAAAGCGAATTGCCGATCGATGCGTCGTCGGACGATGAAGCGGAGCGGCGACGACGTGATCCGCGTCTATCTTCCGGAGAAGTTTCCCTCGTTCCGTCCGCTCGTCTCGGAGGAGAAGTTCGATCGAGTCCAGGCTCTTATCAATGCGAAGAGTTCGATGCATCGTCGCGAGCGTTCCGCGTTCCGCGCTTCCGTTTATGCAGGTTTCATTCGTTGCGCGGACTGCGGGAAGCGGATCGGCGGGAAGCTCTCCGGCGGGACGATCCGGAAGCGGGACGGGAGTCACTGTGAGCGGCATCGTTACTACGTATGTGCCGGACGTCGCGGGGAGGAGCGGGGATCGGAGATCGTGAAGACTTGCTCGTCCTCCTGGATTCCGGCGGAAGTCCTCGAAGGGATGATCGACGAGCTCTTCGCGACGAAGCTCACGTCTCCCGAGTTCTTCGACGCTCTCTTCTCCGACTTGAACGATCGCGCGAAGAAGTCGTCGCCGGCGGACGCGATCCGGCGGATCGAGACGGCGATCTCGTCCCTCTCCAGGGAGCGGGAGCGCGTTCTCAAGTCCTTCGAGAAAGGATTCCGGACGGAGGAGCAAACGGACGCGATGATCGTGAAGCTCGACGCGGAGCTCGCGCGGACGAAGGACGAGCTCTCGTCGATCCGTCCGATCGCGAATCCCCTCTCCGGAGAGGAGCTCGCGGAGCTCTTCGCTCCCTGTCTCGAATGGAAGAATCTCTCGTCCCTCGATCGTCGGAGAATCCTCTCCTCGATCGTCCTGGACATTCGCGTCGCGGCGTCGAAGGATCACGTCGCGATCACTGGAATTACCCTCGCAACCGACGGAAGCGTCGCGGTGAACGCGGCTCTCGTCGGAGTCTTGAGCGGGAAGAAGAATCGCTCCTCGCGTGTGCCTTATGGGAACGCGTCTTTAGACGCGGACTCTAAAGGCTCACGTCCCGACCGAATCTTCATCCCGCTAATCGCTTGATTCTGCACGACTCCGGCCTCCGATCTCTCCAGGGATCGCGAGGCCAGAAGTGCATAGCCACGAAGTTAGACGGAGGTTCGGTAATGGTTTGGACTCGAAACCAATGGACGACGCGCTTCGGGAAGTTCGTCGATCGCTTCGGAGTTCCGGCGATCGCGAGCGATCTCGGAGTGCATCGCGCGACTCTCTACAACTACTTGAGCGGAAGGACGGAGCCCAGGCGGACGATGATCGGGAAGATCGTTCTCTCCGCGAGAGCTCGCGCCGTCAAGCTCAGCCCCTCGGATATTCATCGGCATACCGCGTTCGTTCGGAACGAACAGGAGGTCGCTCGATGAACTCGGAAGACTTCGAAGTCCCTGAACTCAATATTGGGAATGTCTGCGGAGGGGCAGTCCCCGAACGCTTCGAGCGCGAAGTTCTCGAAGTCCTTCGGAATATCAAAGACCTCGACACCGATCCGGAAGCGACGCGCTCGTTAACGCTCGTCTTCAAGTTCAACGCCTCAAAGGATCGGAGTTACGTCGCGGTCGAGTTCTCGATCAATCACAAGGATGCTCCAGTCGAGACGCTCGCGGGAGGACTCTTCCTTCGCGGCGATCGCTCCAACGTCCGCGCGTATGTGGAAGACCCGCGCCAGTTGAAGATTTTCGCGGGAGAGAAGAGCGCGACGGACTCCAAACAATAACGCTGTACTAACTCGAAGGAAGGGAAGGTCAAACGATGATTAGAGAAGCGATGGAGTTCCTCGCGGAGCTCAAACAACAAGCCCTCAACCCAAACCAAATAGCGATCGGGGAGCGACTCTACAGCGATAAGTCGATCTCCCCGATTCAAGCTCCCCTTGCCGAGACGCTTAGGGTTTCAACGCTCGACGGGTTCGCGAAAGCGACGTTGACGGGGAACGCCGAAGTGTCCGTGATCCATGTCGTCGGATTCTCGGAAGTGAATCTCATTGCGCGGAAGTGCGACGAGTGGGGACGACGCGCGATCGCGGTGAAAGCGGGACTCCCCGACGTCCAGGGATTCGAGTTCGGGAGATTCCTCGATCCCGAGACGTTCCTCATCGGAGTACAAGCGAAGTTCGTCGAGTACGCGGACGATGACCCCGAGGACGATAAACACTATGTCCTCCGGATCGCGAGTTCGATCACGGCGGAGGACGTCTCGACTTCGGACGACGATGGAATCTCGCAAAAGATCGCGATGCGACGCGGCGTCTCATTGAAGTCTGGAGAGACGCTTCGTCCGCGCGTGAAGCTAACACCGTTCCGGACGTTCCGCGAGATCGAACAGCCGGCGTCGGAGTTCGTCCTCCGCGCGAAGACGATTATCGCTGGCCAACCCCCACACCTCGCGCTCTTCGAAGCGGACGGAGGAGCTTGGAAGCTCAACGCCGTCGCGCGGATCGAGTCTTTCGTCTCGAACGCTTGCTCCGGATTCGCGGTGATCGCATGAACGACGGAATCCTGCAAGACCGAAACGAAAACCGAAACGGGATCGCGATTGATCGCGGTCAGAACGAGTCGCGAGCGATGGTTCTCGCGGCGGAAGCGGGAACTCTCGTTCGCGAGCGCATCCGCATGGCGAAGGAGTTCAAGCGATCCGAAGACGAAGTCCGCGAGCGGCTGTTAAAGGAGTGCCGACGGCCGTCGTTCGCGGAGATCGCGCGATATCACAAGCCAGTCGGGAAGGGAGTCGAAGGACTCTCGATCCGATTCGCGGAAGAAGCTCTCCGGATTATGACGAACATGGACGTCCAGCAGACCGTGACATCGGAGGACGATCTCCAGCGAACGATCGCCATCCGCGTTCTGGACATGGAGTCGAACAACTCTGCATCCGCGAACGTGGTGATCGAGAAGACGGTCGAGCGGAGCTCGCTTCGCGAGGGACAGAAGGCGATCGCGACTCGGAAGGGATCGAGGGGACAGACGGTCTACATTGTCGCGGCGACGGAGGACGATCTCCAACAGAAACAGAACGCCCAAGTCTCGAAAGCGATTCGAACAGAGGGACTGCGACTCATTCCGGCGGGACTTCGGGAGGAGTGCGAGCAGACAATCCTCGCGACGATGCGGCAGAAGGACAAGGAAGACCCCGACGCGGCGAAGCGGAAAGTCTTCGATTCGTTCGGGACGATCGGAGTTCCCGTCGAACAGCTCAAGCTCTACCTGGGACACGACGGGACGGCGATCTCCCCGAAGGAGCTCTCCGATCTCCGCGCGATCTTCGCTTCGATGCGCGAGGAGGAGCTCACATGGCACGACGTTATCGCTCCCGTCCTCGAAGCGCGTCGCGCGGCGAAGGAAGCCGCGGATAAGGCGCGGACGGAGAAGACGTCCGGCTCGCGGAAGGGGAACACGGGAACAGCGGAAGCGGGGAAGACCGCGACGACGACGGGCTCGACGAACCAATCCCCTCTCGACTTGAAGCCAGTGAGTCAGAATCCTGACGCGGAAGACCCGGGAGCGGAGAAGTCGCAATGAAGAAGCGTCCGGCGAAACTCTGCGACGAAACACTTAGACAGATGGGAATCGTCTTCGAGAACGCCGACGAGGACTGGAAAACGTCGGCGCATGAGATGGTGATCGAGATCGCTTCGCGTCAACCGTTTTTGCTCTCGCTCGACATTCTCCAGTCATTAGAGAAGCGATATCCCGATCTCGCGACCCCCGATCTCCGCGCGATCGGGCCGATCATGGCGCGAGCGGCGAGAGACGGAACGATCGAGCACGTCGAGCTCGTCCGGCGGAACGATAAGCACCAGCGAGGGAGTACGGTTCGATGGAGGAGTCTCATTTATAGGGCGAACGTGGGGAGGAGCGCATGATGCGAGCCCCTCGCGCGACGCTCTCCTACCCCTTCCCGTGGCAGTTCGAAGCGGGGAAATATCAAGCGTTCTACCTGCTCTCGGAAGTCCCCGAGTCGAACGTACAGGAAGCGATCCTCGGACTGCTTCACTCGTTCAAAGTGGACGCGATCGCGGTCGACGCCGGAGCGAAGGAACTCCGGCGGACGCTCGCGGCTCGGATGCGCCGGATCGGGCTCGCTCCGGCGACGATCGGGAATCTCCTCTCCGGCGGACTCGGAGGGGAGATTCCGGCGGGACACTCGGATATTGTCGGGACGCTCGCTCCCTCGGGACGTTCGCTCTACATCGAAGTGAAGCGCCCCGCGCGGATCGACTCACACGGGACGATCGTCGCTCGCCCAGGGGAGATCGATCGCGAACAGCTCGACTTCCTCCTCGCGAAGTACAAGCGGGGATCGATTGTGATGATCGCTTATTCCGTCGACGACGTCTCCGAGTTCCTCGGGGACGAGCTCCGGCGGAATTATGAAGCGATGAGATCGGAGGCCATGTGAAGCGAATCCCCTCCGAGATCGACGTCGACCTCCTCCGTACCGTCGTAACCGCTCGACTCCCGATCCCCGTCGATCGCTCGACGTGGTTCCTGGAGCTCCACCCCGCTTATGTGCGACTCCGGAGAGGACGCACGACGGAATGGCTCGCCGTCGACTTCGAGTCGCTCATACAGCGAGCAATCAAGTCTGCCGTCGAAGAAGCTCGACGCTTTAGGAAACGGAAGGGAGGTCGAGGCCATGGCTCGAATTAGAACTTTCAAGCCGGATATCTGGACGGACGACAAGTTCGTCCCGATGAGCCCTTTCGCGCGTCTCTTCTTCCTCGGGATGATGAATCACGCGGACGACCTGGGACGGCTCACCTATAACCCCTCACAGCTCAAGTGGCAGATTCTTCCGGCGGACGACGTCGATCCCGTCGCGCTCCTCGAAGAGATCACCCGGCCTCGAGACGACGGGAAGTCCCTCGCGCGGCTCTACACAGTGAACGGGGAGAAGTTCCTCGCGATGAACTTCGCGAAGCATCAGCGGATCGATAAACCGACTCCCTCGAAGCTCCCGCCTCCTCCCGAGGAGATCGCGAGCGGCGACGGAGTCCTCGCGGAGATCGATCGGACTATCTGTCGCGTCTGTCTCAAAACCGAGGAGGAGAGACGGAAGCTCCTCGAATCCTCCGCGAGTCCTCCTGGAGACTTCCAGGAACCCCCGCGAGAGCTCGCGACGGAAGGGAAGGGAAGGGAAGGGATTGAGGAAGGGAAGGGGAAGGGAAGCGCGCACCCCGCGCGAATAGATTCGGAATTGTATGCCTCAGATATTCCCGAGGGACTCGATCCGGCGCAGTACGCGCGGGGACTCCTCGAACTTCTCGGGCTCCCGACGAGTCGCTCGATCCTGGAGCTCGTCGCGAGCGCGATCACGACGCTCGCGAAGGGAAGCTCGATCTCCAACACAGAAGCAGCGGAACGGATTCGACGTCGAGCCTTCAAGGATCGCGACGGCGGAGAAACGATTAACCGATGGTGGTTCGAAGATGCTCGCTATAACGCGACGGAAGGGACGGCGAAACGTGGAACGAAGAAGAACAAAACCCGCGACGCGATCGCTCGCGGACTGTCTCGCGACGATGGCAGCGACGTGGCCGATTAACGATGATCGTCTCGAAGAACTCTCGCGGCAGTTCCTCCCGCTCTTCCAGAAAGTCGGAGCGGAGCGATTCGACGCGGGAGTCTCGACGATGATCCAGGAGCGACCAGCGGAGGTCGAAGGATTCCGTCTCGGATTCCCGATCCCTTCGGAGCTCCGGAAGTATATTCCGCTACATCCCGCCATGACGGAGAAACAGGCTCGCGAGTCTGCGGAGTGGCGCGATCTCTATCGCGAGCGGAACGCGAATCCGGACGCGTTCTTCGGAGAAGCGGACGTCGTCGCCATGATGCGTATCGTCCGCGAGCGGAGCGCCAGTGAGCTCCCGATCGATCCCGTCGCGATCGTCGACGAAGTTCTTCAAATTAGGAAGATCGTCCAGGAGCGAATCGCTCTCGCGAGTAGGAGCGACGGATGATCCACGCCGGAGAGCTCTCACTTGAAGAACGCGGAGCGATGGAGCTCCTCGAATCCGCGAGGATATACCTCTCGTCGCGGTACTCGACCAACGCGGGAGACTGGGATGAGTTCCATCACATGACCGCTTACAACTTACTCCGCGAGAACGTGACGGCGATCCGAGTCGAAGTCGCGAATCGGGGAACAGGATGAGCCGGAAGAAGCAGAAGCCGGAGTCCCCGATAAGGCCGGAAGTTGGAAGACCGTATCGGATCACGAACTATCACACGGGGGACTTCGTCGGGACGTGCGTCGCGAAGGAGTTCTCGTTCGCGCGGTATCGCGTGAACGCGCCCCTCGACTCTCTTCTCCGTCCAGGCGAAGAGATCGATATATCGTTCTCGTCTCCGGCGAGAATCGTCTTCCAAATGAGGGAGGGGATATGAGCTATCCGACGACGAAGGCGGAAGCGGAGATGCAAGGCTACAAACTAGAACGCTCCGCGAAGTGCGCGGGATGCGGAGCGGAGATCGACTTCTATCGGACACTGAATCATAAACTCATCCCGATCGACGCGGACGCGAGCGGTAAGTCGTTCGTCCCGCATTGGTCGACGTGCCCGGAAGCGTCCAAGTTCCGGCGGAAGAAGTGAAGTCGAAGCGCGTTCGACACTGTCGAAGAAATTCGACTGACATTCGATAGTGTCGAGCGCGGATCATTGGAAGCGGAGGAAGCGATGAACTATTCCGTCGACGTCGATCTCTCGGGAGCGGTGAAGTTGACGAACGCGCTCACGAAACAAATCCCGTTCGCTATGGCGAAAGCTCTCTCACAGACGGCGAAGAACGCCCAGGCGCAGATCGTTATTGTGATGCAACTCGTCTTCGACGCTCCGACTCCGTACACGCTAAATGCGACCTGGGTCGATACGGCGACACCACAGAAGCTCGTCGCGGAAGTGAAGCTCAAAGATGAAGCGTACAAGGGAACCCCCGCGACGAAGTACCTCTTCCCCGAAGTCTCCGGCGGAGCTCGTCGCGCGAAGGGAGCGGAGCGTCGTCTCCAGGAGATGCTAAAGATTCAGTCGGGACAGTACCTCGTCCCTGGACAACGCGCTCCTCTCGATCGATACGGGAATATCACGGGCGGATTCATGCAGAAAATTCTCTCGTCGCTCGGAGCCCAGGCGGACACTTACGCGAACACGTCGAAGGAGTCGAAGAAGAAAGCGGAAGCGGCGGGACGGCTCCGCGAGTTCTTCATCGGAAGATCGCCCACGGGATCAAAGCGGCTCGCGATATGGGAGCGACGCGACAGGCATCTATGGCCGATCTTCGTGATCGTCGATCGCGCTCCGACGTACCACGAGCGACTGCGCTTCTATGCGATTGCCGAAGAGACTTACGCTCGCGATTACCAAACCCTCTTTAGTAGTGCGCTCGCGGATGCGATCGCGACGGCTCGACTATGACGGATGAATTGATAAACCCCGGGAATGGGCGATTGATATGCTCTCCGGCTCGTCCAATGCCAAATGGCGATCGACGGAGGTGGGAACACACAAACGCTCGCGAGTACGGAGACGGCTGCCCCGACGGTTGCTGCGCCGATTATCGCTGTGACGACTGCGGGCATGAATGGCGACAGGAGTTACCACAGTGAAGAACGAACGGCGAGCGGTGATCGTCTGGATCGTGACGATGATCGTCGTCTTCATCGCGTTCTCGAACCATCACTTCTAACCGGAGGAACGGATCATGCCTTCAATGCGAATACTGATGAACGCGGAGGGATCACTCGGCGGGATCGATCCCTCGAAGATCATCCACACGACGGAACCGTTCACCGTTGCGACTCTCGCGGGAGGGATGGAGAGCGGGACGCCGTCCGTCGCGTTCATCATTACGCTACCCGATGGACGCGTCGTCCTCGCGGAGACGTCGCTCGCGCTCTTCCAGGAAGCGGCGAGAATGTTCGCGACTCGCTTCGGATGGGTGAATGAGATATGAAGCGCGACGGATACGAGAGCGAGATCGAAGCGATCATCTGGACGAGACGCGGATCGGCTCGCTCATCGATTGATCGAGTACAGATCGAGAGCGACTTCGGATCGTCGCGATCCTGGAGTTCCGCTCGAAGTACCGACCCGATTGTTAGAGGGCAGGTTCTCCCACAGGGGGGGAGTGTCACGGGTAATTCGAACCCCGAACGAAAACCAGTGTAAAGCGCGGCGACGCGGACTTCGCTTCGCTCGGAAGGGACAGATGCCAGCTAAAACGAAGACTGGCTCCAGGATGAGCGGAGTCCCGAAAGCATTGAGGAACAGGATCGTCGGGAGCGGAGTGATCGACGTCGCGAAGCTCAAAGCGAATCCGAAGAATTGGCGAACTCACTCCGACGATCAACGTCGCGCGATGAGCGACGTCCTGGAACAAGTCGGATGGGTGCAGAACGTGATCGTAAACCGGACGACGGGGAACATGATCGACGGGCATCTTCGCGTCGAGATCGCGGAGAAGCGCGAGGAGAAGATCGTTCCCGTCGTCTTCGTGAAGCTCACAGCGAAGGAAGAAGAACTCGTCCTCGCGTCGCTCGATCCGATCTCCGCGCTCGCGGGACTGGACGCGGCGAAGCTCGCGGAGCTCCTCGAAGACCTCGAAGTCGAAGGAGACGGGCTCTCGAAGATGCTCGACGAGATGGCGGAGGGGATCGCGAAGAAGCGCGGAGGGGACGAGAAAGCGGAAGTCGCCTTCGCGGAAGAGCTCCTCGAAGAGCATAACTTCGTCGTCCTGTATTTCGACAACACGGTCGACTGGCTGAATCTGCTTTCGATCCTGGAGCTCCCGTCCGTCCAGGCTCACCACTCGAAGCCAGGATTCCGCGTCCAGGGGATCGGACGCGTCGTTCGCGGAGCGGACGCGATCGAGAAGCTCCGGAAGTGGGGAGGGGATCATGCAGAATAACCCGATCACCTGGATCGTTCGGAAAATCACGGACGAGCTCGTCTCGCGACTTCGCGAGAGGGGATGCGAAGTCTCTCGACGTGAAGTCGTCACGATCCGGATCGACGTCGACTCGAAGAACGCGGAAGAGAAGCTCGCGAACTTGAAAGCTCTCGCGGAAGAGCTCGCGGACGTGATGAAGCGGAGCCGGGAATGAACGTCTCCGTCTGCTGCCCCTCGTATCGACGCCCGACTCGGATCGAGACGTTCGAGTACCTTCCCGATCTTCGCGTATATGTCGCGCCAGAGGAGCTCAAAGCGTATCGCGCGACGTATCCGACGAAGGACGTCGTCCCTTGCGCTCCAGGAGTGCAAGGGAACCTCTGTCGCGTCCGGAATCACATCATCGATCGCGAGCTCGTTCGAGGGGATGCGGACGTCCTGGTCATAATCGACGACGACTTTCACGGGCTCGAATATTGGCAGGGGAACAAGCGACACAAGCTCGCGAGCGAAGAGTTCCTCGCGTTCGTCGAGAAGTACACGATCCTCGCGCGGGAGCTCGGAGCCTTTCTGTGGGGAGTGAACCTCACGAACGATAAACAGATATATCGCGAGTACACTCCGTTCTCGACTGTCGCGTACATCGGAGGGCCGTTTCAAGCGATCCTCCGAGGATGTTCGCTCCTATACGACGAGCGGATGCCGCTCAAAGAAGATTACGACTTCTCCCTCCAGCACTTGAACCTCTACCGATGCGTCTTCCGCGTGAATCGCTATTACTACGAAGTCCGGCAAAGCGAACAGGCCGGCGGATGCGCGACCTACCGGAACATCTCGCGCGAGAAGTCTCAACTCGAATTGCTCCGGCGGAAGTGGGGATCGGAGATCGTGAAGATCGACACGACGGATCGATCTCATTCGTCCTCGAAGACGCGGACGCGGATCGACTACAACCCCGTGATACATCCGCCGATTCGGGGAGTGTGATGCTCGGACGATGGAGGCTCACGATCGATACTTCCGCGAAACTCGATAACCCGAAGGCCGATTCCTTCGCGTTCATCGAAGCTCCGAACGGTCGGAAGATATGGCTCTCGACGAATCCCGACATCGAGGAGCTCGCGCTCGCGGAGACGCTCGTCGAACAAGCGAACGCGTTTAGAGGGAGAACGAAGTGAACGACGGCGATCGGAGAGCGCGGAAGTGGGGAGAAGATGGCTCTCGTTAATGTGCAGAAGCTCGCGTCCGCGATGAATGTCACGGCTCGTCGAGTGCAGCAACTCGTCGGGGAAGGACTCCCGCGCGAGGAGAAAGGGAAGTACGATCTCGCGAAGTGCCTCCTCTGGTACATCCGATATCTCCAGAACGTGATCGAGGGACGCGGCGTCCCGACTCCCGACGGGGAGCTCTCATCGATGAAGGAAGAGCGGCTCGCGCTCCTCCGCGTCGATCGTGAGCTCCGCGAGATCGAGCTCGCGGAGAAGCGGGGATCGCTCGTCGCGATCGTCGACGTCGAGAAGACGATGAGCGATCTCGTCCTCACCACGAAAGCGCGAATTATGGGCATCGCTCCGAGACTCGCGGCGGAGCTCGTCGGAGAAGTCTCTCGCGTGATGATCCAAGCGAAGATAGAGAAAGAGATTCGATCCGCGCTCGTTCACCTGGAGAAGATCGGCGCATGAGCCTCGCGATCCAAGCTCCCGAGATCGGAACTCACCTCCTCGGAGCGGAGAACTTCAAAGCGGCGACGCGACGCGCGACGTCGCTCTTCGCTCCTCCTCCTGATATCACCGTCTCCGAGTGGGCTCGACGGAACCGCGTTCTCCCGAAGGGAACGACGTCTCGTCCTGGAGCGTTCCGTCCGGAGAAGTTTCAAGTCGAGATGATGGACGCGATCCTCGATCCGAATGTTCACGAAGTCGCGATCCAGAAGTCGACCCAAGTCGGATACACGGATGCAGTTCTGAACAACATCATCGGATACGTGATCGACGTCGATCCGAAGCCGATCATGCTGGTACAGCCGACGATCGACAACGCGAAGGACTTCGGGAAGAAGCGGATCGCTCCGATGATCGCGAACTGTTCCGCGCTCCGCGAGAAAGTTCGAGAAGCGACGTCCAGGAGAGCGGGGAACACGCTCACGTTGAAGGAGTATCCAGGCGGATTCTTGAAGCTCACGGGAGCGAACGCGGGAAGCGGACTCCGCTCCGATCCCGTCCCGATCGTTCTCTTCGACGAGGTCGACGGATATCCCGAGGACGTCGACGGCGAAGGCGATCCGATCGAGATCGGGACGCGCCGGACGGATCAATTCCCCGAGTACAAGATCGTGAAGGGATCGACTCCCGCGCGTCCGAAGGAGTTCTCGCGGATCGTGAAGGCATACGAGCGGAGCGACCAAAGGCTCTTTCACGTTCCTTGCCCGTTCTGCGGATTCGAGCAACCTCTCGTTTGGCGCGATCCCGTGACGAAGGACTATCGGCTCGTCTACACGGTGAAGGAGAACGGCGGAGTCGATCGCGCGAGCGTCGCTTACCTTTGCGCGAAGTGTCGGGGACGGATCACGGAACGGTACAAACAGCAAATGCTCGACGGCGGAGCCTGGGTTCCGCGATTTCCTGGACGCGAAGTCGTCGGATTCTTCATCAATGCTCTTTACTCCCCGTGGCGCGAGAACTGGCACGAACTCGCGCAGGAATGGAGCGAAGCGAATCGAGAGCAGAATCCGGAGAAGCTGAAAGCGTTTATTAACCTGCGACTCGGGGAACCGTGGGAGGAGGACGGCGACGAGCTCGAAGCTCACTCGCTCCGCGCTCGCTGCGAGAAGTATCCCGAGGACGCGGACGTCCCGATCGGAGTCGGGCTCCTCACAGCGAGCGTCGACGTCCAGGGAGATCGACTTGAAACAGTCGTCAAGGGATGGGGAGCGAAGGAGGAGTCCTGGCTCATCGCCTACCAACAGTTCTTCGGTGATCCTGGACGAGAGGGAGTCTGGAATGATCTCGACGAGTTCCTTTTGACGAAGTTCCGACACGCGTCCGGACGCGAGATCACGATCTCCGCGACGATGGTCGACTCCGGCGGGCACAATACGGACGACGTTTACAAGTTTGTGAAAGCGCGGCAGTCGCGACGCGTCTTCGCGCTTAAGGGAGCGAGCGATAAGGGGAAGGAGATTCTCTCGAAGTATTCGCTCAACAATCGCTTAAAGGTGAAGCTCTTTACGATCGGGACGGACACGGCGAAGGATCGAATCTTCGCGCGGATGAAGATTCCCGCTCCGGCTCCAGGGTATATGCACCTGCCGGACTGGATAGAGGACGAGTACCTCGAACAGCTCACATCAGAGAAAGCCGTTCCGCGATATCGGAAGGGGAAGGGACGAGTCCGCGAGTACATCAAGACCCGCGCTCGGAATGAAGCTCTCGATCTCGAAGTCTACGCACTCGCGGCTCTCTACTCCCTCGGGAGCTCGAAGCTCCGATCCCTGGAGCAACTCGCGAACGAGTTCTCCGTCCCGATCGGGGAGAAGAGTCCCGCGACTCCCGCGACTCCTCAGACGTGGGGCAACGCGGGAGGTTTTATAGACTCCTGGAAGCGATAAGCCTATTCGTGGGGGAGTAACCTTCGTGACTATTGATTTCCTTAGTCGCGACTTTGATATTATTGTCGAAGTTTCCTAGACACTAAGGAACGAAGGAGGATCGATGGCAAGCGCAGTCTGTACGAAGTGCGGCGAGAAGTTCGAGAACGATCACGCGGAGAAGTCTCTCAAGATGCACATGATGAGAGTCCACACGCGAGCGGGGAAGCAAGGTCAAAAGAAAGCGATCGCGACGGCGAAGAAGAAAGCGAAAGAGCGAGCGAAGCTCGCATCGGCTATGAGTCCCCAAGCGATCCGACGGGCTCGCGAGCGAGCGGAGCGGGAAGCGGGAACGAACGGAACGACGAAGACGAAGTCTCACTCGAAGACGTGCGATCTCTGCGGGAAGAAGTTCAAGAATCCCTTTGGAGTCGCGATCCATAAAGCTACGATGCACAAAGGAGAATCGCGGAATGGCAGCTCGCCCGAACATAACGGAAATTCGAACGCTCAAGTCGACGCGCGGGGATGGTACTCGATCGGACACGTCTGTGCTCAAGTCCAACCCCTTGTCGCCGCTGTTAGTGAGCGAGATTCGATACCTCAGTCACTACTTGCCGAAGGGATCGTTAGAGCTCTTCGTCCCGAGACACGCGGGAGGATCGATCGGGCTCGTCAATAAGTGTCCGTTCTGCGGTGAACGTCCTCCGTATTACGACGAGCGGAGCAACTACGGATATATCAAGTGGCGATGGCTTGCGGCTCACATGGCGAAGTGCGGGAGGAGATCGTGAGCGCGGACGACGTCGTCGAGCGCGAGCTTCGGATTAACGAGATCGTCGGGAAAGCGATCGAAGCGTCGGAGCGCGTTCTCCTGGACGAAACGAAGGGAGACGCGCTTCTCCTCGATCTCGCGACGCTGGAGCTAGTGACGCGCTACATCGAGAGAGTCGGGACGACGCTCTCGTCCGCGCGGCTCCGGCTCGACTTCGAAGCGGGGAGGAAGACGTGAGTCGCTCGGATCACGTCCTCTCCGTCCTCCTGGAGAAGTTCGACGAGGGAGTCGCTCGCGAGGAGATTCTTCGTTTCTACGCGTTCGACTGCTGTATCGCGACGACTTGGATTCTCCGTCGCGTTCTCTCGAAGTTCGGGATACACGCGGACGCGATTCCAGTGAGCGTCGCGATCGGCAATCGAAGATGGGCGGAACTCATCGATCGCGGCGTTCGCTTCCCCGAGGATCGTCGCGAGCTCCCGAGGTTCCTCGAACTTCACGGAGCTTACTCCGTCGGGCTCGTCGCGCTCGATCCGTCCCGCGTCCCTCACGTCGTCCTCGTCGTTCGCGGAATCGTGATCGACGGATCGATCGAACAGGCGAATCGTCCGGAGAAGAAGATCGTCCTCCCGAAGTGTCTCGCGATCCCCGCGACGGCGGAGTTCCTCGCGGGACTCCCGCTCACTCTCGAAGTGAACGAAGTCCGTCTCCAGTATCGGAAGATAGCGGACGGCTCGTTCGTCCAGTCTCCGGACTGGAGACGTCGCGACGAGAACGAGCGGATCGCGCGACGGATCATCGATCGGATCGGGAGGATCGCGTGAGCTCACGTTATCGAACGGTGAAGGGAGTTCTCGGACATTGGATCGTCGGGAACGCGGAGAACCCCGATCTCGCCTGGAGCGGCTCCGAATGGGTTCCTCATTATCGGGGAGTCCCGCGCGGAGGAGTTCAAGTGTCGAACTTCGCGACGGAGGAGGACGCGGACGAGTACGCGAAGACGTTCGGATTCGTGAAGGACGTCGACTCGCGTCCGCGATACGTCGTCCGGCTCACGCTTTCGCAGAGGATGGCTCTCGCGGATATCATCGCGCTCCACATGACGGCTCTCGACGAGCCTCAAGAATTTATCGACGTCTCGTCCGACGTGACGACGACGAGCGGGGAGCTTCTCCGTCTCGTCCTGGAGTCGGAATCGGAGTCCGTCCAGTGAAGAAGAAGCTCTCGTCCTCTCTCGCTCCCGATCTCGCGATAGATGCTCTCGTCGTCGGATGCAAACAGGCGATCGACGAGTTCGTCCGCGAGCGGCTCCTCCGCGAAGAGTTCGAGGATCACGCTCACTTATGGCGCGAGTTCGTCGCGTTCATCGTCGCGAAGTTAGGCGAAGGAAGGAAGAGAAGATGCAACGTCCGGAAGTGAAGGGATTCGAGCAGAGATGGAACGACTATCGCGATCGAGCGATCCCGATCGACGCGGCTCCCGTTCAACGTCTGGAGACGGAGAAAGCGTTCTTCGCGGGAGCTCTTTCGATGTATGAGTTCATAACCTGCGATCTCGTCCTCGATCGAACGACGGGAGAGCCGACGGATGGTGACGTCGCGCGGATGGAAAGTCTCGGATCGGAGCTCCTCGCGCGGCTCGCGAGCTTCCTCTCCGGCGAAGGGAGGGACGCTTGAGCGATCCGTTCTGGAAGGAAGCGACGCTCGGAGAGCTCGTCGAGAGTCCTCCGCTCGCGGTGATCTCGCTCGATCCTTCGACGGGAATCCGGATGCTATGGCTCCCGCAGTTGTTCGGCTCCGGAGCTCTCGACGACGAACTCCGCGCGGAGCTCGTCGCCATGCTTCGCTTTCATGCTTTGAAGTTAGAGTCCCGCGAACTGGACGCGCGAATGATCGCGACGGGAGCGACGGGAACGAAGGAGGACGCTTGAACTCGGACGATGCGATCGGGATGCTTACCCCTCATGTAATCCACACGCTTACGGAGTTCGTCCGGAAGCGGAAGATCGAGATCGAAGCGACGACGACTCCCGATGATCTTTGGAAGCTCTTCGTCGACTTCCAACTCTTCGAGTACACGGAAGCGATGATCCGCCGGAAGGTATTCGTCGAGCGCGTCGCGACGTCGTCGCGCGATCTTTACGACGTCGCGCGGGACGTCTGTCACGAAGCGGGGATGGATTGGACTGACCCTCGGACGAACGTCACTTACCCCGCGAAGAAACTCACACTCCAGGATGCGGGAGCGGAGATTCCCTGCTGTGCGGCGAACGCGGAGGACAGCACGAAGCACGACGTTAACGCGTGTCCGAAGTTCGCGGATACGGAGCCAAAGTGAACGCGGCGAAGACTCTCGCGCGGTATTGCTCGATCGCGCGTCCGATCCTGCTCGACTTCATGCCTCCGAACTCCTGCATCGGAGCGACGCGCGTCACTTGCGACGTTCTCGAAGCTCTCGGATTCCACGTCGTCCCGTTCGCGACGAAGCTCGTCGTCGAAGTTCCGAGTCTCAACGTCGCGTACACGTCCGGACTCTCCGACGAGGAGCTCGCGCGGTCGAAGGGACAAGTTAGGACTCCGTGGGGACAGGGATGGAGAGGGCATCTCGTCGCTCACGTCGAAGGACGTCTCCTCCTGGACTCGTCCTTCGATCAAGTGAACGACGGGCTCCGAGGACGGCTCCGGCTCCGGCGGAAGATCGTTCACTTCCCGCTCCAGGACGTCTCGATCGAGCGGGGATTCCGCGCGGAGTATGGCGGACTCGCAGACGACGGGACGGAGCTCAAGATCACTTACGCGACGACGCGCGATGAGTCCTGGAGAGACGCTCCCGCCTGGAACGATGAGGGACTCCCCTTCCTCGTCGCGGCTCTCCTCGGAAGGATGAAGCGATGATCCGCGCGAATGATCCTGGAAAGTATAACGACGCGACGACGGAAGCGCGACGGCTCACGGGCGGAGACGTGATACTCATCGTCCGCGACGGGAAGCTCGGGAACGGATTCTCCGTCCAGGCTCGGATCGAGACGCTCGCGATCCTCCCCGCGATACTGCGGAACGTCGCGGACGAGATCGAGCGGCAGTTATTGGAAGGGAGCGCGTGATGATCGGCGGATCGTGCGACTTTTGCTTCGCGCTCCTGGACGATTGCGCGAGGGAATATAAGACGCGGGACTTCGAGATAAAAATTCTCGGATTCGAATCGCGCGGAGCGTTCGTCGCTTGCGGCGATTGCTCCGTCCTCATCGACGCGGGGAATATGATCGGGCTCGTCGATCGAGCGACGGAGCTCTTCTCTAATCGTCACGGGATCGACAACCCGATCGAACGAGATCACATTCGACGAGTTCTCCGGAAGTTCTATCGTGAGTTTCAACTGCATCGGATCGCGGCGACGGAGAATTGAGTGAACGAGTTCGAAGCTCTCGCGAGTCGCTTCGTCGACATAATGATCTCGCTCGATCCGAACTATCTCGACGACGTTCGTCGCGTCCAGGCGGGAGAGCTCGCGAATTACGACTCCTGGAGAGCTCACTTCGAGGAGACGATCGGGAACGAAGTCCGGCTCGCGCGAGCCCGTCTCAGCGAGCGCGGCGTCGATCCGGAGAAGTTCATTCTCGCCGTCTGGACGGAGACGCGGCGTCGCGCGAGCTTCCAAGCGTAAAAAAAATGAATCCTTTCCCTCTTCTGTAACTGTCTCCGCTCCCCGCATAAAATCGGGCGTTTGACGAGCGCGGCAAAGCTCCTTCGACACTGTCGAACGAAATTCGACTAGAGACGCGCTCCCGCGATTCCCGAAGATGGGGATGCGATGAGCGTCGACGTCCCCGACAACATCCCTTCGACTTTCTCCGCCGGAGAGACGGTGAAGTTCCGTCGCTTCGTTCCGGACTATCTCCCCTCGGACGGCTGGAAGTATTCCGTTTACTTGAACGGAGCTCTCGCGACGCTGACAAAAGACGGCGTCGCGGACGGTGACGCTTACCTCGTCACGATCCTTCCGACGGACTCACTTCCGACGGGAGACTACCGCTTCCTGGAGCGCGTCTCGAAGTTTGATACGGACGGAACAACGCTTCTCGAAGCGCACAACGTCGGAGACGGCGTCGTATTCGTTGCGCTCGATCTCGCGACGGCGAGCGCGGGAGCTTGTATCTCCCACACGGAGCGGATGGTCGCGCTCCTGGAAGCGGCGCTCGAAGAGAAGATTCCCGCCGATCTCCAGAGTTACTCGATCGGCGGACGTATCGTCTCGAAGATTCCGCTCCCCGAAGTGAAGAAGCTCCTCGGGGAGTATCGCGTGAAGCTCTGGCAGATGCGGAATCCAGGGAGGCTCGCTCCCTCCGTCGAAGTCGTCTTCTCTCCGCTCGAAGACACTCACTCTCTTCCGTCGACCTGGGTCGACATTACGGGGATTCCAGAATGAAGCTCGCGAGGATCATCTCGTTCGTTCTCTTCTTCGTCCCGTTCGCGATCGCGGCGGCGTCTCCGGCGGAGACCAGTCTCGATTGCGTCGCTCTTGCAAACGCGAGCTATGCGGCGAATAAAGCTCTCGCGAGCGATCCGTCGAAGCTCGACGAAGCGCAGAGCGCGGCGTCACTGCTCGCGAAGTGCCAGTCGAAGTTAATGATCGAGCGGTCGATCGTCCCTATCTCTTATCCCGTCTGTCCTCCTCCTCCGTCGGACGGCGGAATCTTCAACCCGGCGAAGCCGTGGGAGTCGACGGACACGACGGACTGGAAGCGAGTCGGAGCGCCGAAGCTGAATCGCGTTTACTGCGAGAGCACGAACGGGATGAAGTGCTATTGCACCGCGGACGGGGCGGACTGCGTCCCCGCGTCCGCGATCGCGACGACGAAGGGAGTTCCGCTCAAATGATGAAGCTCCCGAAGATCATCGATCGCGCTCTCTCCTTCCTCGGGCTCTCTCGTCGGAACGCGTTCTCCTATACCGGAGCCCAGGCGAATCGACTCACGCTCGATTGGTTTGCGGCGATCCTCTCCGCAGACCAGGAGACGAAGGGGAACATGCGGACGCTCCGCGCTCGCGGACGCGAGCTCGGACGGAATAACCCCGTCGCGAAGCAGTACCTCAATCTCCTCGCGGCGAACGTCGTCGGAAGCGCGGGGATTCAGTATCAAGCGAGAGTCCGGTCGAAGAGCAACGAGCTCGACTCCGAATCGAATCGAGAGATCGAGAAGAGCTTCACGGACTGGAGCAAGCGCGGGAACTGTACGGTCGACGGGAAGCTCTCACTCCGCGCGGTCGAGGACTTAGTGATTCGGAACGTCGCGACGGACGGAGAAGTCTTCGTCCGGCACGTTCCTGGATTCGCGAACAAGCATCGCTATGCAATCCAGCTAATCGACGCGGATTGCATCGATCACAACTACACGCGGGATCGCGGGAAGAACGAGAACGAGATTCGGCTCGGAGTCGAAGTCGACGGATGGGGCCGTCCCGTCGCCTATTACGTGAACCCCTATCACCCTTCGGACTTCGGCGGATCGCTGGAGCGCGAGCGGATTCCGGCGGAGTACGTCACCCATCTTTACGATCCCTCCCGAGTGAATCAGACGCGCGGCGTCACATGGTTCCACTGCGTAATGCTCGCGATGAGGATTCTCGAAGGGTACATCGAAGCGGAGCTCGTCGCGGCTCGAACGGGAGCGGCGAAGATGGGATTCCTCAAGTACACGGACGCGGAAGCGTTCGACGCTCCCGATCCGAAGACGACGAAGATTCGATTCGAAGCGTCTCCAGGTACGGTCGAGATGCTCCCTCCAGGAATGGAGTTCGTCGAGTGGAAGCTCGATCATCCCGCGAACGCGTTCCCGCAATTCGTTCAAGCCGTTCTCCGGCAAATCGCGACGGGACTCGGAGTCTCTTATAACGCGCTCGCGAACGATCTCGTCGGAGTGAATTACTCCTCGATCCGCGCGGGATTGCTCACGGAGCGCGATCAATGGCGACGGCACCAAGCATGGTTCGCGGAGTCGTTTCTTCAACCCGTCTTCGACTCCTGGCTCCCGATGGCTCTCCTCTCCGGCGAGCTCGCGCTCCCGTCGCGCGACTTCCGAAAGTATGGCGCGGGACGCTGGCAGACGCGCGGCTGGCAGTGGGTTGACCCATTGAAGGACGTCCAGGCCGCGATCATGGCGATCGATGCGGCTCTCGATACGCGCGACGACGTGATCTCAGATCGCGGAGGGGACTTCGAGGAGACGCTCGAACAGCTCGACGCGGAGAACAAACTCGCGAAGAAGTACGGGATCGATCTCCAGGGATCGACGAAGACTCCGCTCCTCGCGGATAAGACGGACGTCGAAGACGACGTCGTCGATCCGAACGCGGACGATACAAAACCGCTCACGCCAAAGCGAATGGCGGAGATGCGCGAGCTCGCGCTCGTTGTAGGAGGAGGCAAACCCCAATGATTACCGAAGTTCCGAAAGTCGACGAAGTGAAAGAGCTCCCGATCCAAGTTCGCGCGATCCCCGTCGAGATGAAGCTCATTCCGCGCGTCGCGAAAGCGACACGAGCGGAAGGTGATCCGGCGGAGGAAGCGACGGAGACTCCGGCGAAGGAAGCGATCGAGGACGAGTCCGACGAGGACCGTTTCGAGCTCGCGATCTCCTCAGAGTGTGAAGTCCCGCGATGGTACGGGACGGAGATTCTCGATCACTCGACGAGCTCCGTCGATCTCACTCGCGCGGCTCAAGGGCTGGCGCATCTCGTCGATCACGATACGGGCGACCAAGTCGGGATCGTCGAGAATATCGCGCTCGGAGCGGATAAGGTTCTTCGCGGCGTCGCTCGCTTCTCGCGATCCCCGCGAGCGCAGGAAATTAAGCGGGATATCCAGGACGGCATCCGTCCGTGGATTTCCGTCGGATATCGCGTGAACGAGATCGTCCTCGAAAAGCAGTCCGAGGATGAGGGGAACACGTATCGCGTCACGTCCTGGACTCCGGCGGAGGTTTCGACGGTAGCAGTTCCGGCGGACACGACCGTCGGAGTCGGACGATCGGCGGACGTGAAGCAATTCCCGCTCACGTTTCGAAGTCTCATCACGAAGACGGCTCCCAAGCCGCAAATCACCACGGAGGTTAAAAGCATGGAACCCAAAGCACAGGCAGAGATCGTGCGACTCGGGAGCGTTCACAACATCGAGCCCGAAGTCGTCGCGGGGATGATCGAGCGCGGACTCACGCTCGAACAGGCATCGGCGGAGATTTTGACGGAAGTCGGGAAACGCGCGAGCGCGGGGAAACCGACAACCCAGGCGCCGGCGGAGCTCACGGAGAAGGAACAGAAGGAGTACCGCGTACAGCGCGGAATCCTGACGATTGTAAACAACGAGGAGACGGGAAAGCGCGAGAACTGCTTCGAACTCGAAGTCTCCGAGACGATCGAGAAGACGCTTCCGTCCTCGATCAAACGGCATGGCGGACTCTTCGTCCCGTACAAAGTCGGGATCGACGGCGGACTCGCGGCTCGCGCGGAGAAAGCGATCGGACGCGATCTCCAGAAACGCGCGGGGATGGACACTCAGACGGTGACGGCGGGGAATGAGCTCGTCTTCATCGAACCGGGGAGCTTCAACCAGTACCTATACAACCGGATGCTGCTCAAGCAATTCGGAGCGGAGACGCTGTCTGGACTCCAGGCGAATATCGCTTTCCCGAAACAGACGGGGAAGAGTACCGGCTCCTGGGTTTCGGAGAATCCTGGAGTCGACGTCGCGGAGACGAATCCGACTCTCGGACTCATCAACATGAGCCCGAAGACGCGCCAGTCGACTTCCAGCTATTCGCGGCAGTTGCTCGCGCAGGGAGTCGTCGACGTCGACATGATGATCCGCAACGATCTCGCGAAGGATACGGCTCTCGCGATCGACGCTGCGGGATTCGTCGGGGACGGGACGGGAGGTTCGCCCACGGGGATCATGCACACCACGGGCGTCCAGGCTTACGTCCTGGCCAACGACGCCGGAGCGGGAGCTCTTCCCGTGTGGGATGACATCGTCTTCATGGAAGAGAAAGTCGAAGACGTGAACGCGGACGAGCTCGGAGCGTTCGCATGGGCGACGACTCCTGGAATCAAAGCTCGCTTGAAGCTCACTCCCCGCCTGGGAAACACGATCGGACTCCCCGTCTGGACGGACGGGAACACGATCGACGGATACCAAGCGGGAGCGACGAACCAACTCCCGAAGAACTTGACGAAGGGAGCGGGAACGAATCTGCAACCCCTGATTTACGGATGCTTCTCGACGCTCGTCGTCGGGATGTGGGGGAACGGATTCGAGCTCGTCGTCGATCCTTACCGCTTGAAGAAGCAGGGAATGATCGAGCTCACGACCTTCGTGATGTGCGATATCGGGATCAAACAGGCTCCCGCGTTCGTCGTCGCGAGCTACTGCAAACGCGCTTAATTCGAGATGAGCCCAACCGAACCCCGAGGAGGAGTCGTCCGGACGAGAGTCCTCCTCGGGACTCACTAAAGCGGGAGAGAACCATGATCGAAGTACAGGACGATGGAACGAAGCGGCTCATCGGGAACGAGACGAAGGTCGATAAGGTTCGCTTTACGAGCGGAGTGATCGTCGCTCCTCACGTCGTCGCGGAGCCTGGAGAAGTCTTCGAGGTTCCGCGATGGATGGCACAGCAGTTCGTCGGGATGGGACAAGCGGAGTTCGTCGATCTCGTCCCCGCTCCCGAGGCATTAACGACGGCGTCGATCGAGACTCCGACGAATCGCGATCCGAAAGTGAAGAAAGTCGGCAGATCGTGAACGGGATAATCGCGAAAATTCCCGCGTGTTCGCTCGTTCTCTTCTGCGTGTTTTATTTCGCGCTCCGACTGTGGCCGGAGAAGCCGGAGAATCGGACGATCGCGTTCGTCGCGTTTATCGTCTTCCTCATTTTGTTTTTGCTGTGCGTGATCGGGAAGGGCTGAATTTGTTCCGTCCGGAAGACATTGTCGCGATGATGAAGCCCCCGATCGGGACGCCTGTCTCGTTCAACGGGGCGGACTTCTTCGGGCTCCTGGATACGAACGATCTCGTCGTCGTCGGAGATTCCGGACGCGGTGAGGTTCTCGGAGCGACGATCTCGCTCCTCGTTCGGACTCTGGACGTTCCGAACGTGAAGATCGACGACGCGATCACGGTCGACGGCGTCGACTACTTCGTTCGCGATCGCGTTCGCGAGGGAGACGCGGCTCTCGTCAAGCTCTTACTTCGGGAGGACGCATGAGCGATCCGTCGATCCGCGAACAGATCGTCGACGGGCTCGTCGATCTCCTCCAAGTGGACGGAGCTCCGGAAGGGCTCACGGTACATCGTGAGCGGACTCGTCCGATCGAGAACGACTCGCTCCCCGCGCTTCTCGTTTACTGCGAGGACGATGAGCCTCACGCGACGGATAAACAGACGTTCCGCGCTCCGCTCGTCGAGCGATCGCTTCACGTCGTCGTCGAAGTTCGCGCGAAGGTGACGGGCGATCTCTCTCTCGATAAGGCTCTCGATCCGCTCCTCGTCTGGACGGCGACGCGGATCATGCAGAACGAGACGATCGGCGGACTCGCGATCGGAGCGATCGAAGGTAAGACGAACTGGATTTCGAAAGAAGCGGACGTCGTTCTCGCAGCGGCGATCGCGAACTATCACATCCGATACCGGACGGCACGAACCGATCCGACGTCGCGAAACTAAGGAGGAACAGATGAGTCTCAAGTACCCCGTCGCCCATGTTCCGATGCTCGGGAAGGGCTCCGTCTTATTCGATCGGTTCGACGCGAGCGGCAACCCGCAAGGCTTTATCCATCTCGGAAACTGCTCGAAGTTCGAGCTCGACACGAAGGATGAGGCAGCGCAACTCTTCCAATCGATCAATAAAGTTCCGTCGCTCATCGCGACCGCTCTCAAGAAGCGGACTCCGACTCTCGCGATCACGGGGACGGACTTCTCCGCCGCTCACATGGCACTCGCCTTTATGAGCGCGGGGAAGACAACTCTCGCGATCGCTGCGGGAGCGGTGACGGGCGAAGCTCTAGCGTCCGCGACGGCGACGAAGAAAGGGAAATTCTTCCCGCTCGCTTCGCGCTCCGTCGATCCAGAGACGGTCGTTCTTCATCAGGGAGGAACGTCTCTCGTCGAAGGCACGGACTTCCTCCTCGCGGATGCTATTGAAGGGCTCGTTTACTTCCCGTCGACGGGAGCGGTGAACGACGCGACGGCAGTCACGGCGGATTATTCGACGCTCGCGAAGAGCTTCGATCAAGTCGCGGGAGGGACACAGCCGATTCTCCAGGGACGAATCCGCTTTATCCCCGATCCCTCCGACGGACAGAAGATCGGCGTCGAAGTGTGGCGCTGCAATCTTGCTCCGAACGGGCAGATCGGGCTCATCGCGGACGATTACGGGAACTGGACGCTCGACGCGTCGATCCTGGACGACTCCGCGAACCATCCCGACGCGCCCTATTACCTCGCGACCTTCGAATAAGCGGAGGAGACGATGAGGATCGACGTTTATCTACACGTCGTCGAGGATGCGGCGAACGAGAAGCTCGATCGCATCCTCGCGGCGTTAACCGAACTCACGAAGGAGACGAAGCAAATGTCGAAAGAATTGGACGATCTCGAAGCTCAAGTCGCGGCGACGGAAGGTGTCGAACAATCCGCGATCGTTTTGATCCAGGGACTAGCAGCGGCAGTTCTCGCGGCGAAGGACGATCCCGTGAAGATCGCGACGATCACGGCGAGATACCAAGCCTCCGCAGCGTCCCTTGCTGCGGCAGTTGCGGCGAACCCGCTCCCCGCTTAATCGGGGAAGTGAACGCGGATCGATGGAAGTGATCGACTTCACTTCCATCGAATCCGGAAGGAGTGAACGTGAACGACTCAAAGACCCTCCGACTCTGCGGAATCGAGTTCGAACCCGCGAATCAATCGATCACAGCGAGACAGGACAATTACCTCCTCGGATATCTCCGGCTCGCGGGAGTGATCGACGTCGTCGGAACGATGAAGGACGCGGACGTCGACGCGAAGTCGTCCGAACTTCTGACACGGATTCTCGTCTCCGGATTCGCTCCGGAGATTCTCGCGGGACTGCTCGTCGAGAGCGGGAAGAAGTGGGACGCGCGTCGCGCGGACGAGCTCGCGGCACTCTTCGGGGACACGACGAACCCCGAGGAGAAAGAGATCATGCGGAAGTCGATCGTCGCGTTCGTGATCGGTTTTTTTCGCTCAGGGGATCGATCGTCGACGACTTCCCCGAACTCTTCTCTCCCGAACAACGAGGAGCCCATTACCGCGAGCGAGGAGCTCGCGATCTCGGAGACTTCTCTCTAATCATTCGCGAGGTCGCAGGATGGAATCCCGATCGCTTCGACGCCGTCCAGGACTTCGCGCTTCGCGACTTATTCCTCGCGTACCACGCGATTCTGAAAGCGGACGCGCGTCGCGCTTACGAGACGAGTCTTCTCGTTTGGGCGATGCAGTCTCCCTGGATTAAGGGAGACAGATCGGCTCCGGACGTTCCGGAGATTCTCCGGTAATAGACCACGGGCTCATAGAGTCCAGAGGTAATCGAGCGATGGCAGAAACCCCCGAGATCGCAGTTCGATTCCGCGCGGATGGAGCAGACGCCGTCGCGAGCGCGGTGAAGCAACTCGCGAACGAGCTCGGAGACTTGAAGAAGCGCCAAGTCGAAGCGGCGGAGTCGTCGCTCACTCTCGGGAAGGCGATCTCCGGACTCATCGGGATCGAGACGATCCGTCGTCTCGTCGACTTCGGGAAGGAGATCGCGTCGAACGTGATCCAAACCGGACGGCTCTCGCAGGAGACGGGAGTCACGGTGAAGACGCTCTCCGCGCTCCAAGTCGCGGGAGCGGCTGTCGGAGTCACGCATGAGCAAATGTCGACGGGACTCGTCCGGCTCTCGCGGAATATCGTCGAGCTCCAGGGAGGATCGACGAAAGCGGCGACGGCGTTCGATCGGATCGGGCTCTCCGCGAAGTCCTTCGTCGGACTCTCCGTCGACCAAAAGGTTCTAAAAGTATTCGACGCGATCGGGAAGCTCCAGGCCGGAAACGTCAAAGCGGCAGAGTCTCAAGCCCTCCTCGGACGCGGAGGAGCGGCGCTAATTCCCGTGATGAACGAGCTCGCGGAAGCGGGACTCGGGACTCTCATTCAACGCGCGAGCGATCTCGGAAAGCTCCTGGACGATGAGACGGTCGCCTCCTTCATGGCGACGGCGGGAGCGATGCAGGAGCTCAAAGAGAAAGCGGAGGGGATCGGACAAGCGTTCGAGACAGGCATGATGCCTGGAGTCGCGGACGCGGCGGACGAGCTCGTTCGCGGGACGTCGAACGGAGCGGACGGATTCAAGACCCTCGGAGAGTGGGCAGGGGACGCGATCCGCCTCGTGATCGTCGGGATGGAAGAGCTCGGGATGGATATCGCGCTCGTCGTCAATTCCTCGATCGCGGCGTTCGAGAGTCTATGGGCAACGATCAAGACCGGAGGGACGGCAGTCTTCGAAGCGTTCGCGGACGCGGCGACGGGGAACTTCGCGAAAGCCTGGAAGGACTTGTCGGAGGGATGGACGACGACGAAGAATCTCGTCCAGGATGGGATCGAAGACCAAAACCGGATGTGGGACGAGAACGTCGCGCAGAAGAAAGCGATCGAGGATCGGATGTTCGATCCGACGGCGCAGAAGTCGCGGCAGGAGGAACGCGCGAAGAAGTTCCGCGAGTCGCTCGGACAGGGAGGAGCGGATTCGTCCGTCGCGGATAAGACGGGACAGTCCGCGCGGATCGACGGGCTCCGGCAAGCTCTGGAGCAGGAGCTCAAAGCGTACAAGGACGAGACGAAGCTCGAACTCCAGGAACAGAAAAACAAATACGACCAGGGACTCATCTCACAGGCGGATTATTTCGCGGCTCGTCGGACGGCGATCCAACAGGACTTGAGCGCGGAGATCGTGACGCTCCAGAGTCAACGCGGACTCCTGGAGACGGCTCCGGCGAAGAACGCCCAGGAAGCGGAGACGAACAAACAGAAGATTCTCGCGATCAACGAGAAAATCCACACGGCGGAAGTCGCAGCGGCTCTCCAGAACAAGACGCTCGACGGCGAAGAGTTCGCGGCGAAAGAGAAGAACGCGAAGACGCTCCTCGATTTCCAAGTGCAGATTCTCGAAGCGGAGGGGAAGACGTTCGACGCGGCGATCCTCAAGATCGCCCAGGAGGGGACGGAAGCTCGAAGGGCTCTCGTCCAGGCCGGAATGAATCCCGAACAGGCGAACGCGACCGTCGGGACGTTGACGAATCAGAAGACGACGGACGCTCGCTTCTCCGAACTCGGGAAGGAAGGATCGCAGGTTCTCGCGCAATTCGAGGTCGATCGTCAAGCGATCACGAACGACGCGACGCGCGGACTCATCTCGGAGTATGGAGCGGAACAGAAGATTCTCGAACTCGAACGCGAGCGGATCGGGACGCTCCGCGATATCGCGGACGCGCAGCTCGCGGAAGCGCAGCTCTCCGGCGACTCCGCGAAGATTCTCCAGGCGGAACAGTTCAAGACGCAGATCGAATCGATGAGCGCGGCGATCGAAGAAGCGTCGCGAAACTGGAGGACGTTCGTCGTCGGAGTCGAACAGGGAGTGACGAGCGATCTCGCGAACTTTCTCGACTCGGGAATCGATCACGTCACCGGATTAAAAGACGCGTTCGCGCAACTCGGGACGGCTGCGCTCCAGACGATCCGGAAGATCGCGACGGAGATGCTCGTACAGATGGCCGTCTCGAAAGCCTTCGACTGGCTCCGCTCGAAGTTCGGAGGAGGTACGACGTCGACGGGGACGCAGATCGCGCAAGCGGCTGCGACGGGAGCGGCACAAGCGGCTCCCCTCCTCGCGGCGTCGTTCTCTCTCGACGGAGCGGGAGCGATGATTATCACGGGAGCGGGAGCTCTCGCGATCTCCGCAGCGGAGCTTATGGCAGCGGCGATGCAGCTCACCGTCGCGAACTCGATCCGCGCGGGAGTCGGATTCTCCGGCGGAGGATTCGTTCGCGGAGCGGGATCGTCGACGAGCGACTCGATCGCGGCTCGACTGTCGGACGGAGAGTTCGTCGTTCGAGCGGCAGCAGTCCGCGCCGTCGGCGTTCACACGCTCGCGGCGATTAACCGCGGACTCCGCATCCCACCCGTGAGCCTCGGATATATCCCGCGCTTCGCGGACGGCGGACTCGTCCAGGCGGACACGAACGCGGGAGGAGAGATTCGAATGCACATCGGGCTCGAACGCGGACTCATTCTCCAGGAGTTCGAGTCGAAAGCGGGAGCGAAGATCGTCCTCCGACACGCCCAGGAGAACGCGAAGACCTTCCAGAAAGCGATCTCGCGCGGATGAATCTCTTCCCGTTCCAACCCGATTGGGCGAAGGGAGTGAAGGAGACGACGTCCTTCCTGACAGACGTTCTCGTCGCTTACTCGGACGCGGAACAGCGTCGCGGACTCCGATCGAATCCCCGTCGCTCGCTCGCGTTCTCGATCGTGACGATGAGCGCGTCCGAGACGGCTCTCCTCGCGGCGACGATCTTCGGGAAGCAGGACGCTCCGTTCGTCGTCCCGTGGTGGCCGGACGCGCAGCGTCTCGCGGCTCCGCTCGCGAGCGGCTCGACGGCGATCCTCCTCGATCCTTCGACGCGACTCTTCGCGGGGAACGGGCTCGCGGTGATATGGAAGAGCCCGACGGCGAACGAGATCGTCTCCGTCTCTTCC
>Ga0075029_100000095_pt1 | contig 40327 bp, 35 predicted proteins | sample LitLauG_LLR_2013_FD_71391 | JGI IMG/M metagenome (GOLD analysis project Ga0075029, IMG submission 71391) | Freshwater sediment microbial communities from North America - Little Laurel Run_MetaG_LLR_2013 | ecosystem: Environmental > Aquatic > Freshwater > Creek > Sediment | place: USA... | reverse complement strand
CCGCTCCATCGCGGCCCTCGGATAAGCTTCCATGCTCCGCATGGTCTCCCATCCTCGCCGCCCGCAAAGCGGACATCTCACTTGCTATCTCAACCGGACATATCATGTGCTACCGACACCGACAGCCCGGCAGCTTGACGCGGACTTCCCGCGAGGCTAGCCTCACTTCAACGATTCCCTGCGACGTGGAGGACGCGCCTTGAACTTCTCGCCGAGCTGGTTAATTCTCTTCGGAATACTGCGGATGCAGGCGTCGGAAAATCCGGGAATCAGAATGACGATCCAGCTCGGTCCGCCGGGAAATATGAGCCGGCAGACCGTCTATCTGCAGGCAGATCGCAAGCGAATGGAATTCCGCAATTCCGTCGGACCGAGGCCAGATGGGTCAGGGCAGATCTATGGCCCGCGTCTTGCCGCCATCACGCGGTGCGACCTCGGACAGTCCTTCGAACTGAATCTTGACGCCTCCGAATACACTGCAGGGCCGTATCCACCCAAGCCGCTGACCCCGGAACAAATCAAGGCGCGGGGATTACAGACTCCGCTGTCGTACGCGTCGGACAAACCAACGTTACGAATCGAAGTCATGACCACCGACACCGGCGAGCGGAAAGAGATCTTGGGACTCACGGCCCGGCACGTCATCACGACCAGAAAACAGATTCCGCTCGAAGGCTCTCACTCCCAGCCCCAGGAATCGGTGACTGACGGATGGTACTTCGACTCCAAGGACATCGATCTGAACCAACGACTGTCGTGCGACCGATGGCTGTCGAAGGGAAAGCCCGGCCATGCATACAGCTGGGTCACGATGGGCAACGCAACACAACCGAGGGAGAGGCCGGAATTCGTTAGGATCGGAGAGCCGGAAACGGGGTTTGCTCTGCACGCGATTATTACTTCCACAAACACGTTCACGCTGCCGGACGGGACGCAGAAGCAGGCCGATTCGAAGTTTGAAACGAAGGTGACCGAGTTTGAGGAGGGCCCCCTAGACCCCGCGCTCTTCGAGATTCCGCCAGGATTCAAGCAAGTGGCACACATCGAGCGCAATCCGCCCGCCTCAGCCTTCGACCAACCCAAGAATCTCTGGCAACGACTTATGGATAGCGTGGCGCGCCTCTTCAACCGTTAACTGCATCAACCGGCTTTGGGGGACTACGGTTCTGCCAGTTCTTGCAGCGGCTCTACCAGGTGCGCGGCGACCGGCTTCGGGGCGCGAGTGGTGGTAATCACAATCACGCTGACCAGCACCAAGAGCGTTCCCAGCAAGGTTCTCGGGCCAATCGTTTCGCCTCCCAGAAAATATCCGACGATGACGGCCACGACCGGGTTGACGTAGGCGTAGGTGCCGACCTTCGTGGGCGATTCGTGATGGATGAGCCACACGTAGGCCGTGAAACCCACAATCGAGCCGGCCACGATCAGGTAGGCAAGCGCGAACCAGGCGCCGCGAGAAACTGCCTGAATATGAAATCCGCGGAACTCGCCGAAAACAGCCGCCGTCAGCGCCAACAGGATTCCCCCAGCCAGCATTTGCGCTCCGGAGCTCATGACCTTGGACGCGGGCAGCGGCAGCTTGCGGGTAAGCGCCGAGGCAATCGACCAACTCATCGCGGCCACTACCAAAGCCACCGCTCCGGCACGATCGATGGGCGCTTCGCCCAAGCTTACCGAGCGGCTCACCAGAACCGCGACGCCGCCGATCCCGACCAAAAGGGCCAACGCAAGACGCACCGTAAGTCGCTGCGTGCGCAGAAAAAGTATCTCCGAAAGCGCCATGAAAACCGGGATGGTCGCCAGCATGACGGCGGCAATTCCGGAAGGGACGCGCTGCTCGGCCCAGAACAGCAGGCCGTAATCGACAACGAAGATACAGATTGCAAGCAGCGAAGCCGCCAGCCACTCGCGGCGGGACGGCGATGGCGTACCCTTAAGACGCATCCATCCGTAGAGCACGACTCCAGCAATGAAGAAGCGCATGCAGGCAAGAAGAAGCGGCGGAACCTCGCGCACCCCGACGCGGATGGCCAGGAAAGTCGAGCCCCAGACAAAATAGATAATGGAAAACGCCAGCAGGGTTTTCCATGCTGGCGGACGAACCATTGCTTCCATGGGAAATAGATCGTCGGCGGGGCTGCGGGGACGCAGAGATTTCTGGGCTAACTTAATCCTTCAGGTCCATCTGGTGACCGTCTTCCAGTGCATGAACTGCGGCATCGCGAGTCACGGTGGGAAAATCCTTAAGGAACTCATCCAGAGTCTATCCCCCCTTCCAGGTAGTCCAACAAAGCCTGAACCGGAACCCGCGTTCCTCGAAAGACGGGCGTTCCCCCGAGAATGTCCGGGTCCTTGATGATTACTTCATCCCGTTGAGCCGGCATTACCTTAACCTTACGAGCTTCCAATCCAAATTCCCACCACAAACACCAGCACCCCGCCCACCACCACCTGAAAGGCTGCCGACAGCAGAGGAGTATCCATATAGCGGTTTCGAATCCACGCAATGGTCGCCAACTCCAGGGCCACGATAATCACCGCTGCGGTAAACGCCACATGAAAATCTTTCAGCAAGAAGGGGAGCGTATGTCCAATTCCGCCCGCTGCCGTCATCAGTCCCGTTACCGCGCCACGCAGCACAGGACGCCCCCGCCCGGTCATCGATCCGTCATCCGACAACGCCTCCGCGAACGCCATCGAAATTCCCGCCCCAATTGAGGCCGCGAAGCCTACCAGAAACGCGTCGTGACTGCTCTTGGTCGCAAACGCCGCCGCGAATACTGGAGCCAGGGTCGAGACCGATCCATCCATCAGTCCGGCCAGCCCAGGCTGCACAATCTGCAGCACGAACAGCCGCCGCTGCGCTTCCTCTTCCGTCTTCTTCACGGTGGGCGTAATGCTCTCCGACATCGCCTCCGCCGCCACCTGGTGCTTGCGCTCGACCTCCTCCAGATCGCCCAGCAGTTTCCGGATCCCCGCATCCGTCACCTGCTTCATCGCCTTCTGGTAGAACTGCCGCGTCTCCAGTTCCATCAGTTCCGCCTGCTTGCGGACCTCGGAAATCTTCAAAGGACGCGTTAGCCAGAAGGGCTTGCGTTGGATAAACCCCTTCACATCCTCGCGGCGGATCAGCGGAATGTGTTCTCCAAAGCGCTGCCGGTAAGTCTCGAACAACGAAGCCCGGTGCCCCGACTCCTCGGCTCCCATGTCATCGAACAGCTTCGCGGTCGCCGGATACGTCTCCCGCAGCCCCTCGGCGAAATCCGCATACACCCGGCCATCTTCCTCTTCCAGGGAGATCGCCAGCGCCAGAATTTCACGCTCCGACAAGTCTTTGAATTTTCGCGCCATGCCGAACAGTGTACTGTTTTTGGCTTCGGTTTCAAGAATTGGGCTTGCTATAGTCCTAACCGTCTCGATACCTTCGTAACCTCCCCAGTGGCCCTGAGGATCGGTTCTAATCACAGACATCCCAGAAGGACGAAGGAGCCCTATGAAGCGAATTGCTTTGTTCGCCTTGCTGTGCACCGGTTTTGGCTACGCCCGCGACCATCAGGCCCCGCAATCCGGAACACTCCTGAAAATGGATTCGGTCCAGTGCGGCACCGACCAGAAGAGCGGCAAGAGTTTTACCGGAGAACTCATCGGCACCGACGACGCTCATCAGAAAATGCACACTCTGCTGTGCCAGGAATATGTGTTGCAGACCGATCGCATGGACTACCGCATTCGCCCCAAGGACGACAAACACCCCATCCTGCTGCCCGTTGGCGAAAGGGCCCAGTTCCACATCGAGAAGGACCACATGAAGCTTCGGGTCGAAGACCTGGACAACAAAGACCGCGACTACGTGGTGGTCTCGATGACTCCCCGTGGGGAAACCCAAACCGCCGACAACCACAAATAGGCATCGTGGGGCGGACTCGTGTGGAAACGGGGCGGAGCCTGCCCGGAGCGGAGCCGAAGGGCCCCGTCCACGCCGCGTGCCGAACAATCATCAATCGCCCACCACCCCGGCAACTCTTGCCGCCGCCAGTCCCTGCAAGCTTTGCCCACACGCCCCCAGGATTCCGCCGTCCCGTACGACGTCATTCCCCGCAACTCCAACAAAGTATTCCGCCACTCCTCCCGCGCCCTCCGCTTTGAGCCAATGGAAGCGAGCGTGCTCTGAGCTTACATCGAGGTACATCAATGTCCATTTCCGGGATCTTAAGCAGCAGCTTCAGTCAAAACCAGCTCAGCGGCGCCAGCACACTTTACCAACCGGAGTTGCAACAACTCGGCAAGGACCTCCAGTCCAGCAATCTCTCGGCGGCCCAGTCCGATTTTGCCGCCTTGCAGAAAGCTTTTTCGCAGCCCCCTGCCGGCAGTGCCGTCATCGCCAGCCCCTTCAGTTCCACTGCGTCCACTTCCAACCCCGCGATACAAGCCTTCAACCAGCTCGCCGCCGATCTCCAAAGTGGGAACCTAGCAGCGGCTCAAAAGGATTTTTCCACCGTCGAACAGGATCTCCAGAGTGCGAACGGCACGCAGGCCACCAGCCACTTCCACCATCACCACCATCTCAGCGGCGGTGGCGGAAGCGGGGGTTCAACCAACCAGACTTCCCTGCTGCAGGATCTGAATCAAGTCGGTCAGAGTCTTACGTCCGGCAATCTTTCCGGCGCCCAACGGGCCTACGCTACTCTGCAGCAACAACTGCAACCGTTCACTTTGGGCCGCGGAACACTCTCCACCCAGCTACCGGTTTCTATTGAGGCCTGACCCGGCCGGGGTTATCGCAAATGTGATGCGCAAAAAAGACACCAGCCATCAGCCGTCAGCCATCGCGAGAAACACTGATGGCTGATGTCCGATAGCTGGCGTTGTTTCTCTGACGGCTGATGGCTGTTCGCTGATGCGCGAGCGCTCTAGCGCGCCGCCCGAGCTGCCTCGATGGCCTCGTGCAACTCATGCTCCGCTGCCCGCAGATGCTCTTCTGCCTTCGCGCCGTGCCCAGCCATATCGTAGTGGTTGGCCGCGCGGGCATGATCCATCTCCTTGATCGCTTCTTGCGTGTGGTTGTGGGCCGCTTCCAGATCGTGCCAGTCACGGACCCTTTCGGCAACCGCGATTCCGGCAACAAACGACAGACACACAGAAAGAACCGTTACTGCAATCGTTTTGGTCATTGATTTTCCTCTCAAGATTTGGATTAGTTTTTTGGGACTCCCACAGATTCCGTTATTCTCACCAACCACAGCCCATCTGTCAAAACCGAAGCCACTGAATATCAGCGAAACGGCAAATTGGCAGGGCCAGGCGCGGGGAAAAACGTGGCGTCGCTTCGGACTCAGGTTGCCGGATGGGGCCGGTTTAACGCGATGACAAAGTTCCGGCCACAGTGCCCGCACTTCGCCGGCGAAAACAGGATCAACGTTCCTGACCAACGGTGGACAGTTTGCTTTTGGCAGTGTGGGCAGGCGATCAGATGCGTGTCAACGCGGAGATGGATGAGATCGCTTTCCGGCCGGGCTGAGTTTTCCATGGGGCGTAAGCGACAAGCAATGATTCCGATTGGGCGGAGTTATGCCCGCTGATTCATCTTCCGCGAGACCACGCTCCGTGGAATCATGCTCGTATGACGCTCACATTATGCCCAAGCGGGCGAGGTGTCGGTACGCTGAATAACGGGCGAACGTGCGTTGGCGCACAAGGACTTACTCCGCTTCGCTTCGCCATTCCTGTACCTGCGACAGCATCAGTTCGTAGCATTCGCAGGATGCTTCTTCCAGTCTGCGCCGGGCCACAATCTTTACGTCACCGCGGCTGTGGGTGATCAGGCCCGCTTTCTGCAGCATTCCCGAGGCCACGCTGACGCTGGAGCGCCGGGTCCCCAGCATCTGCGCCAGAAATTCTTGCGTCAAGGGCACCGAATCCGATCCGATGCGGTCGGCGCTCATTAACAACCAGCGCGCCAACCTCTCATCCACTTCGTGCAGGCGGTTGCAGGCCGCAATCTGCGTCACCTGCATGGCCATGATCTGGGAGAATTGCTGCAATTGCCGCTCCAGTTTGGGACACTGCCGGAGAAGCGCGAGCAGTTTTTCGCTGTCCACGCGGAAGGCAGAGGCTTCAATCTGAGCAATGGCCCGCGTGGCCGCTGTGCGAAAGCCCGCTACCAGGGGCACTCCGACAAAACCCTCCTTGCCTACCAGACCCACTTCCACACTCTTGCCGTCGGGAAAGACGCTCAGAATGGAAATCAACCCACTGTTGCAGAAATAGGCGGACTTCAAGGTATCACCCGGTTCGTGCAGAACGTGGTGGGTGCGCAATCGGACAAATTCCATTGCCGGGACCAGCAGTTCCGATTCTCTCGGCGGCAGGCCCAGCAGTATCTCGTTATAAATAGGGTTACCATCGCCGTCGGCGATGGGTCGCGTGGCAGAGGACTTTGCGGATGGACGGGCCTTGTTAGGCATAAACAGCTCCTTGCGCAGCGTAAACGCTGTCTGATTTCGCAAGGGACCGTCATCGTGGTGGGAGCGGCGGAAGGATGCTAGATGAGACAACTTAACTCTACTCCCTTTCCGATCTCTAAAGTGTGCGCTAGCGTACTGTTTTCGGCATCGCCTTATGGTAATTTGCCCGGCGCGGGTGATGATGACCCGCGGGCTTTGACCCATACAGGGTAAAATGCCCCCTTCCGACCCAGCCGTCGCGGGTCGCTAACCGGCCCGCGACGATCTGGATTCCGGGCCTTTTGTGCCGGAAACGATCCTAGTTCTTTGCGGAAGCGTGATCCAGGTCACAGCCTCATGTCCGCCACTTTGGTTACAGTGGGGTCAGTATGGGCGGATTTTCCATCCTCACCAACCGCAAGCGCGCCATCGTCGCCCTGGTGCATTCCGTCGTGTTCCTGCTGGTGGCGGTGCGGCAGATGGTTGCCGCCAATCCCGCCGCCGGCATTTGGTTACCGTCCACCGTGTCCCGAGGCACGTGGATGCTCTGCGGAATCTTCGCCGTCGTCTCCACCATTCTCTTGTGGCTCTTCGCAATTTCCCAGGGATGGATGGAGAAGTTCTACTTCGGATTCTGCGCCATCAGCGCCACCTCGGGCCTCCTCCGAACCGCTGCCGGCGACCAGGCCTTTCACGCCGGGCTTTACATCAGGGTGATCATGCTGCTCAGCGCGGTTCTGGTGGGACTGGCGATCGTTCGAATCCACTCCCGCGCGCAGTTGTGTAACGCGGACACTCCGTCCGCGGCCTTTGACTTGAACCTCAAAGCTTGAACAGAGATTGAACCTCAGAGTAAGACCCTCACACACACTTCACCTGTGCGTCGGTCGTCTCGCTGGGCCGTTCCCCCTTTGGGCCACCTACATCTGCGAATCGGAATTGTAGGTGTCGGAGACGGCCTTCCAGCTTCCGTCGGCCTGTTTCATATAGACGGTCAGATACTTTCCTTTGTCGGTCATGGACTTTTTGGTCTTTGGATTTGTCATGGTCATGGTATAGGTGCCCTCCGAATACACCATGTCACCACCCTTGGAGGCCATGGCCCGCGTGGACTGGAAGGCCAGCGAAAAATTGGGATCGGCCAGCATCGGCGCCATCGCCGCTTTGATGGCCGCTTTGCCATTCAATGTTCCGGCGCCGGGATACAGCCCCGAGCCATCCTCGGCAAAGTAACTGGCCCACTTGTCGGCGTCCTTGCTGTTGGCATCTTTAGACCAGGCAGCCTCGAGGTCCTTGACGGCCTGCACATCGGCGGCGCGCGTGTCGGGCGGTGGTGGAGCAGGAGCATTGGCGCAGGCGATGGTCAATACCGCGAGCGTCAGACATAGAATCAGGGAAGGGTCACGCGACATGTTGTCTCTCCTTTGGGAATTGAATCGAACCAGTATAGTCAAAGGAGCGTGGTCATGTCGTTGCGCGTGGATCCCGTGGCGGCGGGGAGGACTCTGGCCGGGTGAGAGCTCACTGTGCCCTTTGAGTCCAGGACCTAGCCCATGCCCTAAAACGGCAAAGGGATACCAAACACCGCCGCTAGACCCTTTAGCGGGGCCAGCACTTGGGCGAGGCTACCGGCCTCTTTCACCACAGTAACGATCTTGTCGAGGGTGGAGGCGTGCTGGGCAGGCGCCTCGGTTTTGAGCGTCTCAAGATGTTCAAGCAGCGATTTCTGTTGTGCGTCGGCGAGTTGGAGACGCGCGACCGCCTCGGAGAGGTTCTGAATCGCTGCATCCCGTTCTGCAATCGACACTGTGGCCGATGCCGTCGCGTGCGGGCCAACCGCCATTGCGTTCGCTTGAACGTTATCGGCCTGAATTCCGTAGTTGACACTGGATTTCTGTTTCACGCCGCTTTTCCTCCGGCCTTTACCTTCTTGGGTTTGTCCTTCTTCCCTGCGGTGGCCTGCGCTTCTTCTCCGACGGCAAGCGCTTCAGCCTGCAGTCCACCGTGAACAATGAGACCGCTGTTGATAATGTAAGTGCGCTGCTCGCGAAAGTCCGATGTATCCACGTTCTTGCTGTCGAGAAATTCAAGGATCGCGTCAAGAAATTGCTTCTGGAACGTCTTGACATAGAGGTCTCTGTCGGATTTTTCGAAAAAATGGTCGTAAATCGAAGTCGAGAAGCTTTCGCGAAGACTGCTCACACAGCCATAGTTGTAACGCGCCTGTTCTTCAATCCGTTCCTTCTCGGCCTTTTCCAGCTCGCGGCGCTCGGCCGCTGCCCGCATCCACGCGAACAGCCCAAAACATTCGATGAGACAAACAATGGGCGAAATGACTACCTGCCCGATGAACAGCCCAAACTTCTTGTCGGCCTTGAGGGGAACGAGGTTATCGATTTCACGATAACGGACCCACACCGGCTGCAAGACCCTGGAGTGATTCTCGATGTACAGCACGGGGCCGTTGAGAATGATCCGGTAAAAGAGGGAAACGCGGACCTGGTCACCCCAGCCCGACACCGCCACCATTTTGTAGACGCGCGCCAGATGCGAATCGGTGCTGCGGAACCGCGCCATAGTACCCTCGTCCACGGACTGACTGGGCCGGCCGAAAAAGTCCGGTAGAAGACCAACCGATGCGGCGTCGACACCGTGGACAAAGAGGCGGTCGGCGATCTCCAGATCGGGGAGCGGCAATCGCTGGAACGACAATGCGATCGCGGCATCAAGGTCCGCCTCGGCAAACTTCGAGGGTGTTGCCCCTTCACTGCCCTTTCGCGTGTCGATCAACAGCGACCAATCGCCAATCGAGCCGCCAGCCCCAACGAACGGATCAAATCCGCCAAACACCGTGACGTTGCCGTTCAGTTCGCGGTCCAGCACCCCGTCCTCCAGCTTATGGCTGCTGTTCTGAAACGCATTCATGGCCGTTTCGGCATCGAAGGTCTCGCGTGTGAAGTACCGGAGCGGATACTCGTAATGATTGCGCATGTACCGGCGGTAGCTGGCAGCCCCAAGAACAAGGGCCGCTACGAGACCAGCGACTAACACCATCGGCTGGGTGTCGGGAGTCAGGCTGAACCATGCCAGGACCAGAACTAAGAAACATACGACGCCGATCGGGCCGTGCCAAAGGTAGTGGCGGAATTTCTTCTGATCGTTGAAGTCCAACACTCTCGCGAGGAGAACTACATCAAGGCCATGGTTGTCAGCCATCGCGTGATGCCGGTCTGCAACATAGGTTCGCACCTTTTTGCGAATGTCGTCATCGTGGCCGAGAAAGGCGCTGGCGCACATGAATCGCGTGGTTTCCGAGAGTGGTTGATGGGGCGCGGAGATCACAGCCGGGTCATTTTGCGTCACAAGATACCTCCAAGACGGCCATCGTGAGAAGCGACTGCGGTGCCCGCATTTACACCAGCGCCAAAATCACTTGCGTTTTTCGTTTTGCTCTACAGAGTGCGGTAGAACGGACTGCGGTCCCACACCCATAGCACTCGTCCTTGTTCACTAAAACGAGAGCCAACCCATTTTCCCTTCACGCTGGCCTGGGATTTGCGCCCAATTTTGACGCCCGTGCTTTTGTTACCGTATGCGCCACCAGTGTTCTGCTGATTGGCGACTTAGAGTGTGACCGTTTCCCCAAACGACTCTCGAAGCCGGCCTCAACCAATTTTCAGCGCCCGTTGACAACATAACTCCTTATTTATCAATATGTTGAGAGTGAGGCGTTATTTTTGAACACTTTAACGCAAATTGCGGTGGACTATCCCAATTGGTTATAACCCTGTTTGTAAATCGCAAGAAATCATCACCGCCCGCATCACCCTGAACACTCCACCTGCCTGTTCCTCACCGCGGTTACCCACTCGCGTGCGCTACAATCCGCTCATACTCTGAATCGCGAGTTGCGTGGAGGCATTTATGGATCTCGGGTTTCCGGTGGTCACCGTTGCCGTCATCATTGTCATCATCTACCTGGTGAGTTCCATCAAGATCCTGGCCGAATATGAGCGTGGTGTCATCTTCCGCCTGGGACGCCTGATTGCGTCCAAGGGCCCGGGTGTAATTCTGGTCTTTGCCCCGATTGACCGCATGGTGCGCATTTCGCTGCGGCAAGAGGCGCTCGAAGTTCCTCCGCAGGACATCATCACCCGCGACAACGTTACCCTAAAAGTAAACGCCGTTATCTTTCTGCGCGTGATCGATCCTAATAAGGCCGTGGTCGAAGTCTCGAATTACGCCTACCAAACTTCGCAGTTTGCGCAGACTACGTTGCGGTCGGTGCTGGGCGAACAGGAACTGGACGAATTGCTGGCGCATCGCGACAAGATCAATCTGCGGCTGCAGAGCATCCTCGACACGCACACCGCTCCCTGGGGCGTGAAGGTCGCGAACGTGGAAGTCAAGCAGGTGGATATGCCCGAATCCATGCTGCGGGCCATGGCCAAGCAGGCCGAGGCGGAACGGGAGAAGCGCTCGAAGATCATCCACGCCGAGGGCGAGTTCTCGGCCGCGCAGCGCCTGGTCGATGCCGCGCATTTGCTCTCCACCGAACCAGCCAGCATCCAGTTGCGGTATCTTCAGACGCTTACCGAAATCGGGGTGGAGAAAAATACCACCGTCGTGTTCCCCGTGCCGGTCGATTTCTTCTCCGGCATGCAGAAGTGGCTGGCCAGCGTGCCTGCGCCGGCAGAAAGGTAGAGGTTAACCTTAGTTTCCATGCCCACGGCGCAGCAGGATACCGAGATCACTCTGGGCACCGGCCGCATGCTGGTACTTTTTTTTGCCTTTGTGCTGGTGTGCGCTTTCTTTTTTGCGATCGGCTTTTCGCTGGGCCGGAAAACGGCGAGCGCCAGCGCCGGCTTGCTGAGCGCGCCCGCGGGAGCGCCGTCCACCATCGTTCGGCCCTCAGCGGCAAGAAACGACGCTTCTCAGCCCGCACCGGCGTCGGGCGATTTTAGCTTTTACAAAGCTGTCGGAGAAAAGAACGCCGACGCCGCGCTCGCGACGCCCGATTCGAAGGCCCAGACCGCAGCCTCAAACACGGCGACGCCCGCCGCCGAAGCGCCGCCAAAAGACGCAGCGGAAGCAGCGACCGCTGCGCCCGCAACCGCCGGTTACTACGTGCAGGTGGCCGCCGTCAGCCGGCAGGAAGACGCCGAGGCGCTGGTTGAGGCGCTGAAGAAGAAACAGTATCCAGCCTTCATTGCGAACAATCCTTTGACTGACAGGTTCCATCACGTGCAGGTCGGACCCTACGCCGAGTTAAAAGACGCCGAGTCGATGCGCGCCCGTCTGGTCGGCGATGGCTACAATCCGATAGTGAAAAAGTAGAGGGCATTTTGTAATCTGACAATTTCGTAATCGAAGATCGTTGGGTTTCAAATTCCCAAATTACACAATTGCCAAATCACAAAATTATTCATTGTCATGGCTCACGCTCCCAATCTCGATCGCTTCCTGCACGCTATTGCCGATCCCACGCGCCGCCGGATTCTGCGGTCGCTGAAGGAAAAGGGCGGTTGCTCTCTTGACAAGGAAACGGGCCTCTGTGCGTTCGACGTCGAGCAACGCGTGAAGCTGGCGCAGCCTACGGTTTCGCACCACATGCGGATCCTCGAAAGGGCCGGATTGGTGGAAGCCAAGAGAGAGGGCCATTGGCGCTGGTATCGGCGCAACGAAAAGTTGATCGCGGAGATGACGCGGGAACTGAAAAGACAACTCTAGTGTGGTGTCCCGGAAATTCGTGAACAAAGTTGGGGCGCGGTTTCCAGAACAGGCGAGGATTTGGTGGTGCAGGCAAGATACATAGGTCCCTCGCTTCGCTCAGGATGACAGACATTCGCTAGGGTGACAGAAGAAGTTCTGCTATGCGCCCGCGCCTGCCATATAGGCTTTCTCTTCGTTCTCGTCCTTGGGTTTGATACCAGACTTCCCATTCCTGTGGCATAGCCCGCGGACCTGGGCGATCAGGTCCGCCATTTCAAAGGGCTTGGACAGCGACGGCACGTTCTTCTCGTGGAGGAAACTTCTCGTCTGCTCGTCGGTCACGGTGGAAAATGTGAGCAGCAGCCCGTTCTCCAGGCCAGGGCAGTTTTGCGCGGCCCACTCGTACATCTGTTGACCGCTGCACTCTCCCGGCATGCGGCCATTCATTACGACAACGTCGAAGGATTGGTGGCGAAGCCGCTGTTGCGCATCCGCCACGCTCATCGAGGTTGTGACTTCGGCTCCCGCACCGACCAGTACGTCGCGTTCAAATTCCAGTACCGCTTCTACGTCTTCGACCAGCAGCACGCTGCCTCTCAGCAGCGACTCCCGACGCGCCGGCGGCGCCGCCGTCTCCGGCAACGCTGGTCTCTCGCTGGCCGGGAAGCGGACGGCAATCGTGGCTCCGCCCTCTTCGCGGTTGCGCGCCTCGATTTCGCCGCCATGTTCCTTCACGATCCCATAGCAGATACTCAAGCCGAGACCGGTTCCCTTGCCCACCGATTTGGTGGTGTAGAAGGGATCGAAAATCCGGCTGGGATCCTTGATTCCGGGACCGCTGTCATCGAACTCGACGCACACATGGGCGTCTTTCTTGAAGACGCGCACTTTCAGCAGGCCGTTCGGGCTGCCTTCGCCGCGTGTTTCGCCGTTGGCCTCTACGATGGCATCGAGCGCGTTGTTGACGATGTTCAGAAAGACCTGCTCCAACTGATGGGGATCGGCCACAACAGATGGCAACTCGCCGGCAATGTCGCGTTCCAGCAAGACATGGTTGACCTTCAAATCGTATTCGCGGAGAGTGAGCGACTCCTCCAGCACTTTGCGCAGGTCCACTTCCAGTTTTTCCGGCTTGCGCTGGCGCGCAAAAGAAAGCAGGTTCTGCACCACGCGGTGGGTGCGCTGGGCCTGCTTGAACAGTTTGGTCACATAATCGGCGGAACGGTCGTCGAGGCCTGCGCCTTCCAACAACTGCGCGTAACCCAAAATTGCGGTGAGCGGATTGTTTAACTCGTGCGCCACACCGGAAATCAATTGGCCGATGGCTGACATCTTTTCGCTCTGCAGCAATTGTTCCTGCGTGCGCCGCAAGTCTTCGTAGGCGCGGCACGTCTCCTCGTAGAGCTGTACTTTTTCGATGGTGGTCGCCAGTTGACGGCTGATGGCTACCAGCAGATTCTCGTCGTTGCTCGAATAGTGCCGGTCCTCGCGGCTGGCGATTCCCATGATGCCGAGAGGCTTGTCCTTGCTCCAGAGCACGACCCAGATCCAGTAGGGCAAGTGGTCGGCAGACACGAATTCCAGCACCGCGGGGGGCAGGTGCGGCACAAAATCCTGGGTCACGGCTTCGGCTCGCGAGCGCATCACCAGATCGCCCAGCCCTTCGGGAAAGACGGCGTCTGCCATACGCGCGCGCGCCTCGCTGCGCGGGCCCCAACCGGCGCGCCGCCGGAAGGCGCCCTCCGCTTCCGCGGCCAGATAGACCGAGCCGGTATCCGCCCCAAACAGCGAGACTACCTGGCGCAGCGTCAGATTCAGAATTTCATCCAGATCGAACGACTGGGTGGCGATGACGGCCATCGCGTTGAGCGCGTTCAATTCGCGGTTGCGGCGCCGCATCTCGTCTTCCGAGCGCTTCTTCTCGGTGATGTCGAGCACGAAGCCCTGATAACGCTCAACGTTTCCGTTCGCATCGCGGGTGGCAAAACAACTCTGCGCCACCACCAGGAACGTGCCATCCTTGCGGCGCACCGTCATTTCAAAATTGCGGACGTAGTTGTGCGCCTCGATCTCCTGGAGAAAAGTCTCCCGCTCTTCGGCCACGGCGTGCAGCACGCTGCCCATGTCGAGGGCCATCAGCTCGTCACGGCTGCCGTACCCGAGCATGGTGACAAAGGCGTCGTTGCAGTCGAGCAAATCGCCATCGGGCGTGGCCACGAACACGCCTTCCTGCACCTGCTCAAACAACATGCGGTACTTTTCCTCCGCCATTTGATGAGCGGTGGTATCGCGTACCACGTGGATGGTGTTCTTCTGCCGGTTTTCCTGGTCCGCATACGACGAAGTCGACACGATCGACTGGCCGCCGAAACACGGATCGATACCATCGGTCAGCCCCGCACCGCGTTCGCAATACGGGCATCTGCTCCAGGCGCGCGCTTGCGGCAGCACATCTTCGCACCGATTGCCCAATACCTCGGCCGGTGTCTTTTCCAGCCGCTGCAGCAGGGCGTGATTGGTTTTGAGGATACGGAAGTCCGGGTCGTGCGCCAGAATCAGGTCCTGAATGGAATCGAAGGTGTTGGTCCACTGCCGCTGCGAGCGCTGCACCTGCTCCAGCAAGCGCAGATTCTCAAGCGCAATTCCCAACGCCTGCGCCGCGGTTTCCAGAAACTCCAGTTCTTCGCGAGTGTGGCGCCGGCGTGAGCAGCCGAGGGACAGCATGCCGATCGCCGACTTCTTGCCGCGCACGGGCAGCAGCACTACGTGATGAATGGCTCGTTTCGCCATTTGCTCCCGCTCCGGCTCGGAGAGTTCCGACGGCTTCATCACCACCGCGTGGTTTTCCCGGAGGATGGCTGCCTGGATTTCACCGCTTCCGACTTGCGCGAGAGCGCGCAGAAATTCCGGAGACAGGCCGGCGTGCTGCGTCGGCAGGAGACAATCCCCTTCCAGCGCATGGAACCAGGATGCCTTGGCTCCGACGGCGGCTTTCAGTTTTTCCAGCGCCGCTTGCATCATGGGAGCGCGATTCTGGCCGCGCGCAATCGTGACCGCCAAATCGTTCAGCACTGCCAGTCGCCATGTCTGCGCCCGCGAGTCGTCAAGAGCGATCAGCAGAAGGCTGGAACCGAACAGCACTTCGGCCAATAGGTACCCTTCACTTGGAATGCGACCGGTGAACAAGGGCCAATGGAGATTCAGAGTCAGCAGGCCGGCGCCGAACAAAAAGGGCCCGGGCCCAAGGCGTCCAAGCCGGTGGCGCACCAGCTCAACAAACACTCCGGCGGCAAGCAGCCGGCAGGCTGCATCCAACCCCAATTCGAGGGTCTTGGAATCGGAAAAATACAGCGGCCGCATGGCGGCGCAGACGATCAATACCCAGGAGACGCCGACCACCGCTGTCAGGGCGCGCCGCGCCTGCGTCGACATCAAGGCCGCTGCCGCGAACAACCCCATCGCCAGCACAAAGTCGGCCTGGGCGAAGGCCGCCATCGACTTCGAGGCGGCGTGCAATTGGGCCGCGCCCGTTACCCAAAGATATGCCCCATAGGCGAGCCAACCCGCTCCCCAAGTCAGCAGATATCGTTCCCGAAAGAGGTGGAAGAAAAGCAGACTGACGGCCACCATGGTCAGGGCGGCCGTTTCCCGTGCGGTCAACCAGGGGACGGCCAGCAAACCAACCGAACTCGCGATTGGGCCGGCAACATTCATAGACGAAATCACGAAGATAAACGCACGAATACCTAGGCTTTAAGTATCACGCCCGGTCGGGAGCGCCGCACGGATTTCCGTCTCCACTTGGTTACTTTCGGAATGTGAAATCGTGGCCTAGAATGAGCGATACATTCACTCATCCCTTATGCCTAATGACCGCATTCTCGTCGTGGACGACGAGGAGACCATTCGCGAGATTGTTTCCTCGATGCTGGGCGGAGCCCATTTTCAGACGCGTCAGGCCGCCAGCGGGGTTGAAGCGCTCTCGATTCTGGAATCGGGCGACGAGTTCGATCTCGTGCTCTCCGACCTGATGATGGCGGAGATGGATGGGATTGCCCTTTTGGAGCGGTCCAAGGAACGTTATCCTGACATGCCGGTGGTGATGGTCACCGCCGTCCACGACATTCAGGTCGCGCTGCAGGCGCTGCGAAACGGGGCCTATGATTACCTGCTCAAACCCTTCGAGCGCGAGCAACTGCTGGCCACGGTCCGGCGGGCGCTGGAAAATCGCCGTCTGAAGCGCGAAAACGACGCCTATCGCACGAACCTGGAGGCCCTGGTCGCCGCCCGCACCCAGCAATGGAAGACGGCGCTTTCCAACCTGGAGAGGTCCTACGACATCACGCTCGAAGCACTGGGGGATGCGCTCGACCTCAAGGACGCTGAGACCGAAGGCCACTCCCGGCGCGTCACAGCTTACACCATCGCCATTGCGCGCAAGATGGGACTGCAAAAAGAAGAGGTTGACGTGATCGCCCGCGGAGCCTTCCTGCACGACATCGGCAAGATGGCCATTCCGGACGCCATCCTGCTCAAGCCCGGCAAGCTCACCGAGCAGGAAATGGACATCATGAAAGAGCATTGTTACCGGGGCTACAAGATCATCTCCCGAATCCCGTTTCTGGCGGAGGCCGCCGAGATTGTCTATTCCCACCAGGAGCGCTACGACGGGCTGGGCTATCCTCGGGGATTAAAGGGCGATGAAATCCCGCTGGGCGCCAGAATTTTTGCGATTGCCGATACGCTCGATGCCATGCGAACCGACCGCCCCTACCGGGCTGCCCAATCCATGCAGGCCGCCCGGAAGGAGATCGAACTCTGGTCCGGCCGCCAGTTCGATCCCCAGATTGTGAAGGTATTTCTGGAAATGCCCGACAAGATCTGGGAAGACTTGAGAGACGACATCAACGCGGCGAACGCGTCTTTTCCGAAGGTGTGATTTCGGGCACCGCCGATGGAGTCTGCAGGCATCGTTTTACCGTCCTCACCTCATCCAACCTAACAGTGAAGTTAATTCAAACGGCCCCCACCACGGTCGTGTTCCGCCGTCCTGGGGTGAAATAACCGGCGCCCGCCAGCATGCGCCTGTTTCGCATCTGGCGGGCAGGCCGGTTCCCGCAGTTCCCTTTCCGTTACTCCTCTCCTGAGCTTTCTTTCGACTGCAACTCGGAGGGTCTGTCACGTTCTAAGTGTAGAGGTGTATAACGAAAGCTCCAGCTTCGGTTTTCCAGGTCCAGATTCCCAAGATGCAGATTTCGAGATTCATCAAGATCAGATCCATTAACAGGAGAGAATCCGATGAAAACCCTCATTGTCACCGTTTACGCCCTCTTCGTTCTGAGTGCTCTTTCGGTCGCGCAGAGTCCAGCGATGAACGCCATGCCCAACACTATTTTCGTGGGTGCCGACGGCAAGTTTGAAACTGCGCCGGACACGGCACTCATCCAGTTCAATATCTCGGCCCAGGCCGGCACCTCCAAAGACGCCTACGACCTGGCCGCCAGGCAGGCGGAGGCGACGCGCCAGGTTCTACGCGCCAATGGCATCGATCCCAAGGCCGCGGAAATCGGCTTTTTCTCCGTGAATCCGCAATACGACTGGAAAAACTCGGCGCACAAAATCATCGGCTACCAGGTGACCACCAGCGTGAGCTTGAAACTCAAGGATTTTTCGAAGATCGGTCCGATCACGCAACAACTGGCTGACGCCAACGTCGGTGGAAGCCAGACGCTTAACTACACGCTCGACTCGACCGAGGAAGCCAAGAGCAAAGCTGTAGCCGACGCCTACCGGCGCGCACGCGCTTCCGCGCAGTCCCTGGCCGCGGCGAGCGGAAGGACGCTGGGCGAACTTTCCTATGCTTCCGTCGATACCTCCGAGAACATTCGGGTGCTTGCGCCCATGGCGCGACGTGTCATGAACGCGGCGATGGCAGCGCCCACCCCCGCCCCGACCGAGGAGTTCTCACCCCAGAACGTTACGGTCACGGCGCACGTGAACGCTATGTTCGTACTGAAGTAGTTCGTGTGGCGCGGACACTCTTGTCCGCGAACGATGAAAGAGAAACGAAGGCAAAAGAAGATTTATTTAGCGCAGGCGATTTCTCAGCCCTTCCACAAATCCCTTTGCACTGGGACCGGGGTCGACAGCGATGAGAAAGATCATCAGCGAAACGAAAATGGGTAAAATGATGGCCACGATTTTAAGGATGCCCAAGCCGAAATGCGCAAGCGCCATAGCTGCAATAGCTAGGCATGGTGCCAATAACCGCTGAACCCACACGTTTGCGCTGTGTCCCTTCTTCAAACCCTTCTCACGAGGAAGTGGAGGCTAGAGGCCATCTCATAATGAACCACGGGAGTAAACTGTCCAGGCCCTCAGGGGCTAAAGCCCGCGTCTTTCTTGGCTCCGGGCGGCACGGCTAAAGCCGTGCCCTACCCGAACCCATTTATGATTCTAGTCCTTTTCGCGGACACTACTCTTTGCGAACGATGACCTCTTGTCGCGAGGAGACACGGCCCGCATCGACTTTAACTTCCCGCTGGATCTCCATCTCGATCGAAGTGCCCGGCTCCAGCCTGACGTCGGCGCCGCGCGAGAGCATGGAGACCGCGAGCCCAGCAACTCCTCCGACTCCGGCTCCGATGCCAGCACCTTTGCCTCCGTTGGTGATGGCGCCGATCACCGCTCCAGTGGTGGCCCCGCCGGCGGCTTCCCGAGCCCTTTTCCCGGCGTCGCTATCCTGGCGAATCGTGCCTTCCGAATCCTTCATCGACGTCTTCTCGGCCCCGGGTGTGTTCTCCACCGAGCCGCCGAGCATCACGGTATAGCCGTTGGGATAGATCATGGAAGTGAAGTGTATGAGGACCTCGGCGCGTCCCTTGACGTGCCCACCGCGCTGCACGCGCTCGATCTTTCCCTGAATGTAAGTTCCCGCCGGAATCACCACCCGCTCGTTGACCACAAATGGAAAGGAGGTCTCCGCGTACACGGGGTCTCCGTCCTTCGCCGTCTTGGTCGAAATTGCCTGCTTCAGCGACAGCGGAACCCTGGTGCCCGCGGGAATGGTCAGCATGGGCTTACCCGAGTCCACTGCGGGCGCAGCTGGATCCGGGGTGGGAGTCGACTGTGCGGCCGCAATTCCCGGCAGCAGCAAAGCGCAAATGCAAACAGCGAGGATTTTCATGAAAGCCCGCCCTTCAAGACAATTTAAACCCAGTTCTAATTTCAGATGCGGTGGCGTGGGCGCCGGTTAGCCGGTAAAACCTTATTAAGGTACGGCCGAGGGCGGCTGTCGCTACGAACCGTTCCCTCGTCGGGCGTGGTTCTGCAGTACATTGCCCATAAACTGCGACTGCAGTTTCTCGGCGCAGCCTTCGCCGCAAACCTGCATCGCGCCTTCGTGCACCGCCAGCTTTTCGTCCCATGGCGCCAGATGCATCACCGGCAGCTGGTAATCGCCAAACGAACTCCACATTACCCACCAACGATCGCTCGCGCCTTTCAGCACCCCGCAATTGGGGCCGGCGCATCGGTAAAACGTACTCGGAATCTGAAGTAGATTTTCAGTCATGGGACAATCTGCTTGCCACCGGTAATTGTAGCGGAGGAGTAACTGCCGGTCATCCACAGATTGGCAGCAGATCGGGAATAGATTGGAGGGGACGAAATTCTAGAGAGCGTTGAAAATAGCGACAACTATATTGCGCCTCGATCCAAGTATGAATTTCGGTGTTCGACGAAGTCAAAGGCTTTACCACAGAGGACACGGAGGATCACAGGGGAAACCGGTATAACCCGATCAACGTCGATCTGTTGGACACACTACACTAGATGGTGGCTGCAGCCGAGGCAGAGTGTCCCGAGGCACAAGCTGCAGAAGCGGCTCTAATGCCGGCGTGAATGGTGTGCTCCAGATCCAGGTGAGGAACCTTGGACACCGCCGCGGCCCGGTAGAACTTGAGCGCATCTTCCGGCCGGTTCAGACCGTTCATACATATGCGAGCTGCCGCCATTTGCGCCATCAACGCCTGCCGCTCCAGCGGATAAGCCTTAATCAGGCCCTGCAACTCGCTCAGGGCCCGATCGTAGCTTTTCCGCTCTTCCAGGATTCGGCAAAGCTCAAACCACGGCGAGACCGGCAGCTTTTCGCCGCCCGAGTTCAGGAAGTCCTCATAATCCTGCCATGCTCCATCGGGATTCTTCGCCTTCAGGTGCAACTCGCAGGTCTTCGCGGTGGCTTCGTGATAGGCGGGCAGTTCGTTTCTACGCCAATAAATTTGCCGCAACAGGTTCCATGCATCCATCGAATTCGGATTGGCGGAAACAAGGGGCTGCAACACCGCGACCGCCTCGTCGAACTGGCCATGTTCCATATGCTGATTGGCACGCTCAATCTCGGGATCGCACGCCCAGGTCAGTTGCTTCTCAACCTTCGCGTGCACTCGCTTCTCCAAACCGGAATAGTGCAGAGCCGTCGCCCCCAGCGCTCCGAAGGCAAACCCTCCCACATGGGCCCAGTGCGCGACCCCGCTCATCTTGCCAAAGAGGGTGCCATAGAAGACTTCGGCAAGCGCCCACAGCGGCAACAACCAGTAGGCCGCCGCCTGAAAGCGGTAGGTGCGGAAGCCGAAAAGCCAAAGCATTTCGATTTTCATCTTGGGGAAGCGCACGACGAACGCTCCCATCAAGGCCGCGACGGCGCCAGAAGCGCCGACGCAGGGAACGATGCTTCCCGAATTCGTCCAGGCGTAAAACTGCAGCGCGGCCGCGCCCGCGATCAGATAGAACACGGCGTACAGAGGCCGGCCCCAGGCATCTTCGAGCACGAATCCGGCCAGCCATAGAAACCACATATTTCCGATCAAGTGCAACCATCCGCCATGCAGAAAATTAGCGGTCAGGTAAGTCAGCGGCCGTGGATGTGCCGGAATGAACGCGTACTTGTCCTGTAAGGAGCTTGTGGTTAGCTCCGAATACTTTGCGCCCAGCGAGTCCATCTCCGTCTGCAGGGCCGCTGGATCCTCCATCAGCCGGATTCTGGCGTCCCACCCGTCGATCAGGTCCCGGCTGGGGTTCTGCACCTGCGCCCACGCTGACGGGTTCGCGGCTTTGAAGTCGTCCACCAACTGCCGCGCGTCGGGCGGCATGTGCAATTCGGGATGCATCCCGGCCAGCAAGAGGATGTGCGTTTTGGTGCTGCTTATTTCGGGCGACTGCTGTTCCATGGTGCCGTGCGTGATCAAAAAGATCACCGTGTTGAGCACGATCAGCCCAATCGTGATGACGGGCCACCGTCGCGCTTCCATATTCTCGTGCCGTATCGGAATCAGCATGCCCACTCCCCTCCCGCCCCGTTTAGTGTTGGAGCTTGTGACGGAGTTCGAGCCAGCTTACAGAAATCAGTCAGGGAAAGGCAGGTAACATGGGAGGTGCAACTTAGGTAACAACTGGACCGGACCAGAGCAGGCCACCGCAATTACTTATACAACAGATATTTCTCGCGAAGCGTCACGAATTGCCTTAGTCCTTCCTGCCAGTCTTCGGCAATCCGCCTGGGGTCTGAGCCCGCGGCAATCGCTTCGAAAACCGCTTGGTTCACCAGCAAGTCGGCCATCCGCTCGAGTCTGAAGGCGTTCGGATAAAGCTTATGCAGCGCCGCCGCCAGTTCAATCCCCAGTTCGGGCGAGTCTAGAGTATTCCGGTCGAGGACAATAAGGTTGACACCTTCACAGCGTTCCCCGGCAAAGTTACTCGATGATGGAGTGAAACTAACTGGCACGAATCGCACACTTTGAATAGCGCGCGCGTTCAGGTACGCCGCCAGTTCCCTGCTCTTGATCCAAGGCGCACCCACTACTTCGAACGGCGTATCCGTGCCCCGCCCCACCGAGACATTGGTCCCTTCGATCAGCGCCACTCCCGGATAAAGCGTCTCCTCGGTCAAAGTCCGCAAATTCGGCGAAGGGTTGACCCACGCGAGGCCCGTGGAATCAAACCAGTCTCCCCGCTGCCAACCTCCCATCGCGACCACCTCGAGGCGGGCCCCAATGTGCCGCTCGGTATTAAACATTTTCGCGAGCTCACCCAGAGTCATCCCATGCCGCACTGGCTCGGGAAAATAATTCGTAAAACTTTCCCGTGCGGCGTTAGAACTGGACGGGGAGTCAGACACCGGCCCCTGCACGAACGACCCGGTAATCGGATTCGGCCGATCCAGAACCAGCACCTCGACGCCTGCCTTCGCGGCCGCTTCCAGAAAATATCCGGCCGTTGCCTCATAGGTATAGAATCGCACGCCTGCATCCGCTAGGTCGATCACGACCGCATCCAACCGCTTCAGCACGTCCATCGGCGGACGGCGGGCCGCATCGCTCGCCCCATACACGCTGTAGACCGTAATTCCGGTGGCCGCATCCTTTGTATTTTTGACGTCGGTCGTGTCCAGCGTTCCCGTCACTCCGTGTTCCGGACTGAAAATCGCATCCAGCGAAATGCCCGGCACGTTCGCCAGCACGTCGATCGTCCTCCGTCCTTCGGAGTCGATGCCTGTCTGATTCGTAACCAGCCCGATGCTCCGCGGATCTCCGCCTCTCGAGGGATGGAGTGCCGCGAACTTCGTCTCCTCGAGCAGGTCAATTCCCGTCTTCACTGTCCCGTTCCGCACCGAAAGCTTGCGGGCCGCGCTCTGCATTTCGTTGTAGCCGGTGATCGTCGCGACCCGCATCTTCTCCGCTTCTGCCGGATCGAGTGCCAGCGCCGCCGCCACCGCCGTTGCGACCTTCGTCCGAAGGGCAACGGCACTTCCCTTCTCCTTCGGCGGCTGCCTGTTCGTAGGAACGACATTCATGTGCACTGCGTTCGTCAGCAGCACGATATAGGTCTGGGTCGCGGGATCAATCCACAGCGACGTCCCCGTAAATCCCGTATGCCCGTAGCCGCCCACTGGCAACAATTCTCCGCGATTAGTAGAAAAGGGAGAATCGATGTCCCATCCAAATCCGCGCAGCACCGTCGCATTCACGGGCTGCTGGGGCGCAGTCATTTTCGCAATCGTCGCCGGAGTGAGCACGCCTCGCCCGCCATCCAGCAAAGCCTGAGCAAAGATCGCCAGGTCGTCGGCGGTGGAAAATACTCCCGCATGACCGGCCACGCCGCCCATCCGGCGCGCCGAAGGATCATGCACCACACCGCGCAGCAGATGATGGTTCTCGTCCTCTTCGGTCGGAGCGATGCGGGAGGCCCAAGATGGGGGAGGGAGAAATCGAGTCTCCTTCATCCCCAAGAGGCCAAAGATGTGTCTCGCGGCATACTCGTCGAGCGACTCGCCTGAGAGCCGCTCCACCAGCGCTCCCAGCACGGCGAAGTTGATGTCGCTATAAAGAAACGCCGCGCCCGGAGGCCGCTCGGGCGTGACCTCATACGCCATGCGATACCCAGCGTCCTTGCCCTCCCACTTCTTTCCAAGATCGAGATCTTCCGGCAGCCCGGAGTAGTGCACCAGCAACTGCCGGATCGTAATCTCCTGCTTGCCGTTTTGCCCAAACTCGGGAAGATACTTTGCCACCGGATCGTTCATGCGAAACTTGCCTTGCTCCCACAGCTGCATGAGCGCCGTCGTAGTGGCGACGACCTTGGTCAGCGAAGCGCAATCGAACACCGTGTCGAGCGTCATCGCTTCCCGCCGAGGTTCAATCGCGCGGCTGCCATAGGCCTTGCGATAGACCACCCGTCCGTCGTGGCCGACGATGAGGACAGCGCCGGGAATCTGATGCTGGGCGATGGCGTCATTGACGATGGGATCAAGAACGGCGAGTCGAGAGTCGAGAGCAACCTGACAGAGAGCTATTTCGCAGCACCAAAACACAATTGCCAGAACTGTCGATGTAAATTTCACGGTTGCTGTGACTCTACACGATGGCGAAGACGGGCCTCAAGCATCTTGACGGCTCACAGGGCCTTCTGGTAACCGCGTTGTCAGCACGAGACGTTGCTCGCGGAACATTTCGCGGCGATACTAAATTGCGTGGATTCAATCGGAATCGCGATACTCATCGGGTGTTTGGGGGGACCCATTGTCATTATCGGCCTGTGGTGGCGGAAAAGGCAGCGGGAAGTCAACCAGGCGCGCCTGTGGCCCCAAACCGAGGCGACGGTCGAGTCTGGCGAAGCGGAGTTCGTTGGTGAATCAGAATATGCAGTCAGACTGCCTGTATTCGCTTTCTCATACAAGGTTGAAGGAGCATATTATTCAGGTCGTTTTGCTCTTCTTCCTTATACAGCCGACCCTGGTGAATCGATCTACGCACGAATGGCCGGACGCAAGCTGCAAGTCCATTATGATCCCCACCGCCCGGAGGCTTGGTTTCTTTCGGACGCACTAATTGAGGGCTGCAAAGTGGAGCAAAAGATCGGTCTCCATTTGAATAATTATTATCCGACGTAACCCAGCCCCATGCTGATGCTTTGCCTGGGCTCTCCCGGTTTGCTATAAAGCCAGCAGGCCCTTGAGAACGCCTTTGACTTCGGTTAATGACTTCGGCTCAAAATCCGCCCGCCGGTTTTTCCTTCCTCGTGCGCAATCTCGCTACGCAGGATGAGCGTTTTCGCGGTGCTTTCGGCATTCTGGAAAAGGCCATCGCGGCCCGCGTCTATCCTGGCTGCTCGCTTGCGGTCACTTTTGCCGGGGAACTCGTAGCCCACAAAGCCCTCGGACGCTTTACCTACGATCCGGCTTCTCCCGAAGTCACCAGCGCGTGCATCTTCGATCTGGCCTCGCTCACCAAAGTTGTGGCCACGACCGCCATGGCCATGATCCTTTACGAGCGCGGCCTGCTCGATCTCGAAACTCCGGTTGCCGCTATCGTTCCGGAGTTCGCCCACGATGACGACATCCGCCGCGAGATCACGGTGCGCATGTTACTCGCGCACAGTTCTGGCCTGCCCGCTTACGAAAAGCTGTTCCTGCACGCCCGGACGCGGGAAGGCCTTCTGCAGGCAGCTTTCAGCACTCCACTCGCCGCCGCTCCTGGCGCGCGCGCCGAATACAGCGACATTGGATTCATCATCCTCGGGATCGCGCTGGAGCGCCTCGCTGACGAACCTCTCGACGCATTCTGCCAGCGCGAAGTCTTTGGTCCGCTCGGCATGACGCACACGACTTTCAATCCGGCACACGCCTTGAAAGAAACCATCCCGCCAACCGCCGACGATCGCACCTTCCGCCAGCGGATCATTCAAGGTGAGGTACAGGACGAAAACGCGAGCGTTCTCGGCGGCGTTGCCGGACACGCGGGCCTGTTCTCGACCGCCGAAGATCTGGCCATCTTCGCCCATGCCATGCTCAACGGCGGACACCCCATCCTGCGCTCGGCTACGGTCGACTTTTTTACGCGCCGCGAACCCGCGCCCGAAGGCACTTCCCGCGCGCTCGGCTGGGACACACCTTCGGCGCGCTCGCAATCGGGAAAATATTTTTCATCACGTTCGATCGGGCATCTCGGTTACACGGGCACTTCTCTGTGGATCGACGCTGAGCGCCAACTGTCGACAATTTTGCTCACCAACCGCACCTGGCCCGATTGCCGAAACCAGGCCATCAAACAAGTGCGCCCGGCATTTCACGACGCGGTGATGGAAGCTCTGGAGAGCGCGTGAAAGGCAAAGCCTCTTATCACAAAGTTGCGCGGAGCAAGAAAACAGCCACGGATCTCCGCCGCCTCGGCACCGAGAAAGCAAACTCCGCCTCCGCCGATCTCGATTGCAAGTCCGCGCTCGAAATCGCCAGCATCGTCAACGCGGAAGACGCCAAGGTCGCTGCCGCCGTGAAGCGCGCTCTGCGCCCAATTGCGCAAGCGATCGACCTGATCGCCGAGGCGCTTTCCCATGGCGGACGCCTGATCTACGTCGGTACCGGTACCAGCGGACGCATCGCGGCGCTCGACGCCGTCGAGTGTCCGCCCACGTTTGACGTCGCCCCGCGCGTGGTTCAATTCATCATCGCGGGAGGCCCAAAGGCGCTGGCCACAGCCGTAGAAGCCGACGAAGACTCGCGCGAAATGGGCCGCAAAGCGATGGCGAAGAAGAAGCCAACCAGCAAAGATGTCGTCGTTGGGATCGCGGCTAGCGGACGCACTCCCTTCACGGTCGCCGCGATCCGGTATGCGCGCGCCCACGGAGCCAAGACGGTTGCTGTCGTCTGCAACCCGAGATCCCTGCTTGGCGAAGCCGCGCATGTGGCCATTGTTGCCGAGGTTGGCCCAGAGGTGGTCGCCGGCTCGACGCGCATGAAAGCCGGCACCGCGCAGAAGATGATTCTAAACATGCTCTCCACCGGGGCGATGACTCGTCTTGGCCATGTCTATGGGAATCTCATGGTCAACCTGCACACGAAGAACGAAAAGCTGGCGGAACGCGGAGTGGGGATCCTGGAAAAGGCCGCCGGAATCAGCCGCGCGAAAGCACGCAGGCTTCTTGCCGCCGCGAGAGGTCGAGTCCCGGTGGCCCTGGTGATGGCTAAAGCCGGGGTCAACCGCACCCAATCGATAGCCGCCCTGAACCAAGCCAGCGGCCTGGTCCGCAAAGCGATAGGGTTGGCAAGACCCACGTAGGGATGGGTTCGACCCGACCGAGCGTGGCTCGATCACGGCTCAGAAAGGCGGGCCTCGTGTCGTAGTTGCGAATTGAACGACGTCGTGAATTCAGTCCGGCGTCATTCAGCAATCGTCGCTAAAATGAAAGCGTCACTTCGATTTGCCGGGGCCACATCAAGCAAATGGATAAGCTCGTAATCCGCGGCGGCAACCCACTTCTCGGCACAGTCCGCATTAGCGGCGCAAAGAACGCCGCGCTTCCCTGCATGGCAGCAGCCCTGCTTACCGACGAACCTGTGATTCTCGAAAACATTCCGCAAGTGCGCGACATCGAGACCACGCGCAAGTTGCTCGCTGCCATGGGCGCCGAAGTGGAACTCGGCTACGGACGCGCCCATCACCGCACTACTCTTTGCGCGCGTACGCTCAACGCACCCGAGGCTTCGTATGAACTGGTAAAGACGATGCGCGCGTCGACGCTTGTCCTGGGACCGCTCGTTGCCCGCTGTGGCCGCGCCTGCGTCTCGCTTCCCGGCGGATGTGCCATCGGCGCCCGCCCCATCGATCTGCATATCAAGGGTCTCGAGCGTCTCGGCGCGAAGATCGTGCAGGAGCATGGCTACGTAGAAGCCGCCACTGATCCTTTAAAAGGCGGCCGGCTTAGAGGCGCCGAAATAGTGTTCGACAGAATTACCGTCACTGGCACCGAAGATCTGCTCATGGCCGCCACCCTTGCCGATGGCGAAACGGTCATGCAGAACTGCGCCCGCGAACCGGAAGTCGCCGACCTGGCCGCGCTGCTGATCGCCATGGGCGCCAACATTCACGGCGCCGGCACCTCCACCATCGTCGTGAAGGGCGTGGCCAAACTGCATGGCGCCAGGCACCGCATCATCCCCGACCGCATCGAAGCCGGCACCTTCATCGTCGCCGCCGCTCTCACCGGCGGGGATGTAAATGTCGCCGGGTGCGATCCCACACACCTCACCGCCATCCTGCAGAAGCTCGCGGAGACGGGGGTGAAGACTGCAGTGAAAGCCGACTCCGTCCGCGTCATGGGCGATCATCCTCTACAAGCTGCCGACATGAACACGGAAGAATATCCCGGCTTCCCGACCGACATGCAGGCGCAATATATGGCGCTCGCCACGCAGGCTGCGGGCACATCGATTATTACGGAAAATATTTTCGAGAACCGCTTCATGCATGCGCAGGAACTGGTCCGCATGGGCGCGAATATCAAGATCGAAGGCCGGCGCGCCATCGTGCGGGGAGGAAGTCCGCTCAGCGCCGCCGCCGTCCTCGCGTCAGACCTGCGCGCATCCGCTTCGCTGGTGCTCGCCGCCCTGGTCGCCGACGGCGAGACCATCATCGACCGCGTCTATCACCTGGACCGCGGCTACGAGAACATCGAAGAAAAACTAAAAGCAGTGGGCGCCGAAATACGCCGCGTCGGTAACATCTTTCCCAAGCGAGCCGCAGCCCCTGCTCAACCGTGACAGGTAACGATAGTAACCTGCGCACCATAGCTTATGCGGCTACGATGATCGGGGATGCTACCTCACAATCCTCCGCCGAGACTTCAAGAACCGTTGCCCGCCTTGTCGGTGTCGAGGATGATCCTCAGTGTAACCGAGAAGCGCCCGCGCACGCTTACACTGGCCCGTTACTTAGCCGTCGGTGCTTGCAACACGATCTTCGGATACGGTTGCTTCGCTTGGTTCACATTGCTCCTGACTCCCGTCCTTGCCTACGGATATGTGGTAGCCAGCCTGCTCGCCAATCTGTTCAGTATCACGTTCGCCTTCTTGGGGTATAAGTGGTTTGTATTCAGAACCAAAGGCAACTATCTCAAGGAATGGATCCGCTGTGTTGGCGTTTATGCCAGCAGTATGATCTTGTCCGCCGCTGCGCTTCCTTTCGTGGTCGGTGTCATCCGCCGCTGGCCCGGCCACGAGCGTAAAGCGCCTTACATCGCCGGCGCCATAGTTCTTGTGTTTGCGGTCGTATTCAGCTTCTTCGGGCATCGCCACATCTCCTTCGCAGACCGCAATCAGGACCAACAGCGGCTACATTGACCAGTTAGGGTCACTGGCCGGAAATTCAACCTCAGTGGTGACTTTAGTAATTCTGCCTTCCTCGCTGGCGTGTGGGATAACTGATCTGCAGCGGGATAAGTCCCGCGACCAGGGATGAGAAGCGCTGCCGCGCGCCGGGGGCGCTGCCAGGAAATAGATATGAAGGTTGTCGTTCTGTGTGGTGGATTAGGTACCCGGCTGCGGGAAGAGACCGAATTCCGCCCCAAGCCGATGGTGGAGATCGGGGGCCGTCCCATCCTCTGGCACATCATGAAGATGTACGCGCATTACGGCATGCGTGAGTTCGTTCTGTGCCTTGGATATCGGGGCAACATGATCAAAGACTACTTCCTGAATTACGAAGCCATGAATAGCGACTTCAAAATTTGTCTGGGGCGCAAATCGCACATTCAATTCATGGGCGCTCATCAGGAACAGGATTTTGCCGTCACCCTGGCCGACACCGGCCTCGAAACCATGACAGGCGGCCGCCTGCAACGGGTTGCCCGGTATCTCGAGAACGACGACACGTTTCTGCTGACTTATGGCGATGGCCTCAGCGACGTAAATATCAGCTGCCTGCTTGACTTTCATCGTAAGCACGGGCGCGTGGCGACGGTCACCTCAGTTCCGCCTATTTCTCGCTTCGGAGTGCTCGAAACCGACGCCCAGGGCCAGGTCCAGCGCTTCATGGAGAAGCCGAAGGCCAATGGCCTGATCAGCGCCGGTTTTTTTGTATTCAACCGCAGTGTACTGGATTACCTGGGCGGGCCGGAATGCATCCTCGAGCGTGAGCCTCTGGAACGGCTGGCGCGGGAAGGCCAACTCATGGCCTATCGCCATGACGGGTTTTTCTATGCCATGGACACGTACCGCGAATACCAATACCTGAATGAGCTCTGGGCAAGCGAACAGACACCCTGGAAAGTGTGGTCGGAATGACTTCCTATTGGCGAGATCGCTCGGTCCTGGTCACGGGCGGCACGGGATTGTTGGGATCGTGGCTGGTCAAGCAACTCATCGAGAGCGGCGCGAGTGTTGTCTGCCTGGTACGTGATTGGGTGCCGCAAAGCGAAGTCCTGCGCAGCCGCTGTATTGAGCAGGTCAACACGGTGCGCGGCGACATCGTCGATCGTGAACTCCTCGAACGCACTCTGGGCGAGTACGAAGTCGAGGTCGTCTTCCATTTGGCGGCGCAAACTATCGTTGGCATCGCCAACCGTAACCCGGTCTCAACGTTCTCCACCAACATCGAGGGCACGTGGAACCTGCTGGAAGCTTGCCGCCGCTCGCCAAGAGTCTCATCGATTGTGGTCGCGTCGTCCGATAAAGCCTATGGCGATCAGGAGCGTCTTCCCTACGACGAGACGATGCCGCTGCAAGGGCGACATCCCTACGATGTCAGCAAGTCGTGCGCCGATCTGATCGCGCAGACCTACGCCGCCAGTTACAAACTGCCGGTTGCGATCACGCGTTGCGGAAACTTTTACGGTGGCGGCGATTTGAACTGGAATCGCGTGGTCCCAGGCACAATTCGTTCCGTCATTCGCGGAGAGCGGCCCGTAGTGCGTTCGGATGGCAACTTCGTGCGCGACTATTTCTACATCGAAGACGGCGCGGCCGCGTATATGCTGCTCGCCGAGCGCCTGGCCTCGGATGCAGCGCTGCGCGGCCAGGCCTTTAATTTTTCCAACGAGAGCCAAGTAAGCGTGCTCGGCATGGTGGAACTGATTTTGCGGAAGATGAAGTCGTCTCTGCGCCCCGAAGTGCTCAACCAGGCCAGCAATGAGATACGCCATCAATTTTTGAGCGCCGAGCGCGCCCGCAGCGTGCTGAATTGGCGGCCGCAATTCACTCTCGAATCCGGCCTGGACCGCACCCTCGCCTGGTATCGGGAGTTTCTGGGCGCGCCTGCCGCGATGGCACATGCCGGCAAGGGATAACTCGATACAACGATGACTATGGCAACGACGACTACCAAGACTGCCGGCCAACTTCGCGATGAGGTTCGCGCGCTCGTGAAGCAGTACTGCGACGTCGCGCTCACTCCGAAGGCGTACGTCCCCGGCGAGAGCAGCGTGCCGGTGTCGGGCAAGGTCTTGGACTCGAGCGAACTCGAACTTCTGGTCGAAGCCGCGCTCGACGCGTGGCTCACCACGGGCCGCTTTGCCGCCCAGTTCGAGCGCGAATTTGCCGCTTTCATGGGCGTGCGCTGCGCTTCCCTGGTCAACTCCGGATCCTCCGCCAACCTCGCGGCACTGTCGTGCCTCACGTCCCCTTCGCTCGGCGACCGCAAGCTCTTGGCTGGAGACGAAGTCATTACGGTAGCCGCTGGATTCCCTACTACCGTCAATCCGATCCTTCAGAACGGGCTCATCCCGGTTTTCGTCGACGTTCAGATTCCGACTTATAACGTCGATGTTACTCAACTAGAAGCGGCTGTTTCCGAACGCACCAAAGCGATCATCCTGGCGCACACCCTCGGCAATCCGTTTGACGTGGACGCCGTCATGGCGCTGGCCACCAAACACAATCTTTGGGTCATCGAGGATTGCTGCGACGCCGTCGGCTCTCTCTACAAGGGCCGTGGCGTCGGGACATTCGGCCACCTCGCAACCACCAGTTTTTATCCCGCGCACCACATCACCATGGGCGAAGGCGGATGCGTACTCACGCAATCCCCCGCGCTCAAGAAGTTGGCCGAGTCTTTTCGCGACTGGGGACGAGACTGCTGGTGCGACCCCGGTAAGTCCAACACTTGCGGCTGCCGCTTTGAATGGAAACTTGGCGATCTGCCTACGGGATACGACCACAAGTATATTTACAGCCACATCGGGTACAACCTCAAGGCGACCGACATGCAGGCCGCCGTCGGGGTCGCGCAACTCAAGAAGCTGCCAAGTTTCATCGCCGCGCGCCGCGCGAACTCCGTCCAACTTCGCGCCGCCCTCAGCGATCTCGACGACATCTTCATCCTGCCCGAAGCCACGAAGGATTCCGAGCCGAGCTGGTTCGGCTTTCCTCTCGCGGTTCGCACGGGGAAGGACGCGTGCACCAGCCGTGCTCAGGTCGTGCGCTTTCTGGAATCCCGAAACATCGCGACCCGTCTGCTGTTCGGCGGCAACCTGCTTCGCCAACCCGCGTATCGGGGCATTCAACGGCGTGTGATCGGCGACCTACCTAACTCCGACTTCGTCATGAACAACGTGTTCTGGATCGGCTTGTACCCGGGTATTACGCAAGCGATGATCGATTACATGGCGGAAAGTTTTCATCAGATCCCACGAGCGGCTACCGCGGGTCAGGGAGCCTAGGACTGCGCGAACATGAGCCAGGCAACCATGAGTAAGTTAACTACGACAAACCCGCTGGCGCGCGATCTCGACAATATCCTGGAGCGGACTGAGCCGCTGTGGCAGGAACTGCGTGGCCGGCGCATTCTGATCACCGGCGCCACTGGATTCTTCGGATGCTGGCTGCTCGAGAGTTTTGCCTGGGCCAACCGCGGTCTGAATCTCAACGCCAAAGCCGTGGCCTTGTCGCGGCATCCTCAGACCCTCGCACAAAAAGCGCCCCATCTCGCCGTCGATCCCGCCATAACGCTGCATGTAGCCGATGTCCGATGCGACGGCTTTCCGCAAGACACGTTCTCACACGTCGTCCACGCCGCCACCGCAGCCAGCGCGGCGCTCAACCAGAAGACACCACTCGTGATGTTCGACGCGATCGTCACCGGAACGCGCCGGGCGCTGGAGTTTGCTGCGGCGAACTCCGTCAGGAAGTTCCTGTACGTCAGTTCCGGCGCGGTCTATGGAACACAACCGCCGCAGCTTGCCCAACTGAGCGAGTCGTTTCCCGGCGGTCCGGATCCCCTTGATCCGGCAAACGCCTATGCCGAAGGCAAGCGCAGCGCCGAGTTACTGTGTGCACTCGCAGCTTCGTCCGATCTCGAAATCAAAGTTGCCCGTTGCTTTGCCTTTGTCGGGCCCTACATGCAGGTCGACGCGCATTTCGCCATTGGCAACTTCATCCGCGACCGGCTGCATCAGCGTCCGATTCGCGTCCAAGGAGACGGTTCCGCGGTGCGCTCCTATCTGTACGCCTCTGACTTAATGGTTTGGCTCTGGACCGTTCTCTTCAAGGGACAATCGCGCCGCGCCTATAACGTGGGCTCCGAAGATGCGGTGAACATTGCGGCAGTGGCACACGCGGTCGCCGACGCGCTGCCGCCCGCGGTTAACGTCAACATTGCGTCCACGGCAACCTCTGGCGCACCGGTGCACCGCTATGTACCCTGCACGGCGCGTTCCCGCGAGGAACTCAGCCTTCGCGCCGAGGTGCCGTTGCGCGATGCCATCTGCCGCACTCATGCCTGGTTCGCACAGCAACCCGTCACAGCGCCAGCAGCCAGCGCACGAGGTGTCCATGTTTAGCGCACTGGCCACCACACTGGGGAAGATTCCGACAGCGATCAACGGGCCGAGAAGCGATCGGAGCACCATTTTCGTCCTGGGATCGGCTCTTCTGCCATGAAACTCTCTGACTACATCATCGGCCAGCTCGCGGACTGGGGGGTGCGCCACATATTTCTGGTCACCGGCGGCGGCGCCATGCATCTTAACGACTCCCTTGGCAAGGAGCCGCGGATTCAATACGTGTGCAACCACCATGAACAGGCTTCGGCGATGGCTGCCGAAGCTTACGCTCGCATCACCGGGCAGCCGGGCGTGGTCAATGTCACCACCGGCCCCGGTGGCATCAACGCCCTTAATGGAGTTTTCGGGGCGTGGACCGATTCCGTTCCGATGCTCATCGTCTCCGGGCAGGTCAAGCGCGAAACCTGCATGCGCGTCCAAGGCATCACGGGCCTGCGGCAACTCGGAGACCAGGAAGCCGACATCATCGCCATGGTCGCGAACATCACCAAATATGCGGTGCTGATCGACGACCCTCTCTCCATCCGATATCATCTCGAGCGCGCCTGGCACCTCGCCCACAGTGGACGCCCCGGTCCTTGCTGGCTCGACATTCCGGTTGACGTGCAGGCAGCGTCCATCGATCCCGCAAGTCTTCGCGGCTACAATCCCGCGGAGGAAAAGCATGCACAAGACCGTATCGCCGGCGATCCGGCGCGGCTGAAAACCGAGTGCCGCGAAGTCCTCGAGCGTATCCGTAAGGCAAAACGCCCCGTGATCCTTGCCGGCACGGGCGTTCGCGCCGCCCATGCCGCCGCGGAATTCGACGAGCTATTTCACCGGCTCGGCGTACCCGTGACTACCGCATGGACCCATGACCTTATCGCCACCGACGACCCGCTCTTCTGTGGGCGTCAGGGCACTATCGGGGACCGCGCTGGTAACTTCACAGTGCAAAACGCCGACGTCCTGCTAATCCTTGGGTCGCGGCTTAACATCCGCCAAACCAGCTATAACTGGCAATCGTTCGCGCCGCGCGCCTTCAAGATCCAGGTCGATATCGACGCCGCCGAGTTCCACAAACCTACCGGTACGCCGGACATGGCCATTCATTGTGACCTGAAACTGTTCTTGCGGGAACTTCTAAGCAAGTGTGACGTCGAGGCTTACCGCCCGGGCATTCATGACGCGTGGCTGGCCTGGTGCCGGGAACGTGTTCAACGCTACCCGGTCGTGCGGGATAGTCAGCGCCAGCCGGGCCCGCCTTTGAACCCTTACTACTTCGTCGAGCAACTCTCGGCCAGGCTCGCCGACGACGATGTCATCGTCTGCGGCAATGCATCTTCGTGCATCGTGCCGTTCCAGACCCTGCGTTTGGGAAGGAACCAACGCCTCATCTCGAATTCCGGATCGGCATCCATGGGCTACGACTTGCCCGCCGCCATTGGAGCGGCTTTTGCCCACCCCGGGAAGCGCGTGATCTGCCTCGCCGGAGATGGAAGCATTCAAATGAATATCCAGGAATTGCAAACTGTTGTTCATCATCACGTGCCACTTAAGATTTTCGTCCTCAATAACTCAGGGTATTTGTCGATGCGGATGACGCAGTCTAGCTTTTTCGGCCGTCTCACCGGGGAAAGCGCGGCGAGCGGCACTTCCTTCCCGGACATGGTCAAAGTGGCCTGCGCTTATGGCATTCCTTCGGTTCGTATCGACCGGCAGTCACAGTTGGCGCAAGTCGATCATGCACTTGCTGCCGAAGGACCGGCGCTAATCGATGTGGTGCTCGACCCCAACCAGGAGTTCGAGCCGCGCTCGCGGGCCCGGCAGCTACCCGATGGCAGGATCGTTTCACCTAATCTAGAGGACATGTACCCTTTCCTGGATGACACTGAACTAATGGACAATGCCATCCGCGAATAAGGACATTACCATACTAATCACCCGTGCTCTGGAAGAGGCACGGTATCACAACTGGACGGGCAAGTAACATCATGACTGGCAATGACATATTCGATGAGTTATTCGTACTGGAGTTGGCCAACAATCATCTTGGCGATCTGCAGCGTGGATTGAAGATCATCAGCAACTATGCGCAGGTGGTGCGCTTTAACAACGTCCGTGCCGCCATCAAGTTGCAATTGCGCGATATCGACACTTTCATCCACCAGGACTTCCGACACCGCCAAGACATTCGCTACATCAAGAAAACGTTCGACACGCGCCTGCAGCCCGAGGATTTCGTCAAACTGGTGCGAGCCATTCGCGAAGCCAGTTGCATCCCCATGGCGACCCCATTCGACGAGAGTTCGGTGGACTTCTGCTGCGAACTCGGCATCCCGATTCTGAAAATCGCCAGTTCGGACTACAACGATTGGGTGCTGATCGAGAAGATGGCGAAGACCAAGAAGCCGGTCATCGTCTCGACGGGCGGCTCCTCACTGAAGGACATCGACGACTTAGTCACATTCTTCGACAATCGACACATCCCGCTGGCCATTAACCACTGCGTGTCGCTGTATCCTTCCGAGGATTGCGATATCGAACTCAACCAGATCGACTACCTCCGCGAACGCTATCCGAATCACACCATCGGATTCTCCACGCACGAGTACCGCGACTGGACTTCGTCGATGCTCATTGCCTATGCGAAGGGGGCGCGTACCTTCGAGCGGCACGTCGACATTCAGACCGAGGGCATGACGGTGTCTCCTTATTGTTCGGTGCCGGAACAGGTTGACACCTGGTTCAAGGCCTTTCATCGCGCCAAGAGGATGTGCGGGGCTCCAGGCACGCAGAAGCGCCTGCCTCCGCAAAAAGAAATCGCCTATCTCGATTCGCTGGTTCGCGGCGTCTATGCCAAATACGATCTTCCCGTTGGCCACGTTTTGCAGGAGGCCGACGTTTATCTCGCCATTCCGCTTCAGCAGGGACAGATTTCCTGCCGCGAACTGATGCGTGGCGAAATCATTCGAAAGGCGGTACCCAGAGATCAGGCCATCATGATCGACTCTATCGACAGCCCATATGCCAACATTCCATCGCTTACGGAACTGATCTATCACCGGGGTCTGCCGCACCAGCCTGCCGCTCTTGCAGCCAAGGCGGGTGGCAAGTGAGCGTTCCTCATGGACACGATGGGTATTTGAAAACCATCAGCGTGGTAACGCCGTGCTTCAACGAGGAAGGAAATGTCCGCGAGGTTTACGAACGCGTGCGCGATTTGATGCTGAGACTTGAACGGTATCGCTACGAGCACATCTTCATCGATAACGCATCTCACGACACCACGTTCGCCATACTCCGCGAAATCGCCGCCGCCGATTCGAATGTCAAAGTAATCCGCAACGCGCGCAACTTTGGGCATGTGCGCTCGCCCATGCACGCGCTTCTGCTGGCTCGCGGCGACGCCATCATTAATCTCATGTCGGATTTGCAGGATCCGCCCGAAGTCCTCGCCCAACTGCTCGAAGAGTGGGAAAAGGGGACGCCCATCGTCATTGCCGTCAAACATCAGAGCCGTGAAGCTGCGCCGATGTTTTTGGTCAGGAAACTATTCTATCGGCTGGTCAACCGCCTGGCCGACGACATTGAGACTTATGAAAACTTCACTGGCTTTGGGTTGTATGACCGGCAAGTCGTCGACCTGATCCGCCAGTTTGGCGATCCTTACCCTTATTTCCGCGGCATGATCGCCGAAATCGGACTTCCTCACGCCGAGGTTCTGTACGAGCAGCAGCGCCGCAAAAGCGGCAAATCGAAGAACAATTTCTACACCCTGTACGATCTTGCCATGCTTGGCATTACCAAGCTCTCCAAGGTCCCGTTGCGCATCGTCACATTTTCGGGCTTCGCTGGGTCTGTCCTCTCTATGCTCGGCGGTCTGGCATATTTTGCCTACAAGCTACTGTTCTGGCAGCGGTTCACGGTTGGCATCGCCCCCATCGCCATCGGGATGTTCTTCCTGGGATCGCTCCAACTTCTCTTTATGGGCGTCATCGGCGAGTACGTCGGGAATATCCATACTCAGGTGCATAACCGTCCCCTGGTGGTGGAACGCGAAAGATTGAACTTCGAGTACGAACCCGGTGAGCCGATCCCGCGCAATACCCTTACTTCTGGCGCGGGCGCCGGCCGGTCAGGGACCTGAGACCCTCCGGACCCTAAAACATAACGGAGGCAAATCGCTTATGCAAAGCCCGATCATCCCACCCGCGCCATATTCGTCGCTTCGAGCCGGCCAAAGAATCGACCTGGCCGAGAGGATTCCGCTTCGCGGGCCCCTAACCATATACGTAGAACCAACAAATATCTGTAACTTCAAGTGCGTCTTTTGCCCGGAATCCTTTGCCAACTATAAGGAGGCGGCTGGCGGACACTTCCAAATGTCGCTCGACGACTTCAAAACCATAGCACAACAAATAAAAGGGTTAGCGACGGTCAAGACGCTGAACTTCTATATGATGGGTGAGCCTTTCGTGAATAAGCGATTGCCGCAGTTTGTCTCGATCGCGAAGAAGGAGGCGATCGCGGAAAGAGTCATTGTAACGTCGAATGGCACGCTCATTAAACCCAATATCTATCAGGATATTTGCGACAGTGGCCTTGATTACCTGAGAATTTCGATCTATGGCAGCAACGAGGACTCGCACCGAGCGAATACACAGAGTCCTTTCCGGCTTGCGCAGATCAAGGAGAATATCCTCGGCCTGAAACAGTTCAGGGACAAGCGCGGACAGCCTCACCCATTTATTTACATAAAAATGCTTGAGTCAGCCGACGCCAGATACAATATTCAGTTCAAGCAACTTTTTTCCGAAGCCGGTGACGAAGTTCTACTTGAGCCCGTCATGAATTGGAATGATCCCGAGGAAGGGAATCTCTCTGGGCTGGCCAAGGATACGCTTTTGAATGGGCGGTATTTCTTGGCGAAAAAAGAGGTGTGTCCTTTTCCGTTCTATACGTCGGTTATACACTCGGATCTCAGCGTGAGCGTCTGTTGCGTAGATTGGAACAAGCAAACTGTAGTAGGCAACCTACGCCGTGAATCATTGGCTGATATTTGGAAAGGCGAAGCTTTGAGGACGTTTCAGCTAACGCACTTGCAAAGAAAGAGGCAAGAATTAAACGGATGCAAACATTGCACGTACTTGCATACCGCGCCGGACAATATAGATTCGCTGACCGACGGTGTCTTCTTGGCACGCGATATTGCAACTCTTGGCACATTCTGATTATTCCATCAGAGCACAAGCCAACCGATGCAGATCGGATGCAGCTGGCCCAGCTATTCTGGGCTGAGCCAGGCACGCTCCGCCAACCACACAAGCTGAGCGCCGCGCACGTCAGAGGGAGCGAGTGGAGGCCGCGTATAGGCGGTCTTACTTGGTGAGCACCCTATTACTCAGCGACCGGCGGCGTCGGATGGAACTATGTCGGGTTCGTGTCCGTAAGCCATTCTGTACTTGGCGATGAGCGCCGCGAGGTAGCTCTCCAGCGAGTCGAGGTAATAAGTTCGAATCTGTTCGTGCCGCAGCGGATCGCGCAACAGCAGGGTTCTTGCGGAGTAACATTCCTTGAGGGCCTCATCCACCTGCGACGTCGGCAATAACATGCAAAGGTTAGCATGCGCCAGCGCGCTGGCCGGCGCCAGATCGACCGCTTTCCGACCGTGCTCCAGCGCGGCGGAGAGTTGTCCGCTGGAGAGCGCGTAGGTTGTCAGGTTCCTTTCCGCGACGGCGGCATTCAGGCTGGTATCGAAATCACCTTCATAAACCAGCAAGGCGCTGCCGCCGATGCGGTCTTTGGGAGTAGCGTTCTTGAAGGCCGCAGCCAGCTCACCCTCCATGAGCCGCACATCGGTCAGCAGGGTGCTGCTCACGATAAAGGTGCCGTGTGCGTGAGGCGGTATCTCGTGCAGCAAGTAGAGTCCGGAACTTTGGCAGGGCACGCCGTAGAGCGCCGGGTCCCAGTGCCAGCCCGTGATGAGCCAGCAGTTCTGGGGCGTATGCTGTTGGAGATAAGCTCGCGCTTCCGGATACGCCTGGCCGAGGTCGAGCCATGACTCGTACTTATGCGCCTGGGTTGGCCCGCCCCACAGGTCATTGGCATAGGAAAGATAATTCGGATAGGCATGCAGCGACGATGCCGCGTGCAGGACAATGAGGCATGGCAGCAAGTAGTTTGCCCAGCGCACGTGGCGGGTTAACTCTACACATCCAGCCGCAACCGCGATCAGTAGAAACGGAAACAGCGGCAGCAGATAGCGCACGCTGACATTGCTGCTGGCATGGATGCAAACCGCCAAATAGACTGCCGCGGGAACCAGCACGAATAGATACTCGCGTCGGCGCTGCCGGAACGTCATTGCCAGGCCGAAAGCCGCCGCCACAATCATCGCCAGCATGGCCGCGGTGTTACGAATCAAGAAATTGTAGGGCGTGGAAAACCACGGCGCATGCAAGTAAACCTTGCCGGCGACAAAGGCCACGGAACTCTGGTCCGAGAGGGCCAAAGCCGAGGCGAATCCCTCCAGGTAGGCCTGCGGCAACAGGTGATGCCGCTCTAGCTCGAGCCGCACGCGCTCGGTGACGGAGGCCGCAGGACGCGCTGGCTCCAGGGCTTGGAAGGTTGACGAAGTTGCGGCGAAACGCATTCCATAGCCTACCCAAACAATACCAACCGCAAGCGCGCAGATCAGTGCAACGGCCAGCAGGTTGAGAAACGCCAGTCTCCATTTTGGCCGGTGTGCGTTGGGTTGGCCGTCTGATTCACAGAACGCATCGATTACTGCCAGGGCACCGAGGATGGGTAGGACGACGACTCCGGAATGCTTCGTCAACAGCGCCAGACCCGTGGCCAGGGCGGTCAACAACAAGAACGAAGCCTTACGCTCCCTGATCCACAGATAGAATGCGAACACAGCGAAAAGCATCATGCATGTGACTGGGACGTCGGTCATGACCAGGGAGCCATAGGCCAGCACATTGGGTTCGAAGACCAACAGCAAACTGGCCACGAGGGCCGTGGCAAAGCCGAACATGCGCCGCGCTGCGATCCAGACGAGCAGACAGAGCCCTACGGCAAAA
>Ga0075029_100000094_pt1 | contig 40392 bp, 39 predicted proteins | sample LitLauG_LLR_2013_FD_71391 | JGI IMG/M metagenome (GOLD analysis project Ga0075029, IMG submission 71391) | Freshwater sediment microbial communities from North America - Little Laurel Run_MetaG_LLR_2013 | ecosystem: Environmental > Aquatic > Freshwater > Creek > Sediment | place: USA... | reverse complement strand
CTTTGGCGAGTTTACGGCGGTCGACGAACTGTCGTTTTCCGTGCCCGAGGGCGGGGTTTTGGCTTCCTGGGCGGCAATGGGGCGGGCAAGACCACCTCGCTTCGCATGGTCCTGGACATTCTGCGCCCGACCACCGGCACGATCGAGGTGCTCGGAAAACCGCCAAGCCGGGAAAACTCGACCCAACTCGGCTTCCTGCCCGAAGAGAGAGGTCTTTATCGGCGCATGACCGTGCTGGATACCGTGGTCTATTTCGGTCGATTGAAGGGGATGAAACGCGACGCCGCGCGAAAGTCGGCCATGGCCTTGATCGAGCGGTTCGACCTTGTACCTTGGGCTCGCCAAGCCGTCGACAAACTCTCCAAGGGCATGTCGCAAAAGGTTCAGCTCGCGGCGGCCCTGGTGAACGCGCCGCGCCTGGTCATTCTGGACGAGCCCTTCTCCGGGCTGGACCCTCTGAACCAGGACATTCTGGAAGACGTGGTGCGCGAGTTGGCGCGCAACGGCTCAACGGTCGTTTTCTCGACACACATTATGCAGCACGCCGAGCGCCTCTGCGATCGCATGCTGTTCCTGGCCCGCGGACGCAAGGTGTTCGAAGGCGGGCAGGAGGACGCGCGCCGCGCCGTGCCGGCGCGATTGACCATGGTAAGCCGGGTCTCGCCCATCGGACTGCCAGGCGTGTCACGCGTCTCGCTCGCTGAAAGTCTCGCTGACGGCTGGAATCTGTGGGACGTGGGGCTAGCCCCTGACGTCGTGCCTGGCGATATTCTGGAGATCTGCACCGCCCAGTCGTTCCCACTGCGTGATTTTACGGTTCACAGTCCAAGCCTGCACGATGTTTTTCTTCGCTTGGTCGGCCCGGGAAACGGCCGATGAGCAGCGTATCAATCATCGCGACGCGCGAATATCGGCAGATCGCCACCACCCGTGGCTTCTGGATCACCCTGTTGCTGGTGCCGCTTGCTATCCTAGCATCAACCCTGGTGACGAGGTTGGCGGCCGCCCCCCGCGACGTGGTCTACACGATTGTGGACATGAGTGGCCGCTACGCAGCCAGTCTGGATCGCCGCGTCGAGGTCGACTATCAGCGCCGCGGACTCTCCGAGGTCGCCGCCTACGCACAGGCTTGGCGGATCAAGCCGGGACCGATCGCCGCCGCGTGGTCGGACGGACCCAGTTGGTACAACGACGACCGCATCGATCGTTTCATAGCGATGGGCGGGGTCGAAGCCGCCGGACGCGCGGTCAACGCGCATCGTCCCCATGGGGCGCCGGAGTTCCTGACACCGCAGCGAATGTATCGGGACGTGGCCCTGCCCAGCGGGCTGGACGATGGCGATCCGGTGGCGTTCGGCGCCGTTTTGAACCGGCTGTTTCAAACGAACATTCCGACGCCAAGCGGGCCACGGACCCTGGCCTTGGCCATCTATATTCCAAAGGATTTCGGCGCTGGATCCTCACCCGTGCGAATGTGGACCAACGGGTCTTCGGTCACGCCACTGATCGACACGATGCGCGAGGAGCTGGCGCGCGCCGCGCGGCGTGACGCCCTGGGTCACGATGGATTGTCGACGGAGGAGACCTACCGGGTCGAGCGGTTGGCCGTGCCGATGCAGGTCATCGATCCGCCGGCGGGCGGGGGACGTGATGGCCTCATCATCCGATCGATCGTGCCGCTCGCCCTGGTCTATCTCCTGCTTGTGACGATGATGACGACGGGCGGGATGCTGCTCCAGGGCATGATCGAGGAGCGCTCGAACAAGCTCCTGGAATCGCTGTTGGCCTGCGTCAGTCCAAGCGAGTTGATGTATGGCAAGCTTGTCGGTCTCGGGGCGGTCGGTCTCACGATCATCCTGTTCTGGGCCGCCTGCGCCATTGCCGCCGTGTCGACGAGCGCGGGCATCGTCACGACCATCCTGCGACCCTCGCTGTCGGCGCTTGATCAGCCCTGGATCGTCGCCGCCCTGATCTTCTATTTCTTGAGCGGTTATCTCATCATATCCATGATCTATTTGGCGATCGGCTCTGTCTGCTCTTCGATCCAGGAAGCTCAAGCGTTCCTGATGCCTGTAATGGTCGTGATCACATTGCCGGTCCTGGCGCTTGTCACGACCTCGGTGTCCAACCCCGGGTCGATGTTCGCAAAGGTCATGTCGTGGATCCCTATCTATACGCCGTTCGCGATGTTGGCGCGGCTGGTGACAGGCGTCACCATGAGCGAGGTTCAGGGCACCGCCGCGCTGGTCCTGGGCTTCATCTGGCTGGAGTCGATCCTGTTGGGTCGATTGTTTGAGGCCAACCTCTTGAACACCGGCCAGCCGCCGACCCTGGTGTCCGTGATCAGGATGATGGGGCGACGCTCGTAATGAGCTCGCCCATCTGGAGGCCTATCGTTGCGCTGGCCCAGGGAGCGACTGGGGCCTAGCCTCTGGCATGGCGTGACCAAAGGGCGGCGATGAGCGCGCACCCTGTCCCTGGGGCCACGCCATGGCCAGGGCGATCATGCCCGCGGCGATCAACGCGGTCAGGGGAAAGAACAGCCAGTCTTTCATCAGCCGGCTTAGCTATAGGGGCTAAGTGCGGGGCTCGCCACGGTCTTGACGGGCCGCATGGCGACGTCCTAGCCGAAGGCGGCGCGCGACAGGCGCGTTCCAGCTCCTGAAGGTTCCACCGACGATGCCCACCCTGATCCTGCTGCGACATGGCCAGAGTCAATGGAACATTCAGCAACGTTTCACGGGCTGGGTGGATGTCGATCTGACCGACAAAGGGGTCTCCGAGGCCGGACGGGCTGGCGCTCTGATCAAGGCGGAGGGTCTGGAGATCGATCACGTGTTCACCTCGGTTCTCACGCGGGCCATCCGCACGGCCAACATCGCCTTGCGCGCCGCCGATCAGCTTTGGCTGCCGATGACCAAGGACTGGCGCCTGAACGAACGCCACTACGGGGGCCTGACCGGCCTCGAGCACGGCCCGACAAAGGAAAAGTATGGCGCCGATCAGGTCCAGATCTGGCGGCGTTCCTATGATGTCGCCCCACCGCCGCTGGCCCCGGGGGGTGAGCACGACTTTACCGCCGACCGGCGCTACGCGGGCGTGTCGATTCCGCACACGGAGAGTTTGAAAACCACGCTGTCACGGGTCGAACCCTATTGGGCCGGGGAGATCGCTCCCCGGTTGCGGCAAGGTCAGACCCTGCTGGTCGCCGCGCACGGCAACTCGCTGCGATCGATCGTCAAGATGCTGTTCTCAGTGTCAGACGCCGACATCACCGGCGTCGAAATCCCGACGGGCAACCCGATGCGGGTAGAGCTTTCGGCTGCGCTCACGCCGACCGCCGTCCGTTACCTTGACGCGAGCAGCGGGGTCGCGCCGACGATCCCTTAGAGCGCGCTCCGAATATCGAAGACCGGTTTTCGGTCCCAAACGCGCGTCAAAGCAAGAATCTGGGGCGGCGTTTCTAGTCGATCGAAACGCCGCCCCAGGTTGGCGGATCAGGCGGCTTTTTCGCCTTCGATCAGCGGCTTGGCCGCGGCCGGCGCCGAAATCTCGATGCGGCGCGGCTTCAGGGCTTCGGGCAGTTCCCGCTCAAGCGAGATGCTCAGAAGGCCATTGGCGAGCTGAGCGTCCTTGACCACCACATAGTCGGCGAGCTGGAAGCGGCGCTCGAAATTGCGCTCGGCCAGGCCGCGATGCAGATAGGTCCGGGTCTCGTCATTGGCGGCCTTGCGGCCCTGGACGGTCAGGAGATTTTCCTTGACCTCGATGTTGATATCCTCGGCCTTGAATCCGGCGACAGCCACCTCGACGCGGTAGGCGTTATCGCCCGTCCGCTCGATGTTGTAGGGAGGGTAGCCCGTCGCCGCCTCGGCGCCGGCGGCGTCGAGCAGGTCCGCGAGCCGGTCAAAACCGACGAACGACCGATAGAGAGGAGTCAGGTCAATAGTGCGCATGTGAAGCATCCTTCTTGCCAAGCAAGGTTGCGTTGATGGACGGATCGTCGCGACCCAGATTGGCGTCGCATGACCCGGGAGGCCCGGACATCCAGCGCCTCCGCGTTGTTAGATTGGAGCGGCGGCGGCGGGTTTCAAGACTGTCTCCGAGATGACGGTCTAAACAATGTTCAATTGATTAGACGGCGACCTTCCGCTAGGGCTGGCGCACGCGTCAAAGAGACCGCGCCACCCCTTGAGGAGACTCTCAGATCCATGGCTACGCTCCAGGAAATCACCGATCAAATGAAGACCGCCGTCGGCGCCGACTCCGGCCTCGGCAAGTCGCTGAAATTCAACCTGAAGGGTGATGGATTCATCTTCATCAACGGCGGCTCGGTCACCAATGAGGACAGCCCCGCCGACCTCACCATCACCATCTCCATGGCCGATTTAGAGGCCATGGGTCAGGGCAAGCTCGACGCCATGAGCGCGGTCATGGGCGGGCGCATGCAGCTCTCCGACATGGGCTTGGCCATGGGCCTGCAAGGCAAGATGCAGGCTCTGTTCTCCAAGCTCGGCTAGGGGTGAGCGAAAGCGCGCCGCTGATCGGCACGGAGGCGGCGCCCGTTCCTCCGGGCGCAACCGCCGAATGGTTCAGCGGCGCGGGCGGAGCGCGTTTGCGTGCGGCGTTGTTTTCGCCGCCCGCGGCGCCGCTCGGCTCGGTGGTGATCAGCCCCGGGCGTACCGAACCGATTGAGAAATTCTTCGAGACCGCGCTTGATCTGACCTCGCGCGGTTTCGCCGTGCTGGTTCACGACTGGCGCGGCCAGGGGCTGTCGCATCGCGACCTTCCCGACCGCTTGCTTGGGCATGCCCGGGGTTGGCGTCCCTACATGGTCGACTTCGATGCGCTGCTAAACGCATTCGCCGCCCGCCTGCCCCAGCCGTGGATCGCCCTGGGCCACTCGATGGGCGGATGCCTTACGCTCCTGGCTCTGGCAGAGGGCGAGCGCCGTTTCGCCGGGGCTATCCTTTCCTCGCCGATGCTGGGTCTCGTCACTGCGCCCGTGCCCCGCCCGCTGACGCGGGTGATCGCGCGCGCGCATTGCGCTCTGGGTCAGGCGGCGGCGCCCGTCTGGCGGCCAAAGGGGGCCGAAACGGCCTTCGCCGACAACATCCTGACCCACGACGCGGCGCGCTATGCGCGCAACGAGGGGCAGGTCGCCGCCTGTCCGGATCTGGCGGTGGATCGGCCGACCTGGGGTTGGCTCGATTTCGCTTTCCAGGCGACCGACCGCCTGGCCACGGGTCCAGGCGTTCCCGGGATCGCCATCCCCGTCAGCATTCTGGCGGCTGGGGAAGAGAAGATCGTCGACAACGCCGCGACGCGGACAACGGCCGCGCGCATCCCCAACGTCACTTTGCAAGACGTCCCTGGCGCCTATCACGAACTCCTGCAGGAGACCGACGACATTCGCGCGGCGTTCTGGTCGGCGTTCGAGGACCTCGCCGAAAAGGCGGGGATCGTTATCCGGCCCGCGCGCCGTCCCTGAGCAACGGCAGGATCTCGGGGATCAGGGCGGGATCGCCAGAGATCACCACCTGGCCGCCCCGGCTTCCCACGGGTTGGCCGAACCAATCGGTGACCGCGCCTCCAGCGCCGGCCAGCAGCGGGATCGCCGCGTCGATATCCCAGCTCTTCAGGCCCGCCTCGATCACGATGTCCAAGGCGCCGAGCGCGACCATCGCATAGGCGTAGCCGTCACAGCCCATGCGCGCCAGCCGCGTGGCCGCCCGTACGCGATTCCAGGCCTCGACTTCCCAGGGTTTGAAGTACCCGACAGGGTCGGTTGTGTGGATGATCGCCTCGGGCAGCTTTAGGCCCTTGCGCGTCGCGAGTGATTTTTCGCCCTCACGCGTAACGAGCCGCGAGCCGGCGGCGGCGCCCAGGAAGACCTCGCCCAGATAGGGCTGGCCGATGGACCCCATCGTAGGACGGCCCTGAAACCGCAAACCGATCAGGGTCGTCCAGACGGGCAGCCCGGCGATAAAGGCGCGCGTGCCGTCCACTGGATCGAGCACCCAGACGAACTCCGCGTCGGGGCGATCCTCGCCATATTCCTCGCCGATCACGCCATGGTCGGGAAAGGTCGAGGCGATGAGCGCCCGGATCGCCGCTTCGGCGTTGCGGTCGGCCGACGTCACCGGATCGAAGTCGCCGGGTCCTGCCTTGTTTTCCAGGCCGTGATCGGCGCGGAAAAGCGGCAGAATCGCCGCCCCGGAGGCGCGGTTCAGCTCCAGCAAGAAATTGTCCAGGCGATCGACGAGGGCCGTTGGGATCATGGCGATGGCTTACCCTATCGCCGCCAGGCTCGCCAGACGATGCGCCGTCGGCCTGTTGCAACGCCACGGCCGGCGGGCCTAATGACCCCATGGCCAGGGCCCGATCGCGCACCGTTCAAGTCTGGCTCTGGCGGCTTGAAGCGCTTGGATTTGACGCCTTCACTGCCCTGGCGCGACTGGCGCCTCTGGAGGCCTGGTCAAGCCTGTTCGGCGGTCTTGGCCGGCTCATCGGACCCCTGACCGGCGCTCATCGCACCGCCCGGCGCAATCTGCGTCTGGCCATGCCTGAACTCTCCGAGGCGGAGGTTCGCGTCATTCTTTCGGCGCAGTGGGAAAACTTCGGCCGCTATCTCGGCGAGTTTCCGGTGACCGATCGCCTGACGCCGTCCGGCGGCCGTGTTGACGTTAGCCAGGCTGGCCGGTTGGTCGATATCGCCCGGGCCGGCCGCCCCGTGGTGCTGATCTCGGGTCATTTTTCTAATCTGGAGATCATGGCCGCCGCGATCGTCGAGGCGGGCATTCCGTGCGAAGTCACCTACCGCGCGCTCAACAACCCGTTCGTCGACGAGCGCATTCGCCAGGGCCGCAAACGCTATGGCGTGCGCATGTTCGCGCCCAAGGGGGCGGAAGGCGCCCGCGACCTGCTGGCCGCGCTCAAGGCCGGGCGCTCCATCGCCATGCTCAACGACCAGCGATACGACGCCGGGACGGCATCGCTTTTCTTCGGTCGCCCCGTGATGACCAACCCCGCCGCGGCGCGTCTGGCCCTGCGCTTCGGGACCGAAATTCAGCCGATGTCGATCGAGCGGGTGAAAGGCGCGCGGTTCCGCGTGATTGCGCACGACCCGATCACCGTTCCCGACACGGGCGATAAAACCGCCGACGTTCAGGCGGGCGTCGACGCAATCAACGCCTTCCTCGAGGCCCGGGTGCGTGCGCGACCGGGAGAGTGGTGGTGGGTGCACAGACGCTGGCCGAGGGAAGACTACGCGGCGCTCAAGGCTGAAGGTCTCTAGGCGCTTGAGACGTGGCGAACGGGGCCCCGTCAGGTCGCGGCGTTGAGCTGCTTCCAGCGAGCCTGCGCTTCTTCGGGGCCCGCGTACGCCTCCTGGACGGTCGCGTTCCAGTATCGCAGGTTCTCGAGCGGAATCTTCCGCCCGCTGACGGCGCAGAGCACGTAACGCCCTGGCCGCACGACGGTCATCTCGCCGTCGCCGTAGTGAACGACCGCCAGGTCGCCGTTGTTCAAGGATTTGTCGTGCGCGTTCATTGCGGTCGGTTTAGCGTGTGCGGGCGGTTCAGAATAGGCGCCCTTGCTCTGGAGCTTTTGGCGGCGACGTCGCGGGCCGCTTCGGGTTGGGGGCTGGCGCAGGCCCATCGATCACCGCGCCGCGCTCGCCGTCGTGGAACACCAAGGTCACCGCTTCTCCTGACACCAGGTTCGCCGCCGCGCGCGCCAGCCGTCCGTCCGATCGCGTGACGCGCGCAAAGCCAAGCGCCAAGGGTCGGTCTGGATCGAGCGATCGGCGCAGCTTTTCCAGGTTGACCAGCCGGTCCTCGGCGCGCGCCAGGGATTGTCGGATAAGGGGGCCGAGCCGGCGGCCAAGCGCGCTCAGCGTATCGGTCTTGACCGTGATCGCGCCGGTCAGCAGCCGTGGCCGCAGCGAGGCGCCCGTCGCGGTCAGGTGTTGACGGTGGGCCGCGACATTGGCCGAGAGCGCCGCGCCCAATCGGCTTGAGGCCATATCCAGCCGCTGTGTCGGCGGGCCAAGAAGGTCGCGTGGTCTGGGCAGGCGCCCGCCCGCGCCCGCCAGGCGCGCGCGGCCCAGTTCCAGGATCCGTCCGCCACCGCGGATCATCCGGCGCTCGAAGTCGGCCAGAGTCGCGGCCAGATCGGCGAACACGGGGGTGACGATTTCTGCCGCCGCCGTCGGGGTTGGCGCGCGCCGGTCGGACACGAAGTCGATCAGCGTGGTGTCGGTCTCATGGCCGACCGCCGAGACGATCGGAATGTCCGAGGCCGCCACCGTCCGGGCCAGGGCCTCGTCATTGAACGGCCAGAGATCCTCGACCGATCCGCCGCCACGCGCGACGATCAACAGGTCCGGGCGGGGCACGGGACCGCCGACCTTCAGGCGGTTGAAACCCTCAATCGCGCTCCGCACCTGCGCCGCGGCTTGATCGCCTTGCACCACGACTGGCCACACGATCACCCGGCACGGCCAGCGCGCCGTGATCCGATGCAGAATGTCGCGGATAACCGCGCCGGTGGGGCTGGTGATGACTCCGATCACCGACGGCATGGCTGGGAGCGGCTTCTTCCGTCCGGCGTCAAACAGACCTTCGGCGGCCAGCTTTGCCTTCAGGCGCTCCAGCTGTGCCAGCAGGGCGCCGATGCCCGCCGGCTCCATGGTCTCAATGATGATCTGATATTGCGAGCGGCCGGGGTAGGTGGTGACCTTGCCCGTGACGATGACTTCCAGGCCGGTCTGAGGCCGTACCGCCAGGCCGCGCACCTGGCCTTTCCAGATCACCCCGGAAATGGACGCCCGCTCGTCCTTCAGGTCCAGATAGACGTGGCCGTTGCCGTGGAATGTGACCTTCGAAAGTTCGCCGCGCAGGCGAACGAAGCCATAGGCGTCCTCGATGGTCCGCTTGAGCGCAAAGGCGAGTTCGGAGACGCTATAGGGCTGGGCGTTGCTCTCGGCGGTCCCGGCGGGCGTATCGGTCATGGGCGACGGCGCCGCCCATGACCGTCATCCAGGCGCGGGCCGCGATCCAATGTGCTCGTGTCCCTGCATTTCCGCATGAGGCCAACCAACGAAGCGCTCGGCCCGCTGGATCCCGGCCTGCGCCGGGATGAGCGGGGATAGGTTAAACGTACCGCCGCAGCGAACGGGCCAGATCGTTGGCCGAGTTCTTCTTCTTCGACTGCTGGGGCTGATAGGCCACGCGCGCGTGCTCAACGCAATAGGGGCCGTCCTCGCCCGCGCGGCGCCCGCAGAAGCTGAAATCGCTGCTGGCGGGGTCGCCAATCGGCCATTTGCACATGTGGGCGCCGAGGGTGAGGACCGTGGCCGTCCCGCGTTCTTCCACGGTAGCGATGGCCGTGACGGGGGTCGCGGGCTCGGGGTAGCGGACAGCTTTGAACGCGCCCGCGTCGGTCGTTCCGCCGCTGGCGGCCGACCAGCGGGGCGTCGCGGGCGCCGACACCGCCGGTCTGGGTGCGCGGGGAGCCTTGAACGCCGGACGGGTCGGTTGCGACGGCGCGGCGCGCCCGGAAAGGCCCAGCCTGTGAACCTTGCCGATCACTGCGTTGCGGGTCACGCCGCCCAACTGCTTGGCGATCTGACTCGCGGAAAGCCCTTCCAGCCAGAGTTTTTTCAGGATTTCAACACGTTCGTCAGTCCAACCCATGATCTTGAACCCTCCGTTTCGCCGTCGGCGTTGACACCTTGGCCCCGCGCTGGACCCACTATATCTTGTGTTTGCCTTGTCGCGCTTTGCGCCTCAGCCACTACATATCGTAGACATCTGTTCTAGGTACACAATAGGCGCCCTTCGATCCATCCACAAAGATCAATATATTGTGGATGCAATGACCTTGCCGGGCCGGCGCTTGCGCCGACCCGCGGGTGGGCGCAAAAGCGAAGGTATGAAGGACATGACCGTGGCGGCCGCCCCGCCGCCGCCTCGCGAATATCACGGCGCCAACTGGGAGGGTCTGCGCACCCTCTACGTGCGCGAGGTGCGCCGTTTCATCAAGGTCGGCACCCAGACGCTGATGGCGCCTGTGGTGACCGCGCTGCTCTATATGCTGGTGTTCGTCGTCGCGGTGCGCGGCGCCGCTCCGCCAATGGAGGGGGTGAAATTCGCCACCTTCGTCGCCCCGGGTCTGATCATGATGCAGATCCTCAGCAACGCCTTCCAGAACTCGTCATCGAGTTTGCTGCAAGCCAAGATGAATGGCTTGATCAGCGATTTCATCACCCCGCCGCTCTCGCCCTTGGAACAGGTGGCAGGGTTTACGTTCGGCGCGGCGACGCGCGGCCTGATGGTGGGCGCGGTGGCCGGGATCGCCGTCCTGCCCTTCGCCAGTCTCTCGATCGCCCACCTCTGGGCCATCGTCTATTTCAGTATTGGCGCGTCGCTGATCATGGGGATGCTCGGCATCATGACCGCGATCTGGTCGGTGAAGTTCGACCACATCGCCGCCATCGGCAATTTCGTCATCATGCCGATGACCTTTCTCTCCGGCACCTTCTACACCGTCAGCCGCCTGCCCGAACCGTTCCGCACGGCATCGCAGTTCAATCCGTTCTTCTATTTGATCAGCGGCTTCCGATACGGTTTCATCAATCACGCCGATGGGTCCATCGCCATCGGCGTGGCGATCACGGCGGTCCTCACCGCGGCCCTGTTCTGGGTCTGCTACTGGATGTTCGCCTCGGGGTATCGGCTGAAGACCTAGCGGTCGCACTCGACCAATCGCGGCCTACCGCGTCGAGCGGATCAACCGGCCCAGGCGGCCGACGCCTTCATCGATGGCCGCCGGCGGGTTCAGCGAGAAGCTGAGGCGCAAGGTGTTAGGCTTGGCGCCGTCCGCAAAGAAGGCGGCGCCCGGGACGAAGGCCACGCGCTCGGTCTCGATGGCCCGCGCCAGCAACTCCGCGCCGTCAACGCCATGCGGCAGGTCCAGCCAGACAAACATGCCGCCCTTGGGCCGCGTCCAGTTTACGCCGGCGGGCATGTGACGCTCCAGGGCGGCCAGCATGGCGTCACGCCGCGCGCTGTAGGTCTCGCGCAGCCTCACGATATGGGCCTGACCGATGGCGTCTATCACCTCGCTGAGCGCCATCTGGGCAAGGGTGCTGGTGTGGAGGTCGGCGGCCTGCTTCAACAGGACCAGCTTGCGGATCACCGGCTCTGGCGCGATCACCCAGCCTACGCGCAGGCCGGGCACCACGGTCTTGGAAAAGGTGCCGCAATGAATCACCCGACCGGCTTCGATCGATCCCTTGGAGGCGCTTTCCAACGCCAGCAGGCTCGCGGGCGCCTCGCCGTCGTAGCTGAGGCTCACATAGGCCGCGTCTTCCACCACGACCACGCCCGCGGCGTCGGCGTCGGCCAATAGGGCGTGGCGCTCGTTAAGACCGATCGACTCGCCCGTGGGGTTGGCGAAATCCGGCATGACATAGGCCAGCTTGGCGTCCGCGCGGCCGGCGGCGAGTTCGGCCAGGTCGCCGTGGCTCGGCGCCTGACCGTTAAATGCCTGCAAGGCGCCAAGATATGTCGGTCGGGCGCTGAGCAAACGATCGCCGGCGTCCAGAAACAGCCGGCCAATAAGGTCCAGGGCCTGTTGGCTGCCGTTGGTGATCATGATGTTGTCGATCGATAATTCGACGCCCTGATCGCGCCAGCCTTGGGCCAGTTGCTCGCGCAGGGGCGGATACCCCTCGCTGACCGAATATTGTAGAGCCGCCGCCGCCCGCGTCGGGTCGGCGAAGATCCGTGCGTGGGCCTTGGCCAGGATCTCCACCGGAAATAGCCCCGGATCGGGGATGCCGCCGGCGAATGAAATGATTCCCGGCTGGTCGAGCAGCTTCAACAGCTCGCGGATCTCCGACGCCGTGGCCCGTTGACCGTAGGCCGAAAACGCGGCGGACCAGTCGATGGGTTCGCCTGCCGATTGGCGGGAGGGCGGGTTGAGTCGGGTCATCGGCCCATCCCTAACGCCTGGGCCGGAAAAATCGAGACCGCCGCTCAGGACCCCGTCTTGGCCGGCAAGACAGCGTCAGCCGGGAGTTTGCCCGAACCGCTGCGCGCCCGCGATCGGCGCCACCCAACTGGCGGCATGGTCGGCGTAGACCTCGATTGTGGGCGCCAAGCCGCCCAAGTCGTCCAGGGTGCCCGCCTTGACCAGCACCATGCCTGGCATCGCCGCCACCTTGGAGAGAATCGGCGATCCGCAGTTGGCGCAGAAGTGCCGCCATACCGGCTGGCCGCTGTCACCCTTGTCGTTGAACACCTTGGTCTCGCCGCGCTGTTCGTAGTCCGCCTCGGCCAGGCCGAGATTTGTCGAGAACATCGCGCCGCTCTGCTTCTGGCAATGGGTGCAGTGGCAGACCGCCGTCATTACCGGCTCGCTCTTGAGGGTGTAGCGCACCTGGCCGCACAGACAGCCGCCGACTCGATTGGCCAAGATCGTATGCCCTTGCCGAGGCGAGCGGCCGATCCGCTCGCGAAGGCCGCGACTATGCGGTCAAGCTCCCGGCTTGGCCAGATGCTTCACGTCTTTCGCTCCCCGGGCGCGGCCTCCAGCGGATCGATCATGACCCAGGAGGGTCCGCGCCGGCGGCGCATAGCGCCATAATAGAGCGCGGCGGCCGCCAGCATGATCGCCGTGGCGATCAGACTGGGTCGGCCGACGGCCAGGTCGATCCAGTTGGCGTAGAGCACATAGACAAGCGCGATCGGGGCCAGCACAGGCGCGACCGGATAGAATGGCATGCGGTACGCCGCGTGGGCGGTCCGCCCCGTCGCCCGGCCGACCAGCACCGCCAGGCAGAGCAGGGCGTACATCACCACGATGCTGGCGCCCGTCAGAACCAGCAACAGATTGAAAGGCACGAAACACGCCGCCACACCCGCGGCGCCGGCGAGCACGGTCGCCACCCATGGCGAATCCAGGCGTGGGTGCACCCGCGTCAAGGCGCCGTTCAGCCGCTCATGCCAGAACTGATCGCGCCCGCTGGAGAAAAACAGTCTTGCGTTCAACAGCATGGTGGCGATGACGGCGTTGACGATCGAAAGCGCAACGCCCAGGCCGACGGCGATGCCGACGCCCCGTCCGCCGACATCGCGAACGAAGTCGCTGAACGGTCCCTGCGAGGCCAGCAGCGACGTCAGGTTTGGCGCGCCGATCAAAACCGCGGCCAGGGGCAGAAACTCGAAGAGCACGGTCAGACCCAAGGCAAGAAGGATCGTTCGCGCCATCAGTCGGGGCGCCTCGTGCATCTCCTCGCCGAAATACACCGCCGACCCGAAGCCGTTGTACGAGAATATCCCCACCGCGGTGGCCAGACCGATGGTCCCGATCGGCGTGGGCGTGAGGGCGCCGCCGTTCAGCATCACCGGATGGGTGATGAGTTCCGCCAGGCCCCGATGGGCATGGGTGAACCCCAGCCACGCCAGCACGATCAGCGCCAGAACTTCGACCGCCAGGAAAAGTCCCGTCACCCAGGCGTTCAGGCGGATGTTGAGAATGCCCGATCCTGTCGCCAGGATCATGATCCCAACGGCGATCGGCACGCTCGGGGCGCCGGGCCAGATGTCCGCCAGGTAGGTGCTCGCGCCCAAGGCCAGGATCGCCTGAGGCAGGGTCGCGCCAATCAGATACATGCCCATGAAGGCGAAGCCGATCAGCGGATTGAGCGCTCGTCCCATCATCGCATATTCGCCGCCGGCCAGGGGCCATGCCGAGGCGAGTTCGGCGTAGACAAACGCCATCGCCAGGGCCACCAGGGCGGCGACCGACATCGCCAGGAACGCGCCTGACCCCGCCTGTTGGATGATGCCTGGAATGATCACAAACACCGACGAGGCCGGGGTCACCGCGGACAGCGTGAGAAACAGGACGCCGGTCGTGCGCATGCTGCGGGTGAACGGTTGGGTCGCCGCGCTCGCGGTCGGGACGTCGGTCAAAAAGCGATCCTTGCGCGGCGAATGGCAAAGCGGGTGAAATCCCCCTAACAGGCCCGCGCGCCCTCGCCAAATCCGTTCCCGCCCTGGTGGCGAGTGCGCTAAACTTCAGCGCCTTACGCCCATGGGAGCGCCAGCATGTGCCGCAATATCAAGACTCTCTACAACTTCGACCCGCCGGCCGCGGACGAGGAGATCCGCGCCTCGGCGCTGCAATTCGTCCGCAAGCTCAGCGGTTTTACCCACCCGTCCAAGGCGAACGCCGCGGCGTTCGATCACGCGGTCGATCAGGTCGCCGCCGCCGCCCATCTCTTGCTCGGCGCCCTGACTACCCAGGCGCCGCCTCGCGATCGCGCCGTCGAAGCGGCCAAGGCTCGCGCCAAGGCCGCGGTGCGATATGGCGCCGCCCGCACCGCGGTCTAGAGATTTTCCCCCGTCTCCAGCAGCGACTTCAGGTCGCTGAGTATCCAGTTCCAACCCCCGCCGCCTTGGCCGGAGAATTTGCTTGAGACCATGCCGGCGGCCTGGGGCGCGCCGGTCAGATCGTGTGTTACGGTCAGGCGCGTGAAGCCACCTGCGGTCGCGACCACTTCCCAGGTCAGGCGGGTAAACCCTTCGGCGGTGTTCTCGGGCGTGAACATGAAGCGGTAGGTCTGCACGAGTTTGTTGGGGGCCTCGACCTCGACCACCTCTCCGTCGATGATCACATCGGCGAGCCCCATGGCGCGCATCTGGGCGTTGGAATGGACCTCGAACTTCCCGCCGGGACGCAGGTCGTAGTGGGAAAGGGCCTTGTAACCGTATCGGGCGGTCCATTCGGGGGTCGTGATCGCCTCCCACACAGCCTGCGCAGACGCTTTGATATAGATCTCGAAAATCTTGATCGTCGCCTCGCTCATCTCGCGCTCCAGTTCCCTTTTTAGGCCGGTAAGCGCCAGGACGTGGCGCTCGGTGAATTTGTCGATCCAGCGGTCGTGTATCAGCCGGACCGGGACGGCGTTCAGGAAGTGCAACTTCTCGCGCCCGACGCGCCGGGTGATCACCAACCCCGCGTCCTGCAGCACGCGCAGGTGTTTCATCACGCCGAAGCGCGTCATTTCCCCGGCGCTTTCCAACCGGGTCAGAGTCTGGCCATCGTTCGCGAACAGCTGATCCAGCAACCGCCGCCGCGTCGGATCCGCCAGCGCCTTGAACACGAGATCGTCGTCAGTCACGATCTGAGATACGTGACTATTTGGTCACCTGTCAAGCTCCAAGGTCTTTCGAGCGGACCCCGTCTAGGGGCTCGCCGATTTTCGCGGCGTCTCTGGCCGCCGTGCCGCGCGTTCTCGGACAGGTCAGTTGGCGACCTGGCGCCTAGCCGGCGGTGAAGCCGCCATCCACCACCATTTCCGAGCCGGTCATGAACTCGGCCTTGTCCGAGGCCAGGTAGACGATGGCGTCGGCGATGTTGGCGGTGCGGCCCATGTGACCCACCGGGTGCAGGGCGTCGACCCGATCGCGGGCCTCGTTCGCGCCCATCCCGGTGAGGGACGAGAAACCGCTGACCACCTCCTGGCCCATATGGGTGTCGATCACCCCCGGATGCACCGAATTGACCCGGATCTTCAGCGGGGCCGCCTCGAGCGCCAGACCCTTGGTCAGCAGCCGCACCGCACCCTTGGAAGCGTTGTAGCAGACCGCGCCGGCGGCCCCGACCAGGCCGGCCACCGACGAGAGATTGATGATCGCGCCGCCGCCTTGCCAGCGTGAAGCGCGCTCGGCCAGCGCGGGCAGGGCGTGCTTGCAGCCCAGGAATACCCCCTCGACATTCACCGCGTGCAGCTTGCGCCACTCTTCGATCGAGGTTTCGGTGATCGGCTTCATCAGGAACAACCCGGCGTTGTTGACCAGGATGTCGAGACCGCCGGCCTCGGCCTTGGCGAAGGCGATGGTCGCCGCCCACTCGTCCTCGCTGGTCACGTCCTGACGCCGGCCCAGACCGCCGATTTCGGCCGCCAGCGCCGCGGTGTCGGTCATGTCGGTGACGATCACCTTCGCCCCCGCCGCCGCCAAGGCGCGCGCGGTCGCCGCGCCGATGCCGCGCGAGGCGCCGGTAACCAGCGCAACGCGCCCTGCTAGTTCGCTCATGGGGTTTCCTCTTCGGTGGATTAGAATTTTGGCCAGCGATAGCAGGCGGCCAACCGCGCGGCCAGATCAACTCGATTGGAAAGATCGTCAGGCGGGGTCCGGCGGAATCTGCGCCAGCACCCGCCGATGACCGTCATCGAGCGCAAGACCGAACAGGTCGGTGATGGCGCGCTCAAGCCTGTCCGCGTCCAGACTTTCGCGCACCACACGTCCATCCCGGTGGCGCGTGGTCAGCCGCCTGTTCATCAGCGCGTACCGCGCGTCGGGTGTCGTGCGGCCAAGCATCAATGTGCTGCGGAATATCGAGTCAGGGTGGGTCGATGTCACCCAGTTGGGCGCTTCATAGTCGACGTCGAGCTGGGCCTCTGACCCGATCAGCAGCATCGGCGCCCACCCATCGTCCGTCGCCAGATCCAGCCGGTGCTCGCGGCCCACGGGGACGAGCCGATAGTCACCATTTGGCGTCGCCTGGGCCGCGGTCACATCGAACCGCAGCGGCGCCGACATCACCGCGCCGCCAAATCCCACGTCGGCCAGCCAAGGCGCGCCATCGATCGTCACGCGCAGCGCCATGTGGCTGCGGCCGCGCAGCGCAGCGTCCGGCGCGCCGCCCCACAGCACGCGGGCCAGCAGCCCTTCGACGGCGAAGCCCATGGTCGCCAGCGCGCGCTTGAACACGCTGTTCTGCTCGAAACAATAGCCGCCGCGGCGCGCGCCGATCAGCTTGGCGTCGACCGCGCTGGGCGAAAGGTTGACGCCCTTGCCCAGAAGAACATCGAAGGCCTCGAAGGGGATGGCGGCGGGTTGCAACGCGTGCAGGGCGCGCAGGGTGTCGAGAGTCGGTTCGCGCGGTCCCCCATAGCCCACGCGTTGGCAATAGGCGTCGAGGTCTATCGCCGGAGACCCGTCGCTCCCCATCAGGTTTCCCCGAATTCGGTCGATGGGTGCAGCATCATGTAGATGCCGCCCAGCACGGCCAGGATGGCGAGGCTGGCGGCGAAGCGGGGGGCGGTCGCGATGCGCGCCAGGGCCCGCGCCAGCTCCGCCATTGCCGGCGAGAGGATCCAGGCGACCACCCCCAGCGCGATCACCGCCGGAATCAAACCCAGCAGGTCAATCCAGAGCGTCCGCCGATGCGCGCGTTCCAGCACGCCGATCACGAAGGCAGGGTCGCGCGCGGGGGGCATGTCAGCCGCCCACAGCGCATCGAAAATCGGATCTGGCGGGGCGATGTCGGTGTCACTCATCTGCGCCTCCCATCAGTTCCAGCAGTTTCGCCCGTCCGCGGCTCACATGCGACTTCACCGTGCCAAGCGGCAGGCCCAGACTATCCGCCGCCTCAACGTGGGAAAAGCCTCCCGCCAGACAAAGCGCCACGGCGGCGCGCTGTTCGGCCGGTAGCGCCTGGAGGATCGTGGCGGCGTCCAGCCGCGCGTCCAGGTTCTCTGACGACACCTTGGGGCCGTCGCGCCAGGCCTCGGTCTCGCGGGTCCGCAGGCGCGTTCGTCCTCGGCGATCGGTCAGCCATTTCCTGTAGGCCACGCCCATCAGCCAGGACCGGAAGCTCTGGCCGTCGCGAAACGCGCCGATGCGGGTCCAGGCCGTCAGGAACGCCTCCTGCGCAAGGTCGTCGGCGTCGCCATGGTGGCCGGCCAGGCGACGCAGGAACGCGCGCACCGCCTGCTGATGCAGGCCGACCAGGCGGGCGAAGGCTTCGTTGGAGCCGCGCTTGGCCGCCAGGATCGCCGCGGACTCCGCGTCAAGGCTCATCCCCCATTGCGATCCGCGTGCGAGGCGAACACCGTCGAGAGGATTGCGGAGAGGAACGCCGCCACCGCCAGAATGCCGGTGATGATCGCCACCATGGCGAAGGCATGCCCGCCTTCGCCGAACTCATCGTGATAGTAGTAGCTGGCGAAGCCGAAGCCCGCCGACACCGCGGCCAGGCTGATGCAGCGACGCCATTGCCAATAGGGGCTCCAGCGGCGCCAATAACGCCAGCCCCGCCCATATCCCCAGCCCGCCCCAGGGCCGGGCCAATAGGCCCCCGGGCCGAAGGGGTCGTGTACGCCCGGATTGGGCGCGCCAGGGTTGGGCGCCGGTCCGCCCGGGTTCAGACCCATCAGCCGCGCCACCTCGGCGGGGTCCTTGCCCTGGGCGGCATAGGTCTTCATCACCTCCATGGCGTCGCGATGACGCTTGTAGCTCATCCACATGCCGAAAGCCCCCATCGCGAAACCGCCCAGGGGGAAGATCAGCCACCAGAACGACCAGAACCAGTCGTGCATTTTCCTGCTCCATGTCTATCGGGCGGCGCCCGACCTACTGGAGTCTATTCGCCGCCGCCGCGGCGGCCGGATGCATTGTGATCGAAATTTTTTATCGACGTCGATCTAAGCGTGGCCGTCGACACCTGGCGTGATCGGCCGCGGGGCAGACTGACTGCAAGCGACTCCGACAGCAAGGTCGGGACGGCAAGGTTCACCGAAACTGCGTTTCGTCACGACCCGGGAGAGGGGCCCAAGGCTGATTTCGCAAAATCAGCTTGCGAAAGGGCTTTTCGCCTCAGGCCTTTGCGGGCGAGGGCCGGCGACGCAGTTGACGCATGGCGCCGCCCAGCGCCCCCAGGCCGAGCAGCATCGTCGCCCACGCCGCGGGCTCTGGAACCGAGGCGCCAGACACGCTCACCTCCAGATTGGCGCCGACTTGCGCGCGGTCGGCGAAGAAAATGTCGAGCGTTTTGGGACCCGTGAACGAGCCAAGGTTGATGGTCGTGTATTCCGTGGGATGGACGCCAGGCAGGCCGCCCACATAGACGCCGCCCACATAGACCAGCGCGTCATCATCCGAAGCGACGGTGATCGACGCAGGATTGCCATGTCCGGTCAGAGTTCCGGAAAGGATCGCGGTCTCGTAAAGATAATTGTCATTGGAACCAGTGCTGTTCGGCGCGAACATATTGTTCAGCTGGCCCAGAGTGAAAGCCCCGTGCCCCGTGGGGTTGGCGAACGCCGCGCTCCACCAAAGAATCTCTCCCGCGCCGTTCTGGGCGATCACGCCTCCGGAACTGGCCGCCAGCGTCGTTACGGGCAGGCCATCGGGGCCGAGCGGAGAGCCGGGCGCGATGACGGGCAATGTCGCGTTGGGCGAACTACAGCATACACCGAAATCCCCGGTCGGATTCGACGGGCTGGGCGCACTGTATGTATCGGTGTTGGGTCCACCAGCGGGCACATCGAAAAAATCGGCGGACAACGTCGCCGCTCGCGCGACCGATGAGAGGCCAGTAAGAGCCAGCGCCACCGCGGCGGCTGTCGCAATTTTGTTCATCGCCGTTACCCTTCATCCTTGACCCGCGTTCGAGGTTCGCGCGTCGCAACGGTTAACTAAGGGTTAATACCTATACAATGTAAGCGTAAGCGTCGAGTCCCCTTTTTGCCCGGAAATCGCAGAATGTGGCGATCCCATCGGGAGTCCGCCGCTGGAACGCCAGATAAACGCCACATGGCTGTCGTCGTTCGTTCGGACGTGGGCTGCGTACCGCGCCGAGCCGGCGAGGACATGGCGATTGGCCAATCGAACAAGGCCGGCTTTCCGGAGGTCGCGACGTGAAGACATGGCGGGCGAGTGTTGTGGCGCTGGCGCTGGCGTCGTTAGGCGGGTGTGATCAGCCTGCCCCGCCAAGAGCCCCGGCTCCGGCTCCCGCTCCCGCCGCGCCGCCGTCTCCGCCGGCGAAGATGGCCAAGATGGTCTGCCGCAACAGCCAGACCGGGGCCAAGGCCGAGTGCGGCACGCCGAACGCCGTCATGGTGGGCGTGGCGCCCGAGTAGACCAAGTCGCGTCAATGCCGGGCGCAAGTCCTGCCCGCGGACGCACAGCGGGATGAATCTAGCCTCGACGGTCTTGCGCGGGAGGCGGCTTTGGGCGGATTCTCTCGACGCGCTCGCCGACCGTCTGGCCGGTGAGCCGATAGGGGAGATCGCCAGATGTTTCGGTCACTGCTGGTCCGACTGGGCTTTCGGTTCGCGGACAACGCGCTTGAAGCCCTTTTCGTCGAGCGCTTCATCCTGGTCCACCTGAGCATCGCCAAGATCTTCATGATCATGGCCGCGCCGATGTTCGGCATATTCTTCCTTTGGGATCGGGCGATCGATCCGGCCAACTGGACCAAGGTTCTGGTGTTTCGCGAGCTGGTCGTGGTGCCCGGCATGTTGCTCGGCGCCTTGGCGCTGTTCATACCGGGTCTCCAGCGACGCCTTGAGGCCATCGTCGTGGCGAACTTGACGTTCACCTTGATCGCGCAGCCACTCATTTGCGCCCAGTTGCACAACGGGTTTCAGTACGGCGCCGCAGGCATGGTCCTGCTGCTATATGGCGGGGTGGCGATGTTCCCGCTTCGACTGGGCTACGTCATCGCCCCCAGCCTGATCGGGTTTGCCGGTTACCTCGCGATCGAGGCCTGGACCGACGGTCGGCCCGAAATCCTGCTGGTGAACAACATGATGATCGGCACTGGGGTCGTGCTCAGCATATTGACCACCGTCGGACGCGAACTCGCGGCCCGGCGCGAATTCCTGACCGGGCAGGCGCTGGAAGAGGCGCGTGGCCGCGTCGACGACCTGCTGCATTCCATGTTGCCGCGCGAGATCGTCGCGCGAATCCAGGCTGGCGAAACCACCATTGCCGATATCCACGGCGAGGTGAGCATCATCTTCGCCGACCTTGTGGGGTTTACCGCTCTGTCGCGCCAGCTGACCGCCAGCCAGTTGGTTGTGATGCTCAATTCGGTGTTTTCCCGCTTCGACGCCGCGGCCAGCGCCCTGGGCATCGAAAAAATCAAGACGATCGGCGACGCCTACATGGCCGTTGGCGGCCTGGCCGAGGGCGCGACCGCCGACGATCACGTGGACCGCATGGCGAGGTTCGCCATGGCGATGCGCGACATAACCGCTGAAGTCGCCGAGGAGCTCGACCTGCCGATCAAGCTTCGCGTGGGTCTGCACGTGGGTTCGGTTGTCGCCGGCGTCATCGGCATCAAGAAACCGGCCTTCGATTGCTGGGGCGAGGCGGTCAACATGGCTAGCCGCCTCGAGACGGCCTGTGTCCCTGGAACCATTCTGCTGTCGGGCGCCGCCGGCAACCGCTTGCGCGATCGCTACATGGTCGAATCCCGCGGCGAGCTGGTCTTGAGGGGCATCGGCCATACCCGGGTCTTCGTCCTCGGCGAACCCTTGGAAGCCGCCGCGATCGCCGCTTGAGCGATAGGCGCGCTTCAGCGAACACCCGCGCGGCCGTCGCCTCGGAGGCCGAAGACCCGCGATTCGCCTCTCGTCCGTGGCCCGCAGCGGCCTCGGGCCACCGTCGCCAGGCGATTTCGCCGCGCGGCGGTTTGGGCTAGGGTCGACAGCGTCGCGCCGGACCGCGACACGTTGCCGTGGCGGCCCGCTTGGTTGCTGTCCCGGCCGGAGGCGCTGCTCATGTATGAACGCATTCTGCTGGCCTACGATGGCACCCTGGAGGGTCGAGTGGCGCTGCGTGAGGGCGCGCTCCTCGCCAAAAGATGCGGCGCCCACGTCTTCCTGTTGTCCGTCCTGCCCGCGCCGTCGGTGCTCCCTGACGGCGGCGGCATGGGCATCGCCGATCAGGCCTACGCCGGGGCCGTCGCCCAGCAGGTCGATGACTACAAGCTCATCCTGGCCGGCGGCGTCGAGAAGCTGAAACAGCTCGGTTTCGACCCGGTCGCCAAGCTCGTGGTCGGCGACCCCGCGCCGCGGATCGGCGCCTTCGCCAAGGAGATCAACGCCGACCTCGTGGTGCTGGGCCACCACAAGCGCTCGTTCCTGGAACGCTGGTGGTCATCCGGATCGGGCGCCTTCGTTGTCGACCACGTGGGCTGCAGCGTGCTCATCGGCCGCAACACGGTCAGCGACGAAGCGTTCGCCGCCGCGCTCGGCGCGGGAGGCTAAGCCGCATCCTGGCCGCCAGGGCCGGCGTTTCGCGCTGGCCTTTCATGAGGGCGACCCCGGGCTTGCACGCCCGCGGTGTTTCGGCGGAACCTATCCGCCCGGCGACCGTTGCCGTCGTCCTGGATTTCCAAGGAGTCGTCCGCATGTTGCGTCAAGCACTGGTCCGTCTTGGCTTCGGTTTCGCCGACGAGGCCAGAGAGCGCCAGTTCGTCGAGCGTTTTGTGCTGATTCACCTGCGCACCGCTCAGGTGTTCCTGGTTCTGACCGGCATCCTCTTCGGCGGGTTCTTTATCTATGACCGGGCGGTCGACCCGCTGCACTGGCGGAACGTGCTCGTTCTGCGCGAACTCGTACTGACACCGGTCATTTTCGCGGCCGCCGCGGCGCTGCTCTTCCGGCCGCTTCAGCCCTACCTGGAAACGATCGTCGTCATCGCCTTGACCGTATGCCTGGCCGGTTTCGCGGTGATCTGCGCCAACCTCGATCACGGCTTTCGCTATGGCGCGGGGGGCATGCTGCTGATCTATTTTGGCGGCGCGGCCATGTTTCCTCTGCGGCTCGGCTACCTCATCCCGCCCAGCGTCGTGGCGTTGGCCAGCTATCTGGGGCTGGAGGCCTGGTTGCATCATCCGCAATCCGACATCCTGATCGTCAACGGCTCCCTGGTCGGCACGGGCATCATTATCGGAGCCTTGGCCACCGCCGGCCGCGAGCTGGCCGCACGGCGGGAGTTTCAGACCGATGAGGCCTTGGAGCAGGCGCGCGCCCGGGTGGACGATCTGCTTCACTCGATGCTGCCGCGGGAGATCGTCACGCGCATCCAGGCCGGCGAAACCACCATCGCCGACATCCACGGCGAGGTCAGCATCGCTTTCGCCGACCTTGTCGGCTTCACCGAACTGTCGCGTCGATTGTCGCCCAGTCAGCTGGTCGACCTTCTGAACAAGGTGTTTTCGCGGTTTGACGCGGCGGCCAGTCGCCTGGGCATCGAGAAGATCAAGACGATCGGCGACGCCTATATGGCGGTCGGCGGGCTTTCGTCGCAGGGCGACGCGCGCGACCATGCCGATCAGATGGCTCAGTTCGCCTTCGCCATGCGCGACATCACCGCCGACCTCTCGCGTGAGCTCGATCTGCCCATCAACGTTCGCATCGGCGTGCACGTCGGCCCCGTGGTCGCCGGGGTGATCGGCATGAAGAAACCGGCCTTCGACTGCTGGGGCGACGCCGTCAACATGGCCAGCCGCCTGGAGCACGCCTCCGGCCCCGGCGCCATCCTGCTCTCCGAGCCCGCGGCCGCGCGGTTGAAGGATCGCTACGCCGTCGAGCCGCGCGGGGACGCGGATCTGAAAGGCATCGGCCGGTCCAGCGTGTTCCTGCTGGGTCGGCGCTTGGCGCCGGCGTGAGCCGAGCGACTTATCGCGGTCCCTCGAACGCTTCGCACCCCGCCAATAGACGATCCTTCCATACGGCCATGAACGGAGTCGGGTCGATCTCCGGGCGGCCGTCACGCCAGCCGATCAGGGCCAGGCCACGGATCAGCAGGAACATCGACAAAAGCGACTCGAGGTCCCGTGCTCTGGGTCGGGCTGTCTGGTAGCCGCCCAGGAACGCCTCGCGGATCGCCGGGAAATCCGCCCGGCTCGATGCATAGAACAAGGCCACCGCCGCGTCGTAGGCGTGCCAGCCAAAGCCGGAGTCGTCAAAATCGATGACGCTCAGGCCCTCCCGACTCAATAGAACGTTGCCGGGATGCAGATCGGCGTGGATCAGGCCGAACGAGCTCGGTGAGCGGTCCAGGTGATCAAGCGCCGCCGCGAGCCGGTGGCGGGTCCTGGCCGTCAGGGCCCGCTCGCTCTGGGTCAGCAGATCGCTGTCCCAGAAGCGTCCCCAGAATGGCGCTTCGCCCACCAGTCCATCGGTGTCCAGGCGGTGGCGGGTGAAGTTGGCTGGCGGCGTCCAGCCTTCCGCCTGATTGTGCAGGCGGGCGATGACGCCGCCGAGCGCGCGGTAATGCGCGATGGTCGTCGGCGCGTCGGCGCCGGCCATGGCGTCCTGCATCACCTCGCCGTCGGTCCAGACCGTCACCCCCGCAAACCGCGCCCCGGCCGGTTCGGGGGTGACTACGCGCGCGTACCAGTCGCCGTTTCGCGCGCGCACGCCGTCGGGCGCCCCAATCCCGGCCTCGTTAAGGGCGGCGGTCCAGTCGCGTTCGGCCTCAAGCTCGGCCAGGGTGTGATAGCCGGGGCGGTGCAGCCTCAGGGCGTAGGCCAGGCCGCTCTTGGCGTCTCGGACCTGGAATACGACGTTCTCGCCCAAGGCGATCGGCGTGATGTCCTCGCCGTCGATTGGAAAAGCCGCCAGCGCCGCGCGCGCGGCCGGCAGAAACGGCGCGGCGCGTTCAGGATTGTCCACGGCTCTCCTCGACCACGGCGTCCCACGCGCCCAGGAAGGCGTCGGCGTCCTTCATCGAGAACACCAGGGGTGGTCGGACCTTGACCACATTGCCGAACGCGCCGGCGTTGCTGGTCAAAAACCCCTTGTCCTTCAGCCGGCAGATGGTCTGGAAGGCCAGCTCCCGGCTCGGCTTGCCCTGACGGTCGACCAGTTCGACGCCCAGAAACAGCCCGGTTCCGCGCACATCGACAATTGCGTCCCACCGATCCCTGCGTTCGGTCAGCGCCGCCTTCAGCGCCGCGCCGACCCGCGCGACATTTTCGATCAGCTTCTCGTCTTCGATCACATCCAGCACCGCCATGCCCACCGCCGCCTGCAGCGGGCTGGAGGCGAAGGTGTTGAAATAGCGCGTTTCGGCGCGGAACTTTTCGACGACGTGGCGGCTGGCCGCCGTCGCGGCCAATGGCAGTCCCGCCCCCATCGGCTTGCCGGTCACGACGATGTCGGGGGTGAAGCCACTTGCGCGATAACCCCACCATTGGCCGGTGCGGCCATAGCCGGCCTGCACCTCGTCGGCGATCATCAGTCCGCCCGCCGCCCTCACGCGATCGGCCGCCTTGGCCATGAAGGCCGGCGGCAGGTCGGGCAACCCCTCATTGGCCAGGATCGAACACATGATCAGGCCGGCGAACCCCGCGTCGGACGCCTTCAGATCGGCGATGGCGGCGTCCAGGCGGGCAAGATAGGCGTCCGTCAGCGCCGCGCCGGTCACACCGGGCGCGATTGGCCTCAAGGTCTCGGGGAAGGGTATCGCCCGCGCGTCGGGATCGGCGGGGCCGCCTTCGCCCACCCGCGTCAGGCCGCCGACCCAGGCGTTGCTGCCATGATAGGTCGCGTTGGTGCAGATGATCCCCCGCGCGCCGGTGGCGAAGCGGGCCATGCGTAAGGCGTTTTCCACCGCCTCGGTGCCGCTGCAGCTGAACACCACGCATTGCGTCACCCCTTGCAGGGCGATCAGCCGCTCGGCCAGCTCGATGGCGCCTTCGTGCAGATAGCGATTGTGGGTGTTGAGCGTCGCCTGCTGGCGCGCCATCGCCTCCACCACCCTGGGGTGAGCGTGTCCGACACACGGCACGTTGTTGTACATGTCGACATAGCGGCGGCCGCCGGGGTCGAACAGTTGCACGCCGTCGCCGCGCACGAGGTGTAGCGGCGTATCGTAGAACAGCTGCGCGCCCGCGCCGAAGGCGGCGTCGCGGCGGCGAAGCAAGTCTTCAGAGGTCAATGTTGTCTCTCCGTTTGGCCTCACCTGCGATACAGCCGACGCTGATCGCCGACAACGCTGGCGGCGACCACCGGCGCCTTTCCTTGACCAGTTCCGAGACGGGATTGAATGATGGGCTCGACGCAAACGGCTTCGCGCTGTGCGGTCAGTTCTGAGGGGGGAAACCGCGATGCGGCTAAGGCAAATGACGCGCGCGGTTCGACCCTTGATCGCCCTGGTTCTCATCGTGACGGGCATGCTCGTGGCCGGGCCCGCGGTGACCCAGCCGGCCCCCGCGCCCTCCCCGAAGGTGCATGCGTTGTTTGTCGGCGTCGACTATTACGCCAATAGCGCCGAGAACAATCCCGGCGACGCGGACCCCACATTCCATGATCTGCATGGTTCGGTGAACGATGTTCGATTGATCCAGCGCACGCTCTCCGCCAACGGCTACAATGTGCCGATCGCGGCGACGGACTGCGACACGACCCGCACGGATTCCATCACGCTCGTCAGCGTCTCAGCCGCGCGGAACTGCGCCAAGCGCCAGGACATTCTCGCCGCGCTGAAAAGTCTCATTCAGGCCGCGGCCCAGGAGCGGGGCGCGATTGTCCTCTTCTACTACGCCGGCCACGGGTCCCAGAGCGAAGATCCGAACCAGACTTCGACCAAGGCGAGCCACGTCAACAGCACCATCGTCCCCAGCGACGCGTGGCGGCAACGCGAAGGTTTGCCGCAGCCGACGTCGAACGACATCGTCGATATTGAACTCAAATCGGTCATAGATCAGGCTGTGGCGGCGGGCGTCAGCGTCGTGACGATCTTCGATTCCTGCCATTCGGGCACGGCGACCCGCGACATTCACGATCCTGGCGGTCAGGCGCGGGAGAGCCCGCAGGACAAGGGCCAACGCCCCGTTCCAGCGACGTTTTCACTACCGGCCGCGCCCGACCCACAGGCCTACACGGTGCACATGGCCGCCGCCGGCGATGAGGAAGTGGCGCACGAAAATCCCGAGCCTGACCAGATCGCGACGGGGCGTGACAAGGATAGCGGCGCCCCGGCCTTGGTCGAGCACGGAGATTTCACCTACGCCCTCGCCCAGACACTGGGTCTTCTCAAGGGCGCCACCTACCTGGATATCGCTCAGGAGACCAGCTGGCGCCTCGAGCAGCTGGGCAAGCAGGCGCACCCTAACGTAGCAAGTGAAGTTTGCCCGGCGACGGAGACCTGCAGCAACGCCGGCGCCTCGGCGCAAAACAGCCAGCAGGAGGGCGATCTCACGGCCGCCTTCCTGGGCGCTAGCTCAAACCCCCAGCGCGCCTACGCCGCGGACCCCGCCAGCGCGGGCGCCACAAGCGTCAGGATTCGCGCCGGCTCGCTGATGGGCGTGACTCCGGGATCGACGTTCCGTGTCTACGGCTGTTCCAGCGACGCCACCGCCGCGCCCGACGACGTTCTCGCCAATGGCAAGGTCGAGTCATCGACGCTTTATGCGGCGGTGCTAACGCTCAACGCGCCTCTGCAGTCGCCAGTGTGCAAGGCCGGCGGCGCCGGCGGGGGGACCGTGCCGAAGCCCTTGTGGGTCGTGGAGCGCCGGCACGTGTTTCTCGATCAACAGAGGATCATGATCGATGCGACAACGGCCGACGATACGGCGAAGATCACGACGTCTCTCGGCGAGCTCATAGGCGCCAATGGCGCGGTGACGATCGTCCCCGCCATCTCCGCCCCGTCCTATGTCATTACCGTCCGTTGCGGAACCGCGACGTTTCAGACCGCGGCGCAGCGCAACACCCATCCACCGACGGAGTCTTGTGCGCGGACCGCCGGCGCGACCGAGTCGGTTCCTGAAGCATCCCAGGCCATCTGGAGCTCAGTCATGGCGGACGACGCCTTCTCTGAGGATCTGGAGGCGGCGGTCAAGTCGGTCGCTAATTTCAACGCTCTGCTGAGCCTGCGCGGCAGCAATCCAGGTCATGCCTGGGGCTGCGTTTCGATCCTGCAAGGCGGGGTGGATCCATGTGGCGACGCCACCCCCGTGACGTTGCGGTCAAAGGTCGTAAGCGCCGGCGACGTGAATTTTTGGGTGAGAAACATCCGCCGCTCGGCAAACGGCGCGCCGATGCCGGTCTATCGCTATGCGCTGTTTCTCGACAGCGACACCTACGAGGTCTCCGTGCTCGATCCGCCGCCCTTCGCGGACAAGGAACCGCCTTTGGAGGTCGATGCGCCGCTGAACTTTTTCTGCGGTCGGTACCAGCGCGCGGGCCAGGGGGTTCTGCTGATGCTGTTGACCGACCAGCCGATCAATGTCGCCGCCTTGCGCCAGGAGCCGGTCCGGGACGTGTCCTCCGCCGCCCATAATGAGCTGGAACGCCTGCTGCTTAACGCCTCGACCGGGCAGCGAGGCGCCGAGGACGCCGAAAAGCCCGGCGAGTTCGATGTGGTCGCCGTGAACCTCAACGTCCAGCCGACGCCCAATGCGTCGGCCAGAGCCTCCCTGGCCTGTCAAACGCCAGGGTCAACCGGGCAGGCGCCGGCCGCCGGCGCGGCAGGCCCGCCGGCAAACTTCCCGCCCTCCGCCGCCCCGTCGGGGCCTCCCGCGCCGACGGTCTCGACGACGCCCGATCCGTCGGCTCAGGCGGATGAGTCCAGCGACAGCAACGGCCGGATCGTCGGCGGCTTGCCCGTCCAGGCGGGTCAATACCCGTTTCAGGTCGAGATCGCCTGGTCCGATGATCCCAAGAACCCGAAGTGGAGCAATGATAAGCTACATCCCAGAGGCGACAAGACACTGCTCCAGGACCACCAGTGCGGCGGCGTCCTCATCGCCGCGCAGTGGGTGCTGACGGCCCAGCACTGCTTCCGCAATGGGAACGGCTCACTCATTCCCAAAGACCAACTCGTCGTGCACGGCGGCTCGATCAATCTCAGGGGGCGAAGCACCCGCGGTCTCGCCCCCGGCGAAACGATCTTCGCGATCGCGGATGTCAAATTGGAGCCTGGGTATCAGCCGTCCAAGGACTATCAGCCTCCGATCAACGACCTAGCCTTGGTTCGACTGGCCAAACCGGCGCCATTGGACCCGCCGGACAAGCCGATCCGACAATTCGCGACCATCGCGCTCTGGCCAAATGCCGTGCGCGCGCCGCTGCGAATAACCGCCCTGGGCTGGGGCTCTACGGCGGCGGCGACCGCGGACAGTCAGAAGAAGCGCGAGCAGGCGGTGCAGGCTGGGTTGACTCAATCGAACATTGATTCCGTGCAGGTGCCCTACGCCAGGACGCTTCAATTTGTGCCGTTGCCGTTGGTCGATGAGGCCGCCTGCCTGCCCCGGGTGAATCGGCAAATCGCCTATATCGCCGCCGTGGATGGTGTTCGGGCAAGCCTGCCCAGGGTTCCGCCCAGCTTGGTCTGCGCGGGCGATCCGCATTGGACGCCCAGCCCGGTAAAGTCCAAGGCGACCTGCCAGGGCGACAGCGGCGGCCCCCTGGTCCTGCCCAACCGCACCGGGGTGAACAATCGTGATCCGGTTTTGGTGGCGGTGATCGGCTGGGCGGTGGGATGCGGGCAAGCGCCGGGCATGTACACACGCGTCGCCGATCCCACACACATGAAATGGATCAAGCAGACCGCCGGACTTCAATAGGTCGGGGCCTGACGACGGCGGCGACCACAGCCACGGCTGTACGGGCGCATGAGGCGTTCCCAACCGACCCTGGGCGCTGCTGTCACCACCTCATCGAGGGTGAAAAGCGTAGAGGGAGATCGCTCGCGAAGGCGCGGGGCGCCTCCGCGAGGTTGCCTATCTTGGCTTAGTGGGTGTTGCCGCCATCCTGCGATCCGTTGCCGGAGGCGTTGGCGTCTGGGGCCATGGCGTTGGTCGCCGTGTTCGCCGCGGCGTTAGCCATGCTGTTGTCCGCGGCGGCCGGGGCGTTGGCGACACTGTTGTCGGCGGGCGGCGCGGATTTCTGGCAAGCGGCCAGCGAAAGGGTCGCAAGCGCGGCCCCAAGGATGAGGATGTGAGTAGGCCGGAAAGTCATCAGTTTTTGTCCCTTTGTGTGACAGCGATCGGCGCCAATCGCGACCCATTCGGGGCAGGCGATAACTGAAAGTGCGCCGTGCCGCCTCGCGGGTCCCCCCAGCGTCGCGTCGAAGACTAGACCCCAACAACAGGAAATCAAGTTATTGTGATTCAGACGCCAAGCCCAAGCCGGCGCACCGCGGCCTCGAACCTCGGATCCATGTGCAAAGGCTCCAGGAACGGGTCGGCCTTCAACATCACCAAACCACCGTCGCGGGCCTTGAAAGCGGCGTCCAGCGCGGCGAACGCCTGATCGATTTCCCCCCACTGCGCCAGGATCTCGGTCTGCTGGTAAAAGACCACGGCGTTGGAGTCTGCCAACAGCGCCTTCAGCGCGTCCGACGCGCCAGCCTTGTCCCCGAGGCGATGCAGCACCATGGCCTCGCCGGTGTGGCGGACCCAGCCGACGGGATCTCGTCTGTACTCGGCGAGCGCGCCTGACAGGTCTCCCTGCCGCTGCAGGGCATCGCCAATGTGCGCGTGCAATAGATTGTAATCCGGGCTTAGAACGAGAGCGTGTCGCAGCGCCTGGATACTCTCGCCGGTGCGTCCAGCAGCGAAGAGTGCGGACCCTAAGGTGGCGAACGCGCGCGGATTGAGCGGATCGAGCGTCGTCGCGCGATGAACCGCTTCCAACCCGGGGCCGACATCGCCTATGTCGCAGCTGAATGTCCCGTACCTCATAAGGACGTCCGGCTGGCCCCCGCCGGTCACCATCGCCAGGCCATAAGCCGCCCGAGCGCCGGCCAGGTCGAGCCGCGCGGTCGCCAGCGTATCGGCGAGCGTGGCCTGAGCTTCCGCCAGCGCGGGGGCCAGGGCGACGGCGCGGCGGGCGGCGTCGAGCGCGTTGTCGAACATCTGATCATGCGCCGTTTGGCTGGTGAACTCGTCACCGAGCGTCAGGAAAACGCGCGCCCGCGCCGCCTGGGCCGCCGCGTATTTGGGATCCGCGGCGATCGAGTCGTCGAAATGCGCCAGGGCCGCGCGATATTGGCTCTCGTCGCCTCCCTGGTCGAACACCTTCCGACCCTGAAGGTAGGCGTCATAGGCCTTGGGGGTCGATGTGCCGCCCGCGCTGAGCGCCGAGATGTCGCCCGCCAGGAGCGTGCCTTTGAGCTGTTCGGCCACCGACTGGGCGATGCCGCTCTGGGTGGCGAGAATGTCGCTCATGTCGTGATCATAGGTCTGCGCCCAGCGCTGGAATCCCGTTCGGGCGTCGATCAGTTCGACGCTGATCCGCACCTGATCGGCTTGGCGCCGCACGCTACCGTCGACCAGAAAGGCGACGCCGAGTTTCGCGGCGATGTCGGTCGTGTTGTCCTTGCGATTCTTGAAGGTGAACGACGAGGTTCGCCCGGCCACCTGTAGCGATGGCAGTCGAGCCAGTGCATTGATGAGCTCTTCCGTAAGGCCGTCGGAAAAATAGTCCTGCGCAATGTCATTGCTTAGGTTGGCGAATGGCAGGACCGCGACGCTGTGTTCAGGCGCGCCGCCGCCGATCAGTTTGCGCCCGCCGAGAAACCAGAACCCGGCCAGCGCTATGGGAATCGCCGCGGCGCCAATTAGCGCGGTTCGGCGCGGAAGCGACAGGCTTCGGGTGGCGGGCGGCGGACCGGATGGAGTGTTCCGACCCCGTGCGTCGGCGTCCAGGGCGGCGATCAGTTGGCTGATCTCGTCGGCGTCGGCCCTGCCGTTCCACCGGCTGAAGTTGACGGAATGATACTGTCCAAAGCCCAATGGCGGGGGAACGTCGTCCAGCCGGATGGGCACGAGCCGTCCCAGGTCGCGGCCCATCGCCGCCTCGTCACGCACCCAGTCGGAGGTGACGGAGGTGTTCGACCAGACCACGATCACCGCCTTCGCGGACCGTAGATTCGTCTCGATTTCATGGGCGAAAGTGGACCCTCCCGCCAATCGGTGATCCCACCACACCGTCTGGCCACGCGCCTCGATGGCGTCGACAATAGGTTTGACGCGATCCCGGTCCGTCCGCGCGTAGCTGACGAAGACGTGGCCACCCAGCCGTGCCGCCGATTCTTGATCCAGACCCATTCACCCGCCGCCCCAAGCGGAGGCATGGTATCATGACGCCGAAAATGTCTAGCCCGTCCGTTTTGCCGCGCCTGTTTTGTGGGTGAGGCGCCCAGGCTAAGCGCGCCGGCGGCCCTAAATCAGCGATTGGCGGCCGGCGCAGATGCCCCGGGATCATTCCGCGACAAGCTCGCGCGCAAGGCTTCGCGCATGACGGCGCGCAGAATCTCCGGTGCGACGATTTCGATGTCCGCCCCCCAGGTGAACAGGTGCCAGGCCAGTTCCAGCATGCCCCCGGCGCGGAAGCGCACCAGCACCGAGCCGTCCGGCTCTGTCTCCAGGGTCTGACGAGCATGAAACCGCCAGGCGCGAGCGTCGGCGGCGCGGTTTGGGGATACCCGCAGCGCCACATCCTGCGGCGGCTCCTGAAACACGCCAAAACTCTCCAGTGCGTAGTCGGCAAGCGCGAAATCCGCAGGCGGCGCGGCCGGTCGATCGAGAATGCTGACCTCCCGCATTCGGTCGAATCGCCACGAGCGCGGCTCGCCCATGGCCCCGCCGTCGCCAAGTTCGGCGGCGACAAGATAGTTGCTGCGGCCGAAGAGCACTCCGAACGGCGCCACCTCTCGCCGGCGGCCTGGCTGGCTGCCGCCGTCATAGATGAAACCCACCGCGCGCAGCGCCTTGATGGCGTCCCGCGCCACGCCCAAGACCCCGGCGTCCTCGAACGGCCGCGGACCGGCGTGGGCGGCGATCGTTTCGGCCTGCACCAGGGCCTCGATGTCCGGGGCGATGCGACGGCGGGCCGACGCCCGTGATTGACTGAGGATCTTCTGTTCCAGCACCCTCAGGGCCAGCGCCCGTACGCCGGCGCCGGACGCCTCAAGCAGATCGGCGGCGCCGTGCAGGGCGGCCAGTTCGTCGGCGGAAGGCGCCTGAAACACGCCGTCAAGGCCGCTTGGAATGCGGAACCGCCGCGTCGGGGGATCCACGATCTCTTCCATGTCGGGGAAAACCTCCCGCACCGCGTCGCGCATTCGCTCCGCCGTCCGGCGGCCGACCTCGAGCGCCCGCGCCATCTCATCCAGGGTGAGTCCTTCGGCGGTGCTGGCGAGCAGCCTGGCCAGCCGCAGCAGTCGAGCGCCCTTTTCGTGCCGCATGGGCCCTCCCGTGGGCGCTGAAAATGATACGTCCGATTTTGACGTACCTGGGGTCTACACCGACATCAAGTTGAAACCCCAAGGAGGCTCCCATGGCCCAGTTCCTGAACCGATATGCCCGTCCCGCCGGCGCGTCCAAGCCCCGCGCCAAATCCGCGGGCCGCCTTCGCCAGCCGCCGTCCGGCGCCTTGATTGACGCGGTGCTCGCCCACGCCGATCTGCGCGACGAACTTGGCGGCGGCCGTGTGCTTTTGCGGCTCAGCCCCGCCCGCGCCGCGGAGTCCAAGGTCCGTCGTGGCCTCGGCTCCGAAACCGCCCGATTGACCGACGTCGCTGTCATCTGGGACGAGCGCGACGAGTGCCTGTTCCGCGTGCTCGACGGCGCCCCGCCTGCCTTGGCCGTGGTCGAGCGCCCGGCGCCCGCCGAGGACGACCACTTCGCCCTTACCCCCGCGGCGCTCGCCTATATCGCCAAAAGCCAGTCCCGCGGCCGCGGGTAACCGTGGCCCACGGGTCCTCTCGCCCGCGCCGCCACGGCAGTGGTGTCACTCGACGACGTTCAAGTCCCGCCTTTCGGGGCTTGGATTGCCTAGGCATGCCGGCCCTCGACCAGCGTGACGCTCACAGTCGTCACGGTTACGAGTAGGACCATGAATGTAAGCAGCAGAAAGGCCGAGGTGTCGAAGGCAGGCTTGAAGATCATGGCCGCCAGGCACACCAGCAACAGCATTACCGACAGGACGTGATGGGTCGCGGCCAGCATGCGATCGTCGAAACCTCTGATCAGTTCCAGAAAGACGAACACCAAACCGGCCCCAAGGACGAGGTCCGTCGGGCTGACAGGCCAGGGTTCGCCAAAACGGCTAGGGATCTGAAAGAGTGGCGCGGAAAGGCGTGACGCCGCGAACGGGTCGTCGAGACCGCCGCCCAGCCCGATCGCCAGGGCGGCGTACCCCGCAACCGGGACCAGGAGAAGAGGCGCCACAGTCAGCATTTACGATGTATATCGTCGAAGGCTCGGGGCGAAAATAAAGTGATATTACGGCCAGCCCCGCCAGCGGTGAGATGTCGACGCCGCTATCGTCATGGCTAGACTTTCTGGCGATCCACCGATCGCGAGCCGGCCTCAGAGCTGCTCGACTGGGCGCGACGAACTTCGCTCTCCCGTGCTGCCGCGGCTGAGGGCGGCCACCGTCTGATCGCCCTCGGGACCGCCGCCAAATCGTTTCCAGATATCGGGACCGGCCGCGGTCAGGCCGCCGTCGACCACGAGCGCCTCGCCGGTCACGAACGCCGCGTCGTCGCTGGCCAGGAACATCACCGCCCCGGCGATGTGTTCCGGCTTGCCGTGTTCTGGCCAGGGCTGAAACACATCCAGCCGTTTGGCGGTGGCGCCGGGATCGCCGCCGTCGGTGAGCGCGGTGAGAATGCCGCCGGGGCAGATCGCATTGACCCGGATTCTGTCGGGAGCCAGCTGCAGGGCGGCGGCGCGGGTCAGGTTGACCACCGCCGCCTTGGCCGCGGAATAGACCAGCGGTCCGCCGCCGCCGCTGAGGCCGGCGATTGAGGCGGTGTTGATGATCGAGCCCCCCTGGCCCTGGCGTTTCATCGCCCGCGCCGCGTGCTTGATGCCCAGGAAAACACCCTTGGCCAGCACGTCGAAGGTATAGTCCCACTCGTCCTCCTTGATGTCCCAGATCGGGCCGATCGCGCCGCCCACCCCGGCATTGTTGAAGACGATATCCAGCCGGCCGAACTCCGACATCGCCAGCGCGATCATCGCCTCGATGTCCGCCTCTTTGGCCACATCGGTGCGGATGAACCGCACGCGGTCGCGAAAGCCCTGCTGAGCGGCGCTGGCCAGCGTCTGGGCGCCGGTGTCGGCGTTGTAGTCGGCGATGACCACCGACGCGCCGCGATCGAGGAAAGACAGCACGCTGGCGCGGCCCATGCCGCTGGCCCCGCCCGTGACCACGGCCACCTTGCCGATGAAGTTGCTCATTAAGGTTTTCCCTCTGCTTCAGCTCGCCGCGAATTCGGGCAGGACGTGTTTTCCGATCCGCTCGAGGCTCCATTTGACCTTGCCTTGCTGCGGGGCGCCCCACCGATCAATCACCCGCGCCGGCGACGGACACCGCCCGCCGCGTATGGGCGGCCGGGAGAACCTCCTCGATCAGCCGCTGGGTCTGATCGAAGATGTCCGCGTCGCCCTCGCCGATGGGTCGCAGGACGAATTTCGTCACGCCGGCGGCCTGGTATTCGCCCATGCGGCGCAGGATGTCGGCCGCGCCGCCGAAAACCATCAGGTCGTCAGGATTGGCGGCGGGGAACGCCTTGCGATAAGCCGCCCGTCGCCGCTCGGCGAAGGCGTCGTCCGGGGCGCCGAAGCGAAAGGCGAAACCCGCGCCGAAGTGCTCCGGATCGATGGCGCGGCTCGCCTCCACCGCCGCGGCCTTGATCGCCGCCACGGTCCGTCCGACCGCCGCGGCGCCCTGCAAGCCCGCGATCCAGCCCGTGCCGATGCGCGCGGTTCTGCGGATGGCCGCCGGCCCCGAGCCGCCGATCCAAAGCGGCAAAGGCTGCTGCACGGGCAGGGGCGCCAGGCGCGCGCCCTCCATCCGGAAATGCGCACCGGCGGTGTTGACGGTTTCGCCCCGCCACAGCGCGGCGATGATCTCCAGCGCCTCGTCGATCCGCGCCCCTTGCCCCTTGAGCTCGCGGCCCATCGCCGCCCAATCTGGCGAGACCAGGGCGCCGATCCCGAACGCGGGCAGGAGCCGCCCGCTGCTCAGATAGTCGATCGTCGCGCATTCCCGGGCCACCAGCAGCGGATCGCGGAACCCCAGGGCCAGAACGTTCATGCCGAATTTCAGCCGCTGCGTGGCGCCCGCCAACGCCGCCATCACGCTCATGCAATCGAGAAAAGGTTGGGCGGCCACCAAACGATCCGACTGCCAGATCGAGTCGACCCCGCCGTCCTCACAGAGCCGCACCCAGCGCCAGAACGCCTTGGCGTCGGAGAATGGAAAATCGGCCAACCCCAGCCCAATCCGCACGCCCATCGCCCATCCCTCCGTCGTGTCTAAGATTCCGGCGCCCAAGGCGCGCGGACGCTGTTGTGGCGTCCGAGAACTGGCTTGAGGTCGCTTAGGGGCCCGCCAGGAGCGTCCAGTCGCCACCACGCCCCATATGCATCCGAACGATACCTTTTTCGCAATCCACCGCCAGGGGCCGCGGTGTTATCCAATACGCCAAGCAAGTTTCACATTGGATATCGTCATGGCTTCCCTCAACCCGGTCGCGGTCAGCGCTCGCGCACGTATCTCTCTGCGCCTCATCCTGGCCGGTTGGGAGGCCTACAGGCGCGTTTACCATCCCTTCGTGGACCTGGGCATCCGGCTGAGCCTCGCCGAGGTGTTCCTGAAGTCCGGCCTGGTCAAGCTGCTTGACTGGCAAACCGCGCTCACCCTGGCCCGCTACGAATATCCGGTCAGCTGGATGAGCCCGGATCTCGCGGCGGTCGTCGGCTTGTGTATCGAACTGGTGTGCCCCGTGCTGCTGGCGCTGGGGCTGTTCACGCGCTTGGCGGCGTTGCCCATGGCCATTCTGGCGATCGTGATCCAGACCAATTACCGGGTTCTGGACACCAACCTGTTCTGGGCCGCTATCCTTCTCAGCTACGTCGCGTTCGGCGCGCGAGCTCTGTCCCTGGACGCCTTGATCACCCCAGGACTGGCCGACAGCGCGCTGCCGGTGATACCCCGGCTGATCCGGATGACCCGGTGGCTGACCAAACGGGCGGGACCCGTTTTTCAGCTTCTGCTGAGGCTCTGGCTGGCTTGGGTTCTGCTGCGTCTGCCGTCGGACGGGACGATTTTCCCCGTCGCCAGTGTCCACGGCCTTCTGCCGATTCCCATCTCCCTGGTCGGCGGCGTCATGCTCGGCTTCGGTTTGGGCGCCTCGATCATCAACAAGGTGCTCGCGGCGGCCGTGTTCGGCCTGCAGATGATGAGCGGCGGCGAGACCGCCAGCCTGTGGATGATCCTGCTGCTCGCGCGGGTGGGGGTCATCGGCCCAGGGCCTTGGTCCGTCGACAACTGGATCCTGGCCGGGTTGCTCCGGTGGATGGAGCCCAAACACGGGCGGATGGGCGCGGAGAACTGGCCCCGGATCGTCATCGTCGGCGCCGGTTTCGGCGGCCTCGCCTGCGCGGCCAAGCTGCGGCATCTGCCCGTTCACGTCACCCTGGTGGACCGGCACAACTACCACCTCTTTCAGCCGCTGCTGTACCAGGTCGCGACGGCGGGGCTCTCGCCGGCCGACATCGCCTCGCCCATTCGCAGCCAGTTCCGGGATGACCCCAATGTACGGGTCGTCATGGGGACGGTGACGGGCGTTGACGCGGCGCGGCGGGCGGTATTGCTCGGCGACAGGGAGATCCCCTACGACCAGCTGGTGCTCGCCACCGGCGCCTCGCACAGCTATTTCGGCCGCGACGAGTGGGCGCCTTACGCCCCCGGCCTGAAGCGGGTGGACGACGCCACCGCCGTGCGCGCGCGTTTGCTGGCGGCCTTCGAGCAGGCGGAAAACGCGGCGACCGACGCCGAGCGCGAGGCATGGTTGACGTTCGTGATCGTGGGCGCGGGACCGACGGGGGTGGAGCTGGCGGGCGCCATCGCCGAGCTGGCCCGATTTGGTCTGACGCAGGAGTTTCGGCGCATCGACCCGACGTCGGCGCGGATCATTCTTGTGCAGTCGGCGCCGCGAATTCTGCCGGCGTTCGCCGAGCCGCTGTCGATGCGCGCCGCGCGGTCCCTGACCCGGCTGGGGGTCGAGATCCGGGTCCGCAGCCGGGTGCAGGAGATCGACGATGCCGGCGTGATGATCGATGGGATGCGGCTCTCCGCGCGCACGGTGCTTTGGGCGGCGGGCGTAGTCGCCTCGCCGGCCGCGCGCTGGCTGGGCGCCGACGCGGACGCCTCGAACAGGGCGCGGGTGGACGACCATCTTCGCGTGCCCGGCCATCCGGACATTTTCGTGATCGGCGACACGGCCGCGTCATCGGCGTGGAACGGACAGCCCGTTCCCGGCTTGGCGCCGGCGGCGAAACAAGGCGGCGCCTACGTCGCCGCCGTCATTCGCTCGCAACTGGAGATGCGTCCGACGCCGGCGCCGTTCGTCTATCGTCATCAGGGAAGCCTCGCGACGATCGGGCGAAGCGCCGCGGTGGCCGATTTTGGCAGCGTGAAACTGTGGGGCGCGCTGGCCTGGTGGCTGTGGGGCGCGGTGCACGTGCTCTTCCTCTCGGGCCTGCGCAACCGCCTGTCCGTCGTCACGGCTTGGGGTTGGGCCTATCTGACGTTCCGCGCTGGCACGCGCCTGATCACCGGACGGGAGCTGGCGAACGAGCAGGCCTGATGTCTTCCGCGCCTGCGGTGTGGAGGGCGCCCTGTCCCCTTAGCCGCGGGACCGGAAGCCTGAGGCCATAACCAAAGGGTATGGGACTTTTTCCGAGACCCGCCCGAAAATAGGGTCGTCGATTTTACGCCGATCCGGCTCGGAACAGGGCCTGCAACGCGACCAAGGAGAGTTATCGCTTGTCCAGCATCCGCCACGACGTCACCGTCTCGCCGGAGAGCGCGAGTCCCGAGGGCAATCCTCTGGTCGCCGCGCTGGAGGTCGCCTTTCAACGCTCCAGGGCCATGGATGCGCCGTTGGGAGTGCGGCTGAAGGTGATCGCCGACGAGGTCCGCGCCCTCAGCATCGAGTTCGCCGACGCGGTTGATGTGTTCGTCAGTCGCCTCGAGCGCGCCGGGGCCGGCGACTCCGCGCCACGGGTCGGCGAGACGATGCCTCCGTTCGTTCTGCCGGACGAAACCGGCCGGCTTGTCACCCTCTCCGGCTTGCTGGCGACGGGTCCCGTGGCGATCGCCTTCCATCGCGGCCATTGGTGTCCCTATTGCCGCCTCAACGCGGTCGCGTTGGCCGAGGTGCAGGACCAGATCAAGCCGGTGCAGATCGTGGCCATATCCGCGGAGCGGCGTCCCTATACCCAGGCGCTGAAGACCGAAGCCGGGGCTGATTTTCCGTTTCTCACCGACTTCGGCAACGCCTACGCACTCTCATTGAACCTGGCCATCTGGGTCGATGACGGCATGTCCGACATGATCGCCGGCGCCGGTTGGGATGTGCCGACCTACCAGGGAGACGAGGCGTGGATACTGCCCGTCCCGGCGGTGTTCATCGTCGATCAGAGCGGTGTGATCCGCACACGGCACGTCGATCCTGACTATCGCCGCCGTATGGAGATCGAGGATCTGCTCGCGGCCGTGAAGGCCGTGAAGCCGCCTGCCTAGTCCAGCGCCTTCGACCAATCGGTCGAGCGCATCAGATTGAGCAGCGCTGTCGCCTCCGCCGTTCGCGGGCGGCCGGCCACGGTGTAGATGGCCACGGTGCGGCGAAGGTCGAGCGCCGAATAGGGCACGTGACGCATCTTGTCCGACCTCAATCCGCTCGCCGGCACGATGGCGATGCCGAAGTTGGCCACCACCAGCGCCTCCAGGTCGCTATCGGTGTCGATGTGGTGAGCCCTGGCGAGGTCCACGCCGGCGCCGCTCAGATGACTTAAATAGTCGTCGGTCGCATCGCCGTCCGTCTGCACCAGGAAGCGCGCCTCACGGATAAGCTCGACGTCCAGCTCGATATCGTTCCGCAGGGCCAGGTGATGGTCGGCGCCGACGACGAAGTCGAAAGCCTCGGTAAACATCGGCCAGGTGTCCAGTCGATCCCATGTCTCGCCCAGCGGACCGCCGACTGCGAGATCGACATCGCCATTCTTCAGGTATTGGCTGATTTCCGCGCCCGAGCCACGCTTCAATTTGAACTGGATCCCCGGGAAGGCCCGGTACATTTCACTGATGTGGGCCATGAGAAGATCAAGGTTCATCGCCCGGGCGATCGCGATCGACAGCGACGGCGCCTCGCCTTTCTGCACGGCCTTGGCCAAGGCCCGCGCGGACTGCGCGCTGTCATGACATTGCCGCAGGATCGGCAGCATCCGTTGACCGAGCTCGGTGAGGTGGGACAAGCGTCCCTCGCGGCGGATCAGCTCGCCGCCGAGTTCGGCCTCCAGCGCCTTGATCGCCCGTGTCAGGGCCGGCTGGCTGACATTGCACTCCTCTGAGGCGCGGGTGAAATTCAGCGTCCTCGCGAGCGAGACGAAATACCGGATCTGCTGCATTTCCATCGATCGGATCACCCGGACGTCCGCCGACAGGCGTCGGCCTGTGCGCTCTCGCGCGGCTGACGTACGCGGCGCCTGCGCCCGAAGGATTTACATTCGCGCCAGCCCTCAAGTCCAGGGCTAACTCTGGGG
>Ga0075029_100000093_pt1 | contig 40422 bp, 38 predicted proteins | sample LitLauG_LLR_2013_FD_71391 | JGI IMG/M metagenome (GOLD analysis project Ga0075029, IMG submission 71391) | Freshwater sediment microbial communities from North America - Little Laurel Run_MetaG_LLR_2013 | ecosystem: Environmental > Aquatic > Freshwater > Creek > Sediment | place: USA... | reverse complement strand
TCCGGTGCAGTTCTCCACCGGCGCGGCGCCGACCATGCCAACCGCAACGCCCAGCAACGACGTCACCCTCGTCGGCGCCAACACCGGCGCGGTCGCTCTGCATAATGTCGCCAACGGAACAGCGCCCACTGACGCCGCAAACGTCAGCCAGATCCAGGCCATGCAGACCAGCAACACCGCCGAGTTCAACGCTCTGCAGAGCCAGATCACACTGAACTCAAGGGTGGCCCTGGCCGGCATCGCCACAACCGCGGCCATGGCCAATGTTCCCAACGTCGAACCCGGGCACAGGTTCGGCCTGGGCATCGGTATCGGCAACTATGGCGGCGCCACGGGTTTCGCCGTCCGGCTCAGCGCTCGCCTCAACGATCACATCATCATCGGCGCCAGCGTCGGATCCGCCAACGGCCAGACCACTTCCGGCGGGGGAGCGATGCTCCAGTGGTAGCTGGCAAGGCGGCGGAGCGCTGCCCGGCGCTCCGCCGCCGAAATCTTTCGCAGAGGCGCCCGATCATCGAAGATTTGAAGGTTCAGGAGCGAAAATCATGCTCGAGTTGAGCCCCTTGAAGCGCACGCCCGGCATGGCGAGAACCCCCCGAGACCTGCGTTTCGAAATTTGTGACGGCGGTCGCCCGGTCGGCGCTTTGATCTACGACCGCAGGCGTGGGCGCTGCGCGTTCACGCTTGGCCGGGAGGACTTTCAGGTCGACAGCCGCCACCACGGCCTCGAGACGCCGCCAAGCCCGGACGGTTCGACCTATACCCTGACGAACTCGCTGAGCGCTCAAATCGCCTGCGCCGAGCGAGATCGCGGCGTGTACGCCGTGGATCTGGGTCGGGACAGCTTCATTCTGCAGGCGTGCAAGGCGCCTCAGTCCTATCAGCTGCTACGCGAGGGAGACGTCGAAATTCTGGGCGGAGTGGGTCAACGCGCTTTTCCGACGGCGAGGCTGGTGGCGGATCTGCCAGATGCTTTTTGCATGCCGTTCAGGGTCTTTCTGGCCAGTCTGCTGTTGGATGAGATCACCGGTCCCTGCGCCGCCAGGGCGGATTGAGGGACCCGGGGCGCCGACGACGCTTTCCCCGGCGGGCTTTCGCGCCTAGAAGACGGCTTTAATGAGTCCGCCGGCCCCCGCCATCGACGATATCCGCGCCAGGTCGAAGCCGTTCCCCACTCGTCATTTCCTCGCCATCGCCGATCTCGACCCCGTCAGCGTGGCCGACGTGCTCGACCTGGCGGACTTGTTTGTCGCCCTTAACCGTCAGGTGAACAAGAAGATCGACCTGCTCAAGGGGCGCACGCTGGTCAATCTGTTCTTTGAGTCGTCAACGCGGACTCAAAGTTCATTTGAGCTGGCGGGGAAACGCCTGGGCGCGGACGTGGTCAACATGAGTCCCCGCACCTCTTCGATCTCGAAAGGGGAAACGCTGATCGATACGGCGGTGACTTTGAACGCCATGCAACCCGACATCCTGATCGTGCGGCACGCTTCGTCCGGAGCAGCTTCATTGCTGTCGCAGAAGGTTGATTGCAGCGTCGTCAACGCCGGCGATGGTCAGCATGAACACCCTACTCAGGCCTTGCTGGACGCCCTTAGCTTGCGGCGTGCGTTCGGCCGCATCGGCGGGCTCACGGTGGCGATCTGTGGCGACGTGATGCACAGCCGGGTCGCCCGTTCAAACATCGCCCTTCTGACCATGCTGGGCGCTCATGTTCGCGTGGTTGGCCCGCCGACGCTCATCCCGGCGTGCGCGGACCGCTGGGGCGTGGAGGTTCATCACGATCTGAAGTCCGGGATCGCCGGCGCCGATGTCGTAATGATGCTACGGCTGCAGCTTGAACGCATGCAGGGGGCCCTTGTCCCGTCAATGCGCGAGTACTTTCGGCTCTGGGGTCTGGACCGGGAAAAACTCGCGGCCGCCGCGCCGGGCGCGCGCGTCATGCATCCCGGGCCGATGAACCGAGGGGTGGAAATCGATTCCGACGTGGCCGACGATCCAGACGTGAGCCTGATTCAGAATCAAGTGGAAATGGGCGTGGCCGTGCGGATGGCGGTGCTCGCGGCCTTGCAAGCGCGGCTGGACAACCAATGACCGCGGGGGGCGTCGCTGGTCCAATCGTCTTCCAGAATGCGCGCCTGGTCGACCCAGAGTCGGGATTCGACGGACCAGGGGCCTTGCTCGTCGCCGACGGCTTGATCGCGCGAGTCAGCCACGGAGGCGATCTCACGAACCTGCCGAGCACGGCCCGCGTGATCGACGCCCGGGGGGCGATGTTGTGCCCGGGCCTGGTCGACCTTCGGGTAAAGACCGGCGAACCCGGCAATGAGCCAAAGGAGACCTTGAAGTCCGCGGCCCGCGCCGCGGCGGCAGGCGGGGTGACGTCCATCGTCGTGCAGCCCGACACCGATCCGGTGGTGGACGATCCCGCTGTGGTCGACTTCATCCTGCGGCGCGCGCGCGACATCGAACTGGTGCACGTCTACCCCGCGGGCGCGGCCACAAAGGGCTGTCGGGGCCAGGCCATGGCCGAAATCGGCCTGATGAATGAGGCGGGCTGCGTCTACATCACCGACGCCGACAGGCCCATCGTGGATTCCCGTGTCATGCGGCGGTTGCTGGCCTATGCCAAGGGTTTGAACGTCCTGGTGTCGCACCGCCCGCGAGACCCATGGCTCGGCGAGGGCGCGGTGGCGACCGAGAGTGAGTTCGCCAGCCGCATGGGACTTGCGAGCGAGCCCGTGGCTGCCGAAACGATCATGCTGGAGCGAGACATCGCTTTGGCCGAACTCACCGGCGCGAGGCTGATGGTCGATCAGATCAGCGCCGCTGGTCCCCTGAATGCGTTGGCGCGCGCCAAGGCGAGGGATTTGCCGATTATCGCAACCGCGTCGATCAACCACGTCACCTTCAACGAGTTGGACATCGGCGACTACCGAACATTCTGCAAACTGACCCCGCCCCTGCGAGGCGAGGACGATCGCCGGGCGCTGGTCGAGGCGGTGGCGACCGGCTTGGTGGACATCATTGTTTCTGCGCACGCCCCGGCGCCGGCGGAAGAGAAGCGCCTTCCGTATGATGAGGCGGCGCCTGGCGGAGTGGGCCTGGAGACATTGCTTCCGGCCCTGCTGACGCTCCACCACGAGGGCGCCGTTCCCCTGATGCGGTTGATCGAAACCGTCACGCTGGCGCCCGCCAAGGCGATTGGACTCGACGCCGGGCGCCTGACCGTTGGCGCGCCCGCGGATCTGACCCTGTGCGATATCTTCGCGCCGCGCCTGATTGACGCCGCACGCTTGATTTCGAAATCGAAAAATTCTCCTTTTGATGGTCGACGGCTGCAGGGGGTCGTCCGCATGACCTTGGTGGACGGGCGCGTGGTTCATGACCCCGGATGACCGCGACAACTTTCTAGGGGACCGCGGCCACCCGCGGGACGCCGCGAACCAACCCCCCATCGTTGATGGCGCTCGCCACTGCATTTTGGTCGCGGGTCCGCATCGATCGGGGACCTCCGCGGTTACAAGAACACTCAACCTCCTCGGCGCGGCGCTGCCTGGCGATGTCATTCCGCCCGCGCCAGACAACCCTGAGGGGTTCTGGGAGTCCGCCTGGGTCATAGATTTCCACGATCGCTTCCTGGCCGAGATCGGGTCGACATGGGATGACCCATGTCCGCTACCGCAACATGTGTTCGAGTTGGAGGTTGCGAGGGCTCATCGCGAGGAGCTGCTCGCTCGGCTCAAGTCCGACCTGCCCGACGCCGCCTGTTCGGTCATCAAGGATCCCCGGTTGTGCAAGGTCATGCCGCTGTGGTGGCACGCGCTCGATGCCCTCGAGATCAAACCGACGGTCGTCATTCCTGTGCGCAACCCGTTGGAAACGGCCCTGTCGATCGGGGAAAGGACGGGAATGGACAAAGGCCGGGCTCTGGCGTTTTGGACCTGTGATATGCTTTGCGCGGAGCGCCATTCCCGTGGCCGTCCCCGGCGGTTCGTCAGCTACGACGCCTTCGTCGCCGATCCCGACACTCAAGCCCGCTGGCTGCGCCGCGACCTTGCGATCGCCACCCTCCAGCCGCCCGCGGACGACGAGGCGCTGAGTCGCCAATGGCGGAATTCGAACCGACGTCATCGGTTGTCGGCGGCGACATTGGAGCAAGACCCCAGCGTCGCGGCCTGGACAAAATTGGTGTTTCGCTGGGCGCAAGCCGCATCGCAACGGGCCGAGCCCGATACGCTGTCGCTGGACATTACCTGGGCCCGATTGACCCGCTCGCTGCAGGCGCTTGGCCGTTATCTCAATGTCTAACCCCGGCGCCCCTGCGAGGCGGTCGCTTGTTCTTATCGGCGGGATGTACGCCAGCCATGTCGAGAAGATCACCGGATGGCTTCTTCGGCAGGGCGCGAGGGTCCCGGGATCGAATATCGACAACGATGGATTCGCTCTGGATGCGCGACTTGAGACGGTCGAGATCGCCGCCGCGCTCGAAACATTCCTGTTGTCAGTCGGATCCGCCTGGATCGACGCCCGGCCTTTGCCCAATTCAGTCTTCCAATCCGCCGCAGCTGAACAGTGTCGCCATCAACTGATTGACATCTTCCAGCGCGAACCATGGGCCGAAGCGCCGCTCGTCGTCGGCGACCCCAAGACCTGCCGACTTATGCCGATCTGGCGCGACGTCGCGGCCCGGCTGGGCCTAACGCCGTTCATCATCATACCGTTTCGCGATCCGGCGGCGGTTGTTTCGGACCTGCGCCACTCCGTGAACCTCCCCGACTTTTTCGCGTCAACCGCATGGCTAACCCACATGTTGTGGTGCGAACGCGACACCCGGGGCCTGAGGAGAATTTTTGTCGACGCCGACGCCTGGCCGATGGAGAGCCGAAGGCTGCAACGCGTGCTCGAAGACACCCCGATCGGCCTCATGTCGCCACGCGAGGAACCCGGCCCATGGGAGGAATGGCAAAGCGATCCCACGTGGCGCTCCGCCACCACACCGCCGTCACACGACCCCCGATGCAGTGCGGAGATCGTACGGGATACTTATCGCTGGTTGTGCGCCGCCAGCCGCGATCGATCCCCCCCGCTGGGCGAGATCGACGAGATCGCTCAGACACTCATCGGCGCGTTAGAGCTGTTCGACTTCTATCTGGGGCCACGACTGACACCGGTCGTGCAATAGAAACAACCGGCCCGTTCCGGACCCTGAACTGGTGCTGGCGGGCGCGCAACGGTACGCGATTCCAGTACGCTTGCATGGCGTCGACAGCCACTCCGAAGTCCCGCATGACATCCCATCGCGTTGATTTTACCTTCTATTTCCATCAATCCGGGACTTGGAATTGCGCGCGACGCCCTTCGCCCACGTGTTGCCAAGTCCGCCGATTGGCTTAAGATTCACGGCATGACACTTTCCCTCATCTGGCAGGACGTCGCCTGCGTCGTGCTTGGCTATCTCCTTGGCTCCATTCCGTTTGGCGTGATCGTCACTCGTCTGGGTGGCATGGGCGACATCCGCAATGTGGGCTCCGGAAACATCGGCGCGACCAATGTGCTGCGCACCGGTCGTCGAGACCTGGCGCTCGTCACGCTTCTCGGCGATGGCGGCAAGGGCGCCCTGGCTTGCCTCGCCGCCGCCGCATTGGTTTCGCCGCTCGCCGCTGTGCTGGCCGGGGGCGCCGCATTCATCGGTCACCTGTTTCCAGTCTGGCTCGGATTTCGCGGCGGCAAGGGGGTCGCGACCTTCTTCGGAATTCTGTTCGGCCTGGCCTGGCCGATCGGCCTCGCCGCAGGCGCGAGCTGGATCGCGACGGCGATCCTGTTCCGATATTCCTCGCTGGCGGCGCTTGTCGCTGCAGCCACGACCCCATTCTGGCTCCTGTGGCTTGGCAACGCGACCACGGCTCAACTTGCGCTCTCCGCGCTCATGGCCCTGCTCATTTTCGTCCGCCATCGGGAAAATATTCAGCGTCTCCTCGGCGGCGTAGAGCCTCGGATAGGCGCGTCCAAGGCCGCCGCGGCCTGATGAGGCGGCGCGCGCTTGGCGATGACGAGCGCGCGGACTGGCTCCGACTTTCGCGGACGGAATCAGTGGGCTCGGCGACCTTTGCCTACCTGATCGACCGGTTCGGCACGGCCCGCGCAGCGCTATCGGCACTACCTGATCTCGCACGGCGAGGCGGGCGCGCGACGGCGCCAAGGGTTCCTTCGCAAGACACGATCCAGCGCGAGATTGACGCGGGACGCGCCCTGGGCGCGCGTCTAACGGCCAGCATCGAACCCGGATTCCCCTATCTTCTGGCGATGGCCAACCCGGCCCCGCCGCTCATCTGGACATTGGGCGATCCGTCACTGCTTTCGCGCAACACAATCGCGATCGTCGGCGCGAGAGCCGCATCCGCCGCCGGCCTGCGGTTCGCCCGCCAACTCGCCACCGACCTCGGCCAGGCCGGCTGGGTCGTTGTCTCCGGTATGGCGCGAGGGATCGACGCCGCGGCGCACGAAGGATCGCTTGCATCGGGATCAGCGGCGGTTTTGGCGGGGGGGGTCGACGACATCTATCCTCCGCAGCACAAAGAGCTGCATGAACAGCTGGGCGCTCGAGGCTGCATCGTCTCGGAACGGGAGATCGGCGCCACGGCGCGCGCGGCCGACTTTCCGCGCCGCAACCGGATTATCTCGGGATTGAGCCGCGGCGTCGTGGTTGTCGAAGCGGAACTAAGATCCGGCTCACTCATTACGGCGCGCCTTGCGGCGGACCAGGGGCGCGAGGTCTTCGCCGTACCGGGTTCGCCGCTTGACCCTCGAAGTCGCGGCGCCAACAGCTTGCTCAAGCAGGGGGCCACATTGGTGGAAGACGCCAGCGACATCCTCGCGACCCTCCTATCGCTCCCAGGCCTATCCGAAGGCGACGAGGCTCCTCAGGCTGATGCGTTTCCATCCCCGCTCCCAGATGACCCACCCGATGCGGCGTTCCAATCAGCCCTGCTTGACCTGCTCTCGCTTACTCCGATCTCGGTCAACGATCTCGTGCGCGAATTGCGCGAACCGGTCGGACGCGTGACGGCGAGCTTGGTCGAACTCAGCCTGGCGGAGCGCGTGGAGTGCGGTCCGGGCGGTTGGGTGGCCAAGCGCTGACGCGCCAACGATCCGAGGCGTGAACGCCTCAGTCTAAGTTGTTTCGCCGACGTTGACTTTGACGACGCGATCCGTATGTTCCGCGCCTCTCGGAATTACGGGGCGTTCGCGCGCCCAAGGACATCATCGCCATGGCCAAACCGGCATCCATAAAGATTCGTCTGAATTCAACTGCCGATACCGGCTTCTTCTATGTTACCAAGAAGAACGCACGGACCATGACGGAAAAGATGGTGGTGAAGAAATACGACCCGGTCGCGCGCAAGCACGTGGAATTCCGCGAAGGCAAGATCAAATAGTTATCGGGGTCGTCTCGGACTGATTCAGACGAGAATACCAGCTCTCTACACCGCAATCCGATCCATGGGTGGGCCGGCCTGGAGCGGGCGACGCGCATGGGTCGCGGCGCGCGGCTATTTCAGGAATCGGCCTATCGTCTCCAGAAAATTCGTGACCGAAATCGGCTTGGCGATGTAGGCGACACACCCGCCCTCGCGAATACGCTCCTCGTCGCCTTTCATCGCAAAGGCGGTCACCGCGATCACGGGGATATTGGCGAGCGACGCCTCGGCCTTGAGCCAACGTGTAACTTCCAGGCCTGAAATCGCGGGAAGTTGGATATCCATCAAGATGAGGTCCGGCCGATGATCCCGGGCCAGGTTGAATGCGGCGAGTCCTTCGCCCGAGCGCAAGGTTTTGTGCCCACACGACTCGATCAGGTCGGCGAACAATCGCATATTCAACTCGTTATCCTCTACGATGAGGACCGTCTTGGGCATGCCGCGCTCACGCAGGGTTTCACTGATCAGAGGTCGGATAAACCCAAAACATTAACGTGACCTGATGTGACGCCGAGGGCCCACGAAGCCAGGCGGCGCGGAGAGCGCTGGCCAGGAGTGGTCGCGGCGCGCTAGAAGATGGCGACAGCCCGAACCAGCCCCTGCAACGAGACATCCTTGACCGACACACCCCTGCCTCCGGAGGTGTTCGAACTTCACATCCATCCCGAGGACCCCCTGGTCATTGTGGATGTCGACGAAGTGCTGGGGCTGTTCATGCGAGGTTTCGAGACATTCGTCGGCGCGCGTGGCCTTGAGATGCGGATCGAGAAATTCGCTCTTTTTCAGAACATCTACCGTCCGGGAGCCGATCAGCCGATCGACCTTGCGGAAGGCCGCCAGCTGTTCGACGCGTTCTTCGCGAGCGATCCCCATATCATGGACCCCACGCCTGGGGGCGCCGACGCACTGGCGGCGCTTTCGCGGCGCGCGAGCGTAGTCGTCCTCACCAACGCTCCGGCGTCGAGCCGAGCCATTCGGGCGAAATGGTTGACCGCGAACGCCCTGCCCTACCCGATGATCATCAACACCGGTCCGAAGGGACGCGCAGTGGCCGCCCTTTCCGAGCGGACGACGGGAAAAGTCGCCTTCATCGACGATCTGCTGCACAACCTCGATTCCGTCGAGAAGGAAGCGCCAAGAGCGCACCGATTCCAGATGGTCGCCGATGACAGACTGAGGCTCCACGCCCCGTCTTCGCCGAGACATGATCGATTCGACGACTGGCCCAGCCTTGGCGACGCGATCGCCAGAGCCCTCAGCCAGAAGTGATCGAACAGGCTGTCCCTGACGAGGCGCCTTTGCTCTGCAGAGATTGCGGCTGGCTGGAGCGCTCAACCGCCCTGACCTGCCCCGCCTGCGGTTCACGCCGAGTGGTGCGCCATGCAGAGCTCTTCGCGCTGAACATCGCGCATCTGGATTGTGACGCCTTTTATGCGGCCGTCGAGAAGAGGGATGCGCCGGAGCTTCGCGATGTGCCGGTTATCGTTGGCGGCGGTCGACGCGGCGTCGTCACCACGGCCTGCTACATCGCCAGACTGTCCGGGGTGAAATCGGCAATGCCGATGTTCAAGGCGCTGCGGCTATGCCCGCAAGCCGTGGTGATCAAGCCGGCCTTCGCGAAATACCGGGCGGAGAGTCGGCGGGTCATGGAGCGTTTGCGGGCGTTGACACCACTTGTGCAACCCCTCTCACTTGACGAAGCTTGGCTGGATCTCAGCGGGACCGAACGACTGCATGGTCGTGCGACAGCGGCGACGCTGGCCAGGCTACAGTCGGAAATCGAGCGCGATATCGGGATCACGGTATCGGTCGGGCTGGCCCCCAATAAGTTCCTCGCTAAAATCGCTTCGGAAATAGACAAGCCCCGTGGGTTTGGGGTCATCGGCGCCGCCGACGCGGTCAATCTGCTGGCGCCGCGCCCGGTGTCCATCCTGCCCGGCGTTGGACCGGCCTTTGCCAAAGCGCTAGCGAGCCATGGGATCGAACGGGTCGGCGACTTGACCAAGCTGGACCCGGTCATGCTGTTCAAAATCCTAGGTCCGGCTGGCGTCCGGCTCTGGCGTCTCGCCAGAGGCGAGGATGATCGCCGGGTGGATCCCGATCAGGTTCGAAAGTCCATCAGCGCCGAGACGACATTCGAGATCGACAAGCGCGCTGTCGCGGACCTTGAGCAGAGCCTGTGGCCACTCTGCGAACGGGTGGCTCGCACGGCGCGTGCTGGTGGCGTGAGCGGGCGAGTCGTTACCCTCAAGCTCCGCGCCGCCGATTTTCGAATCATCACGCGTCGGCGGACCCTGGATGCGCCAACGCAAACCGCCCGCACTCTACTGGAGGTCGCCCGCGATCTCCTCCGTGGTGAAGCTGGCGGCCAATCCTTTCGCCTTATCGGCGTGGGCCTCAGCGACCTGTCCAAAGGGGACGGGTCGACGGAACTCTTCGGGACTTCGGAAGACCGTATTCTGAAGGTGGAAACGACCATGGACGCGTTGGTCGGGAGATTCGGCGACCAGGCGTTGGTTCGAGCTCGCGGCCTTCAGACGCCGCAGGAGTCCGCAAACAGGGCCGCGCAAGCTGGCGAGCGGGCTTCCGCGAGGCGGATTTCCTCAACTTAACACCGTTCAGTCGCATTGAGCGCGAAAGGGGTCTTCCAATGCGCGCCGGTTTCCATATCTAATCCGTTGCGGACAACACCCGCGTTGGAGAACTTTCGTGCCGGGCCAAGAGTCAGGACAACCCGGAAACGGGACGGGGACGGGGACGGCGATCGTCACCCGTACGAAAACCAAGACCCAAAAGCCGTCGATGTACCGCGTCCTGATCCTGAATGACGACTACACCCCCATGGAATTCGTCACCTATGTCCTTGAGCGATTTTTCAACAAATCGCGCGAGGCAGCGGTCAAAATCATGTTGCACGTTCATCAAAACGGCGTCGGCGTATGCGGCGTCTTTACCTATGAGGTCGCCGAGACCAAGGTGGCCCAAGTGATCGAAACCGCCAGGCGCCACCAGCACCCGCTACAGTGCACCATGGAAAAGGACTAAGAGGCCCCCTTGCCCTCCTTCTCAAAAAATCTCGAAGAAGCCCTGCACCGCGCGGTCGCGTACGCGACCCAACGCAAGCATGAGTACGCCACTCTGGAGCATCTGCTGTTGTCATTGATCGACGACGCGGACGCGGTCGGCGTGATGCGCGCGTGCGACGTCGATCTCGAAGCCCTGAAGAAGGAGCTCACCGACTATCTGGACGTGAAGCTGAAGGATCTGGTGGTCGACGGCGGCGAGGACGCGAAGCCGACGGCGGGGTTCCAGCGCGTGATCCAGCGGGCCGTGATCCATGTGCAGTCCTCTGGTCGCGATGATGTGACCGGCGCGAATGTTCTGGTGGCGATTTTCTCGGAGCGAGAGAGTCATGCCGCCTACTTCCTGCAGCGCCAGGAAATGACCCGGTATGACGCCGTCAATTTCATTGCTCACGGCATTGCCAAGAAGCCTGGGGCCTCCGAACCCAGGCCCACCAAGGGCGCGGCGGAAGACGAAGATAAGGCGGCCGTCAAGACCGGCGGCGAGGCCCTGGAGGCCTATTGCGTCAACCTCAACGAGAAGGCCCGCCAGGGGAAGGTCGATCCATTGATCGGCCGCGCCGCCGAGGTCGAACGATGCATCCAGATTCTGTGTCGCCGCACCAAGAACAATCCCCTCCTGGTCGGCGACCCCGGCGTGGGCAAGACGGCGATTGCCGAGGGCCTGGCCCGCATGATTGTCGACCATCAGGTCCCGGAAGTTCTGGCGAACGCCACGATTTTCAACCTCGACATGGGCTCGCTCCTCGCCGGAACGCGCTACCGTGGCGATTTCGAGGAGCGCGTAAAGCAGGTCGTCAAGGAACTGGAAAACCACGAAGGCGCGATCCTGTTCATCGACGAGATTCACACGGTTATTGGAGCGGGCGCGACGAGCGGCGGCGCCATGGACGCGTCGAACCTGCTCAAGCCCGCCCTGGCGTCCGGCACCCTGCGTTGCATGGGATCGACGACCTATAAGGAGTTCCGCCAGCACTTCGAAAAGGATCGAGCGCTCGTCCGTCGCTTCCAAAAGATCGACGTGAATGAACCGTCCGTGGAGGACAGCGTCAAGATTCTCCGCGGGCTCAAGAGCTACTACGAGGACTTCCACAAGCTAAAATACACGGCCGAGGCGCTGCGAGCGGCGGTTGAACTGGCCGAGAAGTACATCACTGATCGCAAGTTGCCCGACAAGGCGATCGACGTGATCGACGAAGCCGGCGCGTCCCAGATGCTGGTGCCGGAACACCGGCGGAAAAAGGTCATCGGCGTCAAGGAAGTCGAGATCGTGGTTTCCAAGATCGCGCGGATCCCGCCAAAGTCGGTTTCGAAGAGCGATACGGAATCGCTGCGTCAGCTTGAGACGGACCTCAATCGAGCTGTGTTCGGCCAGGAAGACGCCATCAAGCAGCTTGCTTCAGCGATGAAAATGGCGCGAGCGGGCCTGCGAGAACCCAACAAGCCTATCGGCTGCTACCTGTTTTCCGGGCCGACTGGCACGGGCAAGACAGAGACTGTGAAGCAGCTCGCGGCGACCCTGGGTATCGAGCTGCTGCGCTTTGACATGAGTGAATATATGGAGCGCCATACCGTCAGCCGGCTGATCGGCGCGCCTCCGGGATACGTCGGTTTTGATCAAGGCGGTCTCTTGACCGACGCGGTGGACCAGCATCCGCATGCCGTCGTGCTGCTCGACGAGATCGAAAAGGCCCACCAGGATGTCTACAACATCCTCCTTCAGGTCATGGATCATGGTGTTCTGACCGACGCCAACGGCAAGAAGGTGGATTTCCGAAATGTCGTCCTGGTCATGACGACCAACGCCGGCGCCGCCGACGGCCAGCGCAATTCCATCGGGTTTGGCCGTGGCAAGATGGAAGGCCAAGACGAGGAGGCCATCAAGCGCCTGTTCACGCCTGAGTTCCGCAACCGACTGGACGCCGTCGTGGCGTTCAAACCGCTCACTCCAGACGTTATTCGTCTGGTGGTCCAGAAGTTCATCCTGCAGCTTGAGGCCCAGCTGGCCGATCGCCAAGTCACGATCGAGGCTTCGGAGGCGGCTCTGGATTGGCTCGCTAAGAATGGCTTCGACGAGCTCTACGGTGCGCGCCCATTGGCGCGGGTGATCCAAGAGCAGATCAAGCGCCCGCTAGCCGACGATATTTTGTTTGGTCGCCTGGCGAAGGGCGGCCACGTCAAGGTCAATCTTGAGAACGGCAAGCTCGCGTTTGAGTTCGATGCGAAGTCAGTCCCGCCGCTGAAGGGCGGCCGCAAGCAAGGTGATGACGCGCCGGAAAATCAGGAACCCGTCCTCGCCGACTAACCGCGGGGTCAGGTGCGAATTTCGGCCGAGATCTGGTCGGCCAATATGCGGAGTTGCTCCGGGTCAGCCATCCCCTGACCGTGGCGCCCCAAGGGCGTGCCCTCCCATCTTGGAATGATGTGTACGTGCAGATGGAACACTGTCTGGCCCGCGGGCGCGCCGTTGAACTGGCTGATCATGATGCCATCTGGCCGCAGCGCCAATTTTACGGCCCGAGCGACCCGCTGGACCGTCGCCATCACCTCAATGAGCGCGCCAGGTTCCGCCTCCAGCAGGTTGCGGGCGTGAGACGCGCGATGAATGACGAGGCAGTGGCCCCGCGCCTGGGGGAAGGCGTCCATGAAGGCAAGCGTGCCGGCGTCCTCGAATACGCGCGCGGCAGGAATCTCCCCGCGCAAGATGCGGGCGAATATGTTGTCTGGATCGTAAACGCCTTCGAGACTCATACGCCCTCCGCTCGATATTGTTGTCCCTCCTAACAAAGCCGCTGGAAGGTCGCCATGGGTAACGAAAACCTGACCCTACGGCAGCAACGTTGGTTTGCCTCGGTCCGAGAGGGGTTGGAGCGCGACACAGGTAGAAGTCTGGCCGCATGGGTCGAGATCGCTCGAGGCTGTCCAGAGACGGGCCACCGCGCGCGGCTGAAATGGTTCAAGGAAACCCATGGACTCTTGCAGAACCGGGCCTCGCAGGTCCTAAGCGCCGCCTTCGAGGATTCCATGGGCTGGGACCAGCCCGAGGCCCTGGTGGACGCGCTTTGGTCCGACGCTGGGTCCAGAGCCATTTTCGAAGCCATCGATGCATTGGCCATAGCGCTTCCCGATACAATCCGCACCTCTCGCAAGAGCTATACGGCCTGGTCACGGAAGGTGCAGTTCGCGGCCGCAAGGCCGGTGCGAAAAGGCGGATTGATGTTGGGCCTTCGGGTGGAAGTGACAGCCGACCCTCGCCTCATCGCTCGCGGAAGCGAATCCTGGTCCGAAGCCTCGCTGGCCAAATTGCCGATCGCGAGCCCGTCGGAGGTCGACGAGCGACTGGAGGCCCTGTTGCACGCCGCTTGGACCGTGGCCTGACGCTGTCCGGGCCACACCTTCAGCGCCCCCCACTCAAAGGATCAACGAAGGGGGGACGTGAGGCTCAGCTTCACCCCTCCTTGCGAAACGGCGAGTACTCCTCGGCAAGCCAGTCCATCTCCCCTTGCACAGCCGCCCTCTCCTGCTCAAGATATCGCCCAACCGGCCCCCGTAGCATCGGATCTGAGATGTAGTGGGCGGAATAGACGGCGGTAGGCAAATAGCCTCGCGCGATCTTGTGCTGACCTTGCGCGCCCGCCTCCACCCTCCCCAACCTATGAGCAATCGCCCATTGAATGGCTTGATAGTAGCACAGCTCGAAGTGCAGAAACGGGACGTCCTCAAGACAACCCCAGTTACGTCCATAGAGGCAATCGCCGCCGATCAGGTTGAAAGCTCCGGCAATCCATCGCCCGGCTCGCTTGGCCATGACCAGGAGTACGCGATCAGCCATGCGCTCATTCAGAATCGAGAAGAACCGACGATTGAGATACGGCGAACCCCACTTGCGGGCGCCCGTATCCATGTAGAAGGCAAAAAATGCGTCCCAATGGCTCTCGTTTAGGTCGGAGCCGGTGAGACAGACGACTTCCAGATCCTTCACGGCGTCGCGACGCTCTCGTCGAATGGTCTTGCGACGCCCTGAAGAAAGAGCGCCTAGAAAATCCTCAAAATCCGCATAACCTGGATTTAGCCAATGGTACTGCTGGTTTTGGCGCAGCAGCAGCCCCTGTTCGCCCAGGTAGCGCCACTCGTCTTCGGTCGGGAAGTTTACGCCTAAGCCGGACACGCCAAGTTTCTGGCATAGGGTGAGCGCTCCCCCAAGCAGTCGTCCCCGCGCCAGGCTTTCATCCACATCGGGACGCGCCAGGAAGCGTGGCCCCGTCACCGGTGAAAAAGGAGAGGCCGACACCAGTTTCGGATAGTAGCGTCCGCCGGCGCGTTCATAGGCGTCGGCCCAGGCATGGTCGAAGATGTATTCACCCTGGCTGTGCCCCTTGAGATAAAGCGGCAGCACCCCCGCCACCGCGCCGGCGTTGTCCCTGACAACCAGATGACGCGGCGCCCAGCCGGTCCGATCAGCCACGCATCCCGACTTTTCAAGGCATTCGAGGAAGTCGTAGGACACAAAGGGATTGGCGGCGTACCGGCCGGCGCAGGCGTCCCAGTCCGATCCACCGATCTCGGCGATTGCTCGATGTACCGTGACTTCAGCCCTCAGGCCTGTCACGCGGCAAAACCCTCGAAAATGAGATTGTCGCAATCCGCCTTTACCGCGTCCCATTGGGCCGGTTCGCGAACGGTCCACGCGATGATTGGCATACCCTTCTTGCGATGGGCCTCCGCGGGCGCGCTAGGCAGAATGTCCAGGCCCAGGGCGAGAAAATGCGGTTTGGCCAATCCAACATGGCCTAATTTCGCATAGTGCTTGCGCACCTCCGGCGACAGATTGCGGGCATCGGAGCCACGGTAGTTGTAACTATTCAACCCCCTGAGGATCTTCGGATATCGATCCGCGAACCACGCGTGGGTGTAGGGATTGAAACCAATCACACACGTCGGCCCATTGTGATCGAGCAGGATGTCATGGACTCGACGCTCCAGCGGACCCACCTCGCCAAAAGGGCTTTTGATCTCGATGTGTACCAGCGCCCGACGGCCGATTTCCGTCAGGGCTTCGGCCAGGGTTGGAATGGTCTCATCGCTCGCGCCAAGGCGCATCTGACGCAGGTCCGCAGACCCGTGATCCGCAAGGCGGCCTTGCCGGCCGGTCATGCGCGTCAGAGTGGCGTCATGAAAGACCATCGCCTCGCCATCGGCGCTTAGTTGTACATCCAGCTCGATGCCATAGCTGGCCTCACAGGCCGCGTGAAACGCGCCTAGTGAGTTTTCCGGCGGGCCTTCGGGCGACCACAGACCCCGATGCGCAATCGGCGGGCCAAAGAGCCGATCCCAGGCCTCGCCGAACTGTTCTTTCATGAGCGTTCGACGACCGCGTCGACTTCCACGGCGAAATTCAGCGGGAGTCGATAGACTCCGACCGCCGACCTCGCATGCCGGCCCGCATCGCCGAAAACATCCACCATCAGGTCAGATGCGCCGTTCAAGACCTTCGGGATATCAAAAAATGTAGGACCAGCCTGCACGAATCCGCCCAACTTCACGACGCGGACCACGCGCGACAGGTCGTCGTCACAGGCCTTTTTTACCTGCGCCAGCAGGTTGATCGCGCAAAGGCGCGCAGCTTCGACAGCGCGGTCTAGATCGACGTCTTCTCCGACGACTCCCCGAATTCCGCCGTTGGCGTCCAGCGAAACTTGTCCCGACACGTGGATCAGCGATCCGACGCACACGAAGGGAACATAGTTCGCGATCGGCGCTACTGGCCGGGGAAGCACCACGTTGAGCTCAGCAAGACGCGCTTCGATATCGGCCATGAAGGTGTCTTAGCGCCTCGTCCCCGCGTGGGAAAGGCGCCAAGCTGTCTATGTTGAGGGCGGCGCGCGGGGAACTCGCCAATCTAATCCGTGACGCAACGCGCACGCCAGAACGACCGCCGACCTGAAGCGAGCCGGCTGTCATTCTGGCGCAAGGCAAATCTCGAACGACCAGCAAACCCGAACGGTTCGCGGCTATTCTTGACTAGTGAGCCGCGCTGATCTTTTCGACAATAGCCGTGGCGCGCGCGTTCAGGGGGGCCACCGCATCCTTCACCGTGGTCGCCATGGCGTCGGAAACTTCCGTCGCCTCGGCGAGGAACGACTTCAAGGCCGTCTTTGCGTAAGCGTTCTGAAGCTCCATCACTTCCTTCAGCGATTTGGCGCCCGCGAGAGACTTCGTCGCCTCGACTTGAGCCTCAACGGTCTTCTTTGAAAAAGCGACCGCGCGCGTTCCAACCGTCTCGGCGCCCTTCGCCGCGGCGGTCATCGACGCGACGAGGGCCTCAAAATTCTGCTTCGAATAGCTGTTCATCTCCGCAAAGGCGGCCACAGATCTCTCGAAATTCTTCTTCATCGCGGCGTTGCCGGCGGTGAAATAGTCGAATGCGGATTGCGCGGCTTCGGACGTGGCGGTCATGGCGGTGAATCCTAAGGTTTGAAAGGAGTTGGGATATGTGCATCCCTCTCCCAGTGTCGGGGGACAGCCGGAGAATTTCATGCTGCGACGCAACAGTCAAGAAATTTGTGGTGCAATGCAGCATTTTCCGTCACGAGAGTGTGACCGAGCGCCGCCCCTCATTCTCAGGACTTGTTTACCAAATAAATATAACGATAGCGGCGATTGCGATTCTAACGGGATCGGGCGAGCAATAGATCGCCAGATCCAAGGAGCCACCGAGTGACAGCGAGCCCCAGACGTGCAGCCGGCAAATGCCTTGCCTTGATCGCGGTCGCGTCTTCCCTTGGGTGGTCCACCCAAGCCTTGGCGCATGGGCATCGCCACGGTCGGTTAATCGCCGCGAGTTCTTCGTCGATCTATCAGGGTGAGCCGAAGTCAACCGCGATCGTGATGGACGCGCGCAGCGGCGAGGTATTGTTCTCCGAACGGGCGGACAGCCCACGTTACCCGGCATCGGTCACCAAGCTGATGACGATGTATTTGGCGTTGGATGCGCTATCGTCCGGACGCCTGCAGATGAGCGACCAAATCGTCGTTTCGCCCCTGGCCGCCTCGCAACCGCCAACCAAACTGGGCCTTCGCGCCGGTGACGTCATCTCTGTAGATGATGCGCTCCACGCGATGATGGTCCATTCCGCCAACGACATGGCCATGGCCGTGGCGGAACGTATCGGCGGATCGTCGTCGCGTTTTGCCGATCTGATGACCCTTAAGGCCCGGCAACTGGGCATGACCAACACGCGCTATGTAAATCCGAACGGGCTGCCAGACAGTCGCCAGATTTCGACTGCGCATGACGTGGCCGTTCTGGCGCGCGCGATCATCCGCGACTTTCCGCAGTATTACTATTTGTTCGGCCAGGAACAATTTACCTATCGCGGCCACACGATGGTGAACACCAACCACCTGCTCGGTAAAATGCCCGGTGTAGATGGCCTGAAGACGGGATTTACGAACGCCGCGGGTTTTAATCTGGCCGCGTCCGCCATGCGTAACGGCCATCGGCTGATCGCCGTGGTCATGGGAAGTCCGTCGGGTCAAACCCGCAACAGCGACGTCGAAAATCTGCTCCTCACCGGCTTCGACGTCGAGGACCGTCGGGATCGGGGCGAGCGCATCATCGCCACCCAGACCCTGTTTGAATCCAGCCCAGGGCTCATCGCTCATGGTTGGGCAAAAGCGGGAACGGCCAGCGACCCGATCGATGTTGTGTTGACCCGAAATACAACCACGACGACCCAACCGATGACCGTGGCGGCAGCAATGCCGCCACCAAGTCAGACCAGAGAGCGACATAATTGGTCAGTTCAGCTGGGGGTGTTCAAGACACAGCACGCGGCGCAGATTCAAGTGGCCTCGGCCGCGCGCCGATTTGGCGAGTTCTTTTCCCGGGCTGAGGGCCTGGTGGACGGAGCTCGAGGCGCCTATCGGGCCCGTTTCGCGGGCATGACGGAGACCGCCGCCAAGGACGCTTGTTCGACGGTGCGCGATCACGGCATGACCTGCGTTGTGAATGGGCGGGCGTAGATCCACTATCCAAAAAGGGCGTCCCGTTTCTTTGAGTCCCAGCCCGCGCTGAAACGTTCGGCGTGTCGGGCATGAACGCTGTCGACGGCCATTCAGAAGCGTCGCGCGACTCGGTCTTAGGTGGCCCACTGGGACTGGGGCGATACGCTACGCCTAACCCCGCAGTCGATCACGGGCCGCGTTCAGCTGCGCGGCGCGAACGGTCGACCCTCCATGATCAGGATGCGCAGTTCGCATGAGGCGTCGATATGCGGCGACGATCTCCTCAGTGCTCGCGCGATCAGGCACCCCGAGAATGTCGCGCGCTTCCCGGACCGATAGCCCAGTCGATCCCATGGCCTGCTGTTCAAGCGCCTCACGACGCGCGAAATAGGCCGATATGCCGACGAGCACGACGCCAGCTAGCCAGGCGCCCCGCACCACACCCGCGAGGGCGGCGCCGGCGATCTCCGCTCCGCTGGCCCGAGGTGTCATCGGGTTGGCGCTTTGGATTCGTTGAACTCAGTCATTTCCGATCCCCTCGCCTATGCGGGCGCACTCGCGGTCACAAGCCCTAGGTCGCTCATGAGCGCGCGAAGCTCTTGCCGCGCGGCGACGTGGGCCAAAGACACCTGAACCGGCCTCACCTGCTGGGACAAATCCGAAACCGTCAACCCGAACGGGAAGAGTTCCCGATAGATCACGCGATCGCGCAATCCGCCGACGGCTCTAAACCCCACGCGGCGGGACAACGCGGCAAGCCGCTCATCGATGCGTTTGCGATTGCGCGGCTCGAGGGCTGCCAGACGATTTCGCAATATCACCCAGTCCAAGGACCCGCCGCCGCTCATCGCGCGGGTTTTGCGCGCTTCCCACACCGCTTCGGCATACAGGCTTGGCTTCAGCACCTCCAAGGTGACCGGGTCGACGACACCCAGCATGTCGAAATCCACAAAGCTGTCGTTCATGGGGGTCACCACCAGATGGGCTCGGCAGTGCGCGGCGCGAGAGAGCGCCGAATCCGCGCCAGGCGTATCGACCACGATGAAATCGGAATCGGCGCAGAGCGCTGAACTCAGCATCGCCTCGTCACTTCCGGCCAGGACGTCTGGCTGAGGCAAGGCCAAATTCTGGGCGTCCGTCCAAGCGCGTCGGTTGGCAAAAAAATGGGCCGTCGATTGCTGCCGGATGTCCAGGTCGACAACGGTCACCCGGGCGCCTTCATGAAGCAAATAGGTGGCCAAATGGACGGCGATCGTGGACTTGCCGGCGCCCCCCTTCTCATTGCCGACTACGATGACATAGGCTTGTGACACCAAACGCCCCACTGCGAATCTGCCGGAAAGGCGACATCGCGGGTGCATGCGGCGCCGTAGCCGCGGGCACAAGACCAACGATCTTCATTTCATCACGCCGCCCGAACAGGGCTCTACGTCACCAGGCGCCAATCTCCCGCAACATTCGCGCGAGGGGCGCGGGCATATCCGCGCCAGCGGATCCGTCGGTCAGATCGGACGGCGCGTCCTCGGCCGACAGGTATCGCCAGCCCTGAAAGGGACGCCGCGGGGTCGGGACGGTCGCCGTCACAGTCTCCGAAAGCTGAATCTCGCACCGACGCGAGACGCCGTCAGCGACCGTTCTCACATCCAGAATAGTTTGCCTTGAGAGTATAAAGCCTCGGTAGACTCGAAACAAAGATCCGCCCGCGAGCAGTTCGGTGGCGCGGGTCGGTGTCTGCCGCGTGCGCAGAATCCAGGGCTGCCCGGGCGTCGACGTTTCTTGGCGCCACTGAAGAAGTTCCTCCACGCTGTCACAGCCGACACAAAGTTTCACCAAGTGGAGCGCCATCAGGCTCGCGCGTCCTCGAATTTCAGGCGAATGAGCGTCCGTCCTTCGTCAACCTGGTCGCCTTCGCCGACGCTAATCTCCTCGACGACGCCTGCTCCGGGCGCGGTCAGTCCGTGCTCCATCTTCATCGCTTCGAGGACAATCAAAGGCTGGCCGGCAACAACGGCGTCCGCGACATTGACGGAGACCGAGACGATCTTTCCCGGCATAGGGGCGATGATTCGCCCATCCCCCGAAAGTCCGGGGCTTGCCGCCCCGTCCGTCCGAGTCAGGGTCACGCGATGGGCGCTCCCCTGGTCGAAAACAATCACCGCGTCGTCGTCCCAGATCCAGCCTGACCCGTTGGCGGCCACGCCGAGCGGAACGCTGACCGCGACGCCATCGACAAAGGCGCGCACCTGATCTTGTCGGGGTGCGTTCAGACGAAATCCAGTCAATCCGCCTCGGTCATCCCAAAGGGATGGTGGGCGCGACCATCGCGCCGAGGCCCTTGCCGCGAGAGCCGCAACCGCCCCGGGTACAATCGTGGGAACGCCGATCGTGGTAAGGTCGTCGAGTCGCCGCTCAATGAAACCCGTATCCAAATGGCCATCGATGAACGCCTCGTCGGCCGCGCATCGGGCCAGAAAGGCGGCGTTTGTCTTGACGGGCCAGCTTTCGACGCTCGCGCACGCTGCGGCCAATCGTCTGGCTGCGGCCTCCCGGGTGTCCGCGTGCACGATGACTTTCGCCACCATGGAATCATAGTGAGGTGATATGCGCCCGCCCTGTTCGACGCCGGTGTCCACCCGCGCGGTTTTGGGCAGTGCGAGGTGAGTAAGCACTCCGACTGAAGGCCGGAACCCGTGCCGAGGATCCTCGGCGCAGAGGCGCGCCTCCATCGCGTGACCGCGCCGGACAATCTGTTGTTGCGATAGCGGCAGCGGCTGACCGCAGGCGACGCGCAGTTGCCATTCGACGAGATCGACCCCCGTAATCGCCTCGGTCACGGGGTGCTCGACTTGCAGGCGAGTGTTCATTTCCATGAACCAGATGCGATCGATCGCGAGGCCTCGCGAGCCGTCGGCGATGAACTCGACGGTGCCCGCGCCGACATAGTCAACGGCCTTCGCGGCGCGCACCGCCATGTCGCACAACGCCTCGCGTGTCGGCTCGTCGAGCCCGGGAGCGGGCGCTTCTTCGATGATCTTCTGATGTCGCCGCTGCAGCGAACAATCGCGCTCGAACAGATGGACGATCTGGCCAGAACGATCGCCGAAAATCTGCACCTCGATATGCCGAGGGTGCGGAATAAGCCTTTCCAGCAGCACCCGATCATCGCCAAAGGACGCACGGCCCTCGCGCCGGGCCGCGGCGAGCGCTGCCGGGAAATCCACAGGCGATTGGCTGGCGCGCATCCCCTTGCCGCCCCCGCCGGCCACGGCCTTGATCAATACCGGCCAACCGATTTCGGCCGCGCGCGCCAGTAGCACCCCTTCGGTTTGGTCGGCGCCGTCATAGCCTGGCGTGACCGGGAGTCCCGCCGCGGACATCAGCCGCTTGGCTGCGTCCTTCAGGCCCATCGCCTCAATCGCCGCGGGGGGCGGCCCGACCCAGGTGAGGCCCGCGGCGATGACAGCCCGCGCGAACTCCGGATTCTCCGAAAGAAAGCCGTAGCCTGGGTGTACCGCCTCGACCCCGGTCAGTCTCGCGGCGTCCAGGATCGAGCCCATATTCAGATAGCTATCGCGGGCGGGGCTGGCCCCAATGCAGACCGCCTGATCAGCCTGACGCACGTGTGGCGCGTCCGCGTCGGCCTCGGAAAAAACAGCGACAGTCCGGATCCCAAGGTGACGGGCTGTGCGGATGATACGGCACGCGATCTCGCCGCGGTTGGCGATCAGCAAAGACGAAATCATATCGCTCACATCCGGAACACGCCAAAGCGCGTGCTGGGGATCGGCGCATTCAGAGTGGCCGAGAGCGCCAATCCCAGGACGTCGCGCGTTTGCCGTGGATCGACGACACCATCGTCCCAAAGCCGTGACGTCGCGAAATAGGGGCTTCCTTCAGCTTCATACCGTTCGCGCACGGGTTTCTTGAAAGCCGCCTCGTCAGAGTCCGACCAACCCTCGCCGCGGGCGGTCATGCTGTCGCGTCGGACAGTCGCCAATACGCTAGCCGCCTGCTCCCCGCCCATGACACTGATGCGGCTGTTCGGCCATGTGAACAGGAACCGGGGGCCGAAGGCGCGACCGCACATGCCATAGTTGCCCGCGCCGAACGAGCCACCGATTATCACCGTCAGTTTAGGGACTTCCGCGCACGCTACCGCCATCACGAGCTTGGCGCCGTCCTTCGCAATTCCTCCAGCCTCATATTTGCCGCCGACCATGAATCCCGAAATATTCTGTAGAAATAACAGAGGGATGCCTCTCTGACAGGCCAACTCGATAAAGTGCGCGCCCTTTTGCGCGCTCTCCGAAAACAGCACTCCATTGTTCGCCAGAATTGCGACCGGCAGCCCCCAGACATGGGCGAACCCGGTCACCAGGGTGGTCCCGTAAAGCGGCTTGAATTCGTCGAACCGGGACCCGTCAACGATCCTCGCGATCACCTCGCGGACGTCATAGGGCGCGCGGACGTCCCTTGGGATGATGCCAAGGAGCTCGTCCGACGGGTAGGCCGGAGGGGCGGGGTCACGGCGGTCGAGTTCGGCGATCGCCGGTCGACCAAGATTGCCAACACTTGCGCGAACGATATCCAGGGCTTGATCGTCGTCGCTTGCCACATAATCCACCAGACCGCTGCGACGCCCGTGCGTATCGGCCCCGCCAAGCTCTTCGGCGGTGATGACCTCACCGGTCGCCGCCTTCACCAGCGGCGGCCCGCCCAGGAAGATCGTCCCCTGTCCGCGAACGATCACCGTCTCATCGCTCATCGCCGGAACATAGGCGCCGCCGGCGGTGCAGGATCCCATCACACAGGCGATCTGAGCGATTCCCGCGGCGCTCATTCGGGCTTGGTTGTAAAATATTCGGCCGAAATGCTCACGATCGGGGAAGACTTCCGCCTGGTGCGGCAGGTTAGCCCCGCCGCTATCGACGAGGTAGATACAAGGCAGGCGGTTCTGCATGGCGATTTCCTGCGCCCGCAGATGTTTTTTCACGGTGATCGGAAAGTACACACCGCCTTTTACCGTGGCGTCATTGGCCACGACCACCACTTCACGGCCCGCAACACGGCCTATCCCCGTGATCAACCCGGCTGCAGGCGCTTCGCCGTCGTATTGGTCAGTAGCCGCCAGCTGACCGACTTCGAGAAAAGGCGCGCCGGGATCGAGCAGCCTTTCAACGCGCTGACGGGGCAAGAGCTTGCCTCTGGCCACATGGCGCGCCCGTGCTGTCTCGGGGCCCCCTTCGGCGGCGATCGCGACGCGCGCGCGCAAATCGTCCGCGAGCGCCAGGTTGGCGACAACATTGTTCTGAAAGCTCTCGCTCTTGGGGTCGATCGTACTGGCCAGCTTGGTCATGGATCGAGTGTAGTCAGAGCCGCGCGATCACGCGAGTTGATCCGCGCGGCCAACGCTCACCTCAAGGTCGGTCACAAGCCCATTGGCGATCGAATAGACCCAGCCATGCACCTCAAGGGTCTGACCGCGCGCCCAGGCGTCCTGGACGAACACGTCGGAAGCGACGTTTTGCACCTGCTGCATGACATTGAGCTCACACAGCCGGTTCAGCCGCGCCCCGGGGTCCGCGATGGCCGCCAGCTCCTCCACATGGCGTTTGCGCGTCTCTCGTATGGGATGGAGCCAGTGATCGACGAGTCCCCGCCGCTGTCCGTCCACCGCAGCCGCGACGCCGCCACAACCATAGTGGCCTACAACGAGGATGTGTTTGACCTTCAAGACGTCAACCGCGAACTGAAGCACCGACAGGTAGTTTGCATCCTGCGGGGGCGCGAGATTGGCCACATTGCGGTGCACAAACAGCTCGCCAGGGTCCATGCCCACGATCTCGTTGGCGGGCACGCGGCTGTCTGAACACCCAATCCAGAGGTACTCCGGGTGCTGTTGCTCGACCAATCGATTGAAAAAACCAGGGTCGGCGGCCACCTTGTTCGCGGCCCATCGACGGTTGTTCGCGATGAGGGTGCTCAGCATGTGGGGCGCCCTAAGGGCAAAGGCGTGCGGATGCAAGACGGACCGAGGTCCGGCGTCGTCCCATCTCGTTGTGGTCTCAAGTTTTCGCCGCCACCCGCGCCTCCTCGTTGCACGGCATGGGTCACCCCCGTCTCAGGCGAACGATTCGGTCATGGCGGAATACACGAGTGTTCGGAGGTCACGCCTCAGCGTCAGTCGAGCGTCAGTTCCCATAACCTGCGTCATGAACACCACGGTGAGGTCCTCGCGGGGGTCGATCCAAAAGGCCGTCGATGCGGCGCCGCCCCAGAAGTACTCACCCAAGGTGCCCGGCAGGCGGGTCTTGGCGACATTGACGTTCACGCCGCACCCGATCGAGAACCCAGTTCCGGCATAGCCCGCCTCGGAGAACATGCCGCCCACGGCCATCTCCGTCAGGTCGCGGTTGCCTTCCAGATGATTGAGACTGAACAGCTCAACGGTCTTGGGGCTCAGAATCTGCACGCCGTCCAACGTGCCGCCATGAAGCATCATCTTGCAGAACCGCATATAATCGTGGGTCGTTGACAGCAGCCCGCCCCCCCCCGACTCCAACTTCGGCGGCGCCGCGTAGGTGCTCTTGCCAGCGTCGTCCTGGAGCGCCAGCTTGCCGTGTCTGTCCGGCGCATAGCAGGAGCTGAAGCGCTCGAGTTTTTCGGGCGGACACCAGAAGGACGTGTCCACCATGCCGAGCGGTTCGAAAAGGCGGGTGCGCAGGAACTCTCCAAAGCTCATCCCGGAAAGCAACTCGACCAGGTAACCCATCACATCGATAGACACCGAATAGTTCCAGCGCGTGCCGGGCGAGAACTCCAGCGGGATGCCCGCCAGTTGATCCATCATTTCGGCCAGGCCGCCTTCGGTCTGAAAATCATTGATCTTGGCCTTGCGGTACGCGGCGTCCACCGCGGTCCGCATGAGGAACCCGTAGGTGAGTCCAGAAGTATGCGTGACCAGATCGATCACCTTCATGGGGCGCTCGGTCGGGGTCGTAAGGAACTGCGGCGGCTGATTGGGCAACAGGGTCGGCATGCCGCTCGCGTAAACGCCCAGGTTTTTCCAGGACGGGATGTATGCATGCACGGCGTCATCGAGACCGAGCGCCCCTTCCTCGACGAGCATCATCAAGGCCACGGCGGTAATCGGCTTGGTCATTGAATAGATGCGAAAAATAGCATCCTCGCGCATGGCCTTACCCCGCTCCAGGTCCATGTGGCCGGCGACCCCAGTGTGAACCAGGTGTCCCTTGCGATAGATTTGCGTGATCAGTCCGGGCAAGGCCCCGCCATCGACGTAACGATGGGCCATGACGCGATCGAGTGTCGCCAGGCGCGACGAGGACATGCCGACGGATTCAGGTTTCACGATTTGGTCTCCTCCCAAGATTGTCGTTTCGTACCAGCCTGCGGCGGTGCGCGCACCCCACAAAACACGCCAAATCCACGGGACCGTCAGAGGGTCCGAAGCGCTCGGGCGCCGCAGGCGCTCACACAAGAATTGCGCGCCACCATTTGATCGGGCGCGACTCGACCCTACATGCGGTTCGTGCTTGACCCCAAACCCGGACGCATCGGCATCGCGCAGCTTCGCCTTCCCTTTGCCGAAGGTGACGCCTACCGCCCCGCCGAATTCGTCGTCTCGGAATGTAACGCCGAGGCCATTGGCGAGATCGAGACGTGGCGCGCTTGGCCAGTCCCGGTTCTCGCGGTGATCGGACCAGCGGGCTCGGGCAAATCGCACATCGCGCGGCTCTGGGCCGAACGGGCGGGGGCTAGCGTTTTGAACCCGCCATTGGGCGATGTGGAGACATTGCCCACCGGGCCCATCGTCGTGGAGGACGCCGATCGCGTGGGCGCCGACGTAACAATGTTTCATTTGCTGAACAGGGTTGAACCCGACGCAGCGGTGCTGCTGACCGCGCGGACGCCGCCCCGCGCGTGGCCGACGGCCCTGCCCGACCTGCGTTCCCGATTGAACGCTCTGCGTTTCGTCACCGTGTCGACGCCCGACGACGCCGTGTTGGGAAGTGTGCTCGCCAGTCTGCTGCGCGCTCGTCACATCCTGCCCGACGAGGACCTCATCCCGTATCTGCTTCGCCGCATCGAACGGTCGGTGGATGCCGCCCGCAGGGTGGTTGACCACTTGGACGAGGCGGCCGGCACGCTGAAGCGAGAGGTCAACCGATCGCTGGCGGCGCAGGTCCTTGGCGCAAGCGATCGCGCCTCGGAAACTTAGCATTCGCCCTTGCCCGCAATTTGGCCCGGCGCCAAAAGCGTGCGGTGCAGCGACGCCCCCGAGAGCGAGCGATTCCCATGGCTCAGGACGATTCCACGGTCACGGCGGTCGCGGGCGAAGACGCGGCGGCGCGTGAGGGTGAAACCGCGGACGACCTAGCGCGCAGGCCCGAGCGATTTATCAACCGCGAACTTTCGTGGCTGGCGTTTAACGCTCTGGTGCTGGAAGAGGCCACCAATCGCCGCCACCCGCTTCTTGAACGCGTTCGGTTCCTGTCGATCTCGGCCAACAACCTTGATGAATTCTATATGGTGCGCGTGGCCGGCCTGAAGGCTCAGGTTCGCGAAGGCGTGCGCGTCATTAGCCAGGACGGGCGATCACCGCTTGAGCAACTGATCGAGGTCGACGCCAAGGCCAATCAGCTAATGACCGCCCAGCAACGTATCTGGCGCGATCTTCGCGGCGAACTGGCGACAAACGGCTTGCGATTGCTGGACGCCAGGGAAATCGACGGCGCGGACTATGACGCGGCTCAACGCATATTCATGTCGAGCATTTTCCCGGTGCTAACCCCGCTTGCGATCGACCCCGCACATCCGTTCCCGTTCATTCCCAATCTCGGGTTTTCCCTGGTGCTGAAGCTCCGGCGTCAAACCGATGCGGGAGAGTTCTACGCGCTTGTGCCGGTGCCAACGCAGGTGGCGCGATTCTGGGAGTTGCCCGTGATCGCGAACCGACGCCGCAAACCGATGCGGCGGTTCGTCGCGCTGGAAAGCTTCCTTATCCGGTTCCTCGACCAGCTCTTTCCCGGCTGCGACGTTGTCGGGCAAGGCCTTTTCCGGATTATTCGCGACTCCGACATCGAGATTGAGGAAGAGGCGGAAGATCTCGTCCGCGAGTTTGAGGCCAGGCTCAAGCGGCGACGGCTTGGATCGGTCGTCCGGGTCAAGGTCGAGGCTTCAATGCCACAGGATCTCCGTGACTTCATCCTCGCAGGGCTGGCCGCTTCGCGCCGAGACATGGTCGTGGTCGACGGGAAGCTCGGCCTCGCGGAACTCGGCCAATTGATCCCAGCGGATCGACCTGAACTGAAGTTTCCACCGTTCACCCCTCGGTTCCCCGAGCGGATTCGTGATCATGGTGGCGATTGTTTCGCCGCCATTCGCGAAAAGGATATTCTTGTTCACCATCCCTTCGAGAGTTTCGACGCGGTGGTGCAGTTCCTGCTTCAGGCGGCGCGAGACCCGAACGTCATCGCGATCAAGCAGACGCTTTACCGGACCTCGACGGACAGCCCGATTGTCGCCGCCCTCATCGAGGCGGCGGAATCGGGCAAGAACGTCACCGCGTTGATTGAAATCAAGGCGCGATTTGACGAAGAAGCCAACCTAAAATGGGCGCGCGACATGGAACGCGCCGGTGTCTACGTCGTGTTCGGCTTTGTAGATTACAAAACCCACGCCAAGTTATCGCTAGTCGTTAGAAAAGAAGGCGACGAACTGCGCACCTATTGCCACTACGGCACCGGAAACTACCACCCGGTGACGGCGAAAATCTATACGGATCTGTCACTCTTTACCACCGACGCGGCGCTGGGTCGGGATTCGGGCCGTTTATTCAACTACATAACAGGATATGCGCAACCTGATCATCTGGAGAAGTTGTCTTATTCGCCGGTGATGATGAAACAAGACATCCTCGACATGATCCGCACCGAAGCCAAGAATGCGCGTGCCGGCAAGCCGGCCGCGATCTGGGCGAAGATGAACGCCTTGGTTCATCCGGAGCTGATCGACGCCCTCTACGAGGCCGCAAGGGCGGGCGTGCAGATAGACCTTGTCGTCCGCGGGATCTGTTGCCTGAGGCCGGGGGTGCCGGGCCTTTCCGAATCTATCCGGGTGAAGAGCATCATTGGCCGCTTTCTTGAGCACTCGCGGATTTTCGCATTCGCGAACGGCCAGCCAATGCCATCGAAAGAAGCAAAGGTGTTCATTTCATCCGCCGACTGGATGCCGCGAAACCTCGACCGACGCGTGGAGGCCATGGCGCCGGTGGAAAACCCGACCGTCCACCAGCAGATCCTGCAACAGATCATGGTCGCCAATCTCAATGACGAAGCGCAAAGCTGGCGCCTCGACGGCGATGGGGTCTACCATCGCGGCCCGCGTTGGAACGCCAAGGACGCATTCTCCGCCCACGAATACTTCATGAACAATCCATCCCTTTCGGGTCGAGGCCACAAGGTTAAGGATTTGCCACGCGCGTTCGAGCATGTCGGTCCACGCAAGTAAGCCCAATCACTGCGACGCCGCCGTCATCGACGTCGGCAGCAATTCGGTGCGGCTGGTGCTCTATCGGCTGGTCGGCCGAGCGATTTGGGCTGTCTACAATGAAAAAATACTCGCGGGCCTCGGACAAGACCTCGCCACCACGGGGCGTTTGTCGCCAGCGGGGGTATCCGCCACACTGTTAGCACTGAGGCGCTTTCGCGCCTTGATCGAGTCGAGCACGCCAGCGCACGTCTTCGCCACGGCGACAGCCGCCGTGCGGCAAGCCACCGATGGTGACGCTTTCGTCGCGCGTGTCGCCCACGAAACCGGTTTGGCGTTGCGGGTGCTGAACGGCGACGAAGAGGCGCGCATCTCGGCGCAAGGGGTGCTGGCCGGCGATCCCGACGCTACCGGTGTGGTCGCAGACCTCGGTGGCGCCAGCCTTGAGCTTATACGGATCAACGGTGCGAAACTCGGCGGGGGCGTCACACTGCCGCTTGGACCGTTCGCCCTGACAAAGGGACAGCGGAGCGATCCTGCCTCCGCTCGCGCAATCATCGACAAGCACCTGGAGTCGATCGGCGACGTATTCGCGACCGATACACTGAACGCAGTTGGCGGCGCGTGGCGAAACCTCGCCATGGTCCAGATGAAACTTTCGGGCTATCCACTTGCTATTATACACCAATATGAAATCGGTCGCCGCGAATTATTGAGCGCGACGCGGTTCATCGCCCAACAATCGCGCGAGTCCCTGGAGCGCATCGAGGGACTTACCAAGCGCCGCGTCGACGTAATGCCCTACGCCGCAGTCATGCTTGAGTCGCTCGTTGAACGGCTCGGGATCCAGCGAGTCAGATTGTCGGCCTACGGTCTTCGCGAAGGACTGGTTTGGCAGGCGCTCCCCAGTGGTTGCCGCGCCCTAAATCCGCTTGTGGCCGGGTGCGCGGCGCTCGCCGGACGCCCCGCGGACGCCGAGGCGCTGGGTCAGGCTCTGGAAATCTGGGCGCGCGCCGCCCTAGCCAAGCTCGACCCGCTGTTCGAGGGCCGTGACGGCATTCTGAACGCAGCGGTGTGCCGCGCCGTAGACCTGGGCTCGCAATTGCATCCCGATCACCGCGCGGAACTGGTCTTCCAGAACCTCCTCCGGGCGCCGTTGGCGGGGGTTTCTCATGCAGAGCGAGCCTTCATTGCCGGCGCGGCGTTCAGTCGCTATGCGCCAGGCCGCACGCCGCCCGAAACCGAACTGGCGAACAGACTCCTTACCGCCGGCCAAAAGCGCCGCGCGAGAATTCTGGGCGCGATGCTGCGCTTGGGTTGCGATCTTTCCGGACGTGGCCCGGACCTGCTGGCCAGAACGCGCCTCGAGATCACATCGAAGGACGTCGTCCTTTCGAGCGACGCCGACTGGGCTCCGTTGCTGATGGGCGAGCAGGCCTTGAAGCGAGGGCAGATCCTGGCGGGATTGCTGGATCGATCCTTCAAAACGCAGGTATTAGCCCGCGCCGAAGTGGATCTCGCTACGGCGCGCGGCTAGGGCTCACCGCCGAGTCAGGCCGGCCGTGGTCCTCGGCGCACCTCGACAACGCGAACGCGCGCGCCATCGAGCACCAACGCCAGTTCTCCCTTTTTGAGCCTGAGCGCATCCTCGCCGAACGCTTCGCGGCGCCATCCGGTCAGCGCGCCAACATCCGCGGCGTCATCAGCGGCAAGCTTTTCAAGATCCGCGACCGTGGCGATCAGTTTCGCGGCGACGTTAGCATCCTCCGCGCGCGCCTTCAGCAAGACCTTGAGGAGTTCGACCACCGCGCCAGGCGCGGGTGGCGCGGCCGCGACGGGCTTGGAATGGCCGCCGCCTTGGGCCTCGGGAGACCGCAGGGCCTCGGCGATCACCGAGATGACTTCGTGAGCGTAACGCGAACCGCCGAAACCCTTCGGCACCGAACGCAATCGGTTGAGACCTTCTGGCTCAGTCGGGATCTGTGTCGCCAACTCATCGATGGCGTCGTCCTTCAAAACGCGACCACGCGGCTGGTCGCGATCCTGCGCCGTCTTTTCGCGCCAGGCGGCGACGGCGCGATAGACCGCTAGATACTTGCCAGTGTGGCGACGCGGACGCAGCCGTTTCCAGGCGTTCTCGGGGCTGACGTCATACAGCGCCGGATCGATCAACGCCTTCATCTCCTCAGCGACCCAAGCGAGCCGGCCAGCTTCTTCTAGGCGTCCCCTGAGCATTGGGTAGAGCCTCGCCAGATGCGTGACATCGGCGGCGGCATAGGTCAGTTGCGCTTCGCTCAGCGGGCGACGCGCCCAGTCGGTGAAGCGGCTGGATTTGTCGAGATCGATTCCCAGCAACTGGCGAACCAGAGCGTCATATGCGATCTGCTCACCAAATCCCGCGGCCATGGCCGCGATCTGGGTATCAAACAGCGGTGTTGGCACCGCACCCAGATTGTACAGGATCTCAACGTCCTGGCGCGCCGCGTGAAATACTTTCTCAAGGCTCGGATCCCGCATCAGATTCAAGAACGGCGACAGGTCGATATCGTCGGCAAGGGGATCGATCACCGCGTCCAGGCCAGGGGTTGCCGCCTGAATCAGGCAGAGCTTTGGCCAATAGGTCGTCTCGCGCATGAACTCGGTGTCGACGGCGAGAAAGGCGGCGCCGCGAACCTGAGTGCAGAACGCCTCAAGCTGGGCGGTGGTGGTAATGGTCGTCATCGGCTAGCTATAGCCTCGCACAGGCCTGAGTCCGCAAGTCCGGCAAGGCGCTGTATCGCCAATCACTGCCGAAATGAGTCTGCCAAGCCACATGAGTGATCGACCCAACAGTCTTACATACGCCCAAGCGGGTGTCGACATCGACGCTGGAGCGGCGCTCGTCGACCGAATCAAGCCGCTGGCGCGATCGACCGCGCGACCGGGCGCGGACGCCCAACTGGGCGGCTTTGGGGCATTATTCGACCTAAAGGCCGCCGGTTTCGACGATCCGCTCATCGTTTCGACGACCGACGGCGTCGGCACCAAGTTGAAGATCGCGATTGAAACGGATCAGCACGACACGGTCGGCATCGACCTGGTGGCGATGTGCGTCAACGACCTTCTGGCCCAGGGGGCGGAGCCCCTGGTGTTCCTCGACTATTTCGCCACGGGAAAGCTTGAGATCGACGCTGCCGCGCGCGTGATCGCCGGCATAGCCGAGGGTTGCCGGCAGGCAGGTGCGGTGCTCGGCGGCGGCGAAACGGCGGAGATGCCGGGCATGTACGCCGGGAGTGACTACGATCTGGCGGGATTTTGTCTTGGCGCCGTCGAGCGTGGCGGCGTCCTGCCGCGCCTGGAGGCGCAAAAACCCGGCGACCTCTTGATTGGCCTGGCGTCTTCGGGGCCGCACGCCAACGGCTATTCTCTGGTTCGACGCATCGTCGAGCTGTCCGGACTATCGTGGCAGGCCCCCTGCCCGTTCGCCAGCGGTCAGACCTTGGCGCAAGCCCTGCTCACTCCGACGCGAATATATGTGCGGTCCGTGTTGCCCCTGGCCAAGGCGGGCGAGCTCAAGGGGGCCGCTCACATCACCGGCGGCGGCCTGATCGAGAATCCACCCCGAGCGGTCGCCGAGGGATTGGCGCCTGAGTTCGACTGGGCATCCTGGCCGGCGCCGCCGGTGTTCAGCTGGCTGCAGGAGTGCGGCGGCGTGTCTGACCTCGAAATGCGCCGGACCTTCAACTGCGGCGTGGGCTTCGTCGTGATCGTCGCTCCAACAGACGCGCCCGCGGTCTTGACCGCGTTGCTGCAGGCCGGCGAGGACGCCTTCGTGTGCGGGCAGCTGACCGCGGCCTAGGGCGGCAGACCGCCGCCCTGGCCGCCTCGAAGTTGCCTTTTGAGCCGGGCGACGAGCCGCCGACGGCGATCACCCCACGATATCGGTGGCGTCAAAGAACTGCGCGATCTCGATCTTGGCGTTGTCGACACTGTCTGAGCCGTGCACCGAATTCTCGCCGACGGAGAGTGCGAAGAGCTTGCGGATGGTCCCCTCGGCCGCCTGAGCGGGATTTGTGGCGCCCATGACTTCGCGATAGCGAGCCACGGCGTTCTCTCCCTCAAGCACCTGCACGACGACCGGTTCGGACGTCATGAACTCGACCAGCTCGCCATAGAATGGGCGTTCGCGATGCACGTCATAAAAGTCCTCGGCCTCTTCCTTCGTCATCCGAATGCGACGCTGAGCGACGATCCGCAGGCCGGCCTCCTCAATGACGGCGTTCACCTTGCCGGTCAGGTTTCGCTTGGTCGCGTCGGGCTTGATAATGGAAAAGGTGCGTTCGATCATAACGAGAGAGCTCGCAAGGGCTGGAATTGGGGTGGGGTGGCGGCTTATAGCGGCGAGCCTCGCACCCGCCAAGCGCGCCCGCCCGTCTTTTTTGCGGCGCGGCATTTGCAAATTAATCAGAACGGCCCGACCCACCCCCGATGCTGCGCATACAAGATCTGACTTTTGACGCCTGGGGGCGGCGGTTCTTTGAGCACGCCAGCGTCGTCTTGCCGGCCGGCGCCAAGGTCGGCTTGGTCGGACGCAACGGCACCGGCAAGTCGACCTTGTTTCGCCTTATCCTCGGGGACCTCTCGGCCGGCGGCGGCGAGATCGACTATCCCAAGGCGGCGCGGATAGCCTCGGTCGACCAGGAACATCCCGCCACTCCTATCCCGCTGATCGACACCGTGTTGGCCGCAGATGTCGAGCGCGCGACATTGCTCGAGGATCTGGAAACCGCGGAACCCGAACGGATGGGCGACATCTACGCTCGCCTCGCCACGATCGAGGCCGACCGCGCGCCGGCCAGAGCGGCCGAGATTCTCAGCGGCCTGGGGTTCTCAAACGAGGATCTCACACGGCCGATGGCCGAATTTTCCGGCGGCTGGCGGATGCGGGTCGCGCTGGCGGCGGCGCTCTTCGCCCAGCCAGACTTGCTGCTGCTCGATGAGCCCACCAACTACCTCGACATGGAAGGCGCGCTCTGGCTTCAGGCGCGGTTGAAGAAGTATCCGCACACGGCGCTGATCATCAGTCACGACCGCGAACTTCTGGATCAATCGGTGGATGGAATCCTCCACCTGAGTGAAACCAAGCTGGACTACTATTCTGGAAACTTCTCCAACTTCGAACGTCAACGCGCCGAACGCCTCCGGCTGCAATCGGCCACGCGCACCAAGATCGAGACCCGCCGCGCGCATCTTCAGAGCTTTGTCGATCGTTTCCGCGCCACCGCGAGCAAGGCACGTCAGGCGCAGTCAAGGCTCAAGATGATCGCCCGGCTGGAGGACGTCGCACCAGCGATCGAGAGCGACGTAGCGCCTTTCCTGCTTCCCTCCCCCGAGCGCCCCTTGGCCCCGCCTCTGGTGCGCCTGGAGGGCGCCAGCGTCGGTTATGGCGGGCCACCCATTCTGAGCCGCCTCAATCTGCGCCTGGATCTTGACGACCGCATTGGTCTCTTGGGCGTCAACGGCACCGGCAAGTCGACCTTCGCCCGCATGATCGCCGGCGATCTGCCCCTTAGCGCCGGCCACATCCATCGTGATCGCCGCATCAAGGTTGGCTGGTTTCACCAGCATCAGATCGAAGCCATGGATGGTTCGGACACGCCCCTTGAGATCATCCGCCGGGCGATGCCAGAGGCCAGTGAAGCTCAGCGACGATCGCGCCTGGCCCAGTTCGGCATGACCGTGGAAAAGGTTGAAACGACCGTCGCGAATCTCTCCGGCGGAGAGCGCGCCCGATTGCTGCTCAACATGGTGGCGATGGAGCGGCCGCACCTGTTGATCCTGGACGAACCGACCAACCACCTCGACATCGACAGCCGTCGCGCCTTGACCGACGCGCTGAACGACTATCGGGGCGCGGTCATCCTGATCACCCACGATCGATCATTGATGGAGATGGTGGCCGATCGGCTGTGGTTGGTAAGCGATAAGACCGTCAAGCCGTTCGATGGCGATATGGACGACTACGCCAAATTCGTCCTCGATCGCGCGCGCGCGGCGGCGCGAAATCCAACCAAGCCGGCCGAGACGCCCACGCCGACGGCGCCGCCAGCGATCCCCGCGCCACGCGCGGCCCTGGCGCCGCTCAAACGCAAGCTGGAGGCGGCGGAAGCCGTTCTGGCGCGGGAAACCCGATTGCTGGCGGAACTCGACGACGCTCTGGCGAATCTGGACACCTACGCCGACCCTTCGCGCGTGACCGAGCTCAATACGCGCCGCGCGCGCCTCGTCGATCGCGTCGCGACCGCCGAAGCGCAGTGGATCCAGGCCGCCGAGGCGGTGGAGGGCGCGTCGGACCCCGCACCGGCCAAATAGGCGGCGCCGAAGGTCAAACCGATCCGGCGGCCGACCTGAACCGCCTATCCACTCAGGGCCGATAAGGCCCGAAAGTCGATCGAAACGGACGGCTGATCCCCTCCGCGATCGCGCCGCCCCCATCCCGAACCGCAATAGCGGATTTGAACCCATTAGCCTCGGCTTCCGACTTGAACCACTCGCCCTCGGGAGAATGACGCGTTACGCCATCGAATAGCGTTGCGGTCATCTGCGTGCTGGCCAGCCCCATGTTTTCGAAGGCCTGATTGATCATCAGCTTCTGCATCATCAACTGATTGCGGGGAACGCCTTCCATGCGGGCGACGATAGCTTCGACTCGGCGATCCAGCTCGGCAAGCGGAACCGAATCCAGCACCAGGCCCAGCTTCAGCGCTTCCTGCCCGTACACGAGATCACCCGTGAACAGCATTCGCTTCGCCTTCTCGGCGCCAAGGCGATAGACCCACATGGCCGTCGTCGGGCACCCCCAGACGCGCGCGGGCGGATAGCCGATACGGGCCTCATCGGCCATGATCACCATATCGCAACAGAGCGCGATATCGCTGCCACCGGCGACCGCCGGCCCATGGACACGCGCGATCGTCGGCTTGAAAGAGCGCCAAAGCGACATGAAGTCACGGGTGTTCTGGCTCATCATGAAATAGTCGGCCATCGGATCCCAAGGGGCGTCGCGCCGATTGTCGCCCTCCGGGCGCCCTTCGCTGGGCGACCGCGGCCGGGGCGCCCGCTCGGCGTATTCGACGAGGTCATAGCCACCGCAAAACCCCTTGCCCGCCCCAGTGAGCACAATGGCGTGAACGGCGTTGTCTTCGTTGGCCATGCCGACGGCGGTGGCGATCTCAGCGGGCATATCGCGATCGATGGCGTTCATCCGCTCAGGGCGATTGAGCGTGATCAACGCGCGACGGCCCTGGGTCTCATAGGTGATCGACTTAAATTCCATTGCCGTGTCTCCGTTTTCCCAGGTGTCTGTCAGGACCGGACCTTCAGCTCGCGGGGGCCGCACATGGCGGATCGAGCGCCGCACTGGCCCGACCCATCTTTATTGATCCGCGAAGGCGGGGCCGTTGTCTGTGGGGACGCCAGCGGTATCCGCCGGCGAGACTTTGTTGAGCCGATGTCGATCGATGGCGAGTTGCTGATAGACCTCCCGCCGCGCTTCGTTGATCGCACCGAGCGGTCGGTGATCCGCCAGCGCGTGCCAAGGAGAGAAAGCCAGATTCTCCGCCAGGGCGGCGTTGGCGTCGATGTCCTGCGCGGGGATCGTGATGCGTCCGATCCACACACGCCGCGCCCCTGTCGCGCGCGACCAGGGCACGGTTGGATCCTCGATCGGCTGTTTGCCTGGGTCCGTCTGAACGTCGACGCCAAAATCGAAGGACACCTCAGATCGTGCGAGGGTGGCCCGTAAAGCCATGCCAAGGCCGCCTGGCGACGTGGGTCTTAGGGAGGTGTCGAAGTCGCAAGGTTTCGCCAAATATTTCACAACATGGACGCCCAATTGATAGGGCACAGCGCTGTAGTAGGTGCTCCCCAGGGGTGAACATGGTTTCTGGCCGGCGACCTTGACCATGGCCATAAGTAACGGCGTGCGTAAAATCGCCATATCGAGCCAGAACATCAGCTTCGAAAACAGGCTCCGCGTTCGATCTAACAAGCCTTGACTGACAAAGAGATAGTCGTTGATCCGGCCGGTAAAGAACGTCTCGCTGTCAATCAGCAGAAAGTCCTGAACGCCGCCGTTATCCGCCCCCGGCAGCAGCGGCTCGCCTTCGACATCCAACACCTTGATCGCCATGCCATGGGCGTCCGCACCGCGATCGTCCGTCGCCCGGCTGTTCGAAAAGCGAACATAGGCAGGGTAGGAACCGGCCGAGTGAAACAGGCCTATGCGCAAATCTTGTGGAATATCGTCATTAAGGCGGAAAGTCGCGGTTACACAGCCGTGGTGCTTGGCGTGCTGAGCGCGCCTAGCGTGCAAAGGCGTCGAATCGGCCGCGGCGGCGTTGAGCGACACCATCGTCTCGACGTCTTTTGGATTGACGGAAGCGCTCGGCATGTTCGCTATCCAACCCCTCTGACGAGAAGAGTAATCTAGAGCCGGTTCCAGGGCGAGGGAACCAACTATTGACTCCGCTCCAATTCATCTCGGCGCCGCGGGGCTCTCATCGTCGCGAAACGCTCGGCCCTTGTCCGCCCTACGCCTGCCGGTCCCAGCCGCGCTGTTCGCCCTGGCGCCAGTAGGTGACGGCATGGCCGGCGCCCTTGAGCCGCGCCCAAAGCCCTCTCGCCGTGGCCAGTGAGGGTTCGTCGCGGCCATCGAAAATCACGACGCATCGCTCGAAACCTGTCAGGGCGTCCGGCTCTCCGTCCACCACGAACGCCGCATTGGCGCGGTTTGGGTTCTCCCCCATCGACCCGACGATAACCGGCTGGCGGTCGGACCGCGCTTCATTGGCGATTCCGTGCGGCAGGAAACTGTCTTCGCGGTAGGTCCATAGCCACTCGTCAATGGCGCGCACCCTGGCTGCGTCATTGGACCAGACGACCGCGCGCCAGCCCCGTGCTAGCGTTTTCTCCAACAGTTCGGGCAGCACCTGTTCGAGCGAGGTGCGTTCCAGATGATAGAACCAGACCTCGCACGGCGCGGCGGCGTTCATTTCGTCCGCCGTCAGGCCTCGAAACCGTTCGCCACCAGCCGATCCAACAGGCGTACGCCAAAGCCCGTGGCGCCGCTGGGGATGGTCGCGACGGTGGACCCAGGCTTCCAAGCTGTCGAGGCGATATCAAGGTGCGCCCAGGGCGTGTCCTTGATGTAACGCTGCAGGAACAAGGCCGCCGTGATCGACCCCCCATGGCGCGGACCCACGTTCTTCATGTCCGCGACGGCGCTATCGATGCCTTTTTCGTATTGCGACGGCAGTGGCATGCGCCAGAGCGTGTCGCCACTGTCCTTGGAGGCCGCGAGCAGCTTATCCGCCAGACCTTCATCGTTGCTGTAAAGGCCGGCGAGATCCTTGCCCAAGGCCACCACGATGGCGCCGGTCAGGGTGGCGAGGTCGATGAGGAATTTCGGCTTGAAGCGCTGCTGGCAGTACCAGATCGCGTCGGCCAGCACGAGGCGGCCTTCGGCGTCGGTGTTGATCACCTCAACGGTCTGACCCGACATCGTCTTGACGACGTCGCCGGGACGCTGGGCGTTGGCGTCGGGCATGTTCTCGACCAACCCCAGGATACCTATCGCATTGACCTTGGCCTTCCGCGCCGCGAGCGCGTACATCGCGCCGGCGACCGCGGCGGCGCCGCCCATGTCGGTGATCATCTCTTCCATGCCGTCGGCCGGCTTGAGGCTGATGCCGCCGGTGTCGAAGCAAACTCCCTTGCCGACGAAGGCAATCGGCTGGGCTTCGGGGTCCTTGGCGCCTTTCCATTGCATGATGGCGAGTTGGCTTTCGCGCACACTGCCCTGGCCCACACCCAGCAGGGCGCCCATGCCGAGCTTTTTCATTTCCTTTTCGCCGAGAATCTCGACCTCAAGGCCGAGTTTATCGAGCGCCTTCACTCGGCGCGCGAATTCCTCGGGAAACAGAATATTAGCGGGCTCGGACACCAGGTCGCGGGCAAAGATCACCGCCTCAGCCAAGCTCGACGCGGGTTTATACGCCTTGGACGCCGCCTTCGGGTCGTCGACCTCGATCACGACCTTCTTGATCGACGGCTTCTTGTCCGCCTTCTCGGTGGTGCGATAGCGATCGAAGCGATAGGCAGCCAACCGGATACCGAGCCCAGCCGCCGCCGCCAGGGCCGCCGTCACGTCGGGCAGGCGCAACACCAGGGTGTCGGCGCCGCTGAGCTTTACAGTGTTGTACGCCTTGGCCGCGGCCTGCTCGATGCCCTTCTCGTCGAGGTCCGCCTTGCCAACCCCAACAAGCACAGCCCGCGCCACGTCCAGTCCGTGCGGCGCGACCAGGTCGAGGGTCTGCCCCGTCGCGCCCGTGAATCGGCTGGAGCCGATCGCCCGTGAGACCGCGCCCGCGGTCGATTCGTCTAGCTGCGACCCCGCGCCCGCTAGAGCCCCTTCAAAGGCAAGGACCGCGATGGCCGTCTTCGCCGAGATTTCACCGCCATGGGCGGCAAATTCAATTTTCATAGTCTCACTTCCCGACAGTCCGTCAGCGCCATTCAGCGACGCGACTCGGCCCTTCTAGCCGCGGATCGGACGAATTCACACATTCGACGCCAAACTGACCACGCTTGCAAGCCGCGCGGGACAAATCCAGACTCAGGCGAACTCGGCGAGGACGTCATCGGCCGCCACGCTGTCGCCGGTCTTCGCCCCGACGATTCTGACCTTACCGTCTCGTTCGGCCCGAATGATGTTCTGCATCTTCATCGCCTCGATGACGCAGATCACCTGGCCTTCCTTGACCTCCTCTCCCTCGGCGACATCCATCGAAACCACCAATCCAGGCATCGGCGAAACCACCAACCGCGAGGTGTCCGGCGGAATCTTGACCGGCAAACGCTGATGCATCTCGGCCGACTTGGGCGTCAGCACCAGCACACGGCCGTGAGACGCGCGGAAGCGAACGTTGAAGCCCTCGGTGGCGGGTGAAACCGTCGCGGTGAACGCGCGGCCATCCAGACATGCGGAGAACAACGCAGCGCCCGGCCGCCAGTCAATACGGTCAAGGCGAAGCGTACGGCCTTCGTCGACGAGGTCGACAGTGAGCCCGCCATCCGCAGTCGTGACCTTGACCGCACGGTGGGTCCCGCCGGCGACGACCACCCAATGCTCGCGCCGGTCACCCGACGCCAGATGGCTGCCGGTCGTCCGGTTACGGCTGACCGCGGTACGGTGCATGGCGACCGCGGTCGCCAGAATGACATCGGACTGCCAGGGAGATGGCAGGAGCCCCGCAAAGCCGTTCGGGAATTCGTCCTTGATGTAGTTGGTGGACAGGGAT